>Ga0224529_1000020_pt1 | contig 110045 bp, 93 predicted proteins | sample CBST50metaG_FD_179893 | JGI IMG/M metagenome (GOLD analysis project Ga0224529, IMG submission 179893) | Peat soil microbial communities from Stordalen Mire, Sweden - C.B.S.T50 | ecosystem: Environmental > Terrestrial > Soil > Wetlands > Peat | place: Sweden: Norrbotten County, Stordalen Mire...
GGTGAGCCGCGGAATCAGCCGCGGAACCCGCTGGCAATAGGCATCGAAATCGGGGAAGGTGGCGCGCAGAAAACGCTCCTCTGAGGCGATCACCGGCACGTAAATCGCGGCGAAGCCCAGGGCCAGCACCAGCGCCACCGGCCAACTCAGCAGCGCCACGGCAAAGCCGGCGGCTATCAGCATCGAGCCCAAATACAGCGGGTTGCGGGTGTGCGCGTAGGGACCGGTCTGGGTCAGTTCGCGATTCTTTTTCACGTAGCCGGCGGCGTAACCGCGCAGCCAAAGGCCGGGCAGCACCAGCGCCAGGCTCCAGGCCACCGCCGCCGGATGAGCATTTCCGTGCATCAGCTCGTAAAGATAAAGGCCCGCCGTCAGAAAGCCCAGGGGAACGCGGATGCGCCGGGCCACCTTCTGCCAGCGGGAGATCCAGTCCGGACTGGAAGGGACAGGCGACGGAGTTTGCGAAGGGCTGGTCTGCGGAGGAACGGGTTGCTGCGGGCTGTCTTGCTGGGTCATAAGGAAATCTCTGCGGCTGTCTTCTCTGCGGCTGTCTCAGGATAAAGCAGTTCGAGCGCGGCATGCAGCACGGTCTCAGGCGCGATGGTCAGCAGGCCCGGCTCGGGATCTGCGCGGCGGGTGTGGTCCCTGCGGCTCTCGGGGCTGCGCAGCACCTTGAAGCGGGCGCCGAAGGGCCCGTTGCGGCTGGGGTCGGTGGGGCCGTAAATGCCCACCACCGGGCGGCCCAGGGCGCAGGCCAGGTGGAGTGGGCCGGTGTCGCCGGCAATGGCCAGCGCGACACGGCGCGTGAGGGCGATCAACTGGGACAGGGAGCAGACGACCGGGGTGGCTGCGCCTCCGGATTGTTCCACAATGGCCTCGGCCAGCGGCTCTTCGCCCGGGCCAACGTTGACCAGCACGCGCAAGCCTCGTTCGGCCAGACCGCGGGCAACAGCGGCATAGCGCTCCACCGGCCAGCGCTTGGCGCCCCATCCGGCGCCGGGATTGATGAGTACCGCAGCCGGAATGGCCGCGGGGGGCAGAATGGTGTCGGCCCAGGCCTCGGCGGCCGGGTCCACGGGCAGCCAGGGACGCACCGGCTCAAGTTCATCGCCGACAATGGCCGAAGCCAGTTCCAGGTCCTGCTCGATGACGTGCGCGCCGCGGGTGGCGACTGTCTGGGAAAAGAGGCAGCAGGCGGCCCGTTCGCGCGGCTCGGCTTCGCCAATCAGCCGCCGGCAACCCGCCAGCCGCGCCACCACCGCCGACCGCACGGCCCCTTGCAGATCGATCACCGCGTCGTATTCGCAGCTGCGGAGCGCCTTCCGCAAAGACATGATTTCATGGAAGGTTTTGCGGCTCAGCGGGGCCTTGCGCCATTTCTTGGTGGCGGCAAAGTGCAGACGGTCGACCAGCGGCTGGCCATCCAGCGGGTCTTCGATCCGGGATGGCCCAATGCGCAGTCCGGAGGAACGTCCGGAGCTGTTGTCAGCAGCCAGCAGAGAGCGCCATTGGGGTTCCACGACCCAGTCGATGATCCAACCGGGATGATCCATCCGCAGCGCCGTCACCGCCGGCAGCGCGTGGAGAATGTCGCCCATGGCCCCCAGCCGGACCACCAGCAAGCGAAACTTGGATTGCGTCTGCAAACTCTGATTTTCTCACAGGGGCGGGTTGGCTGGGAGAGGCGCGATGCGGTCCATCAGCCAGTCGATGGCTGCGTCCTCTTCTTCGATCTCGACAGTCAGCCGCGCCGTCAGAAGCGGCAAGGACTTGGGAAAGATGCCGGCGAGCTTGCCCAGGCGAACCAGGTCCTTTTCTGTGGTGACCAGCGCCGTGGCTCCCGCACCGCAAGCTTTGTCGAGCAGGTTTTCCAGGACAACGGGGGTGTAGCGGAAGTGGTCGGGGAAGGCGAAGCGGGCGGCCAGGCGCAGGCCCTGGGCTTCGAGCCCCAGAAAGAACTGTTCGGGGCGCGCAATGCCGCAGAAGGCGGCCACTGGCCCGTTGACCGCCGGGATCTCCATCCGCCGCCGCAGCTTCCACACCGGCCCCTGCCAGCCCCAGTGGCGCAGGGCGCGCTCCAGCTCCTTGTCGCCTGAGGGCAAGGCGACCACGGTGGCGCGGTGGACGGCCCGCCGCGGCTCACGCAGGTTGCCCGCAGGCAGCAGACAGTCCTGCCAGTCGCGGCGATCGAGCAGCAGAATGTCCACATCGCGCGCCAGTTGGCGGTGCTGAAAGCCGTCGTCGAGCAGGTGGACAGCGGGTTCATTGCTCTGGTCTGCTTCCGCCAGCCGCCCGGCCTCGTAGCGTTGGGCGGCCACGTAGACCGGAACGCCCGCCGCGCGCGCAATCAGAAGTGGCTCATCGCCGAACTCGGCGGCGGCTCCCTCGTCCTGGACGCGAGCGGCAAGCCCACTCTGGCGGCCATAGCCGCGGGAGAGCACGTCCACATGGACGCCGCGTCTGGCAAGCGCCCTGGCCAGCGCGATCCCGAGCGGCGTCTTGCCCGAACCGCCGGTCGAGAGGTTGCCGATGCTCACCACCGGAAACTCCAGCCGCCGAACCGGTTCCAGCCCCACCATCAGGCGCAAGTCGCGAGCCGCAAGCCCCAGCCGGTAGAGCGGATTCAGCGGCGTCAGCAGCCGGCGCCATGAAATGTGCCTTTTCATGCCGGCTTCTCCGCGTTCGATTTTGCTGAAATCAGCGACTTCAGCGCTTCCACCGACCGCCCTGTCGCCCCGGCCTGGCTGGCAAAGACCCGCCTCGCCCGTTCGCCCATCCCGGCGGCCTCGCCGCGGTCCTTCAGCAGCTTGACCAACACTTCGGCCAGATTCTCTTCTGTGGCAATGCGCAGCGCCTGGTGCGCCAGAAGGTCTTCCGTGATGGCGCGAAAATTCACGTAATTCGGACCCATGACGATGGGAACCCCGAACTGCGCCGGCTCCAGCGGATTGTGCCCCCCCGCCGGAATCAGGCTGCCGCCTACAAAAGCAACCGCCGCCACTGAGTAAACCGAGGCCAGCTCGCCAATGGTGTCCAGCAGCACAATCTCTCCAGGGACGAGCGGCTCGGAGGCCGCGCGCGCACTCCATTCCGAGCGCAGCACCCAGTCCGCCCCGGAGTTGCGCAGCAGCGCCGCCACGGCGGTAAAGCGCTCCGGATGGCGCGGGGCCAGAACCATCGCCAACTGCGGATCCGTGGCCAGCAGCTTCGGCCACGCCTCCAGCAGAGCCGCCTCTTCGCCTTCCAGAGTGCTGCCCGCTACCACCAGACGCAAATCCTCCGCCTGAGCCTTGAGAATGCGGGTGGCTTCAGCCTCCTGAACGGCCCGCACATCGAATTTCAGATTCCCGGCCACCGTAACCCGCTCCGGCCGGCAGCCGATGGCCTTCAGCCGCTCCGCGTCCATTGCGGTCTGTGCCAGCACGCAATTGAGCCGCCCGAGAAATGGCCGCCAAAGCCCACGCAGCCGCCGATAGCGCGGCCAGGAGCGGTCAGAGATGCGGGCGTTGACCACCGCCACCGGAATTCCACGGCGCGAACAGCCGCTGAGCAGATTCGGCCAGAACTCGGTCTCGGCCAGGATGAGCAGTTGCGGTTTCAATGCCTCTAAATACGCCCGCACCGCCCAGGGCAGGTCCAGTGGGCAATAGAAAACGCGGTCGGCGCCGAAGCGCTGGCGGGCCAGATCCTGCCCGGTGCGGGTGGTGGTGGAAATCACAAGCCGGTGCTGCGGAAAGGCGCTGTCCAGCTCGCCCACCAAACGGCTCACCGCCAGCACTTCGCCCACCGAGACCGCATGGAGCCAGATCACCGGGCGTTCCCCGTCCAAACCGGCGACTTTTTTAAGCTTCCCCGGAACCCAGCCCACACGCTCCTTGAGCCCCTCGCGATACTTCTGCGTGGTGGCCATCTTCCACAGCCACCAGGGCGCGCCCAGCACCAGGGCCGCCAGCAGCGCCAGGTTGTAAAAGAAGAGAATCATGCGATACCGAACGAGCCTTCCCCCGGTCTAACCCTCAAATGATACAGTCGAGCACGATGAGGACCCTGCGGGCAATTCCGCTGTTCCTGCTCTGGCTGCCGCTGCCGGCCGTGGCCAGCGACCACACGCCGCCACCGGTGCAGGCGGCCACCACCTTTGCCGACGTGGAAGTACACGACCAGGAAAAGGTGGCCATTGCCGCCGAACCCTACGATACGCGCGAAAAAGAGGCCATCTTCCACGTCGATTATCTGGCCCATGGCGTCATGCCGATCCGTCTCATCGTGACCAACCAGGGCGACCGGCCCATCAGCCTGCGCGATGCCCGCATTCTCTTTCTCACCGCCGCCGGAGACACGATCCAGGCCGCGGAGCCGGAAGACGTGGAGCGCCTGATGACCCGCAAGGAACGCGAGGGAAAGAAGATCCCCATGCCCGGCCCCATCCCCTCCATCAAGCTCAAGCCCAAGGCCAGCAACAAGGAGATCGAGCAGGACTTCGACACTTTCGAGTACGGAGCCCTGGTCGTCGAGCCGCACACCACCCGCGCCGGATTCCTGTTCTACGATGTCTCGGAACTCGACCACCCCCTGGCCGGGGCCAAGCTGCACCTGCACAAGCTGCGCGATGCCGCCGGGAATGAGCTCTTCTACTTCGAGATTCCCTTCGACAAGTACCTCAAGTCGAAGTCCAGCCAGATGAACTGAGGCGGTTGTTTCGCTTCGGGCAGGTTAGCGCTTCGACGGCTCCAGCGGCGTCCGCCCCCGCAGCGAAGCACTCACCGCGTCCAGCAGCTTCCCCGACGGATCGTTGAAATATTCCCAGAACATGATGCCGCCCAGCCGATGCGTCCGCACATAACGGCCCTTGGCCGTCAGCGACTCGGCATCGTCGTAGGAGACGAAGATACGCTCCTGGGCATTGTAGAGATAGGGCGCCGACGCGGCTGAATCCCAGTAGCGCACAAATCCCCGCGTGAGCAATTCCTCAGGGCGCAGGCCCGTCCACGGCGAATCCTTCGGCAGAGCTTTGCCGGGCTGCAGCAGGCCGTGGTTCGCCGGTCCCGCCTCGCCCCACATCCGTGCATAAAACGGCACCCCGAGCAGAATCTTGGCCGCAGGCACACCGGCGCGCTCAAAGGCCCGCACGGAGGCGTCTGCGGCAACGTGGCGGGAATCCGCCGGGTTGGCATAGAGAGGCGCATTGTGGCCGGTGAGCGGGTCAATGCCGGCCTCCGTGAAGTCGTAGGTCATCAGGTTGACGGTGTCCACGTACTTCCCCACCTCCACCATTTCGGTGTTGGCCACAAATTCGTCGGAAGCGCCCGCGGCAACGGTCAGATAGAGCCGCTTGTGGCTTCGCTTCGTTTCCTGGCTGAATGCCGCGCGCAGTTCCTTCAGCAGCAGGGTATAGTTCCGCTTGTCTTCGCTGCGGAAGCGGTTCCCGGCGCCCACGCTGCCCGGATACTCCCAGTCAATGTCCAGCCCGTCCAGGCGATTGCGGCCCAGGAACTCCATCACGCTCTGGAGGAAGGTCTGGCGGCTGGCCGGTGTCAGCGCCATGTCGGAGAATTGTCCCGACCAAAGCCATCCCCCGACGGAAACCAGAACCTTCAGCGAGGGATTCTCCTGCTTGAGCGCATTCAGGACCGCAAAGTTCTGTTCGTCCGAGGCGTATCCCGCCACAATGCGCCCGTCCTGGATATTGGCGAAGGCGTAATTGATCCGGTTCAGGCTCTTGGCCTGGATTTGGCCAGGCTGCAAGACCGCGCCTCGCGGAAAGACGTAGCCCACCACCACCGGTTGCGAGGCGACTGGGGCCGCCAGCGCGCAAAGGGTGGGCAGCGCCAGTGCCGCGCCAAGGAGGAAAACACGGAATGCCTTCATCTCACTGCTTCCCTGGGCTCTGGTTCAAGACTCGTAATAGGTGGCCGTGGTCGTATCCGTCTCCCAGATGGTGCAGTCTTTTACCCGCACGCGGCCCTGGGTCAGGGCGGCAAGCTCCTCGCTGGTCTGGTCGTAGAAGTACTTGGCCAGGTTCTCGGCGGAGGGGTTCAGCACCGTGAAGGGCTCCAGCTCGTTCAGCATCTGGTGGTCGATGCGCTCGATCACCGGGTGCAGGACGTGCTTCAGGAGTTTGAAGTCCAGCAGCAGCCCGGCATGATCCAGTTCGCGGCCGCACAGAGTTACGCGGACTTTGTAGTTGTGGCCGTGCGGGTTTTCGCACTTGCCCTGGTAGTTGCGGAGGAAATGTCCGGAGGAAAACCCGGCCTCCACGGTGACTTCATACATCGGTGTTTGCTCGATTCTGTGGGGGAAATGCGTCCTGGTTTCCATTTTATGGTCTGCCGCGCCGTTTGCGCCGGGCGGCCAGCCTGGCCTCCTGGCTGCGCCGCTCCACCTGCTCGAAGAGATGCGTCATCACCCCCACCAGCGCCGCTGCCAGGGCCGCCAGCAGCAGCAGAAGCGCCACCGTCCGCCACAGCGACCCGACGGCCGGCAACCCCGGCTGAAAGCTCGAAGGCGCCAGCGCCATCCCCGCCGAAAGCAGCGCGAAGAAGGCCAGCGTGGCCGCCAATATGTAGAAGTTGCGCGACATAATCAGGGAAAGCGGAGCGAGCCCGCCAAACCTGCTGCGATTCTACGCGGAAGACTGCAGCGCGAGTGGAAAAGCCCGGTACTTCTTCTTCGCCCAAGAACCCGGCGAACTTGCCAACTCGCCAGCTCCGCGTAAGCGGAGGCCAACTTGCTATCTCTTTGAAACCTCGTCTGGGCAGTTGACGAAACTCTCCCTCTGCGCCCCTCCCTATTTCCGCATCTCTCCCGCGTCCCTGCGCATGGATTCCCGTTCGTAGCGTGGAAAAGTGTACCCTGATGCTTGGAGTGTTTTCGATGCGTTGGATTGCAATTCTGGTTGGTTCGGCGGCCCTCGCGGGCGGTACTGTCTCGGCTCAGGCGCAGGCTGCGCCGCCCAAGGCCTCTGAGGCAAAGGGTGCTGCGCATCTGGTGTTGCCGCCGGTTCCCAAAGCTCTGCTGCCAGAGGCTTTTGCCGGATGGGTGGTGGCGGCGTCCCCCAAAAAACTTGCCGACGCGGCCCAGGCCGACCCGGCCAACCCGGCGGTCCTCAAGGAGTACGACTTTACCGACGCCGTGACGGCCGACTACAACCGCAGCGGCGAAACGCTCAGCCTGCGCGCCCTGCGCTTCCACGACGCCAGCGGCGCCTATGGCGCCTATTCGTTCTACCGCCAGTCGGGCTGGCCCAAAGAAAAGATCGGCGCCGGAGCCACCTCGAACCACAACCGCGTGCTCTTCTGGATTGGCAACACCGTGGTGGATGCGAATTTCTCGCGCATCGGGCCCATGTCGGGCTCGGAACTGCGTGAGCTGGCGAGCCAGTTGCCGCTGCCGGAGGGCAGCCTTGCGCTTGCCCCGCCCATCCTGGCCAACCTGCCGCAGGCCTCTCTGGACGGCCAGACCACGCATTACGCGGTCGGCCCAGCGGGCTATGCCGGCTCGGGAGGCGTCTTGCCGCAGGATCTGGTGGGCTTCGACCGCGGCGCGGAGGCGGTGACCGCAAACTATACGCTGCGCTCGGGCGCGGCCACTCTGACCATCATCGACTACCCCACGCCGCAGATGGCTGCCGCCATGGAGCCCAAGATTCGCGCTTACATCCAGTCGGGCAAAGCCTCTGGAGGCAAGCAGACCCAGCCGGCCTGGACCAAGTCCTTGCAGGACTCCGATCTGGCATCCCTTGAAGTGCGCCGCAGCGGGCCGCTGGTGGCCGTGGTCAGCGGGGACGCCATTCCCGACGAGAGCCACAAGTTGCTGCAAACGGTTCATTTCGAATCCGATCTAATGTCGGTTCCTCAACCCACAGAGTCGGAAGTGGCAAAGACAGGAAGGCTTCTGTTTGGAATCGCCACGCTGGTGGGAATCGGATCCCTGGCTGCGATCCTGCTGGGGTTCTTTCTGGGTGGCTTCAGGGCGCTTTATCGGATCTCGCGCGGCAGGCCGGCCTCCTCCGTGTACGAAGAGGAATTCATCAGCCTGAATCTCCGGGACTGAGCAGAGAAAAATCGTCCAGAACCGGGAGACGCATCCGAAGGGTTAACGGAGTGGAAAACCTGTGGAAAAATAGGGCGAAACCCAAGGAAACACCCCGAAAAGACGGTGCACGGCGGGGACAAAAAGGCGAAGAAGAATCGAAGACACTCTCCGCGCTGCTTGCAGTGCCCATGCGCCAAGTATTTGATAATAAACAATTTATTTAGCTCTCGATTTACCCTTGACACTCCCTTCCACCGCCCATACTATGCAGCCAGAAAGTTCTGATGGTTTTGCCTCCGTTGGAACTATTCTCCCTGAGGAAGGAGCTGCCCTGTTGCCGGGCGGCTCTTTCCGTTTTTGAAGGCGTTTTCTCCCCATGCCGGAGTTGCCGGCAAGCCGGGCAGGGCTCTACCGCAAAGAACCCGCGCTGAGGTCTGAAATCATGGCGCGGAAGACCACCAGGCCGGTCACCGTGAGCGCGGCCAGAAGACAGGTCCAGAAGCCGAGCCGGCTGTAGGAAACAAAATGCGCGGTCTGCGCCTCGGTAAAGCTGAAACCCGTCTGATCGGGCAGGAGCGCGCGAACTGCCACCGCGAGCAGGAACCCCGCGGCCCATACGATCGCGATGCGGAAGGCAAGCTGAAACGTCAGTTCCATGTTTTTCCTCTCGCCGCCGGGATGCGCAGGGCGGGCGGCAACTTTGCCTCAAGGCTGAACTTTACCGGAGACGGGCACAACGATACAATCGAATGGCAGGCCGAAGTAGCTCAGTTGGTAGAGCAGCTGATTCGTAATCAGCAGGTCGTCGGTTCGAGTCCGACTTTCGGCTCCATACTTCAGCAACACAAAAAGATCGCTTGTTCGCCAGAATGGCCTCTCCAATTGGAGAGGCCATTCTAATTCGTGGCTGATCTCGATGCCGCGGGTTCAATCGGCGGCGGTGAGGTTGTAGCCTTCCAGAACGATGCGCGGCCGCTCGCCGCGGGTGTCGGCGTTCTGAACTTCGACAACAATGGTCCTGCTTTCGCCCGGCATCAGCGCGACATAGTTGTCGTTGTAGAGAGCGGGCAGGATTGGATCGCCGGATTTCTCGCGCACCGCTTTGACGCGCACCATCAACGCGGGGGTGGCGGAGGCGTTGTGCAGCCTGGTGGTGATCTGCCACTGCGCGCCGCGCCGCTGAATGCTGGTTTTGGCCTCCACCCTGGCGCGGTCCAGGCTGCGAATGCCCTGGTAGTCCTCCTCGGCGAGGCCGTGCAGGTAGAAGTTGGAGGAGAGCTCCTTGCCACTCCGTGTGAGGGTCAGGCGGATGAAGTGCGTCCTCGAGAGCCCGGCCGGGTACTCCATCTGGAGGGGCGAAACCGTGCTGTCCTCATGGCTGTCGAGGGTCGCGCTTTTCTCCCACTTCACCGAACCGTCCAGATTCAGCACTTCGGCGTGCGCGGTGAGGCCGGGCTGATCGCCCGCGCTGTAATTCACCACCTCAACGGCATCGCTCGCGGCGTTCCATTGGATGTGCAGCGGTTCGGCGCCCTTTTTCGCGCCATAGTAGCCCGCATCGGTCGAGAAAAAGTAGTCGTACGTCTGCCACAGCAGCGACGGCCAGGCGGGATGGCTCATCCAGATCAGCAGTCCGAGTCGGTTCTTGCTTTGCCCCTCGTACATTCCGCGATAGGCGTTGTAGTCGACGAATTGAGCCAGCCTCATCCAGTCGGTGAGGTTGGCCGCGCCGCCGTATTGTTGGTCGATTGCGTCCTTGAATGGGTTGTGAGAATGGAAGTCGTGCAGCGGCCACTGGCTGCCCTGCGGCCACATCGCGGAATCCGGCATGGTGCGGCGCAGGCTGTCCATCTCGACGACGTTGGGCGCGCCCATTTCGCTGTGCATCTTCTCCGGTGCATGCTGGAAATAGAACTTCAGCGGCTCAACGCGATAAGGGCCGTGTCCGCTGACCGGACCGTCGGCGGAGCTGGAGATGTAGTGCGACCCCGGCTCGAGCGTGGCGACGATCTGGCGCAGGCCGTCGTCGATCTGCTGCGGCGGAAAGCCCTCGTTGCGCCCGCAGAAGAGCCCCAGCGAGGCATGGTTGCGAATGCGGAGCAGATAGTCCTTTGCGTTGGCCAGAAAAAGCGCGTTGTCGTCGGGATCGGGGCCGTCCCATGGATTGGCGAGCCAGAAATCCTGCCATACCACCACGCCATTGCGGTCGGCAGCCTCGTAGAATGCCGCGTCTCCGGTTTGGCCCACCCAATTGCGAATCATGTTGAAGTGCTCGTCGCGGTGATAGCGCAGCGCGGTTTCATACTCGCGCGCCCGATAGCGCAGCATGGATTCGGGGAAGCCCCAATTGCCTCCGCGGGCGATGAAGCGGCGTCCGTTGATCCACATCTTCAGCACGCCGCCGTCTTCCGAGTAGGTGAACTGGCGAATGCCTGTCTGGAAGGAGGTCTGGTCGGAAACCTTACCGCCAGTGACGAAGCTCAGCGTGACGGGATAGAGGTTGGGCTCGCCGTAACCCACCGGCCACCAGAGCTTGGGGTTGGTCAGCCGCAGAGCAGGTTGCGCAGAGGGTGTGAGTTCAACAGTCTTCGTCGCGGACGCTTCCAGCGTGACTGGGGTCTCGACCGTTACGCTGCCGAAGCGCGCCCGCAATGTGCCGGAGACAGGGTGTGCTTCCTGGTTGTGCAGCGTTGCCTGAAGGTTCACATCGGCGTGAGTGGTGTCGGGCAGCGGCAGCGCGGTGGTCACCAGAGGATCTTCCAGGGTGACTGCGCCGCTCAAGCTGAGCGAGACGTTGCTCCAGATGCCGGTGTTGCGCCCGCGGATGGTCGAGATCCAGTCCCATCCGACCGAGGCGTGATAGGTGGGGTTGTCGCGGCCCAGAGCGCCGCCATTCACGGTTTCGTCGGCTTTGTCCTTGGTGTTTCCGGGATTGGCATTGCGCAGAATCCGCACGGCCAGCGCGTTCGCGGCGCCTGCGTGAACCAGGGAGGTAACGTCGAAGCGGCCCCGCATGAAGCCGCCGTCGATGCGTCCAACCCTTTGGCCGTTGAGATAGACCTCAGCCTTCCAGTTGATCCCGTCGAAGTTGAGCCAGAGGTGCTGGTGCGGTTGCCGCGTGGCGGGTGCAACGAATTCGTCGCGGTACCAGAAGTCCGCGCAAAAGAACGAGTCGGAGATAGCGTACTGATTGTCGCCGAAGTCGGGATTGGCGATGGCTTCGTCGTTCAGGTAGCTGGTCAGGACGGTTCCCGGCACGGTGGCGATCATCCAATCCTTGTCCGTGAAACCGGGCGCGGAAATCTGCTCGCCATGTGCCGCCACCAGCGAAACGCGCTGCACGCGCCAGCTTCCGCCGCTCAGTTCGAGCGTTCCATCCGCTCGTGCTGCAGGCGCTGGCTTGGCCACGGCCACCGGGCCGCCGCGTCCGAAGACTTCCAGCTCACTGAGAATGTACCGGCTGCCGGGCTCGGCCGGTTTCGTCATCAGAATGCGCACGTAACGGCCATGCGCGGGCTGGGCCAGGTGAATGTCGTCGTCGAGGCTGCTCGAAGCCGGCAGCGGCTGAAGCGTCTGCCATTCCTTTGCGTCGTTCGAGATCTGGATCGCGCCCTCGGCGGCCCGGCGAATCCATGCCAGCGTCACGCGGTCGAAGGTGCACGTCGCTCCCAGGTCCACGTAAACCCACTCCTCGCCGCTGCCCGCGCTCATCCAGGCGCTGGCGAAGTGCTCCGGCCCGGCGATGCGCACCTCCCGGTCTTTGTCGAAGAGCACGACTTCTGCGACTCCCCAAGTGTGGACATTGGCGGCCGAAAGCTGAATGCGATAGCTCCGGAAGCGGGCCGGCGCGGTGAACGCGATTGCCTGCTTGAAGCTGGGACCGTCGGTTCGCATGTCGGGCCACTGGTCGCCTGTTGCGCGTCCCAGTTCCGTCCAGTTGGAGCGGTCGTCCGAGCCTGAAACGATGTACGTCCAGCCCCCCGCTGGCGGTGGCCCGTAGATTTTGCGCAGGTAGAGATCGATGCGGTCGATCTCGGGAGCCTGGCCGCCGCCTTCCATGTCGAACTCGACCCAGGGATGGTCGCCGGTGACGTTGACGGAGGAGACGACATTGCTGTCGAGAAACAGCTCGCGCTCATTTTTGCTCAGGACGCCGGCGTCGCTTGTGGAGGCAACAATCCACTGCGGCAGCGCTGTCTCCTTGATGTCATCCGTGACCAGTTGCGCGGTCAGATTGTAGTCGTAGGCGCTGGATTGATAGGCAGGCCGGTGCAGCGCGAGGTTGCGGTAGGCGTGCGCGTCCGGGGCGAGCGAGGGGCCCGCGTATTCCCTGGGGTCGCCGGGATAAACGCCGATGCCGCGCGTGTATTCCTGCGCGGATGAAGCCAGTGAGGCAGCAAGAATCAATAGAGCGAAATACTTCACGTTTTCTCCCGAGCTGCGAGATCGAATTTTTCCCGCAGCCTGTTGAAGCCCCTGCCGCTCTATCTCCAGCGAAAGATGCGCAGCGAAACCATGAACGGCGCCACCAGCCATGCGAACAGGATCGCCACCGGCGCAATCATCTGGCCCAGGTTCATACCTTGCAGCATGTTGCCGCGCAGGGCATCGATGGCCGCGGTCAAAGGCAGCGCCCGCACGATAGGCTGCACCACCGCCGGAAAGCGCGTCGCCGAAAAGAAGACTCCGGACAAAATCCACATAGGCAGCATCGCCAGGTTCATCAACCCCGACGCCGCCTCCATGGTCTGCGCCCGCGAGGCCACCAGCAGACCCAGCGCGGAAAACGACAGCGAGGTCAATACGCACAGGAATCCCAACTCCCACAGCGAGCCGCGAAACGGTACTCCGAAGACCAGCCGTGCAAATCCCAGGAACACGACCACTTCGACCACCAGCATCACCAGCCGCGAGAGCAGAAACGACATCAGGTATTGCCAGCGTGGCATGGGCGACGCCACCATGCGCTTCAGCAGTTTCTTCTGCCGGGCTTCGACAATGGAGAAGCCCAACCCCCACATGGCCGAGCCCATCAGGTTCATTCCCAGCAGGCCCGGCACCACAAAGTCGATGTAGCGCGCGCCGGTTTCATGCACCAGTTGGTTCTCTTCATGCAACGCCTCGCGCTGCCCGGCTGCGATCTGAACCGCCCGGTCCGCCACCAATCGCGCAGTGCGGGCATCGGGATTGGTGTCGTCGTATTTGTACGCGACGCCTCCGGGCCGCTCGATGGCCAGCAGCAGAATCTGCCCCGTCGCCAGCGCATGAGTGCCTTCCGCCTCGTCCATCGTCGCGGCGGTCAGCCCCTTGTCGCGGTTCAGCGCCGCGGTCAGTTGCGTACTGGTCGCGCCCACTTGCAACACATCGGCCGGCCGGTTGCGAAAGGCGATTCCCAGCCCCACCGCCAGCAGAATGGGAAAAAGAAAGACCCAGAAAATCGCCTCCGGTTCGCGCAGAAACAGCAGGAACCGCGTGATCGTCAGTTGATAGAGGGAACTCTCCTCGAACTTATTCATCGCGCAGATTCCTTCCTGTCAGGCCAACGAAGACATCTTCAAGGGTGGCGGAGTGGGTGCGAAACTCGCTCAGATGCAGTCCCTGCTCACGAAGCGCCGCGAAGATGCGCGGCACCGTGGTGTGCATCTCGGTAACGGAAAGCTGGTGTACGCCCGCATCCACGCGATGCGATTGAATGCCGGGAATCGCGGTCAGCAGCGCCGCATTCACCCCTCCGTCGCCCGCCGCGCCCCCGGTCACGGCAAACTCCACAATGTGGTCTCCGCCCACTGAGGCAATCAGTTGCTGCGGCGTTCCCAGCGCAATCACCCGCCCGTGGTCCATGATCCCCACCCGGTCGCAGAGCCGCTCCGCCTCGTCCATGTAGTGCGTGGTCAGGATGATGGTTCGGCCCGCGTGCTTCAACTGGTCCACCAGGTCCCACAGGTGCCGCCGGGCCTGCGGATCAAGCCCCGTGGTCGGCTCGTCCAGAAACAGCAGCTTGGGATTGCCCACCAGCGCGCAGGCCATCGCCAGCCGCTGCTTTTGCCCGCCGGAGAGCCGCCCCACGCGCGCGCTGCGCTTCTCCTCCAGTTGCGCCTGCTCGATGGACTCTTCCAGCGAAAGCCCGCTGCGATAGAAGCTGCGGAAGAGCCGCAGCGTCTCCTCCACCGTGAGCTTGGCCGGAAACTCGGTCTCCTGCAACTGAATCCCGATCAGGTGGCGCAACTCCACCGCCGCCGTCTCCCAGGTCAATCCCAGCAGAGTCACGGTCCCGGCCTCGGCCGGCGTCAACCCTTCGCAAATCTCGATGGTGGTCGTCTTGCCCGCGCCGTTTGGCCCCAGCAGCCCAAAACACTCCCCGTAGGCGACCTCCAGATCGAGACCATCCACAGCCACCACATCCGCGTAGGACTTTCGGATGCCGCGCAGGGAGAGTGCGCCAAGGTTTTCATCGGTTGTTAACCTGTGTAGTACGACCGGTTTGGAGTCAGTCAAGGTGTCCGTCCTCGCTCCAGAGTAAGGCGAATCGAGCTGCCTATCAACCGCTAAATCGCTTCGCCGCGGAATTCCGCCCGCCCGCACTCCCACGCGCACTTCGAGAATTCGGCCAGCAGGAACCGGCGCGCTGCCGGTTGCGTATCCTGTGGGTGCAGCAAGGAGAACCAGTCATGGGCAGCCAGGCGTATCCCACCCCGCAAGCGGTTTTTTATCAGCAATACGAGTCCGTCCGCCGCGATGAAGTTGTCGGCATTCTGCTGGCCCTGTTTCTGGGCGGCTTCGGCATTCATCACTTCTATCTGCGGCGAACCGGTCTGGGAATTCTCTACTGCTGCTTCTGCTGGACGCCTCTGCCGTGGTTTCTGGGCTTCGTCGAGTGCTTCTTCATGCCCGGCCGGGTGCGCGAGTTCAACGCCATCCAGGCCGCGGGCATCGCCGCCATGCTGGGGATTTCCCTGCCGGGATGGGGCAGCCAACCGGTGAATGTGACGGTCAACGTGCCTCCCACCGCCGTGCAGCAAAGCGTCGTGCAGCAAGGCGCCTTGCTGGCCTGCCGCCGCTGCGGCCAGATCAATACTTCGGGGGCGCGCTTCTGCTCGTCCTGCGGCGGCCCGCTTTAATCGGCTGGACGAGTGACCCAGGTCCCAACGAACCAGAATTCAGCACAAAAGATGGGTGCCCCAGGTGCCGGCAGAAGTGTGTACAACCACTGAAGATGGGTGCCCCAGGTGCCTCGCTTTTGGGGACCTGGGAAACCACGAACCCCAACCGGGCCATTCCCGAATTTCCGCTTTCCTTACGCGCTAAACGTAAGCACCTTGGCGCCCTTTTGCGCCTTCAGCACCAGTTCCATGGTTAAAAATGCCTGCTCCTGGTTTTGCGCTGTGTGGGTGCGGTTCACAATGTCGCCCACAAACTGCGCTCCGAAGGGCAGCGCCACCTTGCTGCAATCGATGTACCGCGCCTGCTTGTTGTCCACAATGAACAGGTGGTCGCCTCCCGGCCTGCCCGCCACGTCGATGTACTTGCGCAGCTCGATGTAGCCCCCGGTTCCCAGGATGAAGAGGCGACCGTCACCCCAAACTCCCAGCCCGTCGGGCGTAAACCAGTCCACGCGCACATAGCCCGCGCCGCCGTTGCCGTGCAGCATCATGTCGCCGAAGTCCTGAAACTCCTTATGCTCCGGTTGACTCACATTGGCGATCTGCGAGGCGGTCACCTCGGCGGTTGTCGAGCCGGTGAAGTAGACGAACTGCTCGGCCTGGTGCGAGCCAATGTCGCACAGAATACCGCCGTTGCGCGTGTCCCAGTGCCAAGCCGGGCGGCTGGGCGCGTGCAGTTGGTGGGGTGCAATGTTGATGGTCTGCACCACCTTGCCGATGGCGCCCTGCTTCACCAGGTAGCCGGCCTCCACAGCCGCGGGCACCTCCAGCCGCTCGGAGTACATAATGCCGTACATCCTGCCGGTTCGCGCCGAAACCTGGCGCACCTCGGCCAGTTGTTCCAGCGTCGTCATCCCCGGCTTGTCGCTCAGAAAATCTTTCCCATGCTTCATCGCGCGAATCCCCAGCGGCGCGCGCAGATAGGGAATTGCCGCGCTGGCCACCAGTTGAATCGCGGGGTCGTTCAGAATCTCTTCTTCGCTCTTCGCCAGCCGCGCCGTGGGATGAGCCTTCTGGAACGCCGCGCTTTCCTTGGGCAGCTCGGAATAAAACGCCACCAGCTCCCCGCCGCCGCGAATCACCGCCTCCGCGATGCCCAGGATGTGGCCGTGGTCGAGGCCGATCACGGCAAACTTGATGGAGTGTTTGGGCTGCGCGTCCGCATCGAACCCCGCCGCCGCAACCTCATGCACAATCGTGCTGCCCCCGGGGTGCAGCGCAAACGCCGCCTCCGGCAACGCCGACAACATTCCCGCCGCTCCCATGGTTTTCAAAAAAGATCGCCGGCCAACATTCTCAAAATGCATAAACTCCGCTCCTTCAGTGCAGATTTGATCCAAAACCACCGTTCCAGCCGGGTGCCCCAGCTACCGGGAGAAGCAAGCCCAACCACAAAAGATGGGTGCCCCAGGTACCTCGCTTTTGGGCACCTGGGAAACCACGGACCTTGGCGGGTCCCCCCACCCTTGCGCCAGTTTTCCCTTCCCAGCCGGAATCCTCCGGCCTTCTCGCTCATCTGAGAGAATAGTGCTAGTGAGTGGAGAACGACATTTTGAGTTCCGCCGGTTAGGATTGCCGGCTTTGCTTTCCCTGCTGACCCTGACCTCTGCCGGGACGCTTCTGCCTGCCCAGGCGCCGAACCCGACCTCGGCTGCGAACCCGTTTTTGGGCAGCGTCACCCTGCGCCCGGCCAGCGAAGAAACCCTCAAGCTCTCTCTGGACCAGGCCATCGACCTCGGATTGAAGAACAACCTTGGCCTGAAGGAATCCGAGAACAGCGAAAAGTCGCTACAGGGCGAAAAGAACCAGGCCCTGCAGAACTTCCTGCCCGCCATTACCGTCAACGGCTCCAACGGCATCTACCAGCACAACCTGGCCGCACTGGGCTTTGGCCCGGGCGTCATCAAGATGTTCGCCCCGCTCTTTCCCGGCGGCGTAGTTCCCGCGGGGCTTTCCTACATTACCCGCGACGATCTGACGCAGGGCGAGGTTCAGTTCAGCCAGATGCTCTTTTCCGGCCCGGTCATCGCCGGCTGGAAGGCCGCTCAGGCAGCCACAAGAGCCGCCTATTTCTCCAAAATCTCGGCACGCCAAGAGGTGGTGCAGCAGGTCGCCTCGGCCTATCTTCACGCCATTGCCGCCTCCAGCCAGGTGGACAACGCTCAGGCCCAGTTGGCGTCCGACCAGTTGACGCTGGACCAGACCCACGCCGCGCACCAGGCCGGCGTGGTCGCGAATCTGGATGAGTTGCGCGCGCGGGTTCAGCTCCAGGCCCAGCAGCAGGCCCTCATCTCCGCGCAGAACGCCGTCGAGAAGAACCTGATCCTGCTCAAGCGGGAGATTGGCCTGGACCCCGGCCAGAAGATTTCCCTCACCGATCCTGCGCCCTATAGCGATCTGTCCGCGCAAACCCCCGAAGAGGTCCGCGCCGTCGCCTACAAGAACCGCCAGGATTACCAAAACCTTCAGAATCAGGCGATCGAGTTCAAGGCCATTCGCTCCGCCTATCGCAGCCAGCGGCTTCCCAGCCTCAGCTTTGGCGGCTACTACGCCATCAGCCAGGTGGGCGGCGCGGGCTCCCACGGCAACTTTATCGCGCAGGGCAACCTCAGCGTCCCGCTCTTCCGCGAAGCCAAATTGCGCGGCGATGTGCAGGCCGCCCAGGCCAATCTGGACGCGGTGAACGCACAGCTAGAAAACCTGCGCGGGCAGATCGACCAGCAGGTGCGCTCGGCGCTGCTCGACGTGGACGCCTCGTCCAAGCTCGTCGCAGTCGCCCGTTCCAATGTCGATCTGGCCACCCGCGCCCTGGCCGACGAAACCGACCGCGTCAGCGCCGGCGTCGACGACAACCTGCCCCTGGTCACGGCGCAGGCCACTCTTGCCGCCGCGCAAAGCAACCTGGTCGAGAGCCTTTACCAGTACAACCTCTCCAAGCTCGCCCTGGCCCGCTCCGCGGGCATTATCGAGCAGCAATACCGCGTGTACCTGGGCCGCTAGGCCGGGTGCCCCAGGTGCCTCGCTTTTGGGCACCTGGGAAACCACGAACCCATCCCTTTGGCTCTGCAGATCCACCGGTTAGCCCCGAACTCTTCGCCAACTCCGCCAACTTGCCGCACTCCGCCCTTTGCAGATAATTACCCTCACCCGGCGCACAATGGAAATGGGGGAGGAGATTGCGCAGCCCTCAAAGCGCAGCCCAAATCGCCGTTTACCCCACCCCTCTATAGTGATATTATCGTTTTTCCAGCGATAAAACTAGCATAAGTCGCAAAGAATGAGTACTATACAAAAGAGAATAGTTAACTGACAAGTAACGGTAACCGCCCGATTTTGGCCCCTTTTTGGGCGTTTTTGTGCCATTTTTGCCCCAAAATGCCCCAAATCGAGGCCAAAAATCACTCCACTTTGCTGCTGCGGTCCGGTGTCGGATGGGAACCATCGGCTTCGGTCTACATCCATCCTGGAAACTCCTGCCTGCCTTTCCATGAGACCAGGGAGAAGCCGCCTTGCGCCGCGCCGGAAACGCCGCGTAGACTGGAGAGCCACTTCAGAATCCCTGCCAGCGCAAACGCCCGATTGCCGGGCAGCTTCAGGGGTGCTGCCGTGGAAGTCAAGGAACTCAAGTGGCTTTTTTCTCAGGAAGAAGCCGCAGGACTGCATCTTCGCTACCGCGCGTTCACACGGAAACTGCTCTTTGGGGGAGCCTGGCATGGAAAGCAACCTTCGTCCTCGTACGTTGGGCGAGATTCTCGACCGCACCGCTGAACTCTACCGCTCCAACTTTCTCCTCTTCGCCGGCATCTTCGCCGTCTATGCGGGCGTGGGCCTGGCGCTGAACCTGCTCTTGATCGGCGTGGGAGAGTTGCTGAAGTCTCTGCACCTTACCGCCTCATTGGCGTGGCTCACCTTGACCGCCAGCGGCATTGAACTGCTCATCATCTTCCTCCTCTTTGGAGCCGCCGTAGCGGCCATCAGCCGCGCCGTAGCCTGGGTCCACCTGGGTGAGCCGGCCACCATCCGCGGCGCCTACAGGAGCATCCTGCCCCGCCTGCCCCGCTACCTGTGGCTCATGGCCATCACCGCCTTCGTGGTCTGGACGCCCTTTGCCCTGCTCTACGGCGGCTATTTCGGCACCCTCGCCTTCTACGGTCTCAAAGGCGCAGGCAACCCCGCCGCCGCGTCCAATCCGCAGGCCACGGTGGTCCTTGTTGCGGCTTCCATGGTGTTCATTCTGCTGCTGATCCCGGTGGGTGTTTACACCATCCTCATGGGCCTGCGCTATGCCCTGGCACTGCCGGCCTGCGTGGTGGAAGACCTGAAAGCCCGCCCCTCCCTGCGGCGCAGCATCTTCTTGAGCAAGGGCTCGCGGGGGCGCATCTTTGTCCTCGGACTTTTGATCGGCGTCCTCAAGCTCGGGGTGGTGGGACTCACCCAGTTCTTCGTGCTGGCTGCGGCCTTCAAGCACCACGGGATCGGGCCCGGCCTGAGCGTGCTTTCGCAGGTCATCGGCTTCTTCACCAACAGCTTCCTTGGGCCGATCTACGCCACCGGCATCACTCTCTTCTACTACGACCAGCGGGTCCGCCACGAGGGCTACGACATCGAGTGGATGATGCAGGCCGCCGGCCTGACCCCACCCGCTCCGGCGGCCGAACTGCCCGCGCCCGCCGAGCCACTGTCCGCGTCCCTGCCGGCTTTGGACCTACCCACTCCGCCAGCCCCTGGGAGCGTGCATGAATGATTCGCTGCGCCCCCTGAACCTGGGTGAAATCCTGGACCGCACGCTCGATCTCTATCGCGCGCGGTTCCTGGTTTTCTTCGGCATTGCAGCGCTTCCCGCAGGAGTCGTCGTAGCCATCGCCTCGGCCTCCCTCCTCTTCTTTCTCTGGTTCGGTTCCGGCGCCTCCGCCCTCGCCTCCCCACTCCTGGCGGGAGTGCTCGCGCTGGTCTTTTTCGCGGTGTTGCTGCTGGTGGGTTTTCCGGCCGCCGTGGGTGCGGCCGCCCTGGGCACCGCGGCCCTGACCCATGCCGCCGCCCACGCCTACCGGGACGAAGACATTTCCATCCGCGCCGCCTGCAAGCTCGCCTGGAAACACGGCTGGCGGTACCTCTGGCTCTACGTCCTCCAGTCCCTGCTTGTCTTTGTGGCGCCCATGATGGTCTGGAACCTGGTCCTGCTCCTGGCCACCATGGCCGGGGCTCTTGGGGTGGGAGCTGGCGGCGTCCTGGCGGGCATCGTGGCCATTGCCGGCGGCATCGGCTTGGCCGTCTGGTTTCTGATGGCGCTGGTGCAGCTCTGGATGGCCTTTCCCGTCTGCGTGGTCGAGCAGACCGGCGCATGGGAAGCCGTCAAGCGCAGCTATCGCCTCAGCCAGGGCGCCCGCGGACGGATCTTTGTCCTCTGGCTACTGGGAGCAGTTTTGAGCTACCTGCTATCGCTGGCCCTGGCAGCGCCTCTGATGATCGCCATCGAGCTGATTCCCGGCATGACCACCCCCCTACACGCCGAGCTGGCGGGCACCCTCATGCTCTACATCTTCTTCGGGGCGTTTTTCGCCGTGCAGGCACTCACGCGGCCGGTCTACGCCATCGCCCTCCTGCTCTTCTATTACGACCAGCGCATCCGCCGCGAGGGTTTTGACATTGAGTGGCTCATGCAGAAGGCGGGAATGCTCCCCGAAGCCCGGTCTGCGCCCGCTGAAGCCGATGCAGTCCTCCCGCGCGAAACTCCATCGCAACCAGCCAACTCCGCAGGCCCTGAAGCTCCGCATACGGAACGATTTGAATAAACCAGGGCCGAGTATACTGGCGCTTGGCAAAAGAGACCCAAGTCAAGAGATTCAATTTGGTTCGCAAGGAGCGCCGGTGTCCTGTCTACGTGCAGTTTTTCTCTGTCTTCTCACCCTTTGCACCAGTGAAGTACTCACTGCTCAAACTGGTTCGACGGTGCCTGTCAAAGTAACTTCGCCCAATGGCCAGATAACTTTGCTGTTATTCGATGCCGCCGCCAAGGACGCGAACGCACAGACAGCCGCGGACTCTCCTGCGCCGAACGGCTTGCGCTACGCGGTGGAGTTTCATGGCAAGCGGCTGATGGCGGAGTCGAAGCTGGGCCTGGGCCTCGTCGGACAACCCGCTTTGGGACCGGGGATGAAGACGACGGCCGCACAGCCGTCCAGCGTGGATGAGAGCTATACGATTCCCGTCGGCAAAACCAGCACCGTGCGCGACCACTACAACGCGTTGCGCGCCGATTTTCAGGATGCCGCCGGTCGCAGGCTGTCCATCGAGACGCGGGTATACGACGACGGCGTGGCCTTCCGCTATCTCGTCCCCGAGCAGCCTTCCTTGCAGCAGGTGCGCATTGCGCACGAACTTACCGAGTTCTCCTATGTCACCGACGCCACGAGTTATCCGCTGCTTCTCGACGGCTTCCAGTCGGCCTATGAGGACGACTATCAATTGCGCACGGTGAGCAGCCTGCATTCCGACTGGCTGGTGGGACTACCCTATTTGGCCGAGGAGCCGGGGTTGGGCTGGGTCGCCATCACCGAGGCAAACATCGATCACTACGCCGGTATGTATCTGCGCCGCGGCAATGAGTCTTTCAGTGTACGAGCGGAGTTGGCGCCGCGCGTGGACAAACCGGGCGTCGCGGTCGAGACGGCGGCTCCCTTTAGGAGCCCCTGGCGCGTGCTGATGATCGGCGACGAGCCGGGCCGACTAATCGAATCCAATATCGTGCTCAATCTGAATCCTCCCTCGAAGATTGCCGACACCTCCTGGATTCGCCCCGGTAAGTCGACGTGGGACTGGTGGTCGGGCGATGCGGCTCCCAGCGTCACCTTCAAGACCGGCATGAACACCGCGACCATGAAGCACTACATCGACTTCGCCTCGGCATCCGGATTTCCCTATATGCTCATTGACGCCGGCTGGGCAGCCGCACCCGGAAGCCGCCCCGGTGACGATCAGCAACTGGCCGACATTACAAATGTGAATCCGGCCATCGACATGCCGGAGTTGCTGCGCTACGCCAAGGAGAAGAACGTCCGCCTCTGGCTGTGGGCGCATTGGACCTCGGTCGATAAGTACATGGACCAGGCCTTCCCCTTGTTCGAGAAGTGGGGCATCGCCGGCGTCAAAATCGACTTCATGAATCGCGACGACCAGTGGATGGTGGGCTTCTATCACCGCACTGTGGAGACCGCGGCCGCCCATCATCTGATGATCGATTTCCACGGCGCTTACAAGCCCGATGGTTTGCGCCGCACCTGGCCCAATCTCATCACCCGCGAAGGCGTCATGGGCAAGGAGTATCTGAAAGTCAGCGCCCGCACCACTCCGGCGCATGACGCTACGCTGCCCTTCACCCGCATGTTGGCCGGCCCCATGGATTACACTCCCGGCGCCTTTGGCAACGTCAACCGCGAGAACTTTGTCGCCCGCGACTACATGCCCATGGGCCTGGGAACCCGCGCGCATGAGCTGGCGCTTTACGTTGTCTTCGAGAGCCCGCTCGAAATGGTTTCGGACTACCCCGAGCGCTACCAGGGGCAGAAGGAATTCGAATTCATCCGGCGCGTTCCCTCCACCTGGGATGAGGTACATGTAATTGGCGGCAGGCCGATGGAGTGGATTTCGCTCGCTCGGCGCAGCGGGTCGGACTGGTACGTGGGCTCGCTGACCAACTGGGACGAGCGCAACGTCAAACTGTCGCTGAGCTTTCTCCCGGCTGGCGAGTTTGTGGCCGAAACCTGTGCGGACGCACCCGATGCAGCGAAAGAAGCGACGCACACCACCCTGTCGAAGCAAACCGTGGACCGCAACACCGTGCTCGATGTGCACATGGTCTCCGGCGGTGGCAACGCCGTCTGGATTCACTCGGCGCTCGCGCATTGAGTTGAACGGCCCTGAAAGGCCCGGTTGGCATGCTCCGTCCGGCCAACCGGGCCGCGGCTCCGCTATCATCACCGCATACGCCGCGAGGGCGACAGCATCGAGAAAACGATGGAAGCTGACGGATTGAACGCGCCGCCCAAACCATCCGCCCAAGCGGTAGAGTCCACCTCCGGCCCCGCGGAGGTGCAGGCGTGAAAGCGCGCTCCTTCTTGACCGTCGCAACTCTCGCCGCCCTCCTGGCCGGCGCACCGGCGCGCGCGGATTCGGCCGCTCCGCCCCCGTCCCGCTGGCGCGAGGCTTCGCTCAGCGAGTACCGCCAGCATCTGCTCGATCTGGACGCCCTGGTCGCTTCCTGCGCCGAGGCCCGGAACGCCAAAGCCTGCGACCCTGCATTGGTGGGGCTGGACGATCATGTTCCACTGAGCAACGCTGTCAACGCCGAGCGGCGTCTTGTTCGCTATGGCTGGCTGCGCGTTTTGCTCGCCAAGGCTCAGGACAAGGATGTGGCCGCGCCTGAGGCAAAGGCCGTCGCCGGTGCGCTGAAGTCTTCCGTTGACGCAACCCCGCGCCCGCCCCGCCGAACCACCAGCGAGCTTTTGCAGGATGCGCGCACGCGCCTGACCCAGGACCTGGCCCAGGCCGACGGTGCGGCCTCTGCGCCACCAACGGCCGCGGCCGACCGCACCCCGGTTCGCGACTCCCTGAAGCAGGTGCTGGCCGGGCGCGACTTCCGCAATCTGGAAGCGCCCAACGCGCGCGATGCGGCTCTGGAGAAACTTGGCGCTTGGCTCAACCTGCTCTTCGAGAGCATCGGTCGGTTGCAGGCCCGCTCGGCGTGGCTGGGCCGCGTGGTGGTGTGGGGATTCATCCTGGCCGTCTGCGTGGGGCTGGCGTGGGGATTGCTGCAAATGGAGCGCCGCTGGCGCATCCGCCTGGTTCCAGAAAGTTCCGGCCCGGCCGCCGGAGCCGCCTCCGCCCGCGACTGGCAGTTGTGGCTTGAAGATGCGCGCCGTTCCGCCGCCGCCGGCCTGTGGCGCGAAGCCGTTCACTTCGTCTACTGGGCCGCCATCTCGCGTCTCGAATCGCGCCGCCTATGGTCGGCCGACCGCGCCCGGACTCCTCGCGAGTACCTTGCCCTGGTCGCTCCCGACGACCCGCGCCGGCCTGGATTGTCCGTGCTCACCGGCAGCTTTGAGCGCATCTGGTACGGCGGACGCCCGGCCGACGAGGCCGACTATATTCATGCCGAAGAGTTGGCTGCCGGCCTCATCGAAGGCGGCGCGCGATGAATTTTCTTTCTTCGCTTGACGCCAAAGACCGTCGTCTGCTGCTCTGGACCCTGGCCATCGGCCTCGCTCTGGCAGTGACCATCGGCTTCCTGCTGCCCAACGGAAACAGCAACGACAATCCCTTGCCTTCGACCTATCTGGCCGGCCAGCACGGCGCACGCGCCGCCTACGAAACTCTGCTTCGCTCCAATTATCCGATCGAGCGCTGGGAGCGGCCTTTAAGCGAGTTGGCCGCCACGGCCGGGCCGGAAACGGTGGTAATTTTCGCCCAGCCGTTTACCCGCGAGCCGGCCGACATCAAAGCTGTGCGAACCATTCTGGAGCGCGGAGGCCGCGTGCTCTCTACTGGCTTCTGGGGTGGGTTCATCCTTCCCGGCGAGGCCAGCTCAGCTCCCAAAGACTTCCACTTTGCCGCCTGCAAGCTGGAACCCGAGGGGTTGGATTCGCTCTCCGCATCGGGCGAGGTGTGGATGGCTCCCCAGTCCACCTGGCAGGTGGGCAATCCCTCCCATCGCGTCGAGTACAGTTGCAGCGGCAGCCCAGCTGTGGTCGAGTACAACTGGGGCAAAGGGCATGTAGTCTGGTGGGCCAGTTCCACGCCTCTAGAGAACGGCTCCCTCAGCCGCGCCCACAACCTGGACTTGTTCCTGAACTCGCTTGGGCCCCGCACCGGCCACCATTTCTACTGGGACGAGTCCTTGCACGGCGAGATTCGCTCCACTTGGAGCTACGCCTCTGGCCCGGCGCTGACCCTGCTCTGGACCGGCCTGGCGGCTCTTGGCCTGCTGGTGATCATCAGCTACAGCCGCCGCTCCGGTCCGGTCCGCGAACTGCCCCCGCCGGCGCGCGCCACGCCCATCGAGTTTCTCCAGGCCCTCGGCTCCCTTTACGGCAACGCCGGGGCCGCGACCACGGCAGTCTCCATCGCCTGGGAGCGCTTCCGTCGCCGCAGTTTGCGCCTTTGCGGGCAGAAGCCAAGCAAAATGAGTGCCGCCGAACTGGCCGCCATCCTCCGCCGGCGCTTCCCCCAGGCCGACGCCGACCTGGAGGCCGATCTGGCCGAATGCGAAGAGTCCGCGTGGGCTGAAACGGCCAATCCCCGCCAGGCGCTCAAACTGGTTCAAATGCTGCATCGCCACTACCAGGAGCTTCTCACCGCGGCCAAACCCGGCAGAATCCCCGCGTCCTCCAAGGACGTTCACTCCAATCCGCAAGAAAGGGCTTCATGAGCCAGGAAACGAATCCGGAACTGAACCAGGACACAAACCAGGATCCCAGTCACACCGTGGTCGAACCAGAGAATACGCTCCGCGCCACCAGCCAGCTCATCGCCCACTCCCGCGCCGAACTGGGCCGCGTCATCGCCGGACAGGGAGAGGTGATAGAGGAAGTGCTGATCGCCGTTCTCTGCCAGGGCCACGCCTTGCTTGAGGGCGTGCCGGGTATCGCCAAAACCCTCATCGTCAAGGCCCTTGGCCGGCTCCTCGGCCTCGGCTTCCAGCGCGTCCAGGCCACGCCCGACCTCATGCCCGCCGACATTCTGGGCACCACCCTCCTGCGTCCCGGCTCGGAGTCTTTTGCCTTTCACGCCGGCCCTGTTTTTACTGACCTGCTGCTGGTGGACGAGATCAACCGCATGCCTCCGCGCACCCAGGCCGCCCTGCTCGAATGTATGGAAGAGCGCCAGGTCACCGCCGACGGCACGCGCCGCCCCTTGCCCGCCTGGTTCACCGTCTTCGCTACCCAGAACCCAGTGGAGTTCGAGGGCACCTACCCCCTGCCTGAAGCGCAGTTGGACCGATTCCTGCTCAAGATTCGCGTCGGTTATCCCTCGGAAGCCGAGGAGTTGCAGATCCTGGAGCGCCACCATGCCGGCTCCGGCGCGGGCCTTCTGGAAGACGCCTCCATCGCGCCCATTCCCGCGGGCCTGCTGGCCGCAGCCTGCGCCGAGGTGCGCTCCATCCGCATCGAGCCGGAGCTCTACGGTTACATCCTGGCGCTGGCCCGCCGCACCCGCGACTGGCCCACCCTGTTGCTCGGCGCCAGTCCCCGCGCGGCGCTCAGCCTCATGCGTGTGGCCCAGGCGTCGGCGGCTTTCGACGGTCGTGACTACCTGGTTCCCGACGACGTCAAGCGCGCCGTCCAACCGGTGCTGCGCCATCGCGTGATGCTCAAGCCGGAGGCCGAACTGGAAGGCTTCGACGCCGACCGCGTCCTGGCCGATGTGGTAGCTGCCGTCCCGGTGCCCCGGCAATGATGGCTCCGCCCCTCCATCCCGGTCCGGTCCGCGCCGCGTGTGAGCGCCGCCGTCGCTGGGGCTTCGGACTCACGCCGCGGACCATCGGTCTGCTGCTGGTGGGTTTCATCTGGCTGGTTCCGGGCTTCTGGATCGCCCGTCTGGCCTACGCCATGCCAGCCTGGGATCTGCTGGTGTTCGTCTGCGCGCTGCTCGATGGCCTCCGCTTGCCCACCCCCGCCGAGCTGACCGCCGGACGCTCCTGGTCCAACGCTCCGGCCCTCGACAGCGAAACCGAAATCGAGTTGACCATCGAAAACCGTGGCCGCACCATTGTCGAGTGCCGCCTGATCGATGATTTGCCCCCGGCGCTGGTCGCTGAGCCGGCCACGTTCCGCCTCACCGCCTTTCCCCGTGTTCCCGCCAGCCTGCGTTACCGCGTAGAACCCAGGGAGCGCGGCGACTGGGAAACCGGCTCTCTCTACATTCGCTACCGCTCGCCTCTCGGCCTTCTGGAGCGCTGGGCCCGCGCACCGCTCACCCAAACCGTGCGCGTTTACCCCGCCCTCCGCACCGGCGAGGAGCAGCAGATTTTTCTCGCCCGCAGCCGTCAGATTGAGATCCAACTGCGCCAGGCCCGGCAGCGCGGACTGGGCCGCGACTTCGAGAGCCTGCGCGAGTACCGCGAGGGCGACGACCTGCGCGACATCTGCTGGACAGCCACTGCCCGCCGCGGCAGCCCCATCACCCGCCAGTACCAGAGCGAGCGTAGCCAGCCGATCTGGATTGTGCTCGATTGCGGCCGCCTCATGCGCTCCCGCGTGGCGATAGACACAAAGGCCTTCCAGGATTCCGGCCCGGAGCCTCGCCGCCGCATTCACTCCAAGCTCGACTACGCCTGCACCACCGCCGTTGCTCTGGCCCAACTGGCCCTCTATTCCGGCGACCGTGTGGGCCTGCTGGCCTATGGCGAGGGCATTCAACAGCGTCTTTTGCCCGGTCGCGGCGCAGCCCATCTGCGCCAGCTCATCGAGTCGCTCGCCCAGCTCCGCGCCGAATCCGGAGAGGCCAACCACCTGCGCGCCACGGCCACGCTCAACCGCCTCCAGCCCCGCCGCTCGCTGATTCTCTGGATCACCGACCTGGCCGAAACTGCCATGCGCCCCGAAGTCATCGACGGTGCCGCACAGCTGCTTCGCCGCCACGTTCTGCTCTTCGTCGCCATGGCCCAGCCGGAGGTCGAGTCCATCGCCCAGGCCTGCCCCAGCAACGTGGAAGAAATGTTCCGCGCCGCTGCCGCCCAGGAAATGGCCGCCCGCCGCGAACTGCTCCTCGCCCGCCTTCACGAGCAGGGTGCCCTCACTCTCGACCTCAACCCCGAGGCGCTCACTGCGTCCGTCCTGAACCAGTACCTGAATATCAAGGAACGGGCGATGGTGTAAGAGCAGGACTCTACTGTGCTTTTTCCCCCCGTTCTTCCATCCTTTAAGCGCTCGCGCTCCCGCTCTGCCAACTAAGTTGACTCCCGTCCGTGGATGCGCACAACAAATCGAGTACTCTCTGTTTCAAAGCAAACAACTCCGGGCGGTAGGCCGGCCTTCCTCGTACGCAGAAGAGAATCGCAGACAACCCCAGCCAGGCCGTCGCGCGGCCACGGGAGGATCTATGCAGGCACAGGCTCATCCACTCGAACCCTTCTTCCAACAGGTGGTCCGCAACAGTTACGAGGGCAAGCTGGGACTGCACGATCCGGAGGTCACCGGGTATGTGGCGCACCTGCTCTGCGAGTTCTCGGATGCCGACAAGCTCTACAGGATGCGCGACGCGATGGGCCGCCCCGTCGAAGAACTCGAGGCCATGATACAGGCCGCCGATCCGGTGCATGGCGATGCGCCTTCGTTCGATGCCGAGCGTTCGGTGCGCAAGCACATCGGCGACTACGCGCTCTTTGTCGGCGGCATGTATCCAGAAGCTTCTGACTCCATGCGCCGCCATCGCCGCCATCATCCCAGCCTCGGCGAGTTGATCCGCGCGGGCAAGGAGAGCTACTTCATCGTCAGCCAGTTCAACCTCTGTGAGTACGCGGAGGAGGCGCCCTTGTTCGCGCGCCTCTCCCAGAGTTTCGAGCGCTGCATTCTTGGCCTGACTCTGGTGCGCGAAGACCTCGGCCCCCGCAAGCCTCTGATGCTCCCCCCGCAAGTGTCCTGTCCCAAAACTTCCTGACCAAATTGCCGCTGTCATTCTGAGCGAACGGGGCCCCGAACGTCTTTCAGTTCGGGGGTGGTGAGCGAAGAATCTGCTTTTGTATCTCCTGATTTCTAGTAAGAACTTCTGGGTCAGGATACTAGTGAATTAGGGCATTTTCGGAAGGCGTGCAGACTTTTGGAGAGCAGTGCAATGGCCTAAATCAGCTCATATCCCGCGAACCAATAGCCAATCTCAAATGCGGCAGTGTCTTCCGCGTCGGAGCCATGAATGGCGTTCTCCTGAATGGAGCCGGCAAACTTCTTGCGCAGGGTTCCCTCTTCCGCATTGGCGGGATTGGTGGCGCCCATCAGCGTACGCAGGTCAGCGATGGCGTTGTCCTTCTCCAGAACCATCAGAAACAGCGGGCCGGAGGACATGAAGTCGCAGAGCGCGTCGAAGAACGGTTTGCCCTGGTGGACGTGATAGAAGCCGCGGGCCTGCTCGACGGAGATGGACTGCTTCTTGATGGCCACAAACTGGAAACCGGCCTTTTCAATCTCGGCCAGAATGGCTGCGGTATAACCTTTGCGGACCGCGTCGGGCTTGACGATGCTGAAGGTGCGTTGCGCCACTGGTTTGCTCCTTTAGGGAATTGCTTTTGCCTCTCTTATTGTAGTGGGCTGCCGGACTGGCTGACTTCGATGGTGCGACTCTGCTAGAGTTTTGGGCATGTTTCGCTTCAGCTTCCTACCCTGCCGCCGTTCGATTGCCCTCGCCTCTATCCTGGTTGCCGGAGGGTCCTCCGTTTCGGCCTTCTGCCAAACCACTGCACCCGCTGCGGCGCCTGCCGCGCCCGAGTTGAAGGTCTTCGATCCCGCGCTGGTCGACAAGACCGTCGATCCCTGCGAGAACTTTTACCGCTATAGCTGCAACGGCTGGTTCAAGCGCAATCCCCTTCCCGCCGATCAGACTTCCTATGGCCGCTTCACCGAACTCTTTGAGTTGAACCGCCTGCACCTGAAACAGATTCTGGAAGAGTCGGCCACACCCTCGTCCTCGCGCTCGGCAAATGAGCAGAAGATCGGCGACGAGTATGCGAGCTGCATGGACACGGCCACGGTGAACAAGCTGGGGATTGCGCCGCTCCAGCCGGAGCTGGACCGCATTGCCGCGCTGCACACGCCGGCGGAGTTGCCCGCGCTGCTGGCCCACCTCCACGCCATCGGCGTGAACGTCTTCTTCGATATGGGCGCGAACCAGGATTTTGCCGACTCCAGCTCGATGATCAGCTTCTATAACGCGGGTGGCCTGGGCCTGCCGGAGCGCGACTATTACACCCGGACCGACGCCAAATCCGTGGAGCAGCGGCAGCAGTATGTAGATCACGTGCGCAAGATGTTTATGCTGGCGGGTGAGCCGGAAGCGCAGGCCAGAAAGGACGCCGAGACCGTGCTGGCTCTGGAGACCAACCTGGCCAAGGCTTCGCTCACCATCACCGAACAGCGCGACCCGCAGAACCTGAACCATCCCACCGATGTGGCCAGCTTCTCAAAGGAGTTGAGCCACTTTTCGCTGGCCGGTTATACGGCTGCGGCGCATGCGCCCGCGGCGGGCAAGATGAACGAGACGGAGCCCAAGTTCTTTGCCGAGTTCAACGCGCTAGCCGCCGCGACGCCGCTGGACGAAGTAAAGACCTATCTGCGCTGGCACCTGCTGCACGCCTACTCCACCACTAGCATGACGGAGGCCTTCGAGCAGGAGACGTGGAACTTCTACGCGCACACGCTGAACGGAGCGGAAAAGCAGCAGGAGCGCTGGAAGCGCTGCACCAGCCGCGTGGACCGCGAAATGGGCGAGGCCTTGGGTCAGGTCTACGTGGCGCGCTACTTCCCGCCCGCGGAAAAGCAGCAGGCGCTGGACATGACGCTGGCCATTGAGCAGACCATGGACAAGGACGTCGATTCGCTCGATTGGATGAGCGCCGACACCAAGGTCAAGGCTAAGGAAAAACTGCACACGGTGATGAACAAGATCGGCTACCCGGACAAGTGGCGCGACTACTCGACACTCCAGATTGTGCGCGGCGATGCGCTGGGCAACCAGATGCGCGCGCATGAGTTCGAGCGGGCGCGGGACCTGGCCAAGATCGGCAAGCCGGTGGACAAGGGCGAGTGGCTGATGACGCCGCCCACCGTGAACGCCTACTACGACCCGCAGATGAACAACGTAAACTTCCCCGCCGGCTACTTTCAGCCGCCCTTCTTCAGTGACAAGGAAGACGACGCGGCCAACTACGGCGACATGGGTTCCACCGTGGGCCACGAACTGACCCATGGCTTCGACGACGAGGGCCGCCAGTACGACAAGGACGGCAACTTGAAGAACTGGTGGACCAAGGACGACGAGCAGAAATTCACCGAGCGGGCCGATTGCATGGTGAAACAATACGACGCCATCGAAGCGGTTCCAGGCGTGCACCTGAACGGCAAGCTCACACTGGGCGAGAACCTGGCCGACCTGGGCGGATTGTGGCTAGCATGGCTGGCCTGGGAAGACAAGGCGCAGGTCGCGCACGTGGACCTCACGGCGAAGACCGACGGCTACACGCCGGAGCAGCGCTTCTGGATTGCCTATGCGCAGCAGTGGTGCACGCAGACGCGGCCCGAGCGGCTACGGACGCAGGCCCAGACCGATCCGCACGCGCCGGATGAGTACCGGACCAACACGGTCCTCCAGGATTTGCCGGAGTTTGCCAAGAGCTTCAGTTGCAAGAAGACGGCGGCAATGGTGAGTCCCAAGCCGTGCCGGGTGTGGTGAGATAGCCTGCGTTGAAACAGGGAAGGCCCACCATCGCGGTGGGCCTTCGTGTTTTTAGAGCAATGGAAAAGCGATGACGATTTCCCTTGCGTAGAATTAAGCTCCCTGAGCGCATGATGTCTTTAGAAGGTCTTTTTTGATGTCGATTTTGAGCAAAAAACCGGCCGAAATCTCGCCTACTACCCACCCCCCTATATATTTTCACCTCTTTTTCAAGGGGAAAACTCATGTAAGTATAAAAGAATGAACACTATACAAAATATAATAGTTAACTGATCAGTAACTGAAACCCCTCGATTTTGGCCTTTTTTAGCCGTTTTTTAGCCAATAATGGCTAAAAAACGGCTAAAAAAGGGCCAAAATGAACAGGTTTTTCCGCTCCTGTGCGGTGCACAGTGACTCTGGTTTCGCGCTAGCCTTTGCCGATGACTCGCGCCAGCATGGCGCCGATTTCCGCGGGCGATACAACCACATGAATTCCCGCGGCGGTCATGGCTTTCATCTTGTCGGCTGCGGTACCTTGTCCGCCGCTGATGATGGCTCCGGCGTGGCCCATGCGGCGGCCGGGAGGCGCGGTCTGTCCGGCGATGAAGCCAACCACCGGCTTCTTTACGTGCAGCTTGACGAACTCGGCAGCGGCTTCTTCGGCGGAGCCGCCGATTTCGCCGATCATCACGATAGCTTCGGTTTCGGGGTCGTCGTTGAAGAGGCGCAGGGCGTCGATGTGGGTGGTGCCGATGATGGGGTCGCCGCCAATGCCGATGGCGGTGGACTGACCGATGCCGCGCTGGGTGAGCTGGTGCACGGCTTCATAGGTCAGCGTGCCGGAGCGGGATACGATGCCCACCGAGCCTTCCATGTGGATCATGCCGGGCATGATGCCGATCTTGGCCTTGCCGGGCGAGATGATGCCGGGGCAGTTGGGGCCGATGAGGCGCGACTTCGAAGTTTTGAGCTTGGCCCACACCTTGATCATGTCCAGCGTGGGAATGCCTTCGGTGATGCAGACGATCAGCGGAATGCCTGCGTCCTCGCCTTCCAGAATGGCGTCTGCCGCAAACGGCGGCGGGACGAAGATCATGGTCGCGTTGGCGCCGGTCTTTTCCACTGCGTCGGCCACAGTGTTGAAGACCGGCCAGCCTTCGTGCATGGTTCCACCCTTGCCGGGTGTGACGCCGCCTACGACTTTGGTTCCGTATTCCGCGCAGCCCATGGCGTGGAAGGTGCCTTCTTTGCCGGTAATTCCCTGAACGATCAATCGCGTGTCGTTATCCACGAGTACGGACATCTTATGCCCTCACTTTTGCAGCTGCTTTAACTACCATTTCAGCTGCTTCTTTCATGGTTGCGCCGACCTGGAAGTTGAGGCCCGATTCTCTGAGGATTCTGCGGCCCTCCTCGACATTGGTGCCTTCGAGGCGCAGGACGATGGGCACTTTGATGTGCAGATTTTGCGCGGCGGCGACAACACCCGTGGCCAGCCGGTCCACGCGCAGGATGCCGCCGAAGATGTTGATGAAGATGGCCTTCACATTGGCGTCGGAGAGCAGGATTTCAAAGGCGTGCTCGATCTGCTCCTGGGTTGCGCCGCCGCCTACGTCCAGGAAGTTGGCGGGGCTGCCGCCGGCATATTGAATAATGTCCATGGTCGCCATGGCCAGGCCCGCTCCGTTGACCATGCAGGCGATGGAGCCGTCCAGCTTGATGTAGTTCAGCGCGTATTTGCTGGCTTCCACTTCCAGCGGGTCTTCCTCGGCGGTGTCGCGCAGGGCCTTGATCTCGGGATGGCGGAAGAGTGCGTTGTCGTCGAAGGTGACTTTGGCGTCGAGGGCGAAGAGCTTGTCGTCCTTGGTGGTGATGAAGGGATTGATCTCCAGCAGAGAGGCGTCGGTCTCGATGAAAGCCTTGTAGAGGCTCTGCAGGAAGACTACGGCGGCGCTGATCTGCGTGGGCTTGAGGCCGAGGGCGAAGGCCAGCTTGCGCGCCTGCCACGCGCCAAAGCCGATCGCCGGGTCGATGGTCTCCTTGAAGATGGCCTCGGGATTTTTGGCGGCGACTTCTTCGATCTCCATGCCGCCGGCCTGGGAGGCCATGAAGACCAGCCTTCCGGTGGCGCGGTCGAGCACAATGCCAAGGTAAAGCTCACGATCGATGGCCGCGGTCTCCTCGATCAGCAGGCGTTGCACCTTCTGGCCCTGGGGGCCGGTCTGGTGCGTCACCAGCGTCATGCCCAGGATGTTTTTGGCGTGAAACTCGGCTTCCTCGCGGGTGCGGGCCACCTTCACGCCGCCGCCCTTGCCGCGGCCTCCGGCGTGAATCTGCGCCTTGACGACGACGCCCGAGGCGCCTTCGGCAAAAAGTTTGCGGGCCACCGTCGAGGCATCCTCGAGCGTGTTGGCCACTTCGCCCCTGGGCACGGCAACGCCGTATTTTGCCAGGATTTCCTTCGCCTGATACTCGTGAATTTTCATTTTCGGTAAGTACCGTCCAAGCCGCTGCACCGGGGGAAGTTGCGACCCGTCCAGCGAGACCCTGCCAGCGGTACACAAATACTATCTTGCTGAAGCGGGACGAGCAAACCGGACATTATGAGACTGCTTTTCTCCGGCGCGACGCGGCGGAGGACCATTACCATAAAGGTTATGGCTTCTTTAAAGGAATACTTGAAACCGCTGGCCGAAGACGGCGCCGCATTGACCCGCGAACAGGCGGCCCACGCCCTGGAGGAGATTTTGACCGGCGAGGTGCCGGAGGTGGAAACGGCCGCGCTGTTGACGGTGATGGCGACCCGCGGCGAGCTGGCGCCGGAGCTGGCCGGCTTTGTGGATGTGATGCGCAAGCGCGTGACGCCGGTTCCTTTGACCAGCGCGGAGCGCGAGGCTCTGGTGGACGTGGTGGGCACCGGCGGCGGCGGCCCGTTGACCTTCAATATCTCCTCTGGCGCGGCGTTGGTGGCGGCGGCGGCCGGAGCCAAGGTGGCCAAGCACGGCAACCGCGCGGTGACTTCGCGCTGCGGAGCGGCCGATGTGCTGGAGGCGCTGGGCGTGCCCATCGAGCTGAGCCCGGAGCTGGCCGTCGAGTGCCTGCGCGAGACCGGATTCATGTTCCTGTATGCGCCGCTCTATCATCCGGCGATGAAGCAGATAGGGCCGCTGCGGCGCGCTTTAGGTTTCCGAACCATCTTCAACCTGGTCGGCCCGCTCACCAACCCGGCGGGCGCTGAAGCCCAGGTGATCGGTGTGCTGGCGCCGAGCAAGGTGCTGCTGGTGGGCCGCACCCTGGCGGCTTTGGGAGCGCGGCGGGCCTTCGTGGTCCACGGAACCGACGGGATTGACGAGCTGACCACGACCGGCGAATCGGTTGTGGCGCGCGTGGAGAGGTCGGAGACGGGCGAAAGCACGTTGAAAGCCGCCCGCGTGACGCCGGAGATGGCCGGACTGACCCGCGTCAAGCTGGAGGAATTCATCGGCGGCGACGTGGAGACCAACCGCGCCCTGCTCTATGACGTGCTGACCGGGATTCCCGGCGCGCGGCGGGAGATTGTGCTGCTGAATGCAGCCGCGGCGCTTGTGGCGGCGGGACTGGCCGTGGATCTGAAGCAGGGCGTGACGATGGGCGCCGAGGCCATCGACTGCGGAGAGGCTGCGGCCACCCTGGCCAAGCTGCGGCAGTTCGGGGAGAAGTACGGGAAGAAGCAATAGAAGCGCCGGAAGCCGCACAAAAGCTGGGTGCCCCATCCTTGCGACTTTTTTCTGTCGCAAGGGTGGGAAACCTCAGCCCTCAACCCGTTTGTTTATGGTGAGGCACGGCAATCCTGCGATGGACGGGACTGTGGTACTCTTCGCTGCGAGATCCGGCAGAGGGAAAATCGATGATGCGCATTGCGAAAATTGCAGCTTGGGTAGCGGTGGGCATGGCGGCGGCAGACGTTGCTGCGGCGCAGACCATTCAGATCAATCGCGACAACAAGACCATCGCCATCAGCGCCACGGATGAGGCCACGGCCACCGCGGACATCGCCGCCATCACCGTAGGGTTCGAGATTTTCGGGCCGGACTCGCAGAGCACCTATGCGGACGGCGGCAATCTCTCACAAGCCGTCATGGATGCTCTGCACAAGGCAGGCGTGAAAGACGAGAGCATCGAAAGCGCCCAGCAGAACCTGCAGCGCAATCGGAGTTTCGACGAGAAAGAGACGCCCGAGCAGCGCGCAAAACGGCAGTTTCTCTTCTCCCAGTCGTGGACGGTCTCGGTTCCTGTGCGAATGGCAGCCGAGGTGATTCGTGTCGCGGTGGCCGCGGGCGCCAACCAGAGCGGCGCGATCAACTGGCGGCTCGCCGATCGGAAAGCGCTACAGGCCAAGGCCGCGGAAAATGCTCTGGTGAAGGCGCACGGCGTGGCCGACCGCATGGCCGAAGGCCTGCACGTGAAGCTGGGCGCACTGATCTACGCCAGCAACGAAACGCCAAATACAAATCTGTTTCCAGGGCGCCAGGGGCGAGGTTTCGGCATGGGCGGCGGTCTGGGAGTGAGCGACTCGATTCCGCTGCCTCGCCTGGAGATCCGTCCCCAGACCATCCGCGAAGAAGCGACGGTCTACGCCGTCTTCGCCATCGAGTAAAGAGGTCGGATTCCACCCGGTTTCTGACCTATGACCTCAAGCATTGCGATGGGGTTCGCAACAGCCACGTTGCCCCCTGAAAATGCCGTAGAATCGTCTGCGTGAACGCTGCGCGCACCGACCTGGTAGAAATTCTTGGGAAGACGGCACTGCTGGCCTGCTTGTCGCAAGCGGAGCTGCAGTCGCTGGCCGCGCTGACCACGCGCAAGCGCTTCAGCGCCGGCGAACTGCTGTTCAGCGAGGGCGAAGCCTGCGCCGGTTTGCTGATTGTAGCGAGCGGCAAGGTTCGCATCTTCAAAACGTCGGCGAGCGGCCGCGAACAGGTGTTGACGGTCGAAGGGCCGGGCGGCTCAGTGGCGGAACTGCCGGTCTTCGACGGTGGACCCTACCCGGCATCGGTTGTGGCCATTGAAGAGACCGAGATGGCCTTCATTTCGTGGCTCAATTTCCAGGCATTCTGCATCCAACACCCCGAAGTGGCGCTGAAGGTGCTCTCCGTGGTGGGCGCGCGGCTCCGCCAACTGGTGGGAATCATTGAGGAGTTGTCGTTTACCACCATTCGGCAGCGGCTGGTCTCGGCCCTGCTGAAGATCGCCGAAACAGACGGGAAGAAAACGGCACGAGGCATCGAGTTTCTGCTGCCTTCGAGCCACCAAGAACTGGCCAACCGGCTTGGAACGGTGCGCGAACTGGTCTCCCGCAACCTGATGAGGTTGCAGGCCGAAGGGCTGATCGAGGTAGATGCGCGGGAGATTGTGGTCAAGGACCTGCGCGGCCTGGTGGCCATTCGCGACGCTGCATCCTGATTTTGTGTTCTGAGCGATTCTGCCAGAAATAATCATTTCCTTGACAGTTCGCGCCACCCTGCGCCTATGCTCAGAAAGCCCGGCAACTGCCGGCAGCCAAGGGAGTTCGGATTTTGCCGGTCGAGATATTGAAGAAGATTCTGTTTGAATTGTGCGTGGAAAGCCTCGCGTCCGCCGAGGCCGCCGAACGGGGTGGCGCGGACCGCATCGAGTTGTGCACGCAGTTGGAGATTGGCGGGGTTACGCCTGCGTACGAATTGACGGCAGCTACCATCCGGGCGTTGCGGATTCCGGTGCATGTGCTGATTCGCCCGCGAGGCGGGGACTTTGTGTACTCGGCGGCGGAGTTTGAGCAGATCAAGCAACAGATCGAATGGGTGAAAGAGGCAGGCGCCGCCGGGGTGGTTCTGGGCGTACTGCGGGCCGATGGCCATGTGGACGTGCCCCGAAGCCACGAGCTGGTTGCGTTGGCCCGTCCTATGAAGGTGAGCTTCCACAGGGCCTTCGACGAGACGCGGGACAAGGCGGAAGCACTGGAAGCGGTGATTGCAACAGGGGCGGATTGCCTGCTTACTTCGGGCGGGGCGCCGGATGTGCTGACGGGCGCGGAGGAGTTGGGCAGGCTGGTGCACCAGGCCGGTGAACGCATTCAGATCATGGCTGGAGGCGGGTTGCGGCTGACGAATATCGTTGAGGTTCTGGACCGGAGCGGCGTTCCCTGCCTACATGGGTCGTTGACCGAGCGGGGAACGGACCGCGAAAACGTCAATGGAGACGATACGGCGATTCTGGAGGCCGATGTGCGCACGATGGTAGGGTTGCTGCGCGGACAGCTCAGGCACGAATGATGCGGATGCCCTGGCGCTCGAAAGGGGCCAGCGCTTCGTCGGTCGCTCCGGTGTCGGTAATCAGCAGGTGAATCTCGCTAGCCGGGCAGATGAAGGCCGGACTCACCTTGCCCAGTTTGCTGGAGTCGGCCACTACCACGGTTTCCTTGGACTGCTTCAGCATTTTGCGGAAGATCAGGGCCTCGTCAGGCTCCAGCGTGGTGGCGCCGCGTTCGGCATCCAAGCCGGTCACGGAAAGAAACACCCTGTCCATGTAGACGTCGTCGAGGAAGTCCAACGCCGCGTTGCCGGTGAGCGAGAACGACCACGCCCAGGGAACTACGCCGCCGGTCAGATAGGTGCGGATGCCAGGCTGGTTGCAGAGTTCCATGCCGATGTTGATGGCGTTGGTAACCACCTGAACCTTGTCGCGATGACGCAGACTGCGGCCGATGTGGGTGGTGGTGGTGCCCGCGGTCAGGCCAATGGTTTCGTTGACTTGGACCAGTTCTGCCGCGGCCAGGCCGATGCGGCGCTTTTCCTGGGCAAAACGCTGCTCGCGCGCCAGGAAAGAGCTGTCGTAGCGGAAGGGCTCGTAGAGGAGCGGCTCGACCAGGGTTGCTCCGCCATGGGTGCGGCGGATGAGACCGCGGCTTTCAAGGCGTGCCAAATCGCGGCGGATGCTGGGCGCCGAAGAGCCGGCGACCTCGAGAATCTCCTCGACCGTGGCCGTTCCTGTCCGCAGCAGAAACTTGATAATCAGCTCAGAGCGGCGATTGAGTGTCTCGGTCATCCCGCATGATTCTATCTCTTCCGGCGAGGAATGAACGAGAAGTGGTGCAGCTTTCCTGAGCAAAACGTGCAGATTTTCGAAATTACGGTCAATTCATTGAACAAGTAGCTGGTATATGATCGTTTTAGGGCCAAGAAGGGCTCAGAAGGATTTGCGCCAAAATGAGCGATTTCAAGAGCTTTCCGCATGAGATGTTGCGCGAAATTTACGAGCAGCCGGCAGCCCTCAACCGTACCCTGGCGCTCTATCTGGACGGCAAGAACCTGAAGCAGGAAGTGGCGGAGCGTCTGGCGGGCTGGGCCAATCCGGCTGGCGAAGTGCTGATCGCGGCATCGGGATCGAGCCGCCATTGTGGACTGGCCGCGGAAATCCTGCTGGAAGACATGTGCGGTTTTGCGGTGGATGTGGAGTATTCGAGCGAGTTGAGCTGCCGCGGCGGCTCGGACCCGCGCCGTCCAGCGGTGATCGTAATCTCGCAGTCGGGCGAGACCTCGGACACGCTGGCGGCCCTCACGGAAGCCAAGCAGCACGGCTACCGGACGCTGGCCATCACCAACGTAACCGCGTCGACCATGGCAGTGGAGGCCGATGTTTCCATGCCGCTGGCTGCAGGCGTGGAAAAGGCGATTCCGGCCACCAAGAGCTTTACCTGCCAGTTGGCAGTCATCTTTCTGCTGGGGCTGTACGAAGCCCGGCGGCTGGGGCGCATGGACGACGCCGAGCTGAAGGCGAACATCGAGCGGCTCACGGCGCTCCCCGGCAGCATCGAAGCGCAACTCGACGGCTGGCGCATCACTATGGCCGCGCTGGCAAAGAAGTACAGTTCGGCGCACACCTTCCTCTACCTGGGCCGCGGCATCCACTATGCGATCGCCCGCGAAGGCGCACTGAAGCTGAAAGAGGCCTCCTATGTGCACGCCGAGGGCTACCCGGCCGGCGAGCTGAAGCATGGGCCGAATGCGCTGGTCTCTGACAATGTGCCGCTGGTGGCGGTGGCCACCGTGGATCGCACCAACGAAGCCTCGGTGGTGCGCTACGAAAAGACAGTGCAACTGCTGGCCGACATGAAGGAGCAGGGTGCCAGGGTGATCGCCATCGCCAACGCGGGAGACCGCACAGTAGCGGTGTTGGTGAGCGATTGTGTTGAAGTTGCGCCGGCCAACGAGTACCTGCTGCCCATCTCCGAAGTGATTCCGCTGCAACTCTTCGCTTACTTCATGGCGCTGGAGCACGGCGTGGATGTGGACCGGCCGCGAAACCTCTCCAAGGCGGTCGTGGAACCGTAGAGTAACCGGGCAAGCGGAACAACGCTTCGAACCGATTCCGGATCTTCTGATGATCGCGAATTGAGTTGACCCCAGGCTTGGGGTCAACTCTTCCCATCAGCATCAGAGTTACCCGAAAATTAGATCCGCGCTTCTCTATGCTGCAGGTGACTTGCTCTTGGCAGCCGCCGGCGCAGTGTGTGTGTTGCGGGTAAACACCTGCAACAGTCCCTCCAGAAAAGCAAAGAACACATCCACCGCATAGCCCACCAGGAAGGCGAGAGCCAACGGCGACAGCGAGGCTCCCTGCGTGATGTTGAAGTTGTTGAACAGGCCGACCACGGCGCCTCCGATGGCCGCGATGAGAAACCGGGCGGAATTGGCCTCCGAAGGGATGAAGGTCCGGCTGTTCATCTGCTGTTCGAAGGTGCGCAGCAGATAGGCGCAGGTTCCCAGCAGCGCGTACAGCACGGGAAGAATGCAGGTGGTGATCGCGCCATAGCAAAACGACTCGTCGTCCAGCAGATTCTGGGCAAAGTAGCGTATGTCCTGATAGAGCGTGGTGCGGTCTTGCGCAGCCTGGGCGAGATTCGGCAGACCCGCGGGCAGCTGGAAGACCGCGTGTGTCTTTGCGGGCTCCTTCCGGATGGAGTTACAAGGGTCCGGTTCACTGTTCGGCACCAGAACCTTCAATTGCCGGGCGTGCGCATCGATAGACCGAATGGTAGAGGCATAGAGCTGGAGTTCAGTGATGACCTCGTTCTTGTCGACCGCCGCCGGAGGCTCCTGCGGCGTAGCTGGGGGAAACGGACTACACGGGAATGTTGGAGGAGCTCCCGGCGCAGTTCCCTGCTGCGGATAGCCGAGCTGTCCCTGGAGTTTCACGGCCAGGTCGTTTGCGGTGGCAAGGTCGGTGCGAATGCTGCTCGAGATGGCCCCGGCCAGGAAGCTGGCCACAGAGAAAGGAACGATGAAGACCGCCAGCCAAATGGCCACGGTCAGATAGTTCCGGACCGTGGGTTTAGTTTCGTCGCAACATGCTTTCAAGCTGGCGGCGGTCACCGGCCTCACGCGAGCGGCAAGGGTGGTCAACGCAGTGATCAGATTCGCCGCAATCTGCTCGCTCCAGCCGGCGCCGCTGGCCGTTCTTGCCTGCAGGACGTGATCGCGCGTGACCTGGTCAATCTCAATGCCGAACTCTGCCGCGTACTTGAGCAGCCGCTCGGCATCCTCCAGCATACCGGCGAAATAGGCCGGCGATTCGGCAAGAACCGGCGCTGCCGAGTGTGCATCGTGCTCAGGGGCAACCGGCGCAGGGGCCGCGCCCAGGGATTCAGGCGTCGTCCCGTTCCCAGACTCTGACATGCGATGACCTCACATTTGATCAAAGGCCGACTTCAGCGCCATCCTACTCTGCAACAAGCGCTCAATAAAGAGAAATCGGAACGTAGCTGTCCGGTTTGATCGGGAGCAAGTTGAGTCAGGAAAAGCGGCGAGCTGAGCGTGTTCTCTGGGATGGCGTCGAATTCGGGGGAGTGACGCGCAGATTGGAAACTGAAACGCTCTCCGGGCCCGTCGTTGCAGGGGTCCGGAGAGCGTGTTGTAGAACTATTGATTGTTAGTGGGCGGTTTTGCCCTCGAAATGAGCTTCAATCTCTTCGAGCGTCTTACCCTTGGTTTCAGGCAGGAAGAAGACCGCGACGATGAAGTAGATCACCGTGAAGGCGGCAAACAGGAAGAAGATCGACGAGTAGCCGTGCTTGCTGACATAGGGCAGGAAGATGCCGGCCAGCACCGTCGAGGTCAATTGGTTGAGCACCAGCGCGATGCTCATGCCGTTTGAACGGATACGGGTGGGCATCAGTTCGGTGAGGGCCAGCCAGACGCAGACGCCCGGTCCCACAGCGTAGAAGCCCATGAAGAGAAACAGTCCGATGGCCACCAGCCAGCCATGATGTTCGCCGGGAACCTGGCCAATCAGCGCCTTTTCGATCTTCAGCGGAGCGGTTTGCGCGGCGTCCAGGTTGCCGATGGGATTCTTGAAGAAGGCCACCACCTTGTTTGCCGGCACGCAGCTCGATCGGGTGATCTCGATGTTGGGCCGGTCGGTGGGGACATCGGAGCGCACAAAACTGGTCGCGGCAGTGTAGTCGCCATAGGAGTAGATGATGGCCATCGAGGCGCGTTCCGCCCCGATCTGCTTGCCGGCGTCGCCCTGTGCGGCCAGCAGTTGCGCGGCCTGATTGCGGTCAAAGCGCAGCGTTAGTTCCTGGTTGGGCGTCACCATGGTCTGCACCTGGGTAACCGCGTCCAGACTGACCGTCTCCGTGCGATGGAAGAGAACGCCCACACCGATCAGCGAAAGAATAATGCCGGTGGTGCCAACGGTGAGCAGAAACTTGCGCCCTCGGCGATCGACCAGGAACATGCCCACCATGGTGAGCAGGAAGTTCATGGACATGAAGATTACATAGGCCCAGTGTGCATAGAGATCGGAGAGCCCGCTCTGTAGCAGGATGCTGGTGTTGTAAGCAATGATCGAGTTGATGCCGGTGGTCTGGGTGCAGGTGAGCACCAGGCAGGCCAGCACGAAGGGCACCACGTACTTGCGGCGCAGCAGCGATTCCTTCACCTGCTTGCCCGTGGAGCTAACGGTGGAAGCCTTGCGCGCCGACTCTTCCATCTCCTTCATTTCAATTTTGGCTTGCTGCTCCGTGCGGGAGCGCAACAGGGCCGCAAAGGCCTGCTCCTTCTTTCCGCGCTTGAAGAGCCAGCGCGGCGACTCGGAAACCATCAGACTGCCCAGCAGAAACAGGATGCCGGGAGGCAGCGCCACCCAGAAAAGATTCCGCCATGCATGGTCCTTGTAGGCGAAGAGGGCCGCGGCGTCGCCGGTTTGGGCCACCGCCATCACGTGATAGCTGAAGTAAATGCCGGCCAGGGCTGCGAAGACCATGGAACAAACCGGGATCCACTGGAAGACCGCCGTTCCCTTGCCGCGTTCCGAAGCCGACAGGCACTCGGCCAGATAGAGCGGAATCACCACGCCAATCAACCCCGCGCTGATGCCTTCAAGCAGCCGGCCGAAGAACAGTGACGTATACCCGTGCGAGAGGGCAATCATCGGGATGGCAATCACAAACGTGACGCCGCACAGGTTCATCAGCGGCTTGCGGCCCATCCAGTCGGCCAACATGCCGGCAAAGAGCGTGGAGAAAACGCCGCCCAGCATCATGGCCGCTACGATGACGGAAAGCTCCGCGGTGGTCAGTTGCGAGGTGGCCGCCAGATAAGGCAGCGCGCCGCCCACAATGCCGATGTCCATGCCGTAAAGCAAGCCGCCCAGTCCGGCAACGACAAGAAGAAACAGGTTATAGCCGCGCTTGGTCCGCGGATCGGGAGAGGTGGGCGTAGAGGCGAAACCGCCGGCGTTCGAGGTCATCGTGGAAAGCTCCCTTGGCGCGGGCTTTCTGCAGGCAACAGCCGTACAGGGCAATCTGGCGCCAAGAAATCATATCGTCTCAGGCCGAATCCCGCATTTGCAGATGGAAAGGTGCGCGCCACCAGGATGGCTGTAGACCGAAGCCAATGGTTCCCATCCGACACCGGACCGCAGCAGCAAAGTGGAGTCATTTTGGCATCGATTTTGAGCCATTTTGGGGCAAAAATGGCGCAAAAACGCCCAAAAAGGGGCCAAAATCGGGCGGTTACCGTTACCTGTCAGTTAACTATGCGTTTTTGTATAGTGCTCATTCTTTGCGACTTAAGAGAGTTTTATCGTTGAAAAAGTGATAATATCACTATAGGGGGGTGGGGTAAACGGCGATTTGGGCTGGTTTTTTGCCCAGAATTGTCCTTAAAAAAGGTCTTTCCTAGAAACATCATGCGCTCATGGGGCTTAATTCTGCGCAAGGAAATCGACCTTTTCCTCCTCTTTATTCCGAAGTGAGGACGGGCGAGATTCGCTCTCTGGGAGACGGGCAGAGGGACGTCCATTTGCCGCAGTGGGTCCTGGGTGCATCTATTCAGATTCCGCTCGAGGAGAGGGGCCTGCGGCGCGATGAGGAAAGGGGATTTCCTCTTTTTTCGAGACAAAAAACGGAGAATCGCGTTTCCCGGGCCTCCCGGGTTTCGCCCCGGTCTGCCGGGAAACAAGAACCCGGGATCAGTGCACGGCCGGCTGGTCGGCGCTGCCTGGATGGTTCGATTTCAGCAGGAAGGAAAGGAAGAACATCGCTGCCGCCGCCGTGCCGAGAACCACATAGGTGTCCAAATACGACAAGGCAGCGGCCTGGCCCATCAAGCTCTGATAGACCAGAGCCAGTCCGGAGGTCTGGGCCCCCACGTTCCCCCCGCTGTGCGCCCGCGTCGCCATGCTTTGAAAGGCCGTCGTCAGAGCCGGGCATCCCGGACTCAGCCGTTCGCTCAGCCGGGCGAGATGGAATTGCTGGCGGCGGGCCAGAATCGTCTGCACCAGCGAGGCGCCCACGCTGCTTCCAATGTTGCGCGTGAAGTTGGTCAAGCCGGAAACGGCATCGGTCTTGTCCTTGGAAACTCCAAAAAAAGAAACGGTGATCGCCGGAACGAAGATCAGTCCCAACGGAGCAAACTGCAACATCATGATTTCAGAGGCGGTCGCGAACGTGACGCCGATCGAGAGAAGCCGCGTCGAGACGAACAATCCGGCAGCGGAGAAGAGCCAGCCCGCGGCGATCAGGTACTTTGCCGGAAACCTGGTTGCAAGCATCGCGACGAGGGGCATGGTCACCATCATCACCACGGCTCCGGCAGAGACGACCAGGCCCGCCTGCTGCGCCGTGTACCCGATCAGGATCTGGAGAAACTGGGGCATCAGAACGATCGAGGAAAAGGCAATCGCTCCAGCAATGAACATCATCAGGCTGGCGCTGGAAAAATTGATCATTTTGAACAGCTTCACATCGACAATCGGCTGCTTCTGCCGCCACTCCCACATCACCAGCGCGGTCAGGCTGACGATGGAAATCACGATCAGCGAAGTGATGAAGTTGGAGCCGAACCAATCGTCTTCCTGGCCCTTGTCCAGGAAGATCTGCAGGGTCCCAACGCCCAGCGTCAGCAGAGACAGCCCGACGGCGTCGAAATGCATTTCACCAGGCTTGAACCGGCGCAGAAAGGGAGGGTCCTCCACGAATCGCAAGACCAGCCCCAGGACCAGAAATCCAACCGGCAGGTTGATGAGGAAGATCCAGCGCCAGGAATAGTTGTCGGTAATCCACCCGCCCAGGATGGGCCCCAGGGCCGGAGCAACCAGCGCCGTTACGCCAAAGAGCGCAAAGGCATAGGCGCGCTTGTGCGGCGGGAAAGAGTCCGTCATGATGGCCTGCGACATGGGCTGCAAGCCTCCGCCGCCTGCTCCCTGAAGCGCCCTCGCCAACAGAAGGATCGGCAGGCTGGGAGCCAGTCCGCAGAGCAGGGAACTGGCGGTGAACAGCACGATGCAGATCATGAAGAATCGTTTGCGGCCCACCACGCTCGAAATCCAGCCGGTGATGGGCAGAACGATGGCGTTGGCCACCAGATAGGTGGTCAGCACCCAGGTGCCCTGATCCTGGCTGGCGCCGATGCTGCCCGCAATGTGGGGCAGCGCCACATTGGCGATGCTGGTGTCGAGCACCTCCATGAAGGAGGCGATGGCCACAACCACGGCTACCAGCCAGGGGTTGTACTTGGGCTTCCAATTCGGATGCGGCTGGACGTCGGCCAAGAAGGCTTCCTCGATCGGAACTTGTTACAAAAACGAAACATATCGTTTCGTATATAATCACGATACTACACTGAAGCGGGTGACCCGATGCGCCAACGGAAGACCGAAACCGCGCCGAACCCCAGCCGTTCCGCCGGCAGACCCCGCAGCGAAGCCTCGCGCGCCTCGATTCTGGACACTGCCTACCGCTTCCTCTGCGACAAGCCCGTCTCCCTGATCTCTACCGTGCACATTGCGCGCAAGGCCGGGGTAAGCTCCGCAACCGTCTACCGCTGGTGGCCAACAAAAGAGGCATTATTGCTGGACGCCTTCCTGAACAAGGCGGATCACGCGCTGGTTCTCAAGAATGAAGGTTCCCCGCTGGAGCGCCTGAAGGAGTACGTCCTGCAAGTCGGCCGCTTCTTCACCGGCGAAAGCGGCACCGTGGTTGTCCGCCTGCTCACGGCGATCCAGGACAATGCGGCGCTGCGCAAGGAGTTTCTTGAGCGAGTCTACTCGCCCCGCGACAAGGAGATTCGGGAGCTCGTGAAAGAGGCCATCAAGCTGCGCCAACTGCCAGCCGCGATGGAAGTCAGCGTCTTTCTCGACACCATCATCGGCCCTTTGCTGGCGCGCCTGCTCATCCGCCATGAACGCATCGACGAGGCCTTTGTGAGCTCGGTTTTCGACTGGGTGGTAGCCGGTTCCGCAGCCGGCCACGCAGCCCGAAAGCGCCGGCCGGCCTAGTGTGGTGTCCCAGAAGTTCTTACCTGAGACCAGGAGATACAAAAGCAGATTCTTCGCTCACCACCCCCGAACTGAAAAACGTTCGGGGCCCCGTTCGCTCAGAATGACAGCGGCAATTTTGTCAGGAATTTCTGGGACAGGACACTAGCTCTCGATGTAATCCCAGAAGGAGTCGGCCAACTCCGCGCCGAGTTCGTTGATCATGCGGCGCGCCGCGCGCTCCACCTCTTCGATCAATCCGTGCAGATAGTCCCGCGAGCGCGAGATGGCCACTACCCCTATTGTGGCCGACTGCCACACCACCGCCTCGTCCATTTCGGCCACGGAGACGTTGAAGCCCTGCTTGAGCTGGTCCTTGAGGGAACGCACCACCTGCCGCCGGTCCTTCAACGACTGGGCGTGCTCGATGCGGATTTCCAGAGTCAGCAGGGCGACGGGCATGGCGTCACGAGATTTACACCGCCAGTGTAAGGCCGAACGCCGCCGCCGCACGGAATTTTTCTTACTTTGCGCCGAGTTACTGGCCAGCCCATCGCAACCGAGCCTTGGTCAGTGCTCGAAAGCGGGAAACCGCAGGCCCGCATCGAACGATCCTCCGCCGGTGTAAACTTTTCCTTCGCGCGCAGGCTCAAGTTTCCGGCGCGCAGGCAGGAACCCATGCGTACAACCATGCTCGCACTCTCGCTCGCACTCGCCTCCGTCGCAGTTCCGTTGGCTTCCGCTCAAACCGCGCAGCCGAAGCGCCCCATGACCTTCGAAGACATGATGCAGATGAAGCGGCTGGGGGAAACCGCCGTTTCTCCGGACGGCAAGTGGCTGGCCTATTCGGTCACCAGCGTCAATCTGGACCAGAACACCAAAACAGCGGAGCTGTGGTTGCAGGCGATTGCCGGAGGGGAGCCGCAGAAGCTGGCCGGGACGCAGGCTGGCGACTCGGGAGTTCAGTTTGCGTCTGATGGCAAGCGCATTCTCTTCCTGAGCAGCCGGGAGGGCTCGCAGCAGGTTTGGCTGGCGGATTTTGATGCGGCCACCGGGGCCACCAGCAATGCGAAGAAGCTGACGGCGATTTCGACTGAGGCCGATAACGCGCAGTGGTCGCCGGATGGGAAGTCCGTGGTCTTTACTTCTTCGGTGTATCCCGACTGCCCGGCCATTACGGCGGCGGACGGCTCGGGCGACAAATGTAATGCGGAGCGCGACGCGACTGCTGCCGCCAGCAAGGTGAAGGCGCAGATCTTCACGCATCTGCTCTATCGCCATTGGGATCATTTCACAGGAGCCAAACGCAGCCATTTGTTTCTGGCAACGGTGGAGACCGGCGCGGTGCGCGACCTGACGCCCAACGATCCGCGCGATGTTCCGCCCTTCTCGATGGAGGGTGGCGGCGGATTTGCGATTTCGCCGGACTCGAAGGAACTGGCGTTTACCGAGAATCTGGACGAAGAGCCGGCTATCTCGACCAGCGCCAGCATCTTCACTCTGGACTTGACCGACCCGGCAGCCAAGCCGGTGAAGGTTTCCACCTCGAAGGGCGGCAACTTCTCACCCGCCTACTCGCCCGACGGCAAATATCTGGCCTGGCGCTCGCAGGAACGGCCCAGCTACGAGTCCGACAATTTCCGGCTATTCGTCTATGACCGCGCCGCGAAAACGGAGAAAGACCTGCTGCCAGGTTTTGATAACTGGATTGATGAATTCACTTGGGCTGCCGACTCTAGGCATATCTATTTCGTTTCAGGCCACATGGGAGAAGCTCCGATCTTCGAGACACCGGCGGACGGGCACAACATTGTGGCATTCCTTTCCAGTTTCGGCGAGCATAGCAACCTCCATGCCTTGACGGCTAAGAGAAACCTGGTTGTCTCGATCATGCACGCAGACCGACCTGCCGAAGTAATTCTCTTGAAGCCGTCCAGTGAAAGTGACACCGATCGCATAAGTGAAACGCAAGAGGGGATCAGAAAAGGCAACGCGATCGATATAAGTGTGAACAAGAGCCAGATCACCCACCTGAACGACGCCCTTCTCGCCGAACTCGACCTGCCCGCGCAGGAACCTTTCTGGTTCACTGCAAAGGACGGCACCAAGCTGCAAGGGTTCCTCATCCGTCCTCCGGCTTTTGACTCGGCCAAGAAATACCCGGTGAAATTCCTTATTCACGGTGGTCCGCAAGGCGCGTGGGGTGATGCGTGGAGCTTCCGGTGGAACCCCGAACTCTTTGCCGCCAACGGCTACGTGGTGGTGATGGTCAATCCCCGCGGATCGACCGGCTATGGCCAGACCATCGTGGATGGCGTGAACGGGGACTGGGGCGGCAAGCCCTTCTCCGATCTCATGCTCGGACTGGATGAAGCTGAGAAGAAATTCCCCTTCATTGACAAGAACCGCGAATGTGCGCTGGGCGCCAGCTACGGCGGCTTCATGGCCAATTGGGTCCTGGGCCACACCGATCGCTTCAAGTGCATCGTCTCGCACGACGGCATGTTCAACCCCGAGTCGGCCTACGGCTCCACGGAAGAGATGTGGTTCAACGAGTGGGAGTTCAAGGGGCACCCGTGGGACTACTACGGCAAGCCGGACGCGGAGAATCCCTTCCGCAAGTGGTCGCCGATGATGTCGGCTAAAAACTTCAAGACGCCCACGCTGGTGATTCACGGGCAGCTCGACTACCGGCTGGACGTGAGCGAGGGCTTCCAGCTCTTCGACACACTGCAGCGCCTGAAGGTGCCGAGCAAGATGCTCTACTTCCCCGACGAGGGGCACTGGGTTCTGAAGCCGCAGAACTCGCAGCTGTGGTACAAAACGGTCAACGAGTGGGTGGATGAGTGGACGAAGTAACAGGGGTCAGGGATCAGGGGTCAGGGGTCAGCTCCGGCCGCGTGGCTGCTGGGGCCTTTGCCAAGAACTTCCAACAACTGACCGCTGACGGCTGAAAGCTGATCGCTTCTTATGCCTTTTCAACGCAAATCCGGAAAGCCGCGCCCCTTCCTCAACGAAGCAGGGCTGTTTGACTACGCCGTCCGGTCTCTGGGCCGGGCCATGCGCACCGAGTCCGATCTGCGGCGGCTGATGACGGCGCGCGTCGAACCGGGCGAGCGGGGTGAGGCCGTGATTGCAGCCGTGATCCTGCGCCTGAAGGAGTATGGATACCTGGACGACGCCGCGTTTGCCGAGACCTACGCCCGCCTGCGCCAGGAGAACGAAAAGCTGGGCGAGCGCCGCGTCCGCCAGAACCTGCAGCAGAAGGGCGTCGCCTCCGAGCTGATCGCCGAGACCCTGGACGCACGTTATGGCCAGACCAACGAGGAGACGCTGGCCCGCGAACACCTGGAGCGCAAGCGCATCCGCAAACCGGAGAACGAGAAAGAGACGGCCCGGGTGATGCGGCGGCTGGTGACCGCCGGATTCTCCACCGGCGTCATCTACAAAATCCTGCGCCAGTGGGACGTGCCCGACGAAACCCTCGCCGTCCTGGAAAACCTGGACGAAGACCCGCACGGGGAGTAGGGTACGCTAGACCCATGAGCGTCTTCGACGAAAAGCGGGCGGAACTGGAGCAGCACGAGTTCATGATGGGCGTGGAGCGGGGCAGGCTGGCGGTGGCGCTGGACCTGCTGACCGACTCGCTGATTCTGGTGGGCCAGCACGGGGTCTATTGCGCCTCCAGCCGCAACCCGAACCAGCCGGCGCTGGATTTGCAGGCTGTTCTGGGCGGCATGAATGGGGCCAAGGAGCTGATTCAGTCGGTCATGGAAGAGCTGCGCGCCGAGCGCGACGCCGGGCGGAATGCGGGGCCGGACGGAGACGCCCACGCGCGCTGAAGGCCGGCCCGGCGACGAAGCCGAGCCTCAAGTCTTTCCCGGAGAAGTCCAAAGTGCGGTATGCTGATAAAGTGCGCCCGTAGCTCAGCTGGATAGAGCGAACGCCTCCGAAGCGTTAGGTCGTGAGTTCGAATCTCGCCGGGCGCACCATATTTTCTTGTATATTTATGTTTTCCCTTTCGGTCCGATCCGTTTTCATCTTCACAATCAACTCAAAGTGAGGGACTATGGCAGACTGGAACACCGCCTACAACTGGATGATGGACAACGAGGACTCGACCCGCGCTTTCGCGCAGGTTTCCGATCCGTGCCCCGCCGGCGTCGCCGGCCCCTGTTACGCCATCGGTGGCGTCAACTCGGGCGCCTGGCCGGAGGAGTACGCGGCCATTGCGGCCGCCGATCAGAGCGACCGCCAGGCGCTGGTGCAGCAGTTTTACCAGAACCACTTCTGGGACAATTGGTACGCGCAGTTGAACTCGGACGAGCTCTGCAAGCGGGTTTTTGACTTCGCCGTCAACGGCGGCACGGGAGCCTCGGTGCGCTGCTTGCAGCGGGCCGTGAATGGCCTGGCCGCGGCGGGGACAGTGCCGATTTCCGAAGACGGCGGGTGGGGCCCGGCCACGGCGGGCGCCGTCAGTGCGGCGGATCCGGTAGCGCTGGTCCCGGCGTTTCAGGACGCCCGCGTGGCGTTCTACCAGTCCCTCGCCGCCGCCGATCCCAACAAGGCAAAATACCTGAACGGATGGACAGCACGCGCACAAAAGTAGCAGACGCCGGCGGGTCCCGGTCCCCATTCACGGGACTGGGGGCCGGCAGAGGCGGTTAGACTGGAGAAGGGTCGCCGAAGCTATTCCCACGCGCCCTGGACAAGGTAAAGATGCACTTCAGTTTTGCTGCTATCACTGCACGCCAGATTCTTTGGACACTTACGTTTGCCGCGCAACTGGTTCTCCTGGTGGTTCTGCTGGGCCGCGACCGCGTGCGCCGCTATCCATGGTTCACGGCCTCCATCGTGCTGTTCGCGCTGCGCCTGCTGGCCGAGGTTCTGCTCGCCGGCCGGATGGCGGTGCTGCCCCTGCAGAAAATTTTTCTTTCGCTGGCCGATGTGGCGGCGATTGTGGGGCTGCTGGTGGTGGTGGAGATTGCGCGCCGGGCTTTCGGAGGAATTCGTCCGCGGACTTTGATCCTGGGCGTTGCAGCGACCCTGGCCGTCGCCGGGGCGGTGCTGGTGAAGTGGGGGCCGTGGCCGGAGTGGGCGGAATTGGCCGACAAATCGGTGCTCGGCATACTGCGCATGATGCAGTTGCTGGCGCAGAAGACCAATATGCTCGTGGATCTGCTCACCGTCGAACTGGGCCTGCTGGTGGTGCTCTTTGGCCGCCGCTTCAAGGCGGGCTGGAGCAGCCACACGCAGAAGATTGCCATTGGGCTGTCCACCGTCTCCATGGCCTGGCTGGCGGTGCAGGGAACGTGGCAATTCCTGGCGCAGTCGGTGCATCCCAAGACCCAGCAGGAATACGAACGCATCATGGACCTGGGCGCCAAGCTGGTGAACGCCAACAAGGTGGTCTACCTGGCCGCCCTGGTGTGGTGGATTGTGTGGTTGTGGAAGGACGAGCCGGGAGCCGCGGCGGCCGAACCAAAGCAGGAAGCTGCCGAGGCGGCGCAGTTGAGTTCAGGTGGCGAGGAAAGCGAAGGAAACGCTCAGTAGGTCTGTGAGCGCTATAGATCCGGCAAGAAAAGAGTGACATTGCTTCCCACCCTTTCCCACAAAAAACGCGGGAAAGGATGGGGCACCCACACAATATTTCTTTGCCGGACCCCTAAATATGGCAGCTTGCCTGGCCGCGCTTTTCCAGGTAGCGCTGGTGGTAGTCTTCGGCGCGCCAAAAGGTCTGCGCCGGCTCGACCCTGGTCACGATGTGCTTGGGTGCGTACCGCTTCTCGGCGGTCAGCTGCTCGATTTTGGCCTTCGCCTGCGCCTCCTGCTGCGGGGAGTGGAAGAAGATGGCCGAGCGGTATTGCGTGCCCCGGTCCGGCCCCTGGCGGTTCACCGTAGTGGGGTCGTGGAGTTGGAAGAAGGCGTCCAGCAGCTTATCGTAGGAGACCTGGGCCGGGTCGAAATCCAGTTCGACCACCTCGGCGTGGCCGGTCTGGTCGGTGCAGACGTCCTTGTAGGTAGGCCGCTCCAATGAACCGCCCTCATAGCCGACGGCTGTAGCCGTCACACCGGGAATGGCAGCAAACGCGGCTTCCACCCCCCAAAAACACCCTGCTCCGAATGTCGCTTTTTCCAGACTCATGTAAATAGAGATGCGGAATCCTTTCATCCGGTAGCGGGTTTTCAAGAAAATCCCGGCTTCCGGGGGCGAGTTGATGCCAAGGTCTGTGGTATCCCAGGTGCCCAAATGCGAGGCACCTGGGGCACCCATCTTCAGTGGTTGTGCTCGCTTTTCCCTGTTCCTGGGGCACCCATCTTTAGTGGTTGGGCTCACTGCTCCCGGCACCTGGGGCACTCGTCCGCGGCAACGTTGTGGTTCCTCCCGGAGGCATTGCGAGGACGGAAACCGAGGCAGCCACGAAAATTCCATCTTTCACAACGCCTTCCACGCGCACCATATCGCCTAACTGGACATCGGCCAGGGTGATGGGGTCGCGGCGCTTGCGGAAGGTGGTGTTTTCGTCGGCAAGAAAGGCGTGGGCGGCGTTATCGACCGAGCCCTGCAAGGTAACCTTGGTCTCGTTGATGGCGGTCACCTTGCCCATAAGCCAGGTCTTGCCGTAGTTGGCCTGCATCTCGCGCATCTGGCGGGCGCGTTCGGGGTCGATTTGGAGAACGGCGACGGCGCCGACGGATTTGGCATTTGTATCCACTTCGCCCATGGCCACCACCACGTCCCCCACCTTGATGTCGGAGGGCTTGAGCATCTGCGGAGAATTGGCGGGCGCATTGTCGCTTTCGCCGCGGCCGCGACGCTGGACCATTTGCTTCATGATGTGGGTGTTGGCGCTGAAGTGGACGGTGTAGCTTTCGCCGGCGTCGGTCTTGATGGTGTAGTGGTCGGCGGCAACTTCAGAGACGGTTCCAGTCAGGCCGCGTCCGCCGCCCAGGCCGGGGCCGCCGCCCCATGGGCCCCGCGATCCGCGCTGACCTTGCCCGGCGCCAGATCCCTGGGACGGGGATTGACCGGCGACCGGAGCGGGATTGGCATCCTGGGCACAGGCGGAAGCGGTCAGCACGAGAATGAAGGCGATAGAGGACAACAGGCGAATCTTCATGGCAGCTCCAGACACACAACTTTCAGCAGGCGGCGCACAGGCCACCCACAACAGCATAGACGGTGGAAGCGCGGGCGGAGACTACAGACACCGAGGGCGGCTGCCTTTGCGGCAGCCGCCCTCATCTGCTGGTTCCGGGGTTAGTTGACGACCAGGGTGAAGTTTGTGGTCGCGGATGGGATGGAGGTTGACGTCGAGTCCTGACCGGTAAGTGTGATGGTGTAGGTTCCCGTGGGAGTGTCGTTGGTGGAGGAACTGGACCCGCCGCCGCATCCGGAGAACAGGAATCCGATGACTCCCAGGGCGATCAGGCAGGAGAGCAGGCGCAGTTGCCGCCGCCGCCATCCCAGCAAGCCCGCAAAGAACAGGCCCGCAAGGCTGAACGCCGCTGCCGCAATGGACGGAGAGGCGTGCGAGGTGAGACTTGCCTTCGCGCCGGTGGAGCGGAAGATCCGCATTCCATGGCCCTTTTGTGCGGCAGCAGTCCCGCAATCCGCGAGGTTGGTGTCGAGGGCCATGGTCGTTGTGACCGCACTGGAGCCGGTGACCGTGGCGGTGGACGTGGAGTAGCAGAACGAGGCAGTGGAGGCAGTGGGGGTGAGGTCGACCGTGCCCGTGTAGCCACTTGGCGTTACCGTGATGGTGGTGTTCCCCTGGCTGCCCTGGGCCACGGTGACATTGGTTGCGCTCAGCGTGAAGGTGGGGCTGGAGACGGTCACCGTGAACCCGCTGGAACTGGATGAGGCGTAGGTTGTATCGCCGCCATAGGTTGCGGTGATGGTGTGCGCACCGGCGGTCAACGTTGAAGTTGAATATGTAGCTGTTCCGGAGTTCAGCGTTCCAGTTCCCAGTGAGGTTGTCCCATCGTAGAAGTAGACCGTTCCGGTGGCTGCCGAGGGTGCGACAGTGGCGGTGAAGGTCACGCTGGCGCCGAAGCTGGGAGTCGTAGTGGAAGCTGAAAGCATGGTGGTCGTGGCGGTCGAGCCGGAAGAGGTACTGACGACAAAGGTGACCGCAGAAGATGTCGAGGTGGAGTAGGCGGAATCGCCGGTGTAGGCGGCGGTAAGAGAGTGGGGGCCCACGGCGAGCGTGGAAGTTGTATAGGTCGCCTTTCCAGAGCTTAGCGTCCCGGTGCCGAGCATCGTGGCGCCGTCGTAGAAAGTGACCGTGCCGCCGGCCGCCGAGGGGGTGACCGTGGCTGTGAGGGTTACGCTCACGCCAACGGCTGCCGAAGAAGGAGAGACCGAGAGGGCGGTGGTTGTGGCGGTCATCGTATTGGCCGCCCACGCCGAGACCAGGTTATCGAAATTGACGCTCCCGAGTCCGGTCGCCTCGTCATAGCCGGTGGCGGCTGAGAAGCCGGACTCGCCGGAGGTGGAGCAGAAGCTCGACCCGCCGGTGCAGGCATTGCTGCCGCTGGTGATGTCGTGGAAGGCCGAGGCGTAGGTGGTGGGGTTCGAGGCCAGCTTGTAGAGTTCGGTATTAACGAGCCCCTGGCCGGTGGTGTAGCCCGCCTTCTGGTTGAGGATGGCCACCATGCCGGCAAAGATGGGCGCCGCAAAGCTGGTGCCGCCGGCGACGGTCAGGTATTGGTTGTTGGCATCGCGGAAGCCGTTCGAGCAGCTCCCGGTGATGGTGGTCGAGACGTCGCTGCTGCAGTAGAGGTAGCCGGGGTTGTCGGGCGAGGAGTAAAGAGACACGTCCGGCACATAGCGTGCGTTGCCGGAGGGAATCCCCGTGACGCCCGTTTGCCAGGATGGCTTGGTAAAGAAGGCACTGGCGCCACCGCCGCCGGCGCTCAAACCAGGAACGCTGGATGCTTCGGCGCTTGCGTCGTCGTTCCACACCACCTCTGGAATGTACTGGAGCGCGGAGCTGATAATGTCGGAATTGCCTTGGGCCGCCCAGTAGCCGTCGCCTTGCTTTTCGTAGGCCGAATTGGCCAGGGAGATTGCGGTGCCGCCCACGCCGGTGACGTACGCGCTGCTGGCAGGGTAATTGACCGCCAGGGCGTCCTGTTGCGTGGGGGTCAGGTTGGTGTAGCCATAGCAGGCGGTTGACCCGCTGTCGCCGGCGGCGGAAACGATGGACTGTCCCTGCGATACTCCCTGCGCGAGGATCAATTCCAGAGCGGCCGCATTGGCGCTGCCGAGGTCCGTCTCGCAGTCCCCGTAACTGGCACTGACGATGGCGCCAATCTTATTGTCGATCGCATATTGCAGCGCATCGAAGACGCCATAGTTGGTGTTGCTGCCGGTGTAGACGAAGTCGATGCTGGCGCCCGTGGCGATGGCGCCCGACCACTCGATGTCCAGATCCGACTCCAGCTCATCGCCGGCGTTTGCGTTCCCGGGGTTGACCTCAGAAGTTCCTGTTCCCGGCACGAGCGTCAGCGTGGGGTCCTTGACCGTGAGTCCGGCTGCGTTCTGGAAGTTCTCGATGTCGGTGGTTGAAATGGCCGACTGGCCCACGATCACGATGGTCTGGCCCGAGCCGGTGTACCCGGAGCCGCTCGTCGGGAAGTTATAGACAGTCTTGATGTCGCCGGGGGCAAAGAAAACAGAGGTGCTCTGGCTGGAGGTGAAGCCGGGCCGGGCGCGCACATTTTTCCGCAAAACCACCTGGGGTTTGGGGCGAAAGTCGCTGAGGTTGCGGACCGCGAGAACCACAGGCGCCAGCGCCGCCGGAATGCTGAGATCCGTGGAGGGAGCAAAGTGTTGCACGCCGGCGGCCTTGTAGTAGTGCATCTCCGTCGAGAAGGCTTGCTCGATCTGGCGCGAGGTTCCCGAGAAGCGGATCAGGTTCCTGCTACGCGCGACTGAATCGACGGAGAATCCCTGCTGTTCGAGCCAGCCTTCCACCCGGGTGAGGTCGGACTCGGCCATCCCGAAGCGAGCGGCAAACTGCTCCGGCGTGAGCCACTGGTGATAGAGCGGCGAAGCCGGGTTTTGCTGGGCGGCGATCAGCGCTTTCAGGTCGGCCTGCTGCTCGGCGGTGCGGCTGAAGACGATGCTGACTCCGTTCAGCCTGGTTTCTGCGGGCACACGTCCAGCGTCGAATTGAGCCTGCGCCTGCGGATGGAGCGAGCCCTTCAGGGTCGCCTGTTCGGAACTGGTGATCTCGGACCGGATGCGGGGAGCCACCGATTGCGCGTTCGCCGAAGTGGTGGCCATTGCGCTGGCGGCGATCAGACCGCAAACCCAGATCCGCTTGTGCCATGAAAGTGCAAGCATCGTCTTCATTGTCATCCTTGTCGATTGGGGGTGGGGGAGTTCAAACATATGGGTACCCTTCAGTGAGATGAGTGAGATTCTCGATCGATCCACTGCCAAGGCCAATGCGCATGCGCCATCTATTCGTAGCAAGAGGGGAATCGTGGGAAGTCAGGAGCGTCGTCCGCCCTCGGCGAGGGTCCTTGGACGGCAAACCCAGCTTTCATTCTTGGTAGACTCAAAATCTTGCAGGAAGTTGTGGGGAAACAATAATTTTCCGCAGACGGATTTTGCCGGGCGGGAAACCACGGCCCTTGACCAGCCGAATCCCGAACCTGAAGCTGGCAGCTCGTAGCTGGAAGCTGCTTTTTGAGCGCCTGGAGCGGCGACTTTATCCGGCCGTATCGAGTGGGGGCTGGGCGCTCACCAGCTCTAAAGCCGCGGTTCCCTTGTGGGGTGCAATAAAGCCCTCGGCGCGCCATGCAATGGCCAGCTTTTCGCGGCTGAGCAGCTTGCGGATCTGTCCGCGCGCATGGTCGGCCCAGGGGCCTCGGTTGTCCAGCCGGGCATAGGCCTGCCAGTGCCGCAGGGCCAGCCGGCGTTCGCCCTTCCGCTCGTGGGCCAGCGCCAGGTTATAGTGCGCGTCGGCGTAGCGCGGAGCCAGCGCAATAGCCCGCCGGTAAGCCACGATGGACTCGTCCAGGCGCTGCAACTCGTCCAGCACGTTGCCCAGGTCGAAGAATCCCAGCACGTAGCCCGGATCGGCCTCCGTCGCCTGGCGGTAAAGATCCTCGGCGCGGGCATACTGGTGCTGATGAAAGTGAATGGTGCCCAGGTTGATGTAGGCAGGCGCGTAGCCCGGTTCCTGCTCGATGATCCGCTCGTACAAGCCCGTGGCGCGCTGCTTTTCGCCCGCTTCCTCGGCCTCGACCGCCGCCAGAAACAGATCCTGCACGCCGCGCGGGTTGGCCGCCCCCACCCTCCGCAGGGGCGCAGGCTCTGTGACCGCGCGGTCCCGGTCCACTCGCTCGAAGTCGAACAGAAACTGCCGCCGGATGGGGTCCATCATGAACCCGTGATGGCGGAAGGCAAGCCGGGTTCCGGTCCGCACCAGACTGGCTTCCAGCAGCGGATTCTCCATTCCGGCCACGGCCTTCATGGCCAGGATGGAGTGCCGGATGGACGCGGCCGAGACGTCCTCGGCGCGCAACACGCGCAAGGTCCGCAGTTGCCCGAGGTCCTGGAAGGTGTAGGTCTGCTGCTGGGCAATCAGTCCAGCACGCTCCCAACCCTGCAGTTGGCGGGGGCCAATCTGCAGGATGCGCAACACGTCCTGACGGCTATAGCTGGTCACTCTTCAGTGCTCCCATGGGTGGTCCGGCGAATCGTCGGGTCCCGAACTCAGATGCTCGAGTGGTTCTCCTGATGGAAAACCACGATTTGCACGAGTTCTGGACTTTCCTCCCCCCGGACTCGGCTCTTGGAACAGTTACTGAGGAACCGCTCTTGCTGCGATTATGCCAAGAGTATGGGTGGATAAGCAGACCCGGACTACCTCAGCAATAAAAAAATACGTGGATAACCCGTACCTGATATGGTTCGCCTACGGAAAAGAGGGAAGATTTCTGTGGAAAACGCGCCTCGAACTCACCCGGCCCGCAGATTTCCATCGCGGAGAGGGGAGAGCGCAGGTGCAAACTTTCGATTGCGCCGATCCGGCGAATGGCTTTGTCCGGGCCGGTTTTCTAGTGCTTTTCTGTTTGTCGATGGGCTATGATCGCCTTCTACAATGCAGGCACTTGTGAGCAGAGAAAGGTTAACGGGCAAAGATGGAAGTATCCCTGCTTGAGGGCACTTTCCGGTTGTCGCTTACCGAGCGGCTGAAGGTATTGGCAGCCAGCGACAGCGTCGAAGCATTGCTGGGTTTCAAGCCGGAGGACTTTCTCACCTCCCGCGTGCGTTTGCAGGACCGGATTCACCCCGGCGACTCCGAGATCGCCGAACTTCTGTTCTCCCGCGAGAATCCAGACCACATTCAAGCCAGCCCCGGCAGCTTCAATCTTCGCATCCGTCATGCCGACGGCCGAATCCGCTGCATCCGGGGGCAGTACAGCAGGCAAGCCGGTCCCGACGGCGAAGACATTCTGGACTTACTGCTGCAGGATGCGAAGAGTCTCTGGAAAGGTCCGCAGGACCAGTCCCTGCCCGCCAACTTCAAGGCCATGCTGGAAGGCACCGACGACTTCATCTTCTTCAAGGACCGAAACCATGTTCTGACCTGTGTGAGTCAGAACGTGGATGCCCTCCTCGCTCATCTTCGGTCTGGCCCCACGTTGCTCGGGCTGACCGATTACGACTTGTTTCCCGAAAAATATGCAGATGGCCTCTACGCGCTTGAAAAGCAGGTCTTTCAGGGAGCGTCTGTTGCCGATGGGATACGGGAAACACAAACCAAGGACGGAAGGAACTTTTGGATCGACATCCGCAAGTACCCGATGAGGGGCGAAAACGGACAGGTGATCGGCCTGTTCGGCATCGCCCGCGAAATCACTGAGCGGGTCCGGGTCACAGAGAAGCTGCGGGAGAGCGAAGAATTTCTGAGCGAATCGCAGAGAATAGCCGGGCTGGGCAGCTATGTCTTCGATTTCAATTCTGGAACCTGGTCGAGTTCGGAGGTAATGGACCAGGTTTTCGGAATCGACAAGGACTACGAGCGCACGGTCGAGGGGTGGCTCGCCCTGATCCATCCCGAGGACCGCGCGACGATGTCTGTCTATTTCGCGGAACAAGTCGCCGGCCCGGGCACGCCGTTCGATAGGGAGTACCGCATCGTCCGCGAGAATGACCGGGCGGAGCGCTGGGTGCATGGACTGGGACGGATTGAGTTCGACGCCCAGGGACACCCCCGGAAGATGTACGGCACCATCCAGGACATCACGGAGCGCAAGCAGGCCGAAGCAGCTCTGCGCCAGAGCAAGGATCTGCTCCAACTCTTCATCGACCATGCACTGGCGGGCATGGCCATGTTCGACCGCGAGATGCGCTACCTGGCCGCCAGCCGCCGCTGGATGGAGGAACGTGGTCTGGCCGGACAGGAGATCCTCGGCAGCCTCTACTATGAAACCTCTGGGTACATTCCGGAGGCGTGGAAGCAAGCGCATCGCAAGGGCCTGGCGGGCGAAGGCACGGGAGCCACGGAAGATCGCATTGAACGCTCCGATGGCAGGGAAAGCTGGGTGCGTTGGGAGGTCGTCCCCTGGCGAACGACCGAGGGCGCAGTTGGCGGCATTGTCGTCTTTTCAGTGGACATCACCGAACAGAAGCGCGCAGAAGGGGCTATGCGCGAGAACGAGGAGAAATTCCGGCTCTTTATCGAGCACATTCCAGCCGCGCTGAGCATCTACGACCGCGAATTGCGCATTCTGGCGGTGAGCCGCCGCTGGCGTGAAAATTATTCAGTGATGGATCGGGAGGTCATTGGCCACAACATCTATGAGATTCTCCCTGAGATTCCGGAGCATTGGAGGGAAGCGCATCGCCGGGGACTCGCCGGCGAGACCACCATCGCCGATCAGGAGCGCATGGAAAGACCGGACGGCTCCGCGCTGTGGCTGAAGTGGGAAATACGGCCATGGCAGGCAGCCGATGGGTCGGTCGGCGGCATCATCAACTTCTCTGAGAACATCACCAAACAGAAGGAAACCGAAGACCGGCTGCGCCTGGCCGCCAGCGTCTTCACCCACGCCCGTGAAGGGATTCTGATCACCTCACCCGACGGCACGATCCTCGAAGTCAACGACGCCTTCAACCGCATCACCGGCTATAGCCGGGAAGAGACGCTGGGCCAGTCTCCCCGCATTCTCAGGTCTGGCCTGCAGAGCAAGGAGTTCTACACTTCCTTGTGGCAAACGCTGCTCGATACGGGCCAGTGGTCCGGCGAGATATGGAATCGCACCAAGAGCGGTGAAATGTTTGCCGAGATGCTCACCATCAGCGCCGTGCGCGATGCAGACGGCAAGGTTCAGCAGTATGTGGCGCTCTTCTCCGACATCACTGAGCTCAAGGAACACGAGCGCAAACTCGAGCAGATCGCCCACTACGATATGCTCACCGGCCTCCCCAACCGCGTGCTGCTCGCCGACCGCCTGCACCAGGCCATGGCGCAGGCACAGCGCCGCCACTCGCTTGTGGCCGTTGCCTATCTTGACCTGGACGGCTTCAAGGCGATCAACGACCGCCATGGACATGCGGCTGGAGACCAGTTGTTGACGGTTCTGGCCGAACGCATGAAGCACGCCCTCCGCGAAGGCGATACGCTGGCCCGCCTGGGCGGGGATGAGTTCGTTGCCGTGCTGCTCGACCTGCCCGACACCTCAGCCAGCTTGCCCGTACTTACCCGCCTGCTTGGCGCCGCCTCCGAAACCGCGCAGCTCGGCGAACTGGCCCTGCGCGTCTCGGCCTCGGTCGGTGTCACCTTTTATCCGCAGCCCGAAGAAACCGATGCGGATCAACTGTTGCGCCAGGCCGACCAAGCCATGTACTACGCCAAACTTGCGGGCCGGAACCGCTTCCAGATTTTCGATTCCAGCCGGGACCGCAGTGTCCGCGGCCACCTTGAGAATCTGGAGCACATTCGCCAAGGGATGAAGGCGCAGGAGTTCGTCCTCTATTACCAGCCCGTGGTGAACATGCGCACCGGCACGCTGGTGGGAGTCGAGGCCCTCATCCGCTGGCGTCATCCGGAAATGGGATTGCTGCCGCCCATCTCGTTTCTTCCCGTGATTGAAGACCATCCGCTGGCCATCGAACTCGGCGAGTGGGTCATCGACACCGCGCTGACCCAGATGGAAGCCTGGCAGGCAATCGGCCTCAACATTCCGGTCAGCGTGAATGTCGGCGCCCAGCAATTGCAGCGGACTGGTTTTGTCCAACGGCTGGTCGCGCTGTTGGCGGCACATCCCACGGTCAAACCGTCCAGCCTGGAACTGGAGATCCTGGAAACCAATGCGTTGCAAGACATGGCCCAGGTATCCCAGATACTCGACAGTTGCCGCAAGCTCGGCGTGTCGCTTGCCCTGGACGACTTCGGTACCGGCTATTCATCGCTCACTTATCTCAAGCGCCTGCCCACCAGCGTACTCAAAATCGATCAGAGTTTTGTCCGCGAGATGCTGGACGACGCCGAGAACCTCACCATCCTCGAAGGCATCCTGGGACTCGCCCTTGCCTTCAGCCGCAAGGTGATTGCCGAAGGCGTTGAGACCGCCGAACACTGCTTGATGCTGCTCGAACTCGGCTGCGAACTGGCCCAGGGATTCGGCATTGCGCGCCCCATGCCCGCAGACGATTTGCCCCGCTGGCTGGTCGAATGGCGCCCTGACACGCGTTGCTCTGACGTTTCGTCCATCAGTTTTGACGATCGCCCTTTACTCTACGCCGCGATTGAACATCGCGCCTGGATCGCGGCTTTGGAGTCCTTCCTCAGAGGCAAGCGTCCTACCGCGCCCAGTCTGGATCCGGATCGTTGCCGGTTGGGCGTGTGGCTGGACACTGAGAGTTTGGCTGGACGTGTTGCGCTCCCCGCTTTTCAGGCCCTCGATACCATTCATAGCCAGCTCCATGCGCTGACCACGGAGATCCTCGCCTCGCAGGCCCAGGATCTGAAAGCCGAACAGCTCACCCGTCTGGACGAAATTCATGCCCTGCGCGATGAACTGTTGACGCAGTTGAAGATTTGCAGACAACAAATCTAGCTTCTTGACCGCTTCTTGTTGTACCAATGCTGGGCGCTCCATCCTCGGCGCGCCTCCTCCAGGGCCCCCACAAACAGGTCCACGTCCGTGGGGTGGCATTCTGCTGCCAGCATTTAAGGTCTGGATCAATAACTCGCTCGCGCCGATCGCTCGAACCTACTCCGACCAGACGCCCAGCATGTTCCCCGCTCCGTCGGAGAAGTGGAAGCGCCGCCCGCCGGGAAACTCGAAAGTGGGAACCACGATGCTGCCGCCCGCGGCCACAACAGCATCCTCCGTAGCTTTCAGGTTCGCGGAGTAGAGCACGATGAGCGGCGCAGTTGCGCCCGGCTCCTGCTGCTTGACGCGCTTGGCGAAACCGCCATTCGCGCCGGCGCTGGCCGCGTTGAAGCTGACGTAATCCGGCCCCCAGACCTGAAAGCTCCAGCCGAAGACGCTGGAGTAGAAGCGCTTGGTCTGTTCGATGTTATTCGTGGTGAACTCGATGTAACCGATCTTGTGGTGCTCTGCGGGATGGCTCATGGTTCTTCTCCTTCTGCGTTGTGTTCCATGGAATCAAGGGAAAGGCGGGACGGACGCGAGGCGCGGACTCGCGAGGTACGCGTCTACCTTACAGATTCCGGAGCCTGCGGCGCAAGAACTTTGTGCGCATCAACGCTCAAGCTGAAGGGCGAAACCTCCGCTGATCGATCGTCCGGGCATGGCGACTCCCTGTATCTCCTGGTAGCCGGTATTACTTACATTGCCGAGCCGAAGATAGGGGCGCAGTCTCCCCGAGTCATGCGTCAAAGATGCATTCCACACCGGATAGGCCGTCTGCTGAAAGCGTTGGGCAATCTGCACCGTGTTGTTCAGCGTCATGGCGCGGCCGAGGGCGGAAGTCCATGAGGCATGGATGTTTTCAACTGGATAGTTGAAGATGTACTCGGACTGCAACCCATGCAATGCGTCCTGAGCGCCCTGAAGGCCTGTCCAGCCGATACGGACGGATTGTGTTTTTGCGGGGATCCACGTCATGGAAGTTTCAACGCCGCGAAAGTGCAAGCCGCTGAGGTTGGCCGCCTGCCAGGGATCGGTTGCGTTGGCGCGCACGTAATCGATGGCGTCGTGCTGGCGGCTATAGAAACCAGTGACGGAAAGCAGCAGGCGGCTGGAGGCAGCCCAGTCCGCGCCGCCTTCGCCACTCCACGCGGATTCCGGCTTTAACTTGGAGTTACCGAGCGTGGTGGGGTCGGAGTAATAAAGATCGGTATAAGTCGGAAGTCTGAACCCATAGCCGCCGCCGGCTCTCAGCTTCAGACTATTTGTCAGACGCAAACTTCCCGCCAGGTGAGGGGAAAGCGCGGATTGCAAGCCGCCGGAGAATAACTCTTCGCGCAGTCCAGCGGAGAGATTCCAGCGCTTTGCCGCGGGGCGCAGGTCGAGGTCAATGTAACCCGCGCCGCGATTGCGAGCGTGCAGGCCGAGGTTGTTGCTGTGAATGCTGTCGCCATCCGACTCCAGCCCGAACAAGAGTACTGAGGAAGCGGCGAAAGGAACGGAATGCCGCAGCGAAGCCTGCCAGGAGCCGTCGATGTGGTTGTTCTCGTAAACAGACGGGTCGTTGCGCAGCAGGACAAACTCATCCGTGTGGCGTCGATAGCCGAAACCCGCCACGGTGCGCGCGCCTAACTCCTGCCGGGCGGAAGAAAACCACTCCTTGGTGTGCTCCCACGAGTTATAAGGTCCATAAAACTGGTTGGCGCCAAAGGAGCGGTCGCTGGCCGCAAAGGTCAGGTCGGAGACACCAAGGCGGGAACCCGTCCAACTTTCCAGTGAAGCGTCTTCATTGCGATAATCGCGGTCGGCCATGAAGCCCGTGGAGAAGTTGCGGCTCGCGGTAAGCCGCAGGCCAGCTTGCTTGCGGGCTAACTCTGCAAGCAGGGATTCTTCATTGACGCCGAAGCTTCCCGCACCGGAACGCAGGCGCAGCGACGAGCGAGAAGGCGCGGCGGTCAGGAAGTCGACCACGCCGCTCAACGCGTCCGCGCCGTGCAACGTCGATCCCGCGCCGTGCAGAACCTGAATCGAATCCATCGCGTCGAGAGGGATGGGAAGATCCAGGTTGTGGTGCGCCGTTTGGCTGTCGTTGATGCGGAAACCATTGAGCAGCACCAACGTTTGCGCAAAGCCGCCGCCGCGCAGCGTCAGGTCCGATTGCGCGCCGCCAGCCCCGCGTTGTTCGAGAAAGATGGACGAGTCGTCCCGCAGCAGATCGAGCGGAGTTTCCGTCGCGAGTGTGCGGCCTTCGACCGGCAGAATGAGCACGGAAGCGGGGGATTCCGCCAAGGGCGTGGGGACTGCGGAACCCAAAACCACCATGGTTTCGGAGGGATGGGGAAGCGCTGCGGCCTGCGGCGAGGGAGGGTGCGGCGCAGAGTCGGTTTGCGCGAAGGCGGAGAGCGCGCAGGCCGCCAGCGAGAGGCTGCCCGCGATGCGGATTGTTCTTTGAGAGATCATGTTTTGTCTCTCCGATCGTGCGCGCCTCCGGATCGAAGGGCAAGCGTGATTCGATGTTGTCTTGAATAGTTGAGCCGCTCAACTACAATGCACTCATGCGCATCGATGCATTTCTCGAGCAGAGTCCCATGTTCGCGGTGAACCGTGCGGCGCGCCGCTTCGAATCGCTGACCGCGCAGGTGCTTGCCGGCGACGGCCTGAGCTTTCTGGAAGGACTGGTGCTGGCGGCCATGTTCTTTGAGGCGCCGCTGCCGGTGAGGCCGTCCGAACTGGCGGAGACCTTCGGAACCACGCGGGGCAATGTGAGCCACTGCGTCTCGTCTCTGGAGGGCAAGGGGCTGCTGCAACGAAAGATCGATCCGGAGGACGCGCGCGCCTACCAGCTCACCCTGAAGCCGCAGGGAAGGCGATGCGCGGTCCGGGTGATTGGCGCATTCGACAAGTTGCAGACGAAGTTTGAAAGGGAGATAGGAAAGACCGCTCTTGGCGAAATGCTTAAATCCCTGCGCAGGATCGAAGCGCTTTATGTGGAAAGATAAAGGACGCCGCGTGGAGCAGCGCCCTTTATCTTTTCGTTTGTTGCCTTGCTTCTTCGGGCCGGGACTCCTTACAGAATGTAGCGGCTCAAATCCTGATCCTTCACGACCGACGCCACCATCTGCCTGACATACTCCGGCGAAATCAAAAAGACCTTCTCCGGACCGGAAGCGGTGGTGCGCTCCTCAAAGGGCAGCGGCGTGGAAGACTCGCTCTTGATGGCCACGGCCAGCGCGGCGGCGGCTTCCTCGTTGGGTGCCCGGCGGGCCACGTCGGGCGCCAGGAAGCTCACATCCTCGAGCACCCGTTCCATGATGGTGTGCAACCGGCGGGCGCCGATGTTCTCAGTGGTTTCGTTCACCTTGAAGGCAAACTCCGCCATCTCGCGCAGCGCCTCGGGAGCAAACTCCAAGCGCACCCCCTCGGTCTCAAGCAGCGCGGAATATTGCTTGGTCAGCGAAGCCTTGGGCTCGGTGAGGATGCGCAGAAAATCGTCGACCGTGAGCGATTGCAGTTCGACGCGGATGGGAAAGCGCCCCTGCAATTCGGGAATCAGATCGCTGGGCTTGGAAACATGGAAAGCGCCCGCGGCAATGAAGAGAATGTGGTCGGTGCGCACCATGCCGTAGCGCGTATTGACAGTGGTTCCTTCCACAATGGGCAGAATGTCGCGCTGCACGCCTTCGCGTGAAACGTCGGGGCCGTGACCGCTCTCACGCCCGGCAATCTTGTCGATCTCATCCAGGAAGATGATGCCGCTGGACTCGACGCGCTCCACCGCCAGGCGGTTGACCTGGTCCATGTCGATGAGCCGGCCCTCTTCCTCCTGCACCAGGTAGTCGAAGGCATCGGCCACTTTCATCTTGCGTTTCTTTGAGCCCGTGCCGAAGATGTTGGGCAGCATGTCCTTGAGGTTCATTTCCATGTCCTCAAGGTTCTGGTTGCTGATGATGCCGAACTGCGGCGACCGCTCGCGCACGTCGATCTCGACCTGGCGATCGTCGAGTTTGCCTTCGCGGAACTGCTGACGGAGCTTCTCGCGCGAGCGCTCGTGACTGTCGGAGCCGGGCAGAGCGAGCGGCTCGCCCTCGACTGGCGTTGCGGCCGGCGGCGCGGCGGGCGGCGGCGGCAGCAGCACGTCCAAGAGGCGCTCCTCCGCGTTCATCTCCGCCTTGTCTTCCACCTCTTCCAGGCGCTCCTCGCGCACCATGTCGATGGAAATCTCCACCAGGTCGCGGATCATCGACTCCACATCGCGTCCAACGTAGCCCACTTCAGTGAACTTCGAGGCCTCGACCTTGAGGAAAGGGGAATTGGTCAGCTTGGCCAGCCTGCGCGCAATCTCCGTCTTGCCCACGCCCGTTGGTCCGATCATGATCATGTTCTTGGGCATGATGTCGTCGGCGATGTCGGGGGGCAGCTTCTGCCTCCGCTGGCGATTCCTCAGTGCGATCGCCACCGCGCGCTTGGCGGCTTTCTGGCCGACCACGTGCTTGTCCAGTTCGGCGACAATCTCGCGCGGCGTCAACTCGTCCAGCGAGACGTCTTGCTCTTCAGCGGATGCGGGCAGGTAAATAGCCATAAATAAGTGGGCAGGCGGAAGCTTTCCGCTAGCCTTTCAGCTCCTCAATGGTGACGTGGTCGTTGGTGTAAATGCAGATATCGCCGGCAATCTTCATCGCCTTTTCGGCAATTTCGCGGGCACTCAAATCGGTGTTTTCCAGCAGGGCGCGCGCCGCAGCCGTGGCATAAGAGCCGCCGGAGCCGATGGCGGCAATCGGTTCGTCGGGATCGATCACGTCGCCCGAACCGGAGATAAGAAAGGTCTGTCCCTGGTCGGCCACCACCAGCAGAGCTTCCAGATTGCGCAGCATTTTGTCGGTGCGCCAATCCTTGGCCAGCTCGACGGCCGCCCGGTTCAGGTTGCCGGCGTACTGCTCCAGTTTGGTCTCAAAACGCGCAAAGAGCGAGAAGGCGTCGGCGGTGGAACCGGCAAATCCGGCCAGGATCTTGTTCTGGTAGAGGCGGCGAATCTTGCGGGCCGAGTGCTTCAGCACCGTCTCGCCCAGCGTTACCTGTCCGTCGGCGGCCATTACCACCAGGCCGTTGCGGCGGATGCAGATCACGGTGGTCGATCGAATGCGGGCGCGATTTTGGGAAAGCTGTGCCACGTTGGGACTATTCTTCGAAACCAAGGAAAAACCTCCGGAATTCGCGCGTCCGGCAGGCCGGAACTCATTCAAGACGCAGTCACGAGTATATCGCAGCGCGGGACGGCTGAATGACCAAGCCATCTATTCGCGTTGGTCCAATTCCCGCTGGGGTATGCTCAAGAGAGGGACCCATGGGGTGGAGTCCTCTCTAGAATGACCCTCCAGAACATCAATACCTCGGAGTTTGCCGCCGCATCGGTTGTGCTGGCCGCGTTGCTGGCGCTGGGCCTGTGGCTGCTCTTCCGCAAGCGTCCCACGCCGGAAGAACTGGAGCGGGCACGCCGCCATTTTCTCTCCCAATGCGGCCGCCTGGTGGACGGAATGCTGCTGGACATCTGTGAATTCCCGGCCACGGACGGGCATACGCTGACCATGCTGCTCTATCACTACCGCATCGGCGGCGTGGACTACGAGTGCTCCCAGGACATTACCCAGATGGAGGGCGTGCTGGATGCGGCCCAGGTGCGCGCGGGCTTTCCCTGCTCGGTTCGCTACCAGCCCGGCAGTCCGCAGAACAGCATCGTGATCGCCGAGGAGTGGTCCGGCCTGCGCGTGGGCCTGCCCGTGCCGCACGCCTTCGAGGGCCCCGACCCGCTGGAACTGAACCACCTTCGCCCAGGGCGCGGCTAACCGTACAATCCTTGGCAGAAGACAGAGGCTCCGGTTTCGCTCTGGCGCCAGATACCCACCCCCGGTATACTTGAATCATGCATGTCCACGCGGCGTCCTCCCCTCCGGGTTCGGGCACAGGCGCAAACAGAACCCACACCGTACTGCGCATCTCGCTGGCAGCCACATTCGCCTATGTGGTGGTCACCTTCGTAGCCGGACTCCGCGCCCACTCGCTGGCCCTTTTGTCCGAATCCGGACACAATGTCTCCGATTTCCTCGCCCTTCTGTTGAGCTTTGCCGCGGTCTACTTCCAGTCCCGCCCCGCCGACCACGCGCGCACCTTCGGCTACCAGCGGGCGGGGGTCCTGGCTGCCTTTATCAACGCAGCCACCCTCATCGCCATCTCCATCTGGATCGGCCTCGAGGCCATCCACCGGCTGGCGGCTCCCCCGGTTGTCGAACCCCGCCTGATGATGATTGTGGCCGCGGCCGGCGTGGTGATGAACGGCGTGATTGCCGCCCTGCTGTGGGGCGTGGCCCGCGACGTCAACCTGCGCTCGGCCTTTATCCACATGGCCGGCGACACGCTCTCCACCGCCGCGGTCATCGCCGGCGGCGCCGGAATCCTGCTTACCGGCCAGAACTGGATCGACCCGGTTCTCTCCCTGATCATCGCCGCTCTGATTCTCTGGTCCAGCATCGGGATCGTCCGCGAAACCCTGAACATTCTGCTCGAAGGCGCGCCCAGCGGCGTTTCGGTCTCCGAGATGCGCGCCGGCATGGAAGCCATCGAAGGCGTTGTCAACGTCCACGACCTGCACGTCTGGAGCCTCGGCTCGAACTCCCGCGCCCTCTCCTGCCACGTCACCATCGCCGACATTCCGCCCTCGGAGAGCGCCTGCATCCTGGTCAAGCTCAACCACGTTCTGAAGGATCACTTCCACATCAGCCACACCACCATCCAGTTCGAGCACATCGGCTGCGGAGAACTGGATGGCTGCGTGGTGCCCATGGACGAACTGGCCGGCTGTGCTCCTTCCAGCCACCACGGCCATGCGCATTAAGATGGACCTTCATGCGAGTTGTGACCTGAAGACGATTCGTGTTGAAAAGGGCTGGCATCAGAGGTTTCGGAAAAAGGGGAAATGCAAGGGAAGAATCTCGAAAAACATCCCTCAGGGGCTGAATATCCCGTTGATTTTGCGCGGTTTATGTACGGTATAAAGCCCGTACCCTTCACCGAGATGAGTTTTTCCGCAGCTTGTTTAGAGCGGAACCAGAATAACCGTGCCCTGGGAGGGACTCTTGAAGATGGGTTTTTCTTGAGAAGAAACCCACTTGAAGGGCGTGCCCCTGGGTACATCTATTCTGGTTCCGCTATAGCCGCCGATGGACCCCCGGCCTTTCCGCCTTCGCCGGTTTGCTGTTTCCCTGGAATTGCACGAGGAGGTTTTTCGCTTGATTCACCGCCGCCTGGTTCTTGCCGCCCTCTGTTTCGCCCTGCTTCCCACTGCGCCCGTTCTGGCCGCACCCCAGCCCCAGGCCGCTGCCCAGGACCAAATTGCCGCGCCCACCCCGGCCCAGCTGGAGGCCCTCGCCGGCGAGTACACCAGCTCCGACGATCCCGATACGCCGCTCAGCTTTTACGTCCAGGACGGCAAGCTCATCTTTGAAAGCGAGCGCCGCGTTCCCTTGGAACTGAAGCCCGTCTCGGCCGTCGAATTCGGCCTCCCGAACTCCAAGGCCAGCTTCCGGTTCACTCTCGATGCCTCCGGCAAGGGCACATCGGTTGCCTCTCCCACCGATTTGGGGCACTACACCCGCACCGGCCCGCCTGTGCATCATGTCTTTCACGACTATCAGCGCTCTGAAGTCATGATTCCCATGCGCGACGGCGTCAAACTCCATGCCGTGATCCTCAAGCCCGCCGACATCGCCGGCCCCTTGCCCTTCCTCATCCAGCGCACTCCCTACGGCGTGGACGGCAACACCCGCGCCTCGTTCTTCGGAGGCCGGCCGGAACTGGCCCGCGCGGGCTACATCTTCGTCATCCAGGACATTCGCGGCCGGTACAAGAGCGAGGGCACATTCATCATGAGCCGCGCCCTGGCGGATCACCACGATCCCAAAGCCATTGACGAAAGCACCGACACTTACGACACAGTGGACTGGCTGCTCAAGAACGTCTCCGGCAACAACGGCCGCGCCGGCTTCCTCGGCACCAGCTATCCCGGTTTTCTGGCCATGATGGCCGGCATCGACCCGCATCCGGCCGTCAAAGCCATCTCTCCCCAGGCGCCCATGATCGACGTCTGGATGGGCGACGACTTCTTCCACAACGGCGCCTTCCGCCAGAGCTATGGCTACGACTACGTCTACAGCATGGAGTCCAGCAAGGAAGAGACCGACGTGGACTACGGCAAGGACAAGGACGGCAAACCCCGCGATGGCTTTGACTTTTTCCTCGAACGCGGCAGTTTCGCTAAAGCCGCGGAGCGGTCGGGCGCCAAGTCGCTGCCCACCTGGAATCTCTTCCTCGAACACCCGGTCTATGACAGCGTCTGGTCTTCGCGCGGCGTCGAAAGCTCGCTGAACGCCGTCGCCGTGCCCACGCTCACCGTCGGCGGCTACTACGACCAGGAAGACATGTACGGTCCGCAGGAGGAATACGCGCGCCTGGAACCCCACGACGACCACCACCAGAATTTCATGGTCCTCGGTCCCTGGCGGCACGGCTACTGGGGCTCGTCCTCGCGCCGCCTGGGCAACCTCGACTACACCGAGGCCATTGGCAAGGAGTTCCGCGCCCAGATCGAGGCCAAGTTTTTTGCCCATTACCTCAAGGACGAAAGCGGCTTCGACCTGGAAGACACGGCCAGCTTCCAGACCGGCTCCAACACCTGGAAGCGCTACTCCCACTTCCCGCCCAGGGAGTCCCAGCCCACCAGCCTGCATTTGCAGGGCGCAGGCCTGCTGGGTTGGGCCGACTCGACGACCCAGGCCAAGACCACCTACCTGAGCGATCCGGCCAACCCGGTCCCCTATCGCCAGCGGCCGATCCAGCCCACCTACAGCCCTGGCTCCCAGTGGTTCAACTGGCTCACCGAGGATCAGCGCTTCGTTGCCGACCGCAAGGACCTGGCTCTCTGGAAGCTCCCTGTCCTCAAGAAGGATCTGGTCGCCACCGGCGAAGTCCTGGCCGACATATTCGCTTCCACCACCGGCACCGACAACGACCTGGTGGTCAAGCTCATCGACCAGTACCCGGACGACGATCCCGACCCCAAAATGCGCGGTTACCAGCTCATGACCAACGCGGAGATCTTCCGCGGCCGTTATCTGGATTCCTTTGAGAAGGCTGCGCCGCTCCGCGCCAACTCCATCCGCGAATACCGCTTCAGCCTGCACGATGTGGACCACGTCTTCAAGGCCGGCCACACCGTGCTGGTCGAAATCCAGAGCACCTGGTTCCCGCTCTACGACCGCAACCCCCAGACCTTTGTGCCCAACATCATGACCGCCAGGCCGGAAGACTTCAAGCCGGCCACCATCACCGTCTACTCCGACTCCGAACACGACTCCAACCTGCAGTTGCCCCTGATGAACGCCTGCGACCACATCGAGTGCTTCTGATTCTATTGCCGGCTCAATGCCTGCTGGTCCCAGGCCAAACGCCTATTGTTACGTGGCTCCGCGCCTGCTATATCTGCAACGGATATAACCGTTACGGACGTATTGCGGAGCCAGCATGTCTCTCTTCGATCTGCTTTTGATTCTCCTCGTCCTCTCGACAGCCGCAGCCGTGTTGGTTGTGGTTGTCGCAGTCTTCTCCCGGCGGTGGGCCTTTGCGCGTGGATTCCTCGCTTGCGTCGGCGCGGTCTGGATCGTTTATCTGGGAGCGGGAACTATCGTGGCTGTCCTGGCGCCCCAGCACATCATGGCGCTTGGCGAGGACCGTTGTTTCGATGAGATGTGCTTCGCGGTGACCGGCTGGAGCCGGACTCCTTCCATCGATACCGCGAGCGCCGGGACGAATCCGCAGAAGAACTTCTACATCGTTTACGTCCGCATCACCAACCGCTCCCGTGGACGGGCGCAGCGGGAGATTGGCCGAAAGGGGGTGCTCATTGACCAGTCCGGCCGGGTCTATGAGGTATCGAGGGAGGGCATGTGGAAGAAGTCCCCAGTGGGTGCTCCGCCGCCTCCCGGCCTTGATGCTGAAGTGGAGCCAGGCCAAAGCCTGACAACCCAGCTGGTCTTCGAGGTGCCCGCGAATGTGGAGGCCCCGGGATTCGCGCTTGGCAGCAACCTAGCCATCAATCCCGCGCGCATCGTCCTATGTGACGAAGAGCACTTCCTGCATAGGCCCACCGTGGTGCCACTGGGGTAACCAGCTCCATTCGTTCCTCTTGAACCTCAGCAAATACCGCTCCCCCGCCCCCTGCCGCCGGAGATTGAAAGATATCCGCTCGTTAGCCGTTAATCCCTTTTGCCCCTTCCCGCTCTCGATCCACGGGAAAGTCCCGGCGAACACATTCTGAAAGGGAAATTTCCATGAAGCCGCTCGTCCTACGCTTCTCGCTCATCTTTGCCTGCCTCTTTCTCGTTGTCCTTTCTGGCTGCAAGAAGGACTCAGCCTCGCTCGTCGGCGCTTATTCCGTTGAGGAAAATGGCGCGCTGAAGGAATTCATTCGCATCACACGGAACGGCGATACCTACTTCCTCTCGGAGAAGGATGGCATCTCATGGCTGGTGCCCCTGGAGGTCGCGACGGCCGGCGATCAGGAAGTCTCAGATATCCTGGGCACCCCTGTCACCGGCATTTCCGCCGGCGTGGGCAACCGGCAGGTCGCTGTTGTGCGAGTTCCCCCGGGATGGAAGCTGGGAACATTCGAGTCCAAAACCGGCTTCTGGCTGGCCTCCGCGCTCGGCCCCATCGAACTTCACAAGAACTGAGTTCGCAGTGCTCGGCACGTCCGCATCATGGTCAATCGATCCCGGACGTACCGGGTCCTTGGGCCCCTACGGCAGGTCTTTGCCTCTGGCGTGTAGATTCGCTCCCAATCCCCGAAAAATCGCAAATCGCTCGCTTCCCCCATTTCGCGCTAAAATATAAACAGTCGTATGGCTCTCCATCAGCCCATTCCGGCCCTCCTCTAGCGGCGCCCGCCGCCTATACTCGTTTTCCGCCCGTTTTTCCCCCCATTTCCGAATTCAGAATTCTGCGTCCCGCAGTGGAGTTTAGCCGTGATTGATCGTTTAGCACAGATGGAGCAGCGTTACGAAGAGCTCTCCGCCCAGCTCTCGCTCCCCGAAGTCGTCAACGACCGTGAAAAGTATCATCAGGCCGGAAAAGCTCTCCGCGATCTTCAGACCCCGGTCGAGAAGTACCGCGAACTGAAGCAGGTCCTTGAGGGCCTGGCCGAGGCGCGCGGCCTGCTTGCCGATCCCGATATGAAAGAGATGGCCGAGGAGGAAATCGCCTCTCTCGCCCCGCGCCAGGCGGCTCTTGAAGAGGAAATCAAGGTTCTTCTTCTGCCCCAGGACCCCAACGACGAGAAGAACGTGGTCCTCGAAATCCGCGCCGGGACCGGCGGCGACGAGGCCTCGCTCTTTGCCGCCGAAATCTTCCGCATGTACCAGCGCTTTGCCGAACAGCACCACTGGAAGATCGAGCTGCTCTCCATGTCCGAGTCCGGCGTCGGCGGCTACAAGGAAGTCATTGCCATCATCGAGGGCGACCGCGTCTACTCGCAGATGAAGTGGGAGAGTGGCGTCCACCGTGTGCAGCGCGTTCCGGCCACTGAGACGCAGGGCCGCGTCCACACCTCCGCCATCACCGTGGCCGTGCTGCCCGAGGCCGAAGACGTGGATGTGAAGATCGAGGCCAAGGACATTCGCATCGATACCTTCTGCTCTTCCGGCCCCGGCGGCCAGTCGGTCAACACCACTTATTCCGCCGTCCGCATCACCCACCTGCCCACCAACACCGTGGTCAGTTGCCAGGACGAGAAATCGCAGATCAAGAACCGCGACAAGGGCATGCGCGTCCTCCGCTCCCGCCTCTATGAGATGGAAATGGCCAAGCAGAATGCGGAGTTGGCCAAGGAGCGCAAGCAGCAGGTGGGCACCGGCGACCGCAGCGAGAAGATCCGCACCTACAACTTCCCGCAGAACCGCCTCACCGACCATCGCATCGGCCTCACCCTCCACCAGCTCGATCTGGTGATGGAGGGCCGCCTGCAGCCCATCGTCGATGCGCTTATCTCCCACTACCAGGCCGAGCAGTTGAAGGCAGACAGCCAGGCCGCCTGATGACCTTGCAGGAGTGGGTGGGGAAAGGCGAGGCCCAGCTTCGCCAGGGACCGCATCCCGCGCGCGCCCGCCGCGACGCCGAGACCCTTCTGCTCCACATCATCCGCCGTGACCGCGCCGCCCTGCTGGCCCGCTGGAACGAGGTACTCGACGCCGAGGAGGCCGGCCTCTACGTCGAACTGATCGAGCGCCGCTTTGCTGGCGAGCCCATCCAGTACATCTTCGGCGAAACCGAGTTCTACGGCCTTCCCTTCCAGGTCACGCGCGACGTGCTCATTCCGCGCCCTGAAACCGAGCACCTGGTTGAAAAGGTCATCGAGCTTGCCGGACGGTTGACTGAACCGCGCATCGCGGATGTCGGCGCGGGCTCCGGCGCTATCGCCGTCACTCTTGCCGCCAAGCTGCCGGACGCGCACCTCACCGCCATCGATCTTTCCGCGCCTGCGCTGACCATCGCCGAAGAAAACGCAAAACGCAACGGAGTTTCCATCCGCTTTCTGTGCGGCGATCTGCTCTCCCCGGTCGCCCAGGAACGCTTTGAAATTGTGGTTTCGAATCCGCCCTATGTGCCCCGCGCCGACCTCGCCACGCTTTCGGTGGAAGTCCGCGACTACGAGCCCGCGCTGGCCCTGTTTGCCGGTGACGACGGCCTGGAAGTCTACCGCCGCCTCATTCCCGCCGCCTTCGAAGTGCTCACTCCGGGCGGCTTCGTCGCACTCGAAATCGGCTACGGGCAACAGCCTGCAATCGCCGCGCTGCTGGGCGACACCGGCTTTGCGCAGATCGAGTTTCTCCCCGACCTCCAGGGCATTCTCCGCGTGGCCTGCGCTCTCCGCCCCTAACCTTGTTTCCAAAGTATGTCTCACCACAAACCTGTCATCCGGAGCGGAGTTTGCGCGTTCCTTGCTTGGAGATGTGGGATGGACTTCTCACCCAGCCCGCCCCGTCTTACTCAGTTCTGTATGAAATCCCAAATCCTTTCCGCATAAGTTCTTGGTGATGTAGAGAATCTGTCCATAGTGCATGCCAAAGTGCTCCACCACCTGATAAACCGCATACAAGCCGGTGACGTGGTAGCCCTGAATCTCATACTCTGCGAGCAAGTCCTCCGCAGTCAGCCGCGCCAGAACCTTCGACGCTTCCTTGAGCGTCGCGCCCAGCTTCTCCACCAGCGCGGAGGCCGGAAGCAACTCATCGGCGTCGAATTCCGCAGGCCGGTTGCGCTTGTCTTCCAGCTTGCTGAACGAAGCCACCAGCCACTGCCCCACATTGCCGTTCAAATGCAGCATCAAATTTCCGATGCTGTTGCTGGCCTGGTTGGGACGCCACCACACTTGTTCGTCCGTGAGCGATTCGACACAGCTCCGCAGCCTCGGCCAATACTGCTCCAATAGCTTATGCCGTGAAAACTCAAGAAAAAGCGTCGTCACATCCGCATCCGTGTCTGTCATTGGAAACCAAACCTTCTTCGCGTCGCTCTCTCCAAAATAGCTTACGCCCGGTTGAGCGGGGCAACTTGCGGCCGCGGACTGGCGAAGAGGGAGTTGCCGCTGCCATGCACGAGCGATTCCGCGCTCCCATTGCCGAACCCGCTCGGCCAGCATAGAATTCCCTCTGAAATCGTTTCCAAGAGGACAAACCATGCGTATTGCCGCCTCGCTCTCCCTTGCCGCTCTGGCTCTCACTTCTCTCGCCGCCATCGCACAAGCTCCGGCCGCTCCTCAGACCGCAGCTCTTACCCCGCCCATGGGCTGGAACAGTTGGAATTATTTTGCCGAGAGGGTCGACGACAAGGGCGTGCGCGCCGCCGCCGACCAGATCGTCTCCACCGGCATGAAAGACGCCGGCTACATCTACGTCAACATCGACGACACGTGGGAAGGGAAGCGCGACGCCAACGGCGTGCTCCACACCAACTCCAAGTTTCCCGACATGAAAGCCCTGGCCGACTACGTCCACTCCAAGGGCCTCAAAATCGGCATTTACTCGGGCCCCGGCACCAAAACCTGCGGGGGCTACGAGGGCTCCCTGGGCCACGAGGAGCAGGACGCCAAAATGTACGCCGAATGGGGCATCGATTACCTCAAGTACGACCTGTGCAGCTTCATCCCTGACGTGATGGAGAAGCAGGCCCCCCACGACAAGGCTCAGCAGATGCGCATTATGGAGGCCGCCTACGTGAAGATGGGCAAAGCCCTCAAGGCCACCGGCCGGCCCATCGTCTTTTCGCTCTGCCAGTACGGCTGGGATGCTCCCTGGGAGTGGGCGCCCGCGCTGGGCGGCAACCTGTGGCGCACCACCGACGACGTCCAGGCCAACTGGAGAAGCATCTACGACATCATCAGCCAGCAAGACGGCCTGCAGAAATATGCCGGTCCCGGCCACTGGAACGACCCCGACATGCTGGAAGTGGGCAACGGCAAGCTCTCACTGGCCGAAAACCGCACTCACTTTTCCATGTGGGCCATGCTGGCTGCGCCTCTGCTGGCGGGCAACGATCTAACCGCCATGAAGCCCGAAGTCACGGCGATCCTCACCAATCGCGACGTCATTGCGATCGATCAGGATCGGCTGGGCAAACAAGGCAAGCGCGCTTATTCCGATGGTGAAGTCGAAGTCTGGACCCGTCCGCTGACGGGTGGGGCATTGGCTGTCGCCATCATCAACGTGGCTGAAAACGACCGCCTCGCCTCCCATCCTTTCCACCTGAACCTGGCCAAACTCGGCCTGCACGGCCCTGAGAGCGGCAAAGACCTTTGGACCGGCAAAACGATTACGCTCGCCGAGGGCCAGCCCATTGAATTGCCGGGCCACGACATTCTTCTGGTCCGCATCGCTTCGCCGAAATAGACACGCCCCATAAAAAACTTGGTATCCCATCCCTGCCGCGACTTTGCTTCTTGCGGCAAGGATGGGATACCACAAACATTGAGGAGCTGAAAGCTTCTCGGAGGCCGCGACCTCTGAATTACTCCGCCCGTCCCAGGCACACCGCAAACCATCCCTGCTCGTCCGTCCAGCTCTCCACTGGGGCAAACCCTGCCCTGGCCAGCATTGCCTCCGCCGCTCCCGGAACGTACTTGTAGCTGTTTTCGGTGTGGATCGTCTCGCCGTCGGCGAAATCCAAATTCAAATTCAGCGACTCCAGCCGCACGCGCTGCTTTCCGCGGCTGGCCAGATGCATTTCAATGCGCGACTCGGCCCCGTTCCACACCGCGCGGTGCGCAAAGGCCCCCAAGTCGAAGTCCGCGCCCAGCTCCCGGTTCAGCCTCTCCAGCAGGTTCAGGTTGAAGGCCGCGGTAACCCCGGCCGCATCGTCGTAAGCCGCCACCAGCGTCGCAGCGTCTTTCACCAGGTCCACGCCCAGCAGCAGCCCGTCGCCCGGCTTCAGCCCCGCACGCACCCCATCCAGCAGTTTTGCCGCTTCCTGGGGATCGAAGTTGCCAATGCTCGATCCGATGTAAAGCACCAGCCGCCGCTCGCCGGCTTCCTCCGGCGCCAGTTCCAACCCGTGCGTGTAGTCCTCCACGCGCGGAGCCACCGCTACCCCCGGAATCTCCCGCTCGATCCGCTCCCGCGCCGCCTCCAGCGCCGTCCGGGAAACGTCCACCGGCTCGTAGAGAACCGTGTCCTGCCGCTGGATCGCCGCAGCCAGCAGGAGCCGCGTCTTGTCGGCCGACCCGGCGCCCAACTCGGCGATCCGCAGCCTGCGCCCTCCGGCCGCCAGGGCGACGATCTCCGCCGCATGAGCCGCCAGAATGCCGCGCTCCGTTCGCGTCGGGTAATACTCGGGCAGCTCCGTAATCCGCTCGAAGAGCCGCGAGCCGGCCTCGTCGTACAACAGCCAGGGCGGCAGCCGTTTCTGCCCGGCCGTCAGCCCCTCCCGGACTACTGCCGCAACAGGCGACTCAATGCGTGTCTCTTCGGTCGATAAAGCTGACTCGGTCATTCGCTCTCCTGAATATTGCTTGGGTGGGGCAGCCAAAGTTAGGAGCGCGCCAGCCGGATGCCGGAAAACTGCCAGCGTGTCTCGGGCGCGAAGAAATTGCGGTACGAGGCCCGGATGTGCCTCTCCGGCGTCACGCAGGAGCCGCCGCGCAGCACCATCTGGCCGCTCATGAATTTGCCGTTGTACTCGCCCAGGGAGCCCGGAAGCGGCTTGAACCCCGGATAGCCCAGGTAGGCGCTCGCCGTCCACTCCCAGCAATCCCCAAACTGCTGCGCAGGGCCCTGATTTTGGTCGAGTTCAGTGGCCGGTGAGGGCAACAGCCGTCCCGAGTCCAGCAGATTGCCGCTCACGGGCCGACCCTCGGCTGCGGCTTCCCACTCGAACTCCGTGGCCAGCCGCTGTCCAGCCCAGCGCGCGTAGGCATCGGCCTCAAAGAAGCTCACCTGGCTCACCGGCAGGTTCTCCAGCCTCTTGAGCGGCTGCTCCCCGCGCAGGGTAAAGACCTTCCAACTCCCATCGTGCTGGGTCCAGTAGAGCGGCGCCTGCCAGCCGTGGGCCTTGACCGCGTCCCACCCCGCCGAAAGCCAAAGCTCCGGCCGGCGGTAGCCGCCGTCGGCAATAAACCCGGCAAACTCCCCGCAGGTCACCAGCCGTTTGGCCAGCGCATAGGGCTCAAGCCAGACCCGGTGGCGCGGCAGTTCGTTGTCGAAACAGAAACCCTCGCCGCGATGGCCAACCTCACGCATCCCGCCTTCAAACTGCACAAATTCCGGCGCCTTCACCCGCCCGTTCCCTTGAGCGCCGGTCGGGTGCACCGAACTCTCAGTTTCAGGTTCACTTTCCGCCTCCAGGCCTCCCTTGTAAGCCGGCCGCAGCGGATTGGTGAAGAACGCGTTCAGAATGTCGGTCAGCAGCAGTTCCTGGTGCTGTTCCTCGTGGTTCATGCCCAGTTCGATGCGCTTCAACGCCTCCGGCTCGGGATTCCCTGCCAGAAGTCGCTCCATGGCCTCATCCACATGCTGCCGGTAGCGCAGGACCTCCTCCAGCCCCGGCCGCGAAAACGACGCCCGCAGCCGCTTCTCAGGAAAGGCGGCAAAGCTCTGGTAATAGCTGTTGAAAAGCCACGGAAATTCCGGGTGAAAGAGGCGGTAGCCGGGAAGAAAAGGCCCCAGCACAAACGACTCGAAGAACCAGGCCGTATGGGCCAGGTGCCACTTGGCCGGCGAGGCCTCCGGGCAGGACTGCACCATCATGTCCTCGGGCGTCAGGCTCGCGCACAGTTCCAGCGTCCGCCGCCGGACGGAACCGAACTGTGCCGCAATCTCCACTTGCTCTCTACATTGGCTGGCCGTGCTCATCGTCAACCTCCCCACAACCAGACGAGTGTATCTCACCCGTTGGCGGCGCAGCTGAGCTTCGCGCAATTGTCTCCGGCGCGCGATCGAAACAAGAGTAACTGTGCCCTGTCTTTCCTGTACGCCTGCCCTGATTTGGTGCTTTAATGCAAAGTTGAGATGGTGTTGTTGAGGGGTTCCGCATCCCTTTGCGAGGATGGAATATGGCAAGGATGAATGGACGCCGGTGGCTGTCGGCTCTCGCCGTTCTCGCAGCCCTGGCCATTGAATCGCCGGTCGCGATGGCGCAGGCTGCAGGCCAGGCCCCGCCCGCCAATCCGCAACCGGCGGCTGCCCCCGGCGCGACGCAAGCTCAGCCCACTGCCGAAGACGTGGGCGACTCGCTGATGGCGCACCAGCACTATCAGGCCGCAATCGACTCTTACCGGAAGGCGCCCCCCAACTCCGCGACCGCTTTGAACAAGATGGGCATCGCCCACCAGATGATGTTCAACCTGAACGATGCCGCCCGCTGTTACCAGGCATCGTTGAAGCTCGATCCGACCAACGCCCGCGTCTTCAACAACCTGGGCACCGTCTACGACTCCCTGAAGCAGTACGGCAATGCCGAGCGCATGTACCGCCGCGCGCTCAAGCTCAGCCCCAATTCCGCCCTGATCCTGAAGAATCTGGGCACCGACCTGCTGGCCCAGCACAAATACAAAAAAGGTTGGGAGGCCTACAAAGCGGCCCTGGTCCTCGACCCGGAGATCTTTGAGAACACGGGCAGCCCCCGGGTGGAAAACCCCGCCACCGTCCAGGAGCGCGGCGCCATGAACTACTACATGGCCAAGGGCTGCGTGCGCGCCGGCCAGAACGACCGCGCCATCGAGTATCTGCGCATGGCGCTCAACGAGGGGTTTACCACCCCCAAGAAGATCATTGCCGACGCCGAGTTCGCCGCCCTGCGCGGCCTGCCGGCCTTCGAGCAGTTGCTGGCCGCCCAAAGCTCACAGCAGTAGCGGGCCACGCGATGCCGAGAGCGGCGCGTTCTTCAGCCGCCCTCGAGATGCAACGAACTTCGGAGGCGCTGCGCTCTTGTCCTGTCCCAGAAGTTCTTACTGGGAATCAGGAGATACAAAAGCAGATTCTTCGCTCACCACCCCCGAACTGGAAAGCGTTCGGGGCCCCGTTCACTCAGAATGACAGTTTCAGGTTTGACCTAAATTTCTGAGACAGGACAGTAGCTGCCAAAAATCAATGACCGGCAGGCACCATCTCCAGTTCGGCAAGCCGTTTCGCCAGCAGCGTTTCCAGCTTGACCAGCGCGGCCGAGAAGCCCTCGATGCCTTCCTTCAGCTTATCGGTGGCCATGCGGTCGCCGTCGTGCAGAAACTCGAAGACTTCCTTGTCCATCACGATGCGCTCGATGCGTAGCGACTGGGAGACTTCCGGATCCAGCTTGCGGGGCAGTTCGCCCTCGGTCGATTCCAGCTCGGTCAGCAGTTGCGGAGAGATGGTCAGCAGGTCGCATCCGGCCAACTCCCTGATCTCGCCGATATTGCGGAAGCTGGCGCCCATCACCACGGTCTTGTAGCCGAACTTCTTGAAGTAGTTGTAGATCCTGGTGACGGACTGGACGCCGGGATCTTGGGCGTCCTCGTAGCTCTTGCCGGTGTCTTTCTTGTACCAGTCCAGAATGCGGCCCACGAAGGGCGAGATGAGCGTGGCGCCGGCGTCGGCAGCGGCGATGGCCTGGTGCAGTCCGAAGAGCAGCGTCAGGTTGCAGTGAATCCCTTCGCGCTCCAGCACTTCGGCGGCGCAAATGCCTTCCCAGGTGGAGGCGATCTTGATCAGTACGCGGTCGCGGCCGATGCCGGCGGCGTCATACTGCCCGATAATGCTGCGGGCCTGGGCGATGGTGGCTTTGGTGTCGTAGGAAAGCCGTGCGTCCACTTCGGTGGAGACGCGGCCGGGCACAATGGCCAGAATCTGTTTGCCAAACTCAATGGCCAGCCGCTGAAACGCCAGGTTGGCGACGGCCGCGTCGGTGGCGTTGCCGCCCAGTTCCTTCCGTGCTCCGAGCAGCACGCCATCCACGATGGGCTGGTACTGCGGCATCTGCGCCGCTGCGGCGATCAGCGAGGGGTTGGTGGTGGAGTCCTGGGGGCGAAACTTTCCGATTGCCTCGATGTCACCGGTGTCTGCGACAACTACGGTATAGGTACGCAACTGTTCGAGCAGATTTTTGGGCATGATTCCTCCTGGGGGAATGGGCTTCTTGCACTTAAGCGTGCTCTCGGCTCCAGTGTACCCTTCTATCCGATGCGTCCGATGCACGCCGGATGCAAACCGGGGCGGTATGCAGTCACTCCGCGGCGAAGGTATTGGCCAGTACGCCGAGGCCGGGAATGCTCACTTCCACCTTGTCGCCAGCCTTGAGTGGCCCAACCCCGGAAGGGGTTCCGGTCAGCACCAGGTCGCCGGGTTCGAGGGTGATGGCGGCGGTAATGTAGGCCAGCAGCGCGGAGATGGGAAAGATGAAGTCCAGGCTCGATCCGTGCTGGCGGAGCTGGCCGTTGACGCGGGTTTCAATCGTCAGCCCGGCCTCCGGGTCCAGCTCGCTGCTCACGAGGGGGCCAACGGGACAAAAGGTGTCGAAGCCCTTGGCGCGGGTCCACTGGCCGTCCTTGTTCTGCAGGTCGCGCGCGGTCACGTCGTTGGCCAGGGTGTAGCCGCGGACGGCGGAGCGCCATTCTTCCGGCTTGAGCTTGCTGGCGCGACGGCCGATCACCAGGGCCAGTTCGCCCTCATAGTCCACGCGCTCTGAAGCGGCCGGCATGCGCACCACGCCGCCGGGCTTCAGAAGCGCGGAAACCGGCTTGAAGAAGAGCAGCGGCTCGGTGGGCAGGTCGCTTCCCATCTCCTTCACGTGATCGCGATAGTTGCGGCCCACGCAGACGATCTTCGACGGCGTGACCGGAGCCAGCAATTCGGCCGCGCTCAACGGCATCGGCTCGAAGTCGAAGCCCCAGGAAGTGGCCTTTCCATGCTGCAGGCGAAACGCCAGGTCTTCTTCGGGTGCGGCGATCAAATCGGCAATCCACGGCTCGCCGCCGCGATCTTCCACGGCGCCGTAGTGGATCAGGTTCTCGAACAGAAAGCGGCAGTATTTCATGGGATAGTCTCCTTGCGCAGTGCAGGCGGTCAGGGGTTGGGCACGGTCTCCTCCGCCTGGGCGGAGCGAGCGCTCTGGTGCCCGCCCTGGTCGATGGCGGTGACGGCATAGTGGTACGTGTGGCCCGGCTGCACCTGGGGGTCGTGGAAGGCCGGAGGCACCAGCGGCTGCGCGGGAGAGATGCGCTGCCATTCTCCTTCGCTCTCGCGGCGATAGACGGCGTAACCGGCCAGATCGCTGTCGGTGACGGGTTGCCAGCTCAGGTCGATGGCGGTCTCGGTGCCGTTCTCTCCGGCAGTGGCCACGGCGGCCAGCCCGGTGGGCACGGCGGGCGGGAAAATGTCCTTGGCCTCGACCTGCACCGGAGCGGAAAGCGGCCCGGCCAGCTCCACCGTCTGTCCATCCACCGTGACGCGCACCACACGCTGGGCGCGATATTCATACACCTGGCCGAAGCGGATTTCCTTGTCGAGTGCGCGGCCGGAGCGGCTTCCGGCCTCAACCAGAAGGTTCCGCTCGGCAGGCTCCGGCTCAGGCTCCAGAAGTCCCGGATGCGGCTTGGCCGTTGGCTGGGTCAACAACTTGCGGTGCAGGCGCACGGCCGTTGCGGATGTTTCCCCGGCGGCGGGCGTCCAGCGAAGAACCACGCCTGCCTTGCGCACCTCAGCCGTCAGGCCGTCCACCGGCGCGGGCGCTTCTCCCGCTACCACCTGGGCGGCGTTCGACTGTCCTACGGAGCGGCCATTGCGGTTCTTCAGTTCGACAAAGTAGCTGAGCGGGCGCGGAGAACCGGCGGCCAGCGCGGGAGGCAGTGTCTCGGTGAAGGCGCCTTTGACTCCAGGCGCGAGCAGCAGGTCAGCGCCAGCCGCCTTGCAAACGCTGCCCACAGTTTCCTTGCGGCAGATGCGCACCGCGACGTCGCTCTTGAGGAAAAGTTTGTCGGTGTTTCTCCTCGGCATGGTCCAGGTAAGCGCCACCTGGTTCCCGATCCGAGTCGCGACCAGATTGGCCACGCGGTCCGGCAGGTTCAGTGAAGGCGGCATCGGCGCTCCGGGAGTTCCGCAGCCGCACACTACCGCAGCCAGCACCGCCGCCGCCGTCAACCCAAGTCTTTGCACCGTTCGCATCGCCCTCTCAGTCTAGAGCATTGCGGGGAGGGCGGGGCCGTTTGCGCCTTGTGCAGTGCGCACAGAATGATCGGTGCGCCGGGAAGCGGCTCGCGGGCGATACAATTCAAACGATTCCGCGTTGCAAGAAGGGATTCCCACCAAGTGTTGATCTTTGCCGCCATCCTCGCCATCTTTGTCTATGGAATGATTGCCGCCATGCTGGGCACCATCCTGCCCGAGCTCTCCGATCGTTTCCACCTCACCCCGACTCAAAATGGAACCATTGCCTTTGCCCAGGCCCTGGGCCTGATCGTCGCCTCGGTCGGAGTGGGTCCGCTGCTCGATACCGAAGGCGACAAAATCGGGCTTATTCTTGGCCTCGCGTTCATTGCCACGGCGCTTTATGTACTGCCGCGGTCGCCGGGCTTCCGCAGTATTCTCCTCCTTCTGTTTCTGCTCGGGACCGGCGGCGGCATTGTGGTCACCGGCGCCAATGCGCTGGCCAACAGCGTGAGCGGCGCGCATAGCGCCACGCTGCTGAACCTGGTCAATCTCTTCTTTGGCCTGGGCGGATTTGCCACTCCTTTCATCTCCGCCAATCTCTTCAAGCGGAACTGGATTCGCCTCTGCTACACGGTCGCGACCCTCACCGTGGTGACGCTCGTCCTCCAGTCCGTCACCCGCATGCCCGCTCCCACCGGAACCGCGAATCTCTACCTCACCCATGTCGGTCCCATCCTCGGCCAGCCTCTGCTCTTCCTGCTCGGGCTTTTCCTCTTTCTCTACATCACCTGCGAGGTGGGCGTGTGGAACTGGCTCCCGCGCCACCTCATCGCTCAGGGCATTCCGGAATCGCGCGCACTCAACATCCTTTCACTCGGCTTCGCTCTTGGCCTGCTCTTCGGCCGCGTCGGCGTTTCGCCCATCCTCATTCACGAGCCTGCCATTCTCGTTACCCTGGCCGCTTCCATCGCCATGGCCGTCACCACCTTCCTCATGCTCCGGACCAACAAGCCCACCGCCGCCTTTGTCCTGGTCTTCATCGCCGGCCTGGCCATGGCACCGGTCTTTCCCACCACTCTGGCCATCGTCGGCACCGCGTTCCCAAGCATGACAGGCACTGCGATGGGCTTTGTAATGACCTGTGGATGGGTGGGACTGGCGGTCAGTTCGCGGCTCATCGGCGCCATCGCGGGCGGCGATCCACGGCGTCTGAAGAAGGCCCTGCTCCTTATCCCCGCGTCGGCGGTGCTGATGGTGGGATTGAACGTGGCCATCTGGTCCATGCTGCCGCGGTAACCCGCTTCGCGGCTCATTGCACTCCTGGCCGAATCGTCCGCCACGCGACCTTCGTGGTGGTCAGTTCGGCCAGTTCCTTTTGCAGCGAGCCGGAATCGCTCTGCGCGCATCCGTTAAACTGGACTTTGAATTGCGGCGCTCACCCAACCGGGCGCGCCCCGGAACGGAGTCCTTGTGGCAGAGACGATTTTCGATGTGGCGATTGTTGGCGGTGGGCCGGCCGGTTATACGGCGGCCATTCGCGGAGCGCAGCTTGGCCTGAAGGTAGCATTGATCGAGAAAACCCCCAAGCTGGGCGGAACCTGCCTGCACGTAGGCTGCATTCCCACCAAGGCTCTTCTCTTCAACGCCGAAATCTGGGACCACCTCAAGCACGCGGCAGACTTCGGCATTGCCGGCATCGGCACGCCCACGCTGGACTGGTCCGCAGTGCTCAAGCGCAAGGAAGCCATCATCGCCAAGCACGTCAAGGGCCTTGAGTTTCTGATGAAGAAGCACAAGATCGCCGTGGTCGCGGGCTTCGGCCGTCTGACCGGTCCGGCCGTCGAAGGCGTACACACCGTCGAAGTTTCCGGCGAGGCTGGGGCGGAAACCAGCCAGATCCAGGCGAAAAACGTCATTCTGGCCACCGGATCGGACGCCAAAACGATCTTCGGCCTGGAGCCGGACGACCGCATCCTCACCAACATCGAACTGCTTTCCCTGCCCGAAGCGCCCAAATCGCTTATCGTGATCGGCGCGGGCGCGGTGGGCATGGAGTTCAGCTCCATCTTCCGCAGTTTTGGCGCGGAAGTCCTCATTGTCGAATTCCTGCCGCGCGTGGTTCCGGTCGAGGACGAAGAGATCTCCAAGGAAATCACGCGGCTTTACAAGAAGCGGGGCATCGACGTGAACACCGGCTCGAAGGTCGAGAAGATCGAGAAGACTGAAACCGGCGTGAAGGTGACCTGGACCGGCGCCAACGGCAAACCGCAGGAGAAGGAAGCCGAAAAAGTGCTGGTGGCCGTGGGCCGCTCCGGGCGAACGGAAAACATCGGCGTGGAGAAGACGAAGATCGAGCTCGAACGCGGGCTGATCAAGGTCAACGAGGCCCAGGAGACGGCCGAGCCGGGTGTCTTCGCCATCGGCGACATCGTGTTCGGCCTGCCGCAACTGGCCCACGTCGGCGCCATGAGCGGCATTGTTGCCGTGACCAAGATCGCCGGCCGCCCGTTCCGTCCGGTGCGCCGCGACCGCATCCCGGGCTGCACCTACACCGAGCCGCAGATCGGGTCGGTTGGATTGACCGAGGCGCAAGCCAAGGAAAAGGGCTACGAAGTCAAAGTCGGAAAATTTCCCTTTGCGGGCAACGCGAAGGCCACCATTCTGGGCAATCACGACGGCTTTGTGAAGATCGTCGCCGACAAGAAATACGGCGAGATTCTGGGCGTCCACATTCTTGGTCCGCAAGCGACAGAACTGATCGCAGAAGCGGTCGCGGTTCTGGAGTTGGAAGGCACGGTAGACGAGATGATGTTCGCCATCCACGCGCATCCCACGCTGGCCGAGTCGCTGCTGGACGCGTATGGAGCCGTGGAGGGAATGGCGATTAACGCGTAAGGGCCTACACCAGAACCCGTGCTGTTAGGTCACCACTTGGGCCGCACAAAAAAAGAGGTTCCGCCGCGTCTAAGCCCAGTCAGAGAGATCCCTCATCAGCGATGGGATGTCGTTGATATTTGGAATTCTCCGAGTTACCTGTTCAACCGATCTCTCAGGTAGAGAGAAACGCCGATTCCATTTCTTTCCAAAACAGTCTGTGAGGCTGATCTGTACATATATGCTTCGCGGTTTCCCGGCCCGTGCGATGACTCTTGGGTCAAATCGGCCTGCCCCGTAGACCTCAAGATTGAAAAACGTGAGCCCACTTATTGAGCATCCGGAATCAATCACCGTGCTTCCGTGAAATATATCTGTCCTTTGTCCAAATACCGGGATTTGCTTTATGACTGGGCCTAGCTCAATCTCGACTGTTGGCATGTTTAACGCCGGCATACGGCACTTACGTAACATTCCGTTTCGTGTCGCAAGTCTCCAGGACTGTAGCTGAACTTTCCGCAATCCTGCATTGGAAACGTCAAGATAAATGAGAAATCCGTAGTTACGTGTAGGTAACTCCTTATAGGTTCCCGAAGGCAGCAGAAACCAGCATGACCATTCAAGGTGATCGGCATCTTCGAGCGAAACAATGAGCTTTGGACGGTCTCTAAAATATTGCCGAAGCAGCATCAGGCCGTTAACCAAGCCAAGTATCAGCGCCGCCAGTTCAAGCGTACTCTTCGCAATGATTGAGAAGATCGGAACATGTAAATAGGCGTCAAGTGGAATCGACATTGAACTCTTCCCTTGTGGGCCTATTCTATCGTGGACCTCTAGCAGGTTGGCGGGGCCGACAAGATTTACACCCGGTCCAACTCCCTAAACAGGTCCGCGAGCAAAATGCGGATGGGCGTTTCTGGAATCGCGAGTTCGCCGGAGCGGGCCAGTTCCAGACCTTCTGCTGTCCCGCGATAGCCAACGCGGGCAGTAGGGTCGATCACCCAGACGTGTGCAATGCCGAAGGCAAGATACTCTGCCGCCTTAGCTGCGGTGCGGCGCAGAGTATCTTCCGGCGACTGAATCTCGATCACCAGAAGCGGCGGATGGGTGAGGATGCGCTCCCGCTGTGTTCCCGAGCGGAGAATGGTCACGTCGGGCACGCGGAAATGGTCGCGCTGGGTTTGAACGCGCTGCTCGGGTAGACAAATGACGCCCCACTCCGCGCTATGATTGTGAAATAGCGCAGCCAAAACTCCTTGCAGGAAGGCATGTTCGAACTCGCCCAAGTCGCGCTCCTCGATAACCCCGTCCACATACTCGCAGTCGTGCTCATAGACGGTCGAGAGATACTCCTCGACGCTGACCGGCTTGTCGAAAACGGGCTGCGTTGCCATGAAGACAGTATCCTCTGAATTTTGAGATTTTGCCAGAGTTCCGTGGACTCCCCTTCCACCAGATTATTGGCTTTGGCGATGAAATCGGCCAGCAGGTGGATTGCAGGGCATCTTGAGCGGGCGATTCGCCTCAGCTTCTCCGCGCCTATAATGGGAATGAGACCCAGTCCACACTTCCGGACGTGCGCGGGCTCCTAATGAGCCGGCGCCGCGTGCCGGTCGAAGGAGGATTTTTTGGCGCCGTCTCCCGACGACTCGAATCAACTACTACCGACCTCCGGCAAGCTGCAACCGCAATCCGGCTTTCCCCGTACCATCCAGCAAAAGCCTGCGACGATTCCCGTCCAGGCAGTCACAGGCGTGCTCGGCGATATCGGCGACAACGCCGTCACCGGGCGGGCTGAATACATTCGTCAAAGCACCGACGAAGAGATGATCTGGCAGGAGTCGCCGTCCTTGGCTCTGTTGTTGCCACGCTTTATCAAGTACGCAGTTTTGATGGCGATCGTGCTGTTCGCCTGCTCGGCGATCAAGAACTACGTCGCGCAGAACCCCTATGCGCAGGCGGCTCTGGAACATGTTGGCATCCAGACTTCGACGGAGAGCCGGTCTTCCGAGCCAGCACGCCGGGCCGGACACAAGACCCGGAGCGGACATCGTGCTCCAGCGGAATCTGCCGATACGCCCTCACCCGATGCAACCACGGATGGATCACAGGAGGTGGAAACCCCGCGCAACGATCCTCCAGGAGGGTTGGGCCAAATTCTGGCTTTCGTCAAGCTCGGCTTTGCCGGGCTGTTTACGCTGCTGTTTCTGGTCTACCTGTTGAAACTGACGACGACCAAATACTGCGCTTCAAGCCAGCGGCTGATCGTCGAGGAGGGCGCGTGGCATTCGGAAAACCGGCCCTACGAGCTGCACCAGTTGGGCGATGCGGTAATTGTGAAGCCGCTGCTGCTGCGCATCTTCGGCGTCTCGAACCTGGAGATCACCAATCCGCCCGTGAAGTTGGTTGGGCTGCGCAATGCCGAGTATGTGCGCGACATTCTGCGCCAGGGCGGACAACTGGAGGCGCAGCGGGTGGACAAGATTCGCTTTAGATAGAGGCGGGCAGCGTCTCGCCCAGTCTGTGTTCTCAAGAGAACAGAAACGGCTCGACAGCATACTGGCTGCCGAGCCGTTTCTGTTTCGAGCGTTTTCTTTAGAGTTCGATCGACTGGCTGGCGACGAGTTCTCTGGCTTTGGCGATGAACTCGGCCAGCGGCATGGAGCCCTGATCGCCCTTGCCGCGGGTGCGGACGCTGACGGCGCTGGCCGCTTGTTCCTTGTCGCCGAAGACCAGGATGTACGGCGTCTTCTGGTTGGCAAAGTCGCGGATTTTGGCGTTCATCTTCTCGTTGCGGTCGTCCACTTCCACCCGCAGGCCCGCGGCCTTCAACTCGGCCTCGACCTTCTTCGAGTATTCCTGGTGCCGTTCGCTGATGGGAACCAGTCCTACCTGCACCGGCGCCAGCCACAGCGGAAACGCCCCGGCGTAGTGCTCAATCAGCACGCCAAAGAATCGCTCCACCGAGCCGAACAACGCCCTATGCACCATCACAGGCTGATGTTTTTCGCCGTCCTCGCCCACATACTCCAGCTCGAAGCGCGCCGGCAGGTTGAAGTCGAACTGCACGGTGGAGAGCTGCCACAACCGGCCCAGCACGTCCACCAGCTTGATGTCGATCTTAGGCCCGTAGAAGGCGGCTTCGCCGGGGATTGTTTTGTACGCAATGCCTTTCCGGTCCAGCGCTTTCTTGAGGCTGCTGACCGCCAGATTCCAGTTCTCGTCCGAGCCTGCGTAGTGGGCGCGGTCGTTGGGGTCCCAGGTCGACAACTCGACCTTGAACTCCTTGAAGCCGAAGGTGTGGAGAACGGCTTCGGCAAAGTCGATGCAGTTCACCACTTCGTCTTCAATCTGGCCGGGGGTGCAGAAGATGTGCGCATCGTCCTGGGTAAAGCCGCGGACGCGCAGCAGGCCGTGCATCGTTCCCGAGCGCTCGTAGCGGTAGACGTTGCCCAGCTCGGCGTAGCGCGCCGGCAGGTCGCGGTAGCTCTTGGGCGAGTTCTTGTAGATGAGGATATGGAACGGGCAGTTCATCGGCTTCATGCGATAGTTCGCATCGTCCAGTTCCATGGGCGTGAACATGTTGGCCGCATAAAAGCCCTCATGTCCGGAGGTCTGCCACAGGTTCACACGAGCCACGTGCGGCGTGTAGACGAGCTGGTAGCCGCGGCGCAGGCACTCGTCGCGCATCCAGTCCTCCATCACCTTGCGGACCAGGGCGCCTTTTGGATGCCAGAAGACCAGCCCCGGCCCCGCCAGTTCCTGAATGCTGAACAGATCCAACTGCTTGCCCAGCACGCGATGGTCGCGCTTGGCCGCTTCTTCCAGCCGGGCAAAGTGCGCGTCCAGTTCTTTCTTCGAGAAAAACGCGGTGCCGTGGATGCGCTGCAACTGCGGATTTTTCTCGTCGCCCAGCCAGTAGGCGCCGGCCAGGGTGGTCAGTTTCACAGCCTTCACGCGGCCGGTCGAAGGTACATGCGGGCCGCGGCAAAAGTCCACGAACTTGCCATTGCGATAGAAGCTCACTTCGTCGCCCGGCTGGGTGAACTTGGTCACGAAGTGGGTCTTCATGAAGTCGCCATCACGCTCGAATTCGGCCAGGGCCTGCTCGCGCGGCTCATAATCTCGGACAAATGGCTCGTCCCGCGCAATGACCTCGGCCATCTTGGCCTCAATCCGCGCCAGATCCTCGGGCGTGAACGGCTTTTCGCGGTAGAAGTCGTAGAAAAATCCCGAGTCGGTTGCCGGGCCGTGCCCCAGCTTGGTCTCTGGAAAAAGTTCGAGCACCGCCGTGGCCATCACGTGAGCGGCCGAATGGCGAACTACCTTCAGCGCGTCGGGATCCTTCTCGGTGACCAGCTCCAGGCGCGTATCTGCGGTAAGCGGCGTCGCCAGGTCCACCAGACGTGGCGTCGATGTGTCTTCGGCGGCATACATGGCGGCCTCGGCCGGCTCCTCAACTTCCTTCTCGCCACAGCAGCAGCCCTCTTCTCTCTGCGTGCGGGTGAGAGGAATCAGGCGCGCCACGATGGAGGCCGCAGCCAGGCGCGGCGAAATGGAGTTGGCAATATCGAGGGGCGTCGTCCCGGAGGGAACTTCACGAATGGCTCCGTCGGGCAGGTGTACGGCAATCGTCTGCGTGCTCATAGATTGAAAAGTCCTGCGATTCCGCCACGGGGTGGTCTGGCTTTGTGGCAACACTTCAGAATATACCGGCGAAAACAGCAGCCTGCTGGCTCCGCCCAGGGAAACTCCCTACCTTAGCTTTGCCCGCACTTCCGTCCGGATCAGGTAGAGGAAGAAAACCAGGTTCAGCAGTCCCTGCACCAGGGGAGGCGACTCGCGCAGGCTGGAGAAAATCCACAGGTTGTAGCAGGCCAGCAGGAAAACCGCTCCCAGCGCCATGGCCCAGGCCCAGCGCAGCAGCAAAAGCAGGCCCGCGCTGGCTGCGATAAACGCGGCAGCAAAGACCAGAAACAGCAGCGGGTAATGCCGCCCGGCAACTACACCCAGGATGATGACTCCGGCCAGCACCAGCAGGTAAAGGCTGATGGCCGCCAGGCCGGGGAGGGCCAATAGCTCCCTCTTCGGTGGCTTCGGCCGTGCATTGCCGGCTTCTTCACTGGTCCCGGTTTGGTTCGTGTTGGATAGGTTCGTCATAGTGAGTGCAAGTAGGCCAGCAGGTCGTGGAGCTGGTCGTCGGTCAGTTGGGTGGCGGGCATCATCGACCGTCCATGCAAAATGGTCGCGGTCATCCGCTCATCGGTAGGCGGCGCGCCCGACGGCATGGCCTTGATCTTGGTGATCGCCTGCAGTCCCGGCCCGTTCAAACCCCTGGTGGTGGTCGGGTAGTGACACTTGGCGCACTTCTGGTGATAGACCTGCGCTCCTCGCGCCTCATCCTCTGACCACAACGCTTCGGGCTTGGAGGCGGGCAGCGAGCGGCAGCCGGCCAGGGACGCGGCCAACAAGCCGGCCAGGCCCAGTGCAGGAGTGAGAACAGCAAGGGAAGCAGCAAAGGAACGAATGCGCATCTGCCTCTGATGATACAGGGTTGGATCTGAGGGAGGCGTTACTCCGCTACGGCGATGGCCTCCGCGATGCGGTCGATGGCCTCGACTTCAGCTTCACTGCCGGGGCGGTGGCCGTTGACGAGGATGGAGAAGACCAGCGTTTTTCCGCTGGCCGTGGTCAGGTAGCCGCAGAGCGCATTCGCTTCGCTGTGCGTGCCGGTCTTGGCCCACAGGCGTCCCTTGAGCGGCGAGTCTTTGAAGCGGTTGATGAGCGTGCCATCCACGCCAGCCACGGGCAGGGTTGCGCGCCAGGCCACACCCCAGGGTTGGCGCGAGGCGTAGGAGAGCAGCTCGGTGAAGGCGCGGGGAGCGATGCGGTCGTCGAGGCTCACGCCGGAGCCGTCATAGAGGAAAAAATCGCCGTCGTCCACGCCTGCGCCGACCAGAAACTGGCGCACCACCCGTGTGCCCTGCGCAAAGCTGCCGTCGGCGCCGTGCACCTTGCCCAGCAGGCGCAGCAGCAGCTCGGCGTGCAGGTTCTGGCTGACTTTGTTGATCAGCGTAATGTCCTGCGCCACCGGCACAGAGATGTGCGTGGCCAGCACCCTGCGGCCTTGGAGCGGCGCCGCCACCGTGGAGATTGCGGCCGGGGCAAGCTTCAGCGGCGCTTCGCGTTCCGCTACAAACTCCCCGGAATCGTTGGGAAACTTGTGACCGGTCGCGACTCCGCCATTGACCGTGACGCCGCGGCTGCGCAGTGCATCCTTGAAGACCTCCGCCGTGAATTCCGCGGGCTCTTCGACGGCCAGGCTGGCATGGAAGCCCTCGGCCGGCACGGTGCCCCAGGCGCGCACCGTGCGATTGCCCGGCCGCCGGTCGAGGCCGGGGTGAGCCTCCTGGTCGGTTGGCGCGGGAGTCATGGAGTTGTCCACGGTGTAGTACTCCACATTGGGCGTCCACACGGCCTGGGTTGCGCCGGGCGCGGCGGGATCGGCGACCACCGTCAGTTCCACGGCATTTTCGTTGAACGTGAGCGCGGAGACCGGAGCGCCAAAGCTCCATTGCAGGTCGTTCCAGGCCCAGTCCGTGCCGTAGGGCTCGTCGAGATAGAAGCTGTCGTCGCCCACCACGCTGCCCTCGACCGTGCGAACCCCGGCCTGCTCCACCTGCTGCGCCAGCAATTCCAGCACCTCCGTGGCGCGGCGCGGCTTTTCGAGCTCGCCCGGCGCGGGGACCGGGGCCGGCTCGGGCGGATGGTAGGGATAGCGGCGCGCACTCAGCGTGGGGTCGCCCGCGCCCAGCAGGATCAGGTCGCCGTGCAGCACGCCCGCGGCATCTACCTCTCCGCCGGCCACCACGTTGGTGGTCCAGGTGAGAGTGTCCACCGGCAGCAGGGCAAAGGCGGCGGCGGTGGTGGCGAGCTTGGCGCTCGATGCCGGGATCAACAGCCGGCCCTCATTGAGCCCGTAGAGCGGCTGGCCGTCGAGCGTGGCCACGCTGATGCCGAACTCGGCGTGGCTCAGCTCCGGATCGGCCAGAATCGCCTGGATACGGTCGGCCAAAGGGCCCTTGGCAGGAACCGGAGCCGCATGTTTCGCCGGTAGTGCTGCATGCCGCGTCTGCGCCGTCAGCCCGGTCGAACCGACGAGAACCCCCACCAAAACGAGCAAAAAACGCCGAATCGTCGCCATTCCCGGAGTTTAACTCTTGTCCCCTAGATCACCTTCACTCGCCCTGCCGAAAGCCCTCAACAGGCTTGTCATACTGAGCGGAGATTGGCGCGTATTGTGCGCCAATCGCAGTCGAAGGACCTGCGGTTGTTCTTCAACGTACTTCCAATTCCGCACCCTAGTTCTCAGAAGGCTGTTCAACGTGGTCGATGACGAGGGTCTGGATGGGACCGCGCCCGCGCTTGAGCTTGAGGCCCAGGCGATCCACCACGCTGCGAGTCGCGGCGATCACATCGTGGCTATCGGGATCGTCGGGCTCCAGATAGAAGTCGTAGGAGCCGGTGATTCCCGTCTGATTCAGGACGGGAAGCTGGAGATATTGACTGAGTCGGACCGCCAGGTAATCGGTGGTGGTATTGGTGCCCTCCGCTTCCCCATCGGCGATGCCGCCCACCTTCATGAACACAATGGCGCGGGGATCCGATCCAGGGTCCTTTGGCGGCTTGAATTGGAGCGTCCCCTTGCCGCGCGTCAGGAAGTAGACTTCTCCGGTCTTGGTTTCAAGATGGAACTTGAAGCCGAAGCGGTCGGCCAGGAGACTCCGGAGCATGAGGCGCTGCTCGGAGGTAGGTTCCGCGTTGCGCACCGTGATGTTGCGCGAGAGTGAGGTTTCGGGGGGAACGGCGTTGATCTCGAACCACTGCGAAGAGATCCAGTTCGGGCCTCCGGCGACCTGGTAGTCCTGGAGGTCGAAGGCATCCTCAACCAGCATCTTGATGTTTCCGCCAAAGAAGATGCGTCCTCCGGCTTCACCGTAGAAGCCGGCCTTCTGGTAGCGGGCCTTGGGATTGGGCGGCTTGATGGTCGCGGCATCGAAGGCGGGCAAATTTGCGGAGACGGGAGCAGACTGCGAAGATGCGCCCGGCGCGGCGAGCGTGAAAGTAATAGCGAGAAGAAGAGTCAGCGTAACTCTGGGCATCAGTTATCTCTTTCCGATGAATGGTACACCCACCCCATTGACGGGGAGAGGAGGTCTTACGCTCCTGAAACAGTGACTTCCGATTTGGCGGTGATCCCCGAAAATGCCTCACCACCACGACAGTTGTCATCCTGACGCGCAGCGGAAGGATCTGCTGTTGTGGGGGTGAGGCCGGAGGAGCCGGATCGGCGGTTTTTCCGGAGCCTCACGCTTTCTGCCCAAGCGCTAAACTGAACTTCACGATTGCTTTTGTCCCCGACAACTGGAACTTGTTTCCCTACACAGTTGAATCTGTATTGGGATTCTCCGAGACAGAACCTCACCGATGACCAATGAAGTTAATGGAAACACACCCATGAACGCGCCGATCCGTACAGTCACCCCGTGGAGCTTGCGCAGCCGCACGCTGGAACTGGGCCGGCGCACGCTGGTCATGGGCATTGTCAATGTCACGCCGGACTCGTTCAGCGACGGGGGTAGATTCTTCGATCCGCAAGCCGCGGTGGCGCACGCCCTGCAATTACTCGACGAGGGGGCCGATCTTCTGGACCTGGGCGCGGAGAGCACGCGGCCCGGTTCGCGGGCGGGCGGCGCGCCGGGCACACCGCTGGCCTCGGCGGTCAGCGCCGAAGAGGAGCAGGCGCGGCTTCTGCCTGTACTCGCCGGAATTCTCAAGAAGCTGCCCAACGCAGTTGTCTCCATCGACACCTACAAGGCGGCCACGGCGCGGGCGGCTCTCGCGGCCGGCGCGGAGATCGTCAACGACGTAAGCGGCTTTACATGGGACGGGGAGATGGCGGCGGTCTGCGCGGAGGGTCGCGCGGGGCTGGTGCTGATGCATACGCGCGGCCGGCCCGAGGAGTGGCGCGGCCTTCCAAAGCTCGCTCCCGATGCGCTCGTAGAGTCTGTGCGGGCGGGGTTGGCGGAAAGTCTACGCATCGCTGCGGCGGCAGGGATTCCGCCCGATGCAGTGGTGCTCGATCCCGGCTATGGATTCGGCAAAGGGTACGACGAGAACTACGCACTGCTGGCCCGGCAGGCGGAGCTGCTGGCGCTGGGACGGCCGTTGCTGGCAGGGCTCTCGCGCAAGTCGTTCCTGGGCCGCACGCTGGCCCCACTTCATGGCGGGAAGGACGCGGCTGTGGAAGAGCGGGAGGCTGCGAGTGTGGCCGCCCTGGTCGCGGCGATTCTGCACGGCGCTTCCATCGTGCGGGTCCACGCGGTGCGGCCGTCGGCGGAAGCAGCGCGTATTGCCGATGCGCTGCTTGCCGCGGGGTAGAGTGGCTGAACAGCCCGGAAATCAGCTCTTCAGAGCCACCCGGATGTGCAATTCCTTCAACTGCTGATCGGATACCGTGGTTGGCGCGTCGGCCATCAGGTCAATGGCCTTGGCGGTCTTGGGGAAGGCGATCACCTCGCGCAGGCTGGGCGCTCCGGCCAGCAGCATGACGATGCGGTCCAGACCCAGGGCAATGCCGCCGTGGGGCGGAGTGCCGTACTCCAGGGCGTCGAGGAAGAAGCCGAAGCGCTGGTGCGCCTCCTCGTCCGAAATCCCCAACGATTGGAAAATCTGCTGCTGCACGTCTTTGCGGTGGATACGAATCGAGCCCGAGCCCAATTCGAGGCCGTTCATCGCCAGGTCGTAGCAGTTGGCGCGGACGCTGGCCGGGTCGGTGAGCAGGTTGGCCATGTCGGCCTCGTGCGGCGCGGTGAAGGGATGGTGCGCCGGAACCCACGTGGTCGTGGCCAGATCGTACTCGAACATGGGGAAATCGACGATCCAGATAGGCTGGAAGGCCGCTGCCCCATCGATTGCTGCGCCGCACTTGGGGTCGGCTTCCCGAACCACTTTTTCCGTGACGCCAAACGCTCCGTGCTTGTCGGCATACTTCTTCGCCAGTTCGGTGCGGAAGTTGCCAGCTGCTGAATAGACGTTGATCTCGCGCTCGGAGAGCCGGCCTTCAAACTTGGTGTCGCTGGCCTTGACGGGGTGGGCCGGGTCGCCGGCCACGATGATCACAAAATCGCCCTCGGCTGCGCCGGCCAGTTCGCGTACCTTGACCGCGGAGTCGGGGAATCCCTTGGCCAGACGCTTGAAGTCGTCGATGAACTTGGCGCCCTTCTTCTGGTCGAAGATGGGGTGGTTTTCTTCGCGTTCCTTGCGGCTCAATTCGCCCACCTTGGGAATGCGGAGGGCCACGACGGGCAGCGCCGGGTCGATTTGCAAAGTCGCCAGTTGAGCGTCGGTAAATGCCGGGCGCACGTCGGTCAGGCCGGGCAGGCGCAGGTCCGGCTTGTCGGTGCCGTATTGCCGTTGGGCCTCATCGTAGGAGATGCGCGGGAAGGGCACAGGCAGCGTGACTCCGGCGGCGGCAAAGCCGGCGGCAAGAAACTGCTCGGCGACGGCGAAGACCGTCTCCTGGTGCGCAAAGCTCATCTCCAGATCGACCTGGGTGAATTCGAGCTGGCGGTCGGCGCGCAAATCCTCGTCGCGGAAGCAGCGGGCGATCTGGAAGTACTTGTCGAAGCCGGAGATCATGAGAATCTGCTTGAAGAGCTGCGGCGACTGCGGGAGCGCATAGAACTCGCCGGGATGGACGCGGCTGGGAACCAGAAAATCGCGTGCGCCCTCGGGCGTGCTCTTGGTCAGGATGGGCGTCTCGATCTCAAGAAAACCCTGCTGGCTGAGGCTTTCGCGGATGGCCAGCGTGATGTCGTGGCGCAGTTGGAAGTTGCGCTGCATCTCGGGGCGGCGCAGGTCCACGTAGCGGTACTTGAGGCGGACTTCCTCGTTCTGGATGGCTTCTTCCGACGGGGAAAAGGGCGCCAGCAGGGTGTCGTTCAACACCAGAATCTGGGTCGCCTCAATTTCGATTTCGCCGGTCGGCATTTTGGGATTGATAGCGTCCGCGTCGCGCAGCCGCACCTTGCCCACGGCGGCCACCACGTACTCCGGCCGCACCTGTTCGCCCTTGGCGTGGCCGTCCGGCGTGAGCTCTTTGTCGAGAACGATCTGGGCAAGGCCGGTGCGGTCGCGCAGGTCGAGGAAGATCAGGTTGCCGTGATCGCGGCGGCGGTTGACCCAGCCCATCAGTACAACCGTTTGTCCGGCGTGGGCGGCGCGCAATTCGCCGCAAAGATGCGTTCGTTCGAGAGATCCTAGAAAATCAAGCACTACTCGTGTCCTTTACTCGCCAGCAAGGTTGGAAAAGTCCAAAAATATAGATTCCGCTGTCCGGTCAATCGGTGAGAAAGACCGCCAGTTCCGCGCGAGGGACCTTTGTTTGCAGGCCGGTGGCGAAAGTCTTCACAGTCAGGATACCGGATTGGAGCTCGTCTTCGCCCAGGATGACGATGGCTCGGGCCGTCTTGTCCGCCGCTTCAAACGACTTCTTGAGGCGAAAACTGCCGTCGCCCAGCTCCACCCAAAGCCCTTGGTGGCGCAACTCCCGGGCCAGCCCCAGCGCGGCGGCATTCAGTCCCTCGCCCAGCGGAGCAATGTAAGCGTCCGCCTTCTGCGGCACCTGCGGTGCGGCAGCCTCTTGAGCCATCAGCGTCAAAACCAGCCGGTCCTCGCCCATGGCAAAGCCGATCCCCGGCGCCTTGGGTCCGCCGATCATCTCGCTCAGCCCGTCGTAGCGCCCGCCGCCCAGCAACGCGTTCTGCGCGCCCAGGCCGCCATGGGTGAACTCGAAGGTGGTGCGGGTGTAGTAGTCGAGGCCCCGCACCAGGCGGTGATTGCGCGTGTACGGGACGCCGGCCGTATCGAGGGCCGCGGTCACCGCGGCAAAGTGCGCCTTTGAAGCTTCGTCGAGCGAGTCGGCGATGCGGGGAAGCGTTTCGATGATCGGCTGGTCCTCGGGAACCTTGCAGTCCAGCACGCGCAACGGGTTGGTCACGGCGCGGCGCTGGCAATCTGCACACATTTTCGGCGCCAGCGGAACCAGGGCGGTACGAAGCGCTTCGTTGTAGCGGGCGCGGTCCGCGGAGGACCCCACGGAGTTCAGCTCGAGCTTCCAGCCCACGATGCCCAACTCATCCAGCAGCGTGGCCAGCATCTCCAATACTTCCGCGTCGCGCAAGGGGCTTTCGCTGCCCGCCGACTGCGGTCCGATCACCTCGGCGCCGATCTGCGAGAACTGGCGATAGCGGCCCTTCTGCGGCCGTTCGCGGCGGAACTGCGGGCCGATGTAATAGAGCTTCTGCAACTGGCCGGTCTCGCCCAGCTTGTGCTCGATGTAGGCGCGCACCACCCCGGCGGTATTTTCCGGCCGCAGGGTCAGGGATTGCGGCTTTTCCGATTGGGCCCGGGCCTTGTCCTCCCAGGTGTACATCTCTTTCGAGACGATGTCGGTTTCCTCGCCCACGCCGCGGGCAAAGAGAGAGGTGTCTTCAAAGACCGGCGTACGAATTTCGCCGAAGTTGTAGCGGGCAAAGACCGAGCGCGCGGTGGCCTCGATCCGGTTCCATAGCGCCGTTTCCGGCGGCAGAAGGTCGCGCGTCCCTCGGACGGCTTTTAGTGTCTGGCTCATTATCTCTACCTTTGGGGCAACTATCTAGGATACAAGGTGGGAGCCGATCGCCCTGCATGCCGCTTCAAAGGGTGGGATTCTCGCGGGATCTTCATCGCCGGGATCGCTACACAGAGGCAGTTGCCGAAGTTGCTCCGCTGTTCGATGGGTTGCCAAAATAGGTGTCGAGGACCAACCGCAGCAGGCCCCCGACACACTTACTCCACAGTGACCGACTTGGCCAGGTTTCTGGGCTGGTCCACGTCGCAGCCGCGGCGGACGGCGATGTAGTAGGCCAGCAACTGCAGCGGAACAATTTCAATGAGCGGGGAGAGCAGCTCAGTGGCTGGGGGAATGTGGATGACGTGCTCCACCAGGCTGCCGATGGTGGTGTCGCCCTCGGTGGCCACGGCGATCACGCGGCCGGAGCGGGCGGTGACTTCCTGGATATTGGAGAGGGTTTTTTCATAGCGCAGCTTGGATGCAGGGTCGGACTCGTCGCGGGTGACGAGCACCACCACGGGCAGAGTCTCGTCGATCAGAGCGTTGGGGCCGTGCTTCATTTCGCCGGCCGGGTAGCCCTCGGCGTGGATGTAGGAGATTTCCTTGAGCTTGAGCGCGCCCTCCAGGGCGATGGGGAAATGGATGCCGCGGCCAAGGTAAAGGAAATCGCGGGCAGTCGAAAACTCTTTGGCGAGCTGCTCGCACTGGGCAGAACAGGAGCGCAGCACCTCATCGATTTTGGCGGGAATGCGGCTGAGTTCGCCGATGAGCGCCACGGAGCGGGCCTGGTCGAGCCTGCCGCGGAGCTGGCCGAGCTTGAGGGCCAGGATGAACAGCGCCGTGAGCTGCGCGGTGAAGGCCTTGGTGGAGGCGACGCCGATCTCCGGGCCGGCGTGGGTATAGATGGCGCCGTGGGCCTCGCGCGCCACCATGGCGTCCACCACGTTGCAGATGGCCACGGTTTTAGAGCCGAGGCTGATCATTTCGCGCTGCGCGGCCAGGGTGTCGGCGGTTTCGCCGGACTGGGTGATGAGCAGGCCGAGGGCGTTGCGGTCGGGGATGGGATTGCGATAGCGGTACTCGCTGGCGTAATCCACGTCCACCGGCAGGCGGGCCAGGCGCTCGATCATGTACTTGCCGGCCTGGGCGGCGTGCCAACTGGTGCCGCAGGCGGCGATGTTGATGCTGGAGGCGGCGGCCAGTTCTTCGTCGTCGATCTTCATTTCGCCCAGGTAGACGGAGCCGGAGTCGAGCGAAACGCGGCCCAGGGTGGTGTCGCGAACGGCCTGCGGCTGCTCCCAGATCTCCTTGAGCATGAAGTGTTTGTAGCCGCCCTTTTCCGCCTGGATGGGGTCCCATTGAATGTGGGTGATGTTGCGTTGGATGGGGTTGCCGTCGAAGTCTGTGAGCTCGACGCCGGCCAGGGTGAGGATGGCCATGTCGCCGTCGGCCAGGAAGTAGATATTGCGCGTGTGTTGCAGAATGCCAGGGACGTCGGAGGCGACGAACGACTCGCCCTCGCCCACGCCGATGACCACGGGCGGTCCGAAGCGGGCAACGACGATCTTGTTTGGCTCGGCGGCGGAGAGAATGCCCAGCGCAAAGGCTCCGGTGAGTCGCTTGACGGCGCGGCGAAAGGCGACTTCCAGGGGAATCGGTGCGCCGGCGGCTTCCGCGTCCTTCTGCACCTGTTCAAGGAGGTGGGCGATGACCTCGGTGTCGGTTTCAGTGACGAACTTGTGGCCCTGGGCGGTAAGTTCGCGCTTCAGGTCCAGATAATTTTCCACAATGCCGTTGTGGACAACGACGATGCGGCCTGTGCAGTCGCGATGGGGATGGGCGTTTTCTTCGGTGGGGCGGCCATGGGTGGCCCACCGGGTGTGGCCGATGCCGTAGGTGCCATCGAGCGGATGCTCGCGCAGGACCTCTTCCAGGTTGCACAGCTTGCCCGAGGCGCGGCGCACATCGAGCGTGGTGCTGGAGGGACTGCCCACGGCGATGCCCGCCGAGTCGTAGCCGCGGTACTCCAGGCGCCGCAGCCCTTCGATGATGACAGGAACTACCTTCTTAGGACCGACATAACCGACGATTCCGCACATGGAACGATTCTAAGCGCAGATGGCTGCATCTTTTGGCGTCAATGAATGCCAGATGGGAGGCGCGCGCGCAACTGGAGCGGCGCGCTATTCCTCAATGCGGTAGGTGTACTCCTCGATCACCATGTTGGTGAGCACTTCCTTGGCGATGCGCTCGACCTCGGTTTTTGCCGCCTCGGCCGAGAGGCCGTCCGCGAGTGTGAGCGCGAAGTACTTGCCCTGGCGCACGGCGGAAACGTCCGCAAATCCAATTTTGCGCAGAGCGTTGTGGATGGTCTGGCCCTGTGGATCCAGGACCGACGTTTTCAGCGTGACATAGACATGCGCCTTCATTTCCGTGATTATAGTGGAACCGGCGCCCAGCCGGTGAGGGCTGAAAGCGGGTCCGTTTCCCCTATGCGGTACCCACCTGCCCGGAGGAGAAGCAAGAGAAATGGTGAATTATCTGGAGTTGCCCGTTGGCGAACGCGCACCCGAGGTTTTTCGGACGGTCATCGAAATCCCCAAGGATGGAACCCAAAAGTTCGAGTACGACAAGGAACTTCACGTCTTCAAGCTGGACCGCAACCTGCATTCGCCGGTGCACTATCCGGGCGACTACGGCTTTATTCCCTCGACACTGAGCGACGATGGCGACCCGCTGGACGTGCTGGTGCTGGTGCCGAGCCCGAGTTTCCCCGGCTGTGTGCAGGAAGTGCGGCCCATCGGCCTACTGGAAATGATGGACCAGGGCGTCCTGGATGAAAAGGTGCTGGCGGTGGGCAAGAACAACCCGCGTTTTGACGGCATCTGGAACTATACCGATATTTACCCGCACCAGATCAAGGAAATCACCCATTTCTTCTCGATCTACAAGGACCTCGAAGGCAAGCGGGTGGAGGTGAAGGGCTGGCACGACGCGTCCTATGCGCGCGACCACGTGCTGCACTCCATGAAGCAGTTTGAAGCGAAGAAGTCCCAGCTCGCCGGGGAGAAGGCAGAGAAGTAGGCATCTCTCAAAGGGGATTGGCTTCGTGCTCTGCCAAGGGAACCGTAACGCTCGCGCCGCCTGAAACCCCGCGCCGTAGGCGCATTGTTGGTTAGCCCCGCGCTTCAGCGTGGGGTGAGCCTCCCCATCATCACAGAGCCGGAGTCCCGTAGGGACGGCGCATTCTCCTGCCCCCCCGCAAAGCTTGGGGATCTCCCTTGCCCTTCAGCCGACCATAGCCAACGGCCGGCTGCGATCGGTGCGCAGGGTGGGCACGGCGGCCAGAAGGCTGCGGGTGTATTCGTGCTCCGGAGCGGTGAGGAGGCGGCCGGTGGGACCGGTCTCCACCACCTGGCCGGCGCGCAGGACGGCCACGCGGCCGGCTACCTCACCGACCACCGCCAAGTCGTGGGAGATGAAGAGCATGGCCAGGCCGTACTGGCGCTGAAGGTCGGCCAGCAGAGCCAGAATCTGCGCCTGGACGGTGACATCGAGAGCGGTGGTGGGCTCGTCGGCAATCAGGAGGCGAGGGCGGTTGATGAGCGCCATGGCGATGAGGATGCGTTGGCGCTGGCCGCCGGAAAACTGGTGCGGATAGTCGCCATAGCGGCGCGCGGCCTCGGGAATGGAGACGGCCTCAAGAGCGGCAAGGGCGCGTCGCCTGGCTTCGCGGCCCGTCCAGGAGGGCGCGTGGGCCTGGGCGCATTCGGCCACCTGGCGTCCGATGCTCATCACCGGGTTCAGAGCGGTCATCGGCTCCTGGAAGATCATGGCAATCTGCTGGCCGCGCAGGCGGCGGAGCGCTCCGGGCGGTTGGCGCAGAAGGTCTACTTCAGGGCCATTTTCACTTTTCCAGAGAATCTGTCCTTCGACCTGCGCTGCGGGGCCAAGGAGTCCGAGAATCGCCAGAGCCGTGGCGCTTTTGCCGGAGCCGGACTCGCCCACCAGTCCCAGGACCTCGCCTTCGTCCAAGTGGAAGCTCACGCCGCGCACCGCTTCCGTGACGCCGAAGCGAATGTGCAGGTTGTGAATATCGAGGAGAGGCGGCATGATGCCATCCTATAAGAATTCGCGGTAAGCATTTGGGAAACCGGCTTGCAAGGACCTGTTCTTCTGCAATAAATACATCGGCGTTGGGCACCAGTTAGAGTTTTCTGGTGAGGGCAACTTTATTCTCAGAGGTGCTTTGTTCACAACTCTGCCGCCGGGGAGCGAACTTGCCCAGAGCTACGCTCAGCTTGCAGCTACTCGACGATGCTCGGTACAAAAACTCCCAGCCTATTTGCCCGTGGAATCTCTCTGTCTGGTGGCCTTGACGGCTGACATGATGCCTGCGCCGATCATGACGACTGCGCCCACAAAAATCCAATGGGCTGGCAAATGAAGCAGGTGCGCAGCGTAAACGAGCCCGCCGATCAAAATTGTGAATCCGATAATGTAAATTCCAAATGACATAGGGGTCCTTTCAGGAAGTCGATAATATGGGTTGCGCCTGCATATGCAAACAGGCAAGACCCTTTGGAGCAGGTTTTCACGGCAGTAGGAATAGTTCTGTACCGCATAGCTCTACCATTCCCGATTACAGATTCCGGCGCACAAGAATCCATGGAAGCCGAGGGTGAATGGCAGGTTCGGGTCGGCTGGTCGCCAGAGCAGAAGTTACCCTACAGATCCCAATAGTCCGGGAGGAATTCGGGCAACTCCGGCGAAACTCGGATCTTGTCCAATAGCCAATCGCTTGTCCAAAAGACAATAAGCCCCGCTCCAAGACCGTGTACGTTTGGGCCCGCGGACTGCTGGATCGAATGGACGCCTGAAAAGCAACTGCAGATCCTTCCGCTGCGTGTCAGGATGACAGCGGTTGCGAGCGTGCGGCCGGGCTTGCTCCAGAGACCGGTTATGGCTCGATGGGAAGATCGGCGGAGAGAATATTCATCGGCGTGAGGCCGCGCTGGCGAAGAGAACGGAGGCTGAGGGAGTCGTGACGCTTGGCCAGGCGGCGGCCGTTGTGGTCCACCACCAGGCGGCAATGGAACCAGGCCGGGTTTTTGTAGCCAAGGGCGCGGTTGAGCAGAATCTGGCGGGCGGTGGACTTGAGCAAGTCGGCGCCGCGCACCACCTCGGTGATGCCCATGGCCGCGTCGTCGACAACGCAGGCAAGCTGGTAGCTGGGCAGGCCGTCGCGGCGCCAGACCACGAAGTCGCCGAAGTCTTCGCCGGCGACAAAGCGCTGCGGCCCGAGATTGAGGTCTGTGAACTCCACCGCTTCGCCGTCGCGGACGCGGAAGCGCCAGTTCATGTCGCCGGGGGTTTCGTCCTCCTGCATGGTGGGGCCGGGAAGCTGCGGAGCGAAGCCCTGAAAGCGGCGGCAGGTGCCGGGATAAATGGGTTCGTCGTCGAGCGGTTCGAGCTTTCCCTGGGATTGCGGGTTCGCGCCCGGCTGGGTGGCTTCGTGGGGAGCGGCGAGAGCGGCTTCCAAGTCCTTGCGCGTGCAGCGGCAGGGAAAAAGCGATCCGCTGCGCAACAGCCTGCGCCACGCGTCCAGGTAAATGGCGCTCCGGCGGCTTTGCACATAGGGCCCGAACGGCCCACCGCGGTCAGGCCCCTCCAGCCAGCGGATTCCGAGCCAGTGCAGGTCTTCCAGGGCGGCTTCAGCATAGGATTTGCGGCTGCGGTCGGGGTCCAGGTCCTCCATGCGCATCACCAGAGCGCCACCGGCCGCGCGGGCGCGCTGCCAGGCCGTCCAGAAGGTGCGGGCGTGTCCCACGTGCAGATAGCCGGTGGGCGAGGGCGCAATTCTGCCGCGATAACTCGACGTCGGGGTGGGTGGGAGACTGGCCATACTGAACAAGTCTAGCCAGCTCCGAGTGCGGCGCATATGGAGAGCTTGATTCCTGGGGGAATGGAAGTGCGAGAAGCTTAATCCGATTCGCCGTCGTTGCCGTGAGGATGGCGGTAGTGGCCGACGCTTTCATTCAGGTGGTCGGGATCGACCGAGACCTCGATCACGCTGAGCTCGTGTCCGTCGAGCGACACGACGAAGAGGCCCATGCGGTTGCCTTCGGGATGCATGTAGATCAGCGTTTGCTCGCCGCCCTGGCGGCTGGTTTCACGGATGATCCGCTCCCAGCCGGCGCCCAGCTTTTCCTGGACCATGCGGTTCAGCTCTTCGCCGTCCACGGCTTCGGAGAAATTTTCAAATTCCGCGAGATGCAGGTTGGCGACGCCTCCATGGGTGGCCCTTCCGGCGATGAAACCGGCGAGGCCGAGGAAGGGAATGTGGGTGGCGTGGGCGTGATAGCGGGTTTCGACGGAGCGGACCACGCCCTCAAATCCCTGGGCGCTGCCAGCCAGCACTGCGACCGGGACCAACAGGACCAGGAAGAATACGGGAAGAATCCAGAGACGTTTCATGCGTTGCCTCCCTACTTGCCTTTGTTTTTTGCGCCTTTTTCGACGTTGCCGAGGGCGCCCAGCCCGCCGATGCCTTTGAGCTTGCCCAGTTCATCCATGTGAATGGGGCCGAGGATGAGGACGATGGTCAACTCTTTCGGCTCTACGGTGAGGATGAACATGCCATGGGATTCGCCGTTGACCAGCTTGACCATGACGTCGGTGCTCTGGGAGTTCTTCTTTTCGCGCTCGCGGACCAGGGAGGACCATTCGCTGGTCTCGAAGTACTGGCGCAGTTTGTCGATCTCCTCCATGGAGAACTCGCCTTCCTTGTCGAAGGTGTATTCGCGGACGTAGATGCCGTCCAGGCCCTCGATGAGCTGGCGTGTGGAGGCTTCGTCCTTGTCCTTGCCGTTCATGAAGCGGGCGGCGAAGGCGAGCATGTTCTTGCCCAAGGTGACCTCAGTGACGTTGGAGGCGCGGGAGGCCAGCTCCTTTTCGACGGGCGGCGGCAAAGGCAGGGGCGAGTTCTGCGCCAGGGCCGGCGCGGCCAGCGCGGCTGCTCCCAAAACAAAAGCCAGAATGCGGTATTTCATGGTCGATCTCCTTACCGTTGTTCGGTGCGGTCGTGAGCCGCAAGTTGTGTATTCATGCGGTTGAGGGCGTGGCCGGTGATGCGCAGCGCGGTCAGCACCTGTTGGCGGGCGGCTTCGCCCTGGCGGCGCTCCTCGCGGTCGTGGCGGACCCACTCGGCGGCTCCGCCCACGAGAGCGGCCAGGACCAGCGAGGCGGCCAGCCGCTGCCAGAGCTGGATGGGCCTTTGGCGGCGCCGGGTACTGCGCTGGTCCGCGCGCCGGGCCATCAGCTTGCGCTTCAGGCTGGGCGGCGCAGGACGGCGTTCAAACGCCTGGCGCAGCTCCTGTTCAAACTCCTCCATAGGTTCAAACTCCACGGATGTACTCCTTCTTGTCGCGGATGTACTCCTGCAAATGAGGTGTGGCCTTGGCCCGCAGCAGCTTCAGACCGCGCTGCAAGTGGCTTTTTACCGTGGCCACGGGTTCCGCCAGCGTGGCGGCAATCTCTTCCGGCGTCAAGTTCTCCTGGTAGCGGAGAACCAGGGCCGCGCGCTGCGCCTCGGGCAAGGTGGCCAATAACAATTCCAGCCGCGCACCGAGGGGTGAGTCGCGCACTTCCACCGGCGCGCCGTGATGCTCTTCGAACTCGACCCACAGGTCCATCGAGCGCACCCGCCGGCGGCGCAACGCATCCGCCGAACGGCTCATGGCGACCCGGCGCAGCCAGAAGCAGGCGTGCTCCGGGGATTCGATTCGGCCCAAATGCTTGTCAAGTTCCAGAAAAACATCCTGTGCGATCTCTTCGGCAAGTCCCCGATCGCCGGTCATGCGCAGGGCGATCGAAAAGACCATCGACTGATGGTCGTCCACGAGTTGTTCGAAGTCGGGCTGCCAGTCGTGGGCCATAGGTTTCGTTTCTACTCTCATATCCGCAAAAACATGCGCGCGGGGATGCAGAGAGTACGCGGGGAGGGGAAAAAAGTTCGGAAGGGCTCCTCTGCCGGGCAGGCCACGTGAGAAAAAGGAGCGTGCCACAGGCAAAGGCTTATTTAGTCAGAACCTTGGCAAGTTGGCGATGTGCATTTGAATTCTGGCTTCCAGCGTCTGTAGCTCGGGACAGCGCTGCCGGAGACCCGCATAGCTCTGAAGGGCAGCCACCATAAGTTGCTTGCGCCCCTGATCTGGATATCTAGACTCGTCCCGGCCGTGTTTTTGAAGGAAGGGGTAAAAGTAGTTCTCCTTGATGGAGCGGTCCGCTCGCATCGTCCCCCATTGCCAATCGGGCTCCCACTTATCCTGATGGCCTGCAAGCAGCCAGGCTTCCACCTCAGGCACCGCAGCGCAGCAAATCAGCCGAATGGACTTCCCAACCGCGGCGGCCTCTCGCTCAAAATTCGCTTCAACGACAGCAAACTCAGCGCTCCGATCCTGACCATCGGAGTCGGGAAGGAAAAGAACGAGGTGCTTATGGCTGTACATGTTCAGGATCGTAGTGGGAAAAAGGCTTTTGGCATGCTCATAGCCGTTTGTTCGAGGATTTGCCAAGACCTCAATATTGGCCTGGGCCCTGCCGCATTCCGCGAATAATCTCTCGCAAAGCGGCTTGAGGATTGCGCCGTTATAGGTCGGGTTTTCGGGAACGATCAGGACGTTAAGACTCATGGAGGACGGACTCGAGCCAACCTTCCTCGAAGAGTTGATCGAGGTTGTAGTTTTTCTTGATTAAGTCTTCGAGGTTTGGTACATCGGACAGGGAACGCATCTTCGTGGCTCCGGATTCTGCGTCGCGGGTGCAGACAAAGGTGGTCTTGCGGTCTTCTTCGGTGAGCCAATTCAGCAAAGTTGGCGAATGCGTGGTGGCGAAGACCTGGGTCCCGGTGCGCTTAGATTGTGAGCGCATAAGTTCGAGCAAGAGGCGCAAGCGGCTGGGGTGCAGGCCCTTCTCAATCTCCTCGATGACAAGGACTTTGGGCATGGACGGCTGGAAGAAAGCAGCGGCCAAAGCAATGAAGCGAAGGGTGCCATCAGAAAGAACGGGCGCGCGGAACTCCTTGTTGCCCTCCTTGATGGCAACCATGAAATCATTGTTCAGGCCTTCAAGGGCGTAGATATCGTCCACTTCGTCGGGACGAAGTTCCTTAAGCCATTCGAGGAGGGCGGGCTTGCTTCCGTCGGACTCTATTTGATGGATCAGCGCAGCGAAACCCTCACCGCTCTCGCCAAGCCTCTCAACCTTCGACGCATATCCCTTAAGTGCCCTTGGGACGGGGTCCAGGAATTGCATGTCGCCCAAACTGGATGAAACATAGACTGCGCACCCTAGAGCGTGCCCAGGCCCCCAAAATTGGGCGGAATCCTTGTCAATATCGAAAAAGCTCTCAAATCTAGCAGCAACCTTGACCCGTTGCCCAATAGCGTCAATCAGGCTGGGGGATAATATTGGTGTCTCGCTCTTAGAAGAAGATTGGTAATACGCAGGGATGAGAACACTATTCCCGCTGGAAAATGACTCTTCGGTGAAATGAGAGTCTTCGGCTCCTGTGGAAAATGCCAAGCTGTAGGTTAAATCGTTGCCCAATGCCTTGAATATGTCTTCACCGCTGAAGGTGACGTCTAGATTGGTCGTCGCCGACCGCGCTCCATCTGGCCTGCGAAATGAAACAAACTCGGCTCCTCCCCGAATACCGGACCACTTCAAGCCCGTTGCCGAGGGCGGCTTTCCATTCAGAATTTCCCCGACAGTGAATCCATTGCTAACGCCCTGAAGGAATCGAAGCGCATCAAGAAAGTTGGATTTGCCGCTGGCATTTGCGCCGACGAAGAGATTGAAGTGGCCGAGCTTGAGATCGACGCTCTCCAAGCTTTTGAAGTTGCGGATCTTGAATTCAGAGATCATGGCCACGGCCTCGGGGTATTCTTCATCTTCCCGGCGTATGCCACCCTGAAGCCGGGGTCCTATGTCGCAAGTGTAGCCTTTCGCGCCCCTTGGGGAAAGGATGACGGTTAGCTCCCTGAATTCCCCTACTCAGAACAATTCCGGGATGGTGTGGAAGGCGATGCGGGTGGGGGCGGCCTTGAAGGCGGTCAGCATGGTGGCTGGGGCCAGCGTGCTGAGGCCATACTTCTTGTTTAGCGCGTCCATGGCGGCCAGCAGGCGCGCCCGGCTCTCGGCCTCCTCCGTTGCGTCGAAGAGATTCAGCGTATGCAGCCGGTCAGGCACCAGGCCGTTCAATTGCAC
>Ga0224529_1000022_pt1 | contig 109518 bp, 80 predicted proteins | sample CBST50metaG_FD_179893 | JGI IMG/M metagenome (GOLD analysis project Ga0224529, IMG submission 179893) | Peat soil microbial communities from Stordalen Mire, Sweden - C.B.S.T50 | ecosystem: Environmental > Terrestrial > Soil > Wetlands > Peat | place: Sweden: Norrbotten County, Stordalen Mire...
GGTTTTTCCGGCCGATGCGGTGATCACTTTTACGGCACCAAAACCGGCGCACGTCTTCGGGCAGCTCACGCGGCATTGGTCGCAGCCCGTCGTGGTGGCGCCCATCGGCTCGCCGGACGAGGCGATTGCGGCTGCACTGGGGAAGAACTCGCTGAATCTCGCTTGGGCTGGCTCGGCGCTCCTGATGGCGCAGGCGCCGCGTCCTGCGGCAGCCAACAAGGGCAACTACGGGCACGTGCTGGTGGTGGGCGGAACGCTCGGCTCGGCTGGCGGCAAAGCAGGTGCGCCAGCCATGGCGGCCCTCTCGGCGCTGCGGACCGGGGCCGGCCTGGTGACAGCGGCTGTTCCCGCGCCGGCGCTGGCGCTGGTGGCTGCAATCGCGCCGGAACTGATGACCTGGCCGCTGGCTGCAACCCGAGAGGGCTCGATTGCGGCGGAAGATCTTGCGCCGGAACTGGTGGCGGCGTTGACTGCCGGCAAGACGGTGCTGGCGATTGGTCCCGGGCTGGGGCAGAGCGCGGAAACGGTCAAGTTCACTGCCGGGCTGCTTTCGGCCACAAAGATGCCCGCGGTGATCGACGCCGACGCGCTCAACATTCTGGCGGCCAAGCCGGTGCTGCTCGCTAAGCTGGCCAAGGGGAGGACGCTGGTACTGACGCCCCATCCCGGCGAGATGGCGCGACTGGCGGGAATTGCAATCAGCGAAGTTCAGGCGAACCGGCTTGAAGTGGCGCGCAGTTTTGCCCAGCGGACTGGCGTGACGCTCGTGCTCAAAGGGGCGCGCACCCTCGTTGCCCACCCCGATGGACGCGTGGCCGTGAACACCACGGGCAATCCCGGCATGGCCAAGGGCGGCAGCGGCGATCTGCTGACCGGGTTGGTCGCGGGCTTGCTGGCGCAGCACCCGAATGAGACAGCCTTGGCGGTCGAAGCTGCTGTATATTTGCATGGGCTGGCGGGCGACTTGGCGGTGCGGGCGGCCGATGAGCACACGCTGCTGGCGACTGACAGTCTCGCCCAGCTTGCGCGCGCTTTTCAATTTAGGGGTTTGGACTTTCGCAGATGCGGTCCAAGCGGGTATGTTTGGTTACAGGGGCTACCGGCACAGTTGTCACCGGCCACCGGCTCCCATGAGGCAGCAGAATGAGCAATGTCGCACCTCCCGCTGAAGGCCGGATTCATGAGTTCATTACGCAGAGCGGGGCGGACACGGTCGAGGTGGGCCGCAAGCTGGCTCGCCTGCTGGTGCCGCCGCAATTGCTGATCCTGCGCGGCGACCTGGGCACCGGCAAAACCACGCTGGTGAAGGGCATTGCCCAGGCCCTGGACGCCGCCGAGCCGGACGAAGTGACCAGTCCCACGTTCACCTTGTTGCACGAGTACGACGGCAGCCTCGACGGCAAGGCGATGAAGCTCTATCACATTGACGTCTACCGTCTGGAAGGCGAGCGGCAACTGGAGACTCTAGGCTTGGATGAGCTGCTCACTCCCGATGCGCTGGTGCTGGTCGAGTGGGGCGAAAAATTCAAGAGCATCAAGAAGAAATCCACGGGTGAGATCGCGATCAGTTCCGAAGGCGGCGATGCCCGCAAGATCACGGTGACGCTGAAGGAATAGGCGGGACAGAGATTGCTGCAAAAAACGTGTGCCCCTTCTCCTTCGCAATTTCATTGCGAAGGAGAAGGGGCACACGTTTTTTGTTTATGACAGCTTCAGAACCCCATGATGTTATAGCCGCAATCCACATACATGACTTCGCCGGTGATGGCGCTGGAGAGGTCACTGGCCAGGAACAGTGCCGCGCCGCCGACTTCGAGCTGGTCGACGTTGCGCTTGAGCGGGGCGCGTTCGGCGTGCGACTTGAGCATGTCGCTGAGGTCGCCGACGCCGCGCGCGGCCAGGGTCTTGATGGGGCCGGCGGAGATGGCGTTGACGCGGATATTGCGCGGGCCGAGGGTCGAGGCCAGGTAGCGCACAGTCGACTCCAGACCGGCCTTGGCGATGGCCATCACGTTGTAGTGGGGCACAACCTTTTCGGCGGCGTAGAAGCTGAGCGTCAAGATGCTGCCGCCATCGGACATCAGCGGCGCAGCGGCGCGGGTGACGGCGATCAGCGAGTAGACGCTAACGTCGAGAGCGATGCGGAAGCCGTCGCGGGTGGTGTTGAGGAAGTCGCCGCGCAGATCGGCTGCGGGCGCGAAGGCCACGGCGTGAACCAGGATTTCGATCTTGCCGTACTTTTCCTTGAGCGCGGCGAAGAGAGTCTCAATCTGCTCGTCGCTGGACACGTCGCACTGGAAGCCGCTCGCGCCCGGCAACTCGTCGATGAGGGTCTGGGCTTCGAGCTTCATGCGCTCGTTCTGGTAGCAAATGGCCAGGGTTGCGCCGGCCTCGTGCAGTTTTTGGGCGATACCCCAGGCGATGGAACGCTTGTTGGCCAGCCCGAAGACCACGGCCGTCTTACCTGCCAAATTGATCATGCTTTCTTTCTTCCTCCATGGTCCAGGTTCAGGGGAGTCTCGGACCAACGAATTTATAGAATATCAGCCGCCCAGGTCCACAAGTTCCACGTTGCCGACAGGCCGGTCGAGAAATCTTGAGCCGAGCCGCTCGAACTTCTCCACGGAATCGGTAGCAAAGAAGCGCAACAGGGGCTCGGCGGGCGCGGGGCCGGCGGCCAAGGGAGCAGCGCGGCCGTTGAAGAGGCGCACGGCGGTTTCGGCCAGGGACTCGGCTGAGTCGATGACCCGCATGCCGGCGGGGACGGCACGCTCAAAGAGGCTGCGCAAAAGCGGGTAATGGGTGCAGCCCAGCACCAGGGTGTCGGGATTCAGGCCCATGGCCGCAGCTTCGGCGGTGAGTTCCGCGAGATAGATGCGAATGACCTCGGCGGTGACCGGATGATCGATCCAGCCCTCTTCGACCAGCGGCACGAGCAGCGGGCAGGCTTTCTCAAGAACCCGCAGCCCCAGGGCACGGCAGGCCGTGGCGTAGGCGTGGCTTTCAACGGTGGCGGCCGTGGCGATGACCAGCACGTCGCCGGTGACTGAAGCGGCGCGGGCAGCCGCTGCTCCGGGCTCAATGACGCCCAGCACCGGAACCGGCACGGCGTCCTGAATGGCGTCGAGTGCCAGTGCGCTGGCGGTGTTGCAGGCGATCACGACGAACTCGGCGCCCTGCTCGCGGACCAGGAACTGCGCGCTCTGGGCCGCATAGCGGGCAATGGTGCGGCGGGACTTGGAGCCGTAAGGCAACCGGGCCGTGTCTCCCAGGAAGGCGAAGCGGGCGCGGGGAAGGCGGGCCAAGAGGGCGCGCAGCACGGTAAGTCCGCCGAAGCCGGAATCGAAAACGCCAATGGTGGGGGGCGTGGCCCCAGTCTTGTTCTCAGAACTGCTCAAGGGTGGGTTCCTTCGGAGGGCACGACATCGGCGGCGAGATACGTTCGTGTCAGGTCGGCGTGGCCGGCCAGGGTGGCGCGCGGCTGCCCATCCACCAGGAAGCGCACCTGGGTGACGCGGGGCAGGTTGGCGTGCAGGGTGCCGCAAATGGAGAGGATGGTGAGCGTTTCGGTCTGAATGCCGGATGGATGGCTGGCCACGAAGCTGCCAGTCAAGTTCACCACGGCCAGTTGCGGGCCGGTCTGCTGTGCTTGCTGCGACGGGGCGGCTGCGGGCTTTGCGCTGCCGGAATCGCCGGGTTTGGCCTCGCCGGTTGGTGACTCGGCCGGTTTGGGCTTTGCCGCAGCGCCAATCTCGGGCGCGGGCAGCAGAAACACCTGGGTCACGGAACTGGCGCCACCGGCGACTTTGTGCCCGGCATCCGCAGCAGCGTAAAGATCCAGCAGCTTGCCCAGAACGACGCGGGCGCGGGCGCCGGGATCGTCAGGTAGCGGCAACGTGTGGACCTGAGTCAGCAGCGAACCGTCGAGGTCGCTGGCCACAACCAGGGTCGCTTGTTCGTCCGGAGCCACCTCGGGAGCGCTGGTGGGCGCCGAATCCTGGCCGGCGATCATCCGCTGGTGAGCACGCTCGCGCAACTGCCACAGCATCACACCCATGCCCAGCGAGGCCAGCAGCAGGATGCTGAACAGAATCTTCTGGTAGCGGGGAATCACGGCTGACGGGCCTCCGTGCGCCACTGGACCAGTGCTGCGGCCAGTGCTCCGGCCACGCGCGCCTGATAATCCGGATCGGTCAGTTCCGCAGTGATGTTGTCTTTACCCGGGCTGCGTTCCGGGGCAACTTCAATGGCGATTGCCGGGCAGGTCATGCTATCGAGCGGCGGCAAGGTCGTGCGGCCCAGAGAGACGGTCATTCCTGCGTGCGCCAGGGCAGAATTGAACACCCCTTCCAGTGCAAGGCTGCGGGTGACCCACGCGGCCTGCGCGGTCTTCCATGCCGCAAAGCGCGTGGGCTGGGCGGGCGCCAGCGAGGAAGCAAACAGGTGAATGCCGGAGCCGCTTTCCGATGCGTGCAAACTGAGGCAGGCCTGGGCGGCAGCGTGGTTGGCGATCTCCGCCCGCTTGTTCGCATCGATTGCCGTATCGGACTCGCGAGTCGTGACCACCTGGATGCCGCGCGCCGCCAAAAGCGATCGCAACCGCACGCTCATGGCCAGCGTGAAGGCTTTTTCGAGCTGGCCGTTGTTGAAGCGACCGCCGGCGTCGTCCCCACCGTGTGCGGCGTCGAGCACGACGACAAACCGGGCCGGCGGGGCGGATGGAGCGGATGGGGCCTGTTGGGCCAGCACAGGTTGGCCGGCGGCGAAGGCCGCGCAAGCCAAAACCAGGCCGCTCAGCAGCGTCTGGCGGCGGGCAGCGAAAAAGAGACGAATTGCGAGCCTTACCGGCAAGAAACACACCTCGGAGGGCTGAGCCCCGTTGATCCGGCCCCAAATAGAAGCACCTTGCGCCGCCATTTCGCAGGTTTCATCGCGAAACGGCTGGGAAGGCGCAACACTCTTCAAGGGCCGGATCAATATTCGGCACTTGCGGTTAGTCCAGCGAATAAATGGCGAGTCCGCTGAGCAGCTTTGGGAAGAAGTCGGTGGACTTTTGCGGCATCACGTCACCGGCAAAGGCCACTTCCCTGAGTTGCTCCATGGAAACCGGGTTCGTGAGGAAGGTGACGTCCGCTTCGCCGCGACGCACCTGCTCGACAGCCTCGGCTGCATCGCGCAAATAGCGTAGGTTGGTCTGCTCGCGAACCTTTTCGGCGTCCAACCCGAGCAGCCGGTCGAGCACGATCGAGTGCAGATGGCTCAGGTCGAGTTGACGCTGGCGCTCGGGCAGGTCAGCCAGTGCGGCGGCAACCGGCTCAGGCTTGGAGTTCAGCAGAAAAGCTCCGGCGCGAGTAACGGCGACGAACGCGGTGCCCTTCTGCTGGCCCAGCGTCTCCATATAACTCGCAGCATCAGAAGCCGGCAACGGCTTGACGGTGAAGAACTCTTCCGCTGCGCGCGCGAAGGCGGCCGGATCGAAGCCCGTCAGGCTGTGGACCACGCGGTGGGTAGGCAGAATCACCAGCCCGTCGGAGTCCATGTTGACGAAGGTCATCATCACCGCGGCTTCCGGATAGGGCGGCTGCGGCAGTTTGGTGGCAGAATGCTCGGTATTGGCGGCTGCTGCGGGCGCGTGTTCCTTGGAGTAGTTCAGCGCCGTCTCGTAGCGGTGATGGCCGTCGGCGATGATCAGCTTCTTGTCGGCCATGGCCGTGGTGAGCAGGCGAATGGCTGCGGGGTCGCTGACTTTCCACAGGCGATGCAGCACGCCGTACTCGTCAGTCACCTCGGCCTCGGCCGGTCCGGCGCCGTCGTAGAGAATTTTGTCCACTGTGCCCGCAGGGTCAGAGTACAGCATGAAAATCTGGCCAAAATGCGCGTGCGTCGCCTTCAGCAGGTTGAGCCGGTCGCTCTTGGGCTTGGAAAGGGTCTGCTCATGGCGAAAGACCACCTGCTCCTTGTAGTCGTGGAGCTTGCCAAGTGCAATAAAGCCGCGCCGCTCCTTGATTTCTCCCGTGCCCGGCACCTTGAAACGCTGCGAATAGGCGAAGATAACCGGGTCTTTCTCCTGCACCAGAACGCCCTGCTCGCGCCAGGCGCGAAGGTCGCGTGCGGCGCGCGAGTAGACACTTTCGTTTCTTTCTGCGTCAAATAATTCTGGCAGGCCGAGAATGATGCGCACCAGATTGTAGGGGCTGCGCTGGTAATAGGCCTGCTGCATGGCCGGTGAAATCTTGTCATAGGGCTGGGTGACCACATCGTCCAGCCGAACGGCTGAGGGATTGTAACGCCATGCGCGAAAAGGGTAAATGCGGGCCATGCTGAGGGTCTTGCTCCAGAAAGAAACGGCGAGATTTGCGCTGCCAAGTCCTACCCTGCTCACGTCGGGACCCTTGAGCGCTTAGCGTCGATTGTACCCCAGTCGCCGTTCAAGGCAGGGCCTTTCGCATCCCGGGAGGCGGAACCTGAAAGCATCGACGGGGTCGGCAAGCGTTGTGCAAACCGTGCTACTATCGCGATCAATCTTCTGTGGTGTGACTGCATGAGAATGTTCCCATTCCAGGGCGGAGCTTCAATCGGGCGCGGCAACCTGCCAGGGCTGAGTCGCGGATTATGGGCGTGTGGATTGCTCTTGGGTATTGTGATTGCGCGCGGCCAGGCGCAGGACCAGGAAGATCCGCTGAATAAGGTGCATGTGCCCCCGCCGTCGGCTGCCACGCCGGCGACTGTCGCTCCGGCTGGAGTGGAGGCACCCGCCGCCACCGGGCCCGATGCCTTGAAGATTCACCCCGGTGCGCGCATCCGCATGAATGTGGATATGGTGCTGGTGCCGGTGACCATCACCGATCCCATGAATCGCCTCGTGACCGGCCTGGAACAGACAGACTTCCAGATCTTCGAGGGCGGCGGCGCGCAGAAGATCTCCACCTTCGCCTGCGAGGACGCGCCGGTCTCCATCGGCATCATCTTTGACCTTTCGGGTTCCATGTCGTCGAAACTGATTCGCGCCCGGGAGTCGATTCTGCAGTTCATCAAGACAGCCAATCCCCAGGACGAGTTTTTCGTGATCGGCTTCAATGACCGGCCGGAGCTGATCGAAGATTTCACCAACTCGGTCGAAGACATCCAGGCGCGCCTGGCCACGGTGCGCAGCGGCCATCGCACCGCGCTGCTGGACGCAATCTATTTTGGTCTGGTCAAAATGAGAGAAGCCCGGCACGAACGCAAGGCGCTGCTGGTGGTTTCCGATGGCGGCGACAACCGCTCCCGCTACACCGAGGGCGAGGTGCGGGCCCAGGTGCGCGAGGCCGATGTGGAAATTTATTCGATCGGCATCTTCGATCCTTACGCGCCCACTCCCGAGGAGCGAACCGGCCCGCAACTGCTGGACGAAGTGAGCGAGCAGACCGGCGGGCGGCTCTTCCGCGTGGACGACCTCTCTGAAATGGGCGACATCGCCGAGAAGATTTCCACCGAATTGCGTAATCAATATGTGATCGGTTACCGGCCCAAGGACCTCGCCCGCGACGGTAAGTGGCGTAAAGTGAAGGTGAAGGTCAATCCCCCACCGGGATTGCCCCTGCTGACCGTCCATGCACGCACCGGCTACTATGCACCTTTGCAATAACGCGGTTTTCGCGATCCTTCTTGCCGGAGCGGCGCTCTCGCTGACGGCGCAACAACCAGCCACCCAACCCGCCCAAACGCAGGCCCCGGCCCCCTCGCTGACCGTGGACCGCGACCCAGTGCGCTCCCCTGACGGCGAACCGGCCGCGCCTCTCCCAGCGCCCATGCACAAACAAGGGGAAGGCTACGTTCTGCATACGGATGTGGAAGAAGTCGTGCTCAACTGCACCGTGCTCGAGGGCAACAAGCTGGTTCCGGACCTGAAGAAAGACGATTTTCAGATTTTGGAAGATGGCGTCAAGCAGGCGCTCATCAGCTTCCAGCACACGGATTTGCCTGTTTCGATTGCACTGGTGGTGGATAACTCGGGGTCCATGTCGCGCAAGCGTCCGTCGGTGAACAAAAGTGCCCTGGACCTGATTCAGGCTTCGAATCCGCAAGACGAGGCATTTGTCGTGAATTTCTCCGACGAGGCCTTCATCGATCAGGAGTTTACAGCCGACGTGAACAAGCTGCGCGACGGGCTCGGTCATATAGAGTCGCGCGGTGGGACGGCGCTCTACGACGCCGTGGTGGCCTCGGCCGACAAGCTGGTGGCCGACGCCAAGCGTCCCAAACAGGTACTTATCCTGATCACGGACGGCGAAGACAACGCCTCCAGTCTCAATTTGGAGCAGACCATCCGCCGCGTCCAGCAGCTTTCCGGGCCGGTCATCTACTCCATTGGATTGCTGTTTGGCGATGAGATGAGCCGTTCCGAGGTTCGTCACGCCCGACGGGCTCTCGAAATGCTTTCGACCGAAACAGGCGGCATGGCCTTTTTCCCCAAGAACATAGAGCAGATCGACCAGATCGCCGCCGAGGTGGCTCGGGACATTCGCAACCAGTACACGCTGGGCTACCACTCCACCAAGCCGACCAGCGAGCCGGGTTTCCGGCGCGTGGAAGTTCGGGCGGAAGACAAGGCGCATGGCAAGCTGACCGTGCGAACACGCACGGGCTACTTCCCGGTGGTGCGGGTGGGCAAGGAATCCGTTACGCCGGCAAAGCGGTAGGCCGGCCGCCTGGTTGCGATAAACTGGTTTCCCATGCCTGCCGCCGGTACTTCCTCATCCGCCCTGCGCATTGCTTCCGACATCACGCAACTGGTGGGCTCGACGCCTATGCTCGAGCTCGCCCGGCTGGCTCCCCCGCCGGCCGCAGCGGTTTTCGCCAAGCTCGAATTCCTGAATCCCGGCGGCAGCATCAAGGACCGCGCCGCGCTGGGCATGATTCTGGACGCCGAGGCGCGTGGCCTGCTGCACCGCGGCTCGACGATCATCGAGGCCACGGCGGGCAACACCGGCGTGGGCCTGGCGCTGATCGGCGTCAATCGCGGCTACACCGTCAAGCTGTTCGTCCCCGAAGGGTTTGCCGAGGAAAAGTGCATCCTGATGCGCGGATTCGGCGCGGAGGTGGTGCGGACTCCGGAAGGCGAAGGCATGGCCGGCGCCATTCGCCGTGCGCGCGAGGCCGGGGCGGCGATTCCGGACTCCTTTATCGCCCTGCAGTTTGAGAATCAGGCCAATCCGCAGTTCCACCACGACACCACGGGGCCGGAGATCTGGGAGCAGATGGAAGGCAAGGTCGATGCCTTTGTGGCCGGCGTGGGCTCGGGCGGAACGTTCTCCGGCGTGGCGCGCTTTTTCAAGGAGAAGAACCCGGCCGTCGTGAATGTGGCCGTCGAAACCCAGGGATCGATTCTGCAGGGTGGCACACCGGGCAAACACAGGGTGGAGGGCATCGGCGTCAGCTTTATCCCGGCGACTTTTCACCGCGACTTCTGCGACCGGATCATCGCGGTCAGCGACGAGAATGCTTTCGCCATGGTCAAGCGGCTGGCGTCGGAAGAGGGGCTGGTGGCTGGGTCGAGTTCCGGAGCGGCAGTTTTTGCGGCCGTTGAACTGGCGCGTGAGTTGGGTGCTGGCAAGCGCATCGCCGTCATTATTCCCGACTCCGCCGAGCGCTATTTGTCGAAGAAAATTTTCGAGGGCGGGGTGTAGCGTTCATCTCCCGCAGAAGCGCCGGCTCGCTCGCCGCGATAAGCTAGAAGCTGAAAGCTAGGAGCTAGGGGCTAAAAACTGACCATGTCCGATTACAAGTATTCGACTCTCGCCGTTCATGCCGGGCAGTATCCCGACCCTTTGACGGGCGCTGTGAATGTGCCCGTTTACCTTTCTTCGACGTTTGAACTGACCGGCATCGGTACCGACAAGGGCTGGGACTACTCGCGGGCGGGCAACCCGACGCGGGATCGCCTGGAAGAGGCGCTGACGGCGCTTGAAGGCGGACACAGCGGCCACGCATTCGCCAGCGGTATGGCAGCCATCTACGGGCTGGTGGCCATGCTCCGCACCGGCGACCACCTGATCTGCTCGCAAAACGTTTACGGCGGCACACAGCGGCTGTTCGATCAAATCGTGTGCCACTATGGCATCGACATTGAGTACGTCGACACGGCCAATCTGGACGCCGTGGCCGCGGCCATTCGGCCCACCACGAAGCTCATCCATCTGGAAACGCCGACCAATCCACTGATGGTGTTGACCGATATTGCCGCGGTGAGCGAGATCGCCCACAAGCACGGAGTAGAAGTCAGCGTAGACAACACCTTCATGTCGCCGGTGCTGCAAAGCCCCCTGGCGCTGGGCGCGGACATCGTGATGCACTCGACCACCAAGTTCCTCAACGGCCACTCGGACGGAATTGGCGGAGCGCTGATCGGCTCAAAGCCGGAGCACAAGGAGCGGTTTCTCCTGGTGCAAAAGGCCGCAGGCGGAATTCTGTCGCCGTTTGAGTGCTTCCTGGTGCTGCGCGGCATTCGGACGATGCCCCTGCGCATGAAGCAGCATGAGGAGAACGGGCGCGCGGTGGCGGATTTCCTGTCCGCCCAATCCAAACTAACCCGTCTGGCCTATCCGGGCCTCAAGAGTCATCCGCAGCACGACCTGGCCGTGAAGCAGCAGAAAGGCTTCGGCTCGATGCTCAGCTTCGACCTGGGAACGAGAGAGGCCGCGGGCCGCTTCCTGGGCGCGCTCAAGATCTTCCTGAACGCCGAGTCGCTGGGTGGCGTAGAGTCGCTGGCCTCGCACTCGGCCACCACCACGCACGCCGCGCTGAGCGATGCGATGCGGGAGTCGCTGGGCATCACGCAGGGATTGGTGCGGCTCTCGATCGGCATTGAAGACAAGGAAGACCTGATCGCCGACCTGGAGCAGGCACTGGCGGCTGTCTAGGTGGAACTCGTGCCTCAATCGATACTGCTACTCGGGATTGACACCTGCGGGCCCACTGGCTCCGTGGCGCTGGGACGGCTGTCTGGCCCGTCCCTCGCCATTCTCGGCCAAATCGAACTGGAGGGGCGCAGCTACTCCTCCACGCTCGTGGCCGCTGTCAGCGATCTGCTGACGCAGGGCGGGGTCTCGCTGCGCGACGTGGGCGTCGTGGTGGCAGTGAATGGGCCAGGCAGCTTTACCGGCGTGCGTGTGGGATTGGCCGCAGTAAAAGGACTGGCCGAGGCGACCCAAATTCCCGTCGTCGCGGTTTCGCGACTGGAAGTGCTGGCGGCAAAAGCCGGCGTGCCTTCGGCGGCTCTCGATGCGCATCGGCACGAGGTCTTTTTGCGGCTGGGCGGGGCAGATAACGGCGCTTCGAGCGGAAAGGCCAGAGAACTGCTGGCCGGAGCCGAAGAGTTTGCGGCGATCGAGCCGCCCCTGCAGATTGCAGTCTGCGACGAGGCTGCCGCTGCGCTGCTTGGTCCGGCGTGGCCGACTGCGGAGCGTGTGCGCGCTGCGCCTCCGAATGCCGCTGATGCGCTCCAATTGTGTGCGGCGCGTGCGGCCGCCGGGCAGTCCGTCGATCTGGCCTTGCTCGATGGGCACTACCTGCGCCGTTCCGATGCAGAGATCTTCGGCGAGCCGGTCGCTGCTGCGCCCCGACGCGCATGAATCCCTCTTCCGTGACTGTACGCCGCATGATCCTGGCGGACATTGATCGGGTTGCCGAGATCGCGCAGAGCCTGCACGCTGCGCCCAAGTGGCCGCGTGGCGCGTACGTCGAAGCTCTCGATCCTGCCGCAGGGCTGCCCCGCGTCCCGCTGGTGGCGGTGGATATTGCTTCCGGCGCGGTTGCGGGCTTTCTTGTAGCCAGCATCATCCCGCCTCAAGCCGAGTTGGAGAGCATTGCAGTCGACCCCGCATTTCAGCGCCGCGGCGTGGCGAAAGTGCTTTTTGCCGCTCTCGCCGCAGAACTTGAACCGGTCAGGGTAACCGAAGTCATCCTCGAAGTGCGCGCCTCCAACTTTCCCGCTGTGGCGCTCTACGGGACGTTAGAATTCACGGAAACCGGCCGCCGCCCGCGCTACTACGCTGACCCAATTGAAGATGCGGTCCTGATGAGCCTCACACTCAGCTAAGAGCGCCCGACTGGCCGACCTGCCTGGTGCGCGGCCGTTTTGTGATTGCTGTCACGGCTGTCTCAATTCGTCCGGAAATTCCACAGATTCCAATGGGCTTCGCTTCTTTTCGCTCTTGCCGTTTGCGCGTGAGCAGCGATATATGTAAATGTTCTGTTACCACAGGAGGTGCCCGATGGATGAAATACAGGATTCCACGCTGAGCGAAGAAATTTGCCGCCTGCAAGCCGAACATCGTCGCTACGCTCAGCGGCTCGAAGAATTGCTTGAGAAACCTTATCTCTCCGCGGAAGAACAGCTCGAGGAAGTGCGCTTGAAAAAACTCAAACTGCACACCAAAGACCTGATCTTCGCTCTGGAGCACCAAGCGCCGGCAGTGGCTTGAGGCTTTAAAGCAGCGGTCGAATGCAGGCAAACCACGCCGCGCCTGGGCAGCGCGACCGCAGTGCGGGCGGTGTGCGCCCCAATCTGTGTTTGGCATCTGTGTCCAGCCAGTCCGGCCCGGAGTCGGCAGCGAAGCGCAATCACCGTATAATCGTTGGGGACAATGGTTCGCGACGGTTACATCTACGGTTTGAGCTTGCTGGCAGTTGCAATATTGCTGGCGTGGGCCACGAAGGGCAACTGGGCGTGCGTCTTCGCGCCCCTGCTTCTGGCGGCATTTTTTCTATGGTTTTTTCGCAATCCTGCGCGGACGATTCCTGTGGGGCCCGGCCTGATCGTCTCGCCCGGAGACGGGTTGGTGACCGAGACTGCGGCCATCACGACGCCCGAGGGACATCGGCAACGGATCAGCATCTTCCTCAGCGTTTTTGATGTGCACGTAAATCGCTCGCCGATTGCCGGTCTTTTGACCAGCGTGCACTATCAGAAGGGCCGGTACCTGAACGCGATGAACCCCGCGTCGGCCGACCAGAACGAGCAGAATATCGTGACCGTGCGGGGCGAGGGCGATGACAAGGGGATTGAGATCACTTTCAAGCAAATTGCCGGCCTGCTGGCGCGGCGCATCGTCTTCAACCTCCGCGAGGGCGACACGGTAGAACGCGGCCAGCTTGTGGGCTTGATCAAGTTCGGCTCCCGTGTGGACGTGTTGCTGCCGGCCGGTGCTCAACTGCGCGTGAAGGTGGGGCAGCGCGTGAAGGGCGGCTCAAGCGTACTGGCTTCAATGGCCGTTTCTGCGGCCGGAGGAGAGCGCCTGTGACGTATCGCGACCCCGCACTGGCCAAGGCCAACGCACAAGCTCGGCTGCGCCGCGGCATGTTCCTGTTGCCTTCGCTGTTTACGATGGGCAACATTGCCGCCGGATTTTTTTCCATTACCCAGACCATGGCGGCGATCAGCGGCGGCGGCGGCGACGCCCACACGCATCTGGACTGGGCGGCGATCGCCATTCTGTTTGCCATTCCCTTCGACGCGCTCGACGGCCGCATCGCCCGCATGACCAACACCTGCAGCGACTTCGGCAAGGAACTGGATTCGCTGGCCGACGCCATCACATTCGGCGTGGCGCCCAGCCTGTTGGCGCTCATCTGGGGCTTTCACTTCCTGCCCGATTCCATCGACCCGCAGTTGCATGAGAACCTGCTTCATGCCGGGGCCTTCATCTGTTTTCTGTTTCTCATCGGCGGAGTTTCGCGGCTGGCACGCTTCAACATCAGCCACGATCCGCTGCCGCGCAATCCGGGCCGGCCGGGACGCAAATATTTTGTGGGCATGCCCATTCCGGCGGCTGCGGGCCTGCTGGCCGCGACCGTCCATTTTGAGTATGGGATTCCCGTGCAAGCCTGGTGGATCGCCCTCATCTGGCTCGCCTTGGTGGGTGTGGCCGGCTTCCTGATGGTCAGCACCTGGCGCTTCTGGTCCGGCAAGGAACTGAGCTTGTCGCGCCGCCATCCCTACCAGATTTTATTCATCATCGCGATTGTGCTGTTTATCCTCTTCAAGTTTTCCGGGGTTGTGCTGTTTGCCATGGCGCTGATTTACATGTTCTCCGGCATCTGGGCGCGGGCGGCCTATTCCTGGTCGCGCCGCCGACGCAGGCAACCGGCCGGCACGGACGCATCCATTCCGGAAGTGAAAACAGCCGAACCAGGATCGTTCAATCGCTTGTAAGCTTCGCAACCGAACAGAAGGGCATTTGTGTACAAGATCGCCATTGCAGGGGCCTCCACGCTGGTGGGCCGGGAGTTGAAAGATGCTTTGTCGGAGTCGCCTTTGGCGGCTTCGAACATTGTGCTGCTGGATGAAAACGAGGCCCTGGGCAAGTTGGACCAGGTTGGCGACGAGATCACCTTCGTTCAGGCCATCGCCCCCGACGCCTTCGAGCGCATCGACTTCACCTTCTTCTGTGGCGCGGAAGACCTGACGCGCAAGCACTGGCGCGAAGCTCTGCGGGCCGGTTGCACGGTGCTGGACTTGTCCGGCGCTTTGGATCAGGAACCCGGCGTTCTGGTGCGCGCTCCCTGGCTGGGCTCTGAAATTGCCGCTGCTGATCTGTTTACCCCTGCCGTCGTTCCGGCTCACCCCGCGGCCCTGGCTTTGGGTTTGCTGCTCGACCGCCTGCAACAGGCGGCTCCGGTGCGGTTTGCCGCGGCCACTCTGCTGCAACCGGCCAGCGAACTGGGCCGCGCCGCGCTGGACGAACTGCACCAGCAGACCGTGAGCCTGCTCAGCTTCCAGGGCATGCCTCGCGAACTCTATGACGCGCAGGTGGCCTACAACCTGCTCTCCGGCCTGGGCGAAAACGCCAAGATCAGCCTGAATGCGGTGGAGGCGCGGATTCGCCGTCACTACGATTCGCTCGCCCACGGCCGCTGGCCTGCCCTGGCGCTGCAAGTGGTCCAGGCCCCCGTCTTCCACGGCCACACATTTTCGATCGCCATCGAACTGGAGAGGCCGGTGGATGTGACTTCCCTTGAGGAAGCATTGAGCGGCGACCACGTAGACGTGGTGCTTGAAGACACGGATTCGCCCTCAAACCTGGCTGCTACCGGACAGAACGACGTTCTGGTTCGTCTGCGTCCCGAGCAGGGAGAACGCAACGCCAATCAGACTTCCCGGCTATGGCTGTGGGCCGCCTCCGACAACCTGCGTCTCCATGCGCAGAACGCCGTCGAGTGCGCCCTCGACCTGCGCCGGTTAAGGCCGCAGGGGACGGTGCAGTAACAACGAGTTCAAAGTCCCGGCCGAGATTTCGCCTGCCCGGACCCGCGGACCGGTGGATGAATGCGCGCGGACTCTTGCTCAAACAGTCCGCCGGTTAGGTGGTTGTTCGCCCAGAACCAAGGGCTAAATAAGTCCTCCGCGAGCTTGCACGGACTGTCTAACTCATATTTCTCTTCCTTTCGGGACGCCTCTAGCGAACGGTCGCCGTGGGGCAATTTGGAAAAGATGTCTCAGGAATAACGATTGGACTCCCATCCGCACGAAGGTGCACTGATTCAAGGGGTTTGAGGTCCTTGCCTGCACTCTGTGCCGATGGACAGCTTACTTCCCGGACTCCGAAGACTGGGGAACCCGCAAAGCTGCCACATTCGATCAGATATCGACGGCCGGCCTCAATGTCCATCTTGAGGTGACTGCCTTTCTTTGAACTCTTATTCATCCAGGAGTTGGCCGTGAAGACGTGCACACCGACTGGCAGGCGGAAGGTCACGAAGTGAGCCGGCTCGATGAACGCGAGCTGCTTATCTCCATCGAATACTCGCCCTTTAAAAGCGCCCCATCGATGGCCGGGCGTGCCGCCTAGCAATGTGATGTGATTGGAATAGAAAGTGACAAGCGCCTCTGGCTCTGATTTTGGATTATCCTGCGCAGCGGTCGAAGCCGCGGACAGAATAAGGAAGACAACTGCTAAAGATATCTGCCGGTACAAATCCATAAAGGCTGAAGTTCCTTTCATGCCCTTGTTCGATTTCTTGTCTGAGCCAACTGTTCGATTCACGTTGAACATTCTAGCGCCGCTATGAGGAACTGTGTGCGTGCCACTGCGTCAGAATTTACGATTGGGTCGTCGCTCACCGCAGAGCCTATGATCAATAGTCGCATCGATCGCGAGTAGGTAAACAACATCCTCTGCCAAAGGACTTGCGATGAAGATTGGATTCATAGGATTGGGTACCATGGGGACGCCGATGGCACTGCGCTTGATCGCTGCCGGACACGAATTGTCCGTGTGGAACCGAAGCGAAGAGCGGACCAAGCCGCTCATCCACGAAGGTGCGATTGCTGCGGGGACTCCCGCTGAAGCCGAACTGGGCGCCGACGCTGTCATCACGATGCTGCTGGATGACGCGGCATATGAAGAGGTGCTGTTTGGCGTGCACCGGCTGATCGATGCTCTGTCGCCCGGCGTGCTTCACATCGTGTGCGGCACCATCAGCGTGGGCCTCAGCCAGCGGCTCACGCTGGAGCACGCGAGCCGGGGCATCGATCTTGTGGGAGCGCCGGTGATTGGGAGCGCAATCGACGCCAGGGATGGACGGCTAAGGATCGTGGCTGCCGGAGCCGACAAAGCCGTAGCTCGCGCTCTTCCGCTCCTTGCGGCATTTTCCAAAGAGATCATCGTGGCCGGCCATGAGCCCCACCAGGCGTTTGCCGGGAACTTGCCTTGTGGCCATCGATAGCCACCTGCGCTTGTTTGACTCGAGCGTAATTCAAAACGGGTCCAGCAGGTTGGGCGCACATCTCCCAGGGGTTAAAACCCCTCGTACCATAGCAGCTTTTCGGCACGACTAAAGTCGTGCCCTGACACAATGCCGGTGTATTGCAGCTTGCTTCAATAGGACGCGCTATCTTTCCCCGGAGCGTTCCCATGCCTGTTCGATATAGCTGTCGGTCATGCCGGCGATGTAGTCGGCGACGGTGCGGGCCAGGCCTTCGGTGGAAATCTGTGCCCGGTGGTCTTCGGGCAATCGGTCGGGCGAGGCCACGAGAGCGGAAAACAACCCCTGGACGATTTCGGTGGCGTGCGCGTGTCCCTCTTCCATGTCAGGAGAGTTGTAGAGGTTGGCGTAGAGAAACTCCTTGGCCGTGGCGCGGGCAGCTTCCATCTCCGGGCTCAAGGCGACCAGGCGGCGAGGCGCGCGGCGAATCTCGTCGAGTCCGATTTCACCCGGTGTTGCTGCGCCAAGTTTGGCGACCTGGCGGTGGATCTCCTCCATCAAATCCGTGACCAGCGCGTTCAGGATGCGCTTGAGCGTTTCATACACGGCCAGCTTCGGTGCGGCGGCGGGATAATCGCGCAGCACGCCGTCATGGAATCCGCGGAACAGGGGAACACCGGCGCGCACCTGCTCCAGTGTCAGAATGCCGGAGTCCAGCCCATCGTCCAGATCGGCGGTTAGGTAGGCAATTTCGTCGGCCAGATCGATCAGTTGCGCCTCAAGCGGCGGGAACTGGTCGAGGAAGTACTCGGCCAACTCCGGGTGAGTGGCGGCGGAGTAGTCGTGAGAGTGCTTGATGATGCCCTCGCGGACGCCAAGGGTCAAGTTGAGGCCGCGAAAGGCCGCATAGCGCTCTTCAAACCAGGCACCGATGCGCAGGGCGTGCAGGTTGTGGTCGAAGCGGAGGCCATAGCCGCGCAGGCATTGGTCCAGCGCTTTTTCCCCGGCGTGGCCGAAGGGCGGATGGCCGATGTCGTGCGCCAGGGCCAGGGCCTCGGTCAGTTCCCCATTCAGTCCCAGCGCCCCCGCCAGCGTTCGGGCAATCTGGGTCACTTCCAAAGTATGGGTCAGGCGGCTGCGGAAGTGGTCCGATGGGGCGTCGGCGGGCAGACGGGTGAAGACTTGCGTCTTGCCTGCCAGACGGCGAAAAGCGCGTGCATGCAATACCCGAGCGGCATCCCGGCCAAACGGGGAACGGTAGGGATGAGGCGGCTCAAAGTGGGCGCGGTGGGCCAAGGGATCGTCCTGGCTACCGCACACGGCAATTCCGGGGGGCAACGCGAAACTCGGCTTGGCTTCTGCTGTCATCCTCTATCCTCTAACCGAAGTGCTCACGTCGGTTATACCGCAGTGAGGGACTATGGCGTTCCAGGATAGCGGTTTGCGTGCCGCAAGTCACCGTCCGCTCCATTCATGAAGTGCTATAAACTTCCTCATGCGGCAAGTGAGATGGACAAGCCCTGTTTGCCGGTAGTACCATCCTGCCGACTTTTTCGAATGGTTTCGACGGTTATGAAATCCGCCTGTCGACACAGCACACATCTCACGTCTGCAACGGGAGGCAAGCATGAAAATGATCAAGAACCTTGCGCTGGCAACGCTAGCCCTGGCTATTCTGTCCACGTCGGGCTGCGGTCGACACTCGACGAAAGAGGTTTTTTATCTAATCGCGACCAACGTCAACCTGCCCTACTGGCAGACGGCCGCGGCCGGCTTCAACCGGGCAGCGGAGCAATACAAGGTGACCGCGAAAGTAGTGGGCCCGGACAGCTACGATCCGGCAGGTGAACTGGCTGAACTCCGCAAGGCCATTGCGGCCAAACCGGCCGGGATCCTGATCTCGGTCGCTGATGCCGCCGTTGTGCAGCCGGGGATCGATGAGGCCGTCAATGCCGGCATTCCGGTGATCACCATGGACTCGGACGCCGCGGGCAGCCGCAGGCTCTTCTTCATCGGCACCAACAACCTGGAAGCCGGCCGGCTGGGCGGCAGGCGGGTGATTGAGAAGCTTGGCGGCAAGGGCAACGTGGTCTTTTTTACCCTCGCCGGCCAGCCCAACACGGATGAGCGCCTGAAGGGCTTCAAGGAAATCATCGCCACCCGGCCCGATATTCACATCATCGATGTGGTGGACATCAAGGGTGATGCGCGCAATGCCTTCGACTGGACACAGTCGTCCATGGCTCTGACGGGCCCCAAGAAGATCGATGCTTTTATTTGCCTCGAAGCTTCCTCAGGCAAAGTGGTGGCCGATGCAGTAAAGCGGGCCGGCGGTGGCCGCCTGGTGTTGGCCTGGGATGTGGACCAGGATACGCTGAATGCGATCAAGGCCGGCACCATCGACGCGACGATTGCACAGAAGCCATACACCATGGGCTACTTTGGATTGAAGGCTCTGGACGAGGTCTTCCACGCGCCACCCAAGGCCCTGGGCAAGGACTACAGCGCGGACTCTTTCGCTCCCTACCCGGCGTTTGTCGATACCGGCACCTCGCTGGTGGATCAGAGTAACGTGGATCTGTATCTTGCCGGCCAGTCGGAAGGAACCAAGTAGTGCCGACCGGGGAGTAGCTTTTCTCCCGTTCGAACTTAAATCGATTGTTGACCTCATCCCGGAGGCTTCCTCTCGATCAGAGAGAGGGAAGCCTCCGGGATTTCTTGTGCCTCGGAATGCCCGCCAGGCCTCTGTCAGGCGCCGTATAATCGCCTTCCTGAACGACAAAGGGGGGTTGATGAAGGCCAAACTCAGTCTTGTTTTCTCGCTATTGATTCTTTTTGTGTCGGGCAAGGTGTGCAAGGCGCAAGGGAATCTTTCCCCGCATTGGGAAGAACTGACCGGACCGGACTTCATTGCGGCGATTCACCAGTCGCAAGGGGTCTGCTTGCTGCCCTTCGGCATTATCGAAAAACACGGCCCGCATCTGCCGCTGGGAACCGACCTGCTGGATGTTCGCTTCGCGGTTTTCAATGCGGTGAAGCTGGAATATGCGGTGGTGTTTCCCGAATATTATTTTGGACAGATCTTCGAGGCGCAGCAGCAGCCGGGGACACTGGCCTACAGCCTGTCGACGCAACTCACGCTGCTCCAGGAGACCGTGAAGGAAATGGCCCGCAACGGCTGCAAGAAGGTAGTCATTGTGAATGGCCACGGAGGCAACGAATCGCTTCTGCCCTTGTTTGCGCAGGCACAACTGGCCAGCCCGCGCGACTACGTGGTGTACCTCTTTGGACTTCCGAGCGAGACTTTGGCCGGGCGGCCGGAAAAGAAGACCGCAATCGATATGCATGCCGGCGAGACGGAGACTTCGCTCATGCTGATTGCGCGGCCGGACCTCGTGCACATGGATCGCGCCACCCAGGAGTCGGGCGCCGACCAGAAACGGCAGTCTTTGCCCGGCTCAGTCTATACCGGCATCTGGTGGTACGCGCGCTTCCCCAATCACTATTCCGGAGAAGGCGCGGCAGGGAACAAGGAACTAGGTGACTTTGACCAGAAGGCGTGGTCGCGGCAGATTGCCGAAGCCATCAAGGCGGTCAAGGCCGATCAGGAAAGCCTGAAACTGCAAAATCAGTTTTTCGAAGATGCACAGCATCCGCTGGACACGAAGCAGTAGCTGGATCAAACAAAAAGCGGCGGGCAAGCTTGAGCATTGCATCCCCGGCTTGCCAGCCGCTTTTTGTTGAATAACCACAGTGCGCCTGCTGCCGTGCGATACGGTCTATTCCGGTTTGGGCTGGCCGTTGGCGCTTTCCTGCTTGGCCAGCTTGACGCGGGCGGTTTCCAGCTTGCGCTGTACCTTGGCCACGTCTGCCGGTTCGACCTCGCTGGCGGAGGATTTGGCGTATTGGGTCAGCGATAGTTCCCATTGCGCCGCGGCCAGCCGGATGCGGCCGGTCTTCTCATACAAATCACCCAAATGGTCATGAACAGTGGGGTCGGTCTGGTCGCGCTCGACAGCCCGGCGCAGGTTCTCCTCGGCCAACTCATACTCGCCGAGCTTGAAGTACACCCAGCCCAGCGAATCGAGATAGGCCCCGTTCATCGGTTCCAGTTCCACTGCCTTGCGGATCAGTTTCAGGGCTTCCGGCAGCCGGGCTCCCTTGTCGGCCAGCATGTAGCCCAGGTAGTTGAGGGCTCCAGCGTTGGAGGGGTCCAGGACCAGCGCCTGGCGGAAAAACTGCTCGGCCGGCTCGTAGTGCTTTTGCCGCTCGGCCAGCGCGCCTTTGAGGAAGAACAGGTAGACGCGGTCGTCATTTTTGGTGGTCAGGGGGTCCGCCTTGGCGTATGCGTCCTCGGCCTCCTTCCAGCGGTGCAACTGGGTGTAGTACTGGCCCAGCTTCAACCACACGAGGCGATCCTGGGTCGGGTTGCCAAGCAAGCCCTTGGTCAGCGCCAGACCCTCGTCGACCTTGCCCTGCTCCACAAGGGCTCCGCCAAGCATCAGGTTGACTTCCAGGTCCTTGGTCTTGAGATCCGCATTCTTGGGGTTGGCTTCCACCGCTTTGTGGGAGAACTCGACGGCCTTGCGGGATGCCTCGACGGCGCGGTCGTACAACTTGGCCTCGCTCAGGCTGTCCACTTCGAATTCGAAGCCGTGGTAAGCCGCTTCGCCGCCCATGTCGATCATCTTCTGGTAGACGGCAAGAGCCTGGTCGGTCTTGTTCTGCTCGTGATAGATGGTTCCCAGGCGTTCCAGGAAGATGCCGCGGTTGCTCTTCTCTTCGGCAGTATAGGCGCCGTTTGCGTGGGACGTCAGATCGACCATCTTCTCGTAAACCTGCGCAGCTTCGTCGTAACGGCCCAGCACGTCCAGCAGAAGCCCTTCGTTGTAACCGGCCTCGAGGGAGTCGGGAGCCTTTTTGCGCGCCTTGCGGATGGTGACCAGCGCATCCTCAAATTTTCCCTGGCGGCGCTGAATCTCGCCAATATGGATCAGATTGTCCGCATCTTCCGGGTCGGCCTCCGCCAGATCCTTGTACTGCTTGAGCGCCGCGTCGAGCTGATTGTCGTTGAGCAGGGCCTGGGCCAGCGCGGACTGCGTGCGCACATCTTCCGGCGCCATGTCGACGGCACGCTGATAGGCAGCGATGGCATCCTTCGTCTTCTTCATCTGGTCATAGGACGCGCCCAGCGCGACCTCCATCTTGGCCGTCCGGTCGGCGACCGGGACCGCCTCAATCACCTTGACGGCGCGGGCGAGATCGCCGCTCTCGGCGTACACGCGCGCCAGGTTGAGCACTACTTCTTCGGCGTCGGGGTCAATCGACTGCGCGATCTTGAACTGCTCTTCGGCCTTCTTCTGCTCGTGCTTGACGATGTAAAGCTGGCCGAGGACCATGCGGTCCTCAACGCTTTTGGGCTCGAGAGAGACAATCTTTTCGTATTCCGCAATGGCCTGATCCAGCACATTGCCCGAGGGCGAAGCGGAGGAGGGAGCGTTCTGGTCTTCGCTGAGTGAGCGCAGGAAAATGCGTCCCAGCAGCTTGTGCGCATCGGTATCGTCGGGCGAAGTCTTGAGCAGCTCTCGCGCCGTGCTTTCAGCCTCGCGCGGACGGCCGGTGCGGAAGTAGAGGTCCGCCAGCCCGTCGCTCAATTGTGGTGAAGCGGGATCGGCGTTCAGCGCCAGCTTGTACTGTTCGATGGCCTGCGTTACCAACTCCGGGCGGCCCTGGGTGACGGCTTCCTCTTCGTAGGTGTTGGCCAGCGCCACGTGATAGTAGGCCAGAGCGCGATCGGGTACGGGCGCGGCGGGCGCTGTCGCACCGGGGCCAGGAGCAGCCAGGGCCGGTTTGACCGGGCCCAATTGGATAGGGCTGGCGGCGGGCGCAGCAGCCGGCGTGGGGCTGCCCTGCGCCGGAGTTCCGGGAACTTTGCTGTCCGGATTGTTTTGGGCGCGGGCGGTCATGACCGGCAGCAGTGACACCACTGCGGCGGTAACCATGAGCCTGATGGGCAGCGAACGAAGTTTTTTTATCATCATCCTGAGGATTCCATACCTCTTCAGTCGATCTGGCGGGCAAAAAGCTCCACGTTCAAAAGGCCGAAAGGCGGTGCAGGCAGCCGGTAGGGGCAACTCTGCCTACTGTACAGACGATTTTAACCGTCATTTGGCTTCGAAAGTGTCGTCAATTGCGGCAATTTGCCACGCATTGGACAATTGAATGCTTCCCGGGAGACGATGCGCAAGCCGCTCGGACCAGTCTGCGGCTTACAACGTCGGCGCACCAGGTAGCCAGCCGTGCTCGCGAAGGGACCTGAGCTGACGGTGCAGAACTGCGGTTTGGCGCTCCAGGCGTTCGAGTTGCCGCTCGCCGGGGTGGTCCTGGTTGGGCCTCAGAGTGGGGAGCACGGGCTGGAGTTCGAGGATGCCCGGCTCGGGCCAGGCAGCGGAGGAGGGCTGGGCTCCGGTTTGCGACTCCAGCCATTGCAGCCGCCGGTCCAGAAGCTCCAGCCGGCTTTGCACGCGTCCCGACTGCTTCCACTGGTACTCGCCATCGAGGGCAGTCAATGTGGTGACGGACTGGGCGAAACGGCGGAGATAGGTCACGAAGGCCGCCACAAACTGCGCAAAGGGCAGACGCCGCGGCCAGCTTTCGGCCAGAAGGCGCTCCAGGGACTCTTCGGTGTCATTGTGAGCCAGACCGGCGGCTCGACGAGCCTGGGCCAGCAGGCGCGAGGAGCGGGTGTGTTTCGCCCCTTCGGTCTGCCAAATCTCGGCAAGCTGCGCCAGGTAGCGGCGGTCGGCCTCCAGGCTGGCGCGCAGGAACTGGGGCGCGCGTTCCCGCTCATAGGCGGGGAAGAGAAACAGCATAGCGACTACGGAGATGATCGCGCCGGCGATGGTGTTCCCGGTGCGTATGAAGGCCAGTTGCCAGTCGCCGGAGTAGGGCAGCCACGCCAGCACAAAGGCCGGTGTGAGGAAGAACGAAAAGGCCGCGTAGCTGACCGGCAGAATCGCCAGTGCCATCAGCGCCAGCGGAAACAACACCGCTGCCGTGGCCAGTTGCGAGTGCAGAGCGGCGGCCAGAAAGGCCGCCAGAATGCCGCCTCCCACCGTGCCGCCAATGCGCTCCAGGCCGCGGCGCAGGGTGCCGGAAACATGTGGCTGCAGGACGATCAGCGAGGTCAACAGCAACCAATAGCCATGGTCGATATGAAAGAGCAGGATCAGCGCCACATCCAGTCCGCAGACCAGGGCCAGCCTGACCGCGTGGCGCAGCGTGAGCGACTTGCGGGTGAAGTTGGCCAGCAGCAGGTCAAGATCCAGGCCCTGGCGCAACTGGCCCAGCCGTTCGTAGACGTAGCCGAAATGGCCGACGGAGGCGGATGCGCCGCGCGGGGAATTTCTTTCAAGCGGCTTGCCCAGCCGCAACAGGGCCGCGCTCTCAATGGCGGTTTCCAGCAGCGATGCGGTCTCGGTGATTTGCGCCAGCAGAAAGAGGCTGGTTGAATCCGCTTGGCGCGATGGGTCCGGCGGGCCTTGGCAGCCTTCGAGATAACGGGGCAGGCGCTCCATTTCAGAGCGCTTGGCGCGGGCGTGGGCCAAGGTGAGTCCGCGGCGGCGCATCAACAAGGACGCGACCCACAATTCGGCGGAACGCAGATCGGCGAGGCCGACGAGGCTGCGGTCAAAGCAGGGTGAGCCCTCGACTGCCAGGGCTTGCGATTCAAGGTGTTCGGCCAGCGCCACGGTGCGGGCGATGAGCAGGTCGGCGCTCTCCAGCAGCACGACCAGGTGATGGCCCTGAGCGGTCTCGGCCTGATGCTCAGCGCGAATGGCGGCTACCGCGGCCCAGCCCTGCTCGACAGCCTTTCGGATGCGATATTGGTGATGCTGCGCCAGACGATGCCACAGGGCGGCGCGCTGCTTATCGCGAGTCGCCAGTTCGGCCACCGAGCCCAGGAACGAGGCTAGTTCCGCGAAACAGTCGCTGACCGCGGCGCGAGCGGGGCGATACGCGTCCAGAGGCCACAAAAGCAGCGAGAGCACCGCCGCCCATGCGCCACCGGCAAGAATCAGCAGGGCGGCCCCGAGAGCCTCGCGCCAGGAAGTGGCGGGCGCGCCCACACCGCAAACGTAGATGACCTGCACCAGGATTCCGGCCGAGCTGAACGGCTGGCCGAGGACGGCGAGGTAGCTCCAGAGAAAGCACCACAGGACGGTCACCGGCAGCGCCCATTGCAGGCTGCCCCCGGCCACCGACCCGAGAAACAGACCCGCCGCGCCGCCCACGGAAAGCGTGGCCAGGCTGCTCAGGCGCGTGCGGTATGGGCCCCCGGTGTCGGCCAGGATCGCTTCAAATCCGCCCAGCGCGGCCCATCCCATGTTGGGTATTCCCGCCAGGTCGCCCAGCACCAGCGGCGCGCAGAGAGCGACAGCAGCGCGCAGGCCGCGGAACCAGTCCATCCGGCGGGCGAGGGCGAGAGTTCGAGTGCGCAGGTTCGGCGAGAGTTGGCGCGGGGACGGCATGGGGTCATTAAATCAGATGGATACGCACCGTGTTTCAGAAATGGCAGCTACGACGACTGGAGACAACCGAGCGACAGGTCCAGGGTTTCTCTGCGGGTGTTTCCCTGGGTGGTCGACCCGCGAAATCGATTGATTCCGGATGGGTTAAAAATATCTGCAAAATTTGACGGTCAAGAGGAAATAAAAAAGGGGGGGAGGGGGTACCTCCCTGGTGCGGGATGCCGGGAACGCGAGGCAGGTACGGTGACGTTCTTCATGCGTTGGCACTCCGTTGTGGCTTCTCCGCTCGTCTTACTCTTTCCATTGTGCGCTGTCGTGTGGCTATTCTCCGCAAAGAGCGCAGGCCGGGGATTGACGGGTGGCCGGGGCCCGAAAGCGGAAACTGGGCCATCCCAGATTTTCGAACAAAGTCCATCTCGCTATTGCAGGGAAAGACCCGGGGCTAAAGCCCGGCTTAATCGATGGGTTTTATTCGTGAGGCTGAAGCCTCACGCTCCCTCCGGAGAAGCAGCTAAAGCCTCACGCTCCCTGTGGAGAAGCAGCTAAAGCCTCACGCTCCCTCCGGAAAAGCAAAGGATGGGTTTTTAACCAGTCTGGGGTGGTCCAGCTCTCGAGCAGGATCTGGGCCACCCGTTTATGCCGGAATGGGCCTCAATGCCGGAAATGCCGAATGCCGGTGAAGACCATAGCCATGCCCAGCTTGTCGGCCGCGTCGATCACTTCCTGATCGCGAACGGAGCCGCCCGGCTGGATCACGGCTGTAGCCCCGGCTGCGGCGACCGCTTCCAGGCCGTCGGGGAAGGGGAAGAACGCGTCGGAGGCGGCGACGCAGCCCTTCAGCGGCAGCACCGCTTTCATGGCGCCAAAGCGGGCGGCGTCCACACGGCTCATCTGGCCGGCACCGACGCCGATGGTCTGGCCGTCCCGCGCATACACAATGGCGTTCGACTTGACGTGCTTGCAGACGCGCCACGCAAAGAGCAGGCTGCGCAGTTCCTCGGCCGTGGGTGGGCGCCAGGTGACCACCTTCAATCCCGGCTCAAGCCCGCCGGCGTCAATGCGGCCGGTGTCGGCGTCCTGCAAGAGCATTCCGCCCGACACGTGCTTGGCCACCGGACGCGGCGGCGCGGCGTGGACCTCGACCAGGCGCAGGTTCTTCTTGGAGGCAAAGCGCTCGCGGGCTTCAGGAGTGAAGCTGGGAGCGGCGATGGCTTCGACAAAGAGCTTGGCAATCTCCTCGGCTGCGGCTCCGTCCACGGGCCGGTTGATGCCGATGACTCCGCCGAATGCCGAAACCGGGTCGGCGGCCAGCGCCTTCTGATAGGCCTCGAGCAGGTTCGCGCCGGTGGCGGCGCCGCATGGGTTGGTGTGCTTGACGATGATCACGGCCGGCTCGTCGAACTCCTGGGCCAGCTCCCAGCAGGCATCCAGATCGACCAGGTTGTTGAAGCTCAGTTCCTTGCCCTGAAGCTGGTGCGCCCCGGCAATGCCCAGCCCGGAGCCATCGGAATAAAGGGCAGCGCGCTGGTGGGGGTTCTCGCCATAACGCAGCGACTGCGCCAGCGGGAAGTTGATGCGCAGCGTGCTGGGGAAGGCGTCGGGATCGGGCGAGGCGGGACTTTCCGGCGAGGGAGCCGCGGTCGTCGCCGAGATGCGATCGAGCGTGTTGGCGATGGCCGAGTCATAGGCCGCGGTGAGTGCAAACGCCTGCTTGGCCAGCTTCCAGCGGGTCTCGCGGCTCAGGGAGCCATGGGCGGCGTTCAACTCTTCGATCAGGGCGGGATAGTCGGCGACGCGGGTCACGATGGCCACGTCCTCGAAGTTTTTGGCGGCCGAACGCACCATCGACGGGCCGCCAATGTCGATGTTCTCAATCAGGTGGCCGAAGGAAACGCCGGGCATGGCCGCGGTCTTCTCAAAGGCATAGAGGTTCACCACCACCATGTCGATGGGTTCAATGCCGTGGGCGGCGACGGCTGCCTCGTGTTCGTGATTGCCACGGATGTAGAGCAAGCCGCCATGCACGCGTGGATGCAGGGTCTTGACACGGCCATCCAGCATCTCGGGAAAGCCGGTGAGTTCGCTGATGTCCTGGACGCCCAGGCCGGCTTCGCGCAAAGCCCGCGCCGTTCCGCCGGTCGAAACCAGCTCCACGCCAAAATTGACCAGCACCTTGGCCAACTCCACCAGGCCGGTCTTGTCGGTCACACTCAGCAACGCCCGCCGAATCCGTTTTTCCGCGCTCACTCTCGTACTCCTTTTCCGTTTCTTTTCAGATCACACACAGGCCGTCGCCACGCGAGGCCGATGGTGACCAAACTCCAGACTACATCGAATTATGGCGCGTAATCGCACTTCGGGCAGCGAATCACATGCCGGTATGCAGGCGGTACAAAAGTCTCTGGGGTGAAATCCTGCCCGGCGTTGACTGGGATGGGGATCAGGTCTCATCGAAGCGTTGTTTAATGCTGCGGTATGGGAGGAGCAGGTGTTTCGTCGGCCGGGAGGGAGCTTTCCAGCGAACTGGGCGAGTGGAAATGCATTAAAGTTGTGTTATGGAAAGCATTTCCCCAACGCCGCAGCCGGAGATTCTGCCACCGGGCGGCGACTATGCCCCGCAGCCGCAACCGGTTCGCCGGCAGCGGCCCTCATGGTCGACTTCGCCGGCCACGTACATTCTGGTGGGCATCAACTGCCTGGTTTTTCTGGCCATGGTGGCGCACCACGTCAGCGCGGCCAGCCCCACGACAGAGCAACTGATGTTCTGGGGCGCGGACAACGCGGGCAACGTGCTGATGGGCGGCGAGTGGTGGCGCATCGTGACGGCCATGTTTGTGCATGTGGGCATCATCCACCTGGCTACCAATATGTGGTGCCTGTGGAACCTGGGCTTGCTGGCCGAGCCGCTGGTGGGTTCGGTCGGATTGCTGGCGGTCTACGTTCTTACCGGTGCTGCGGGCAACCTGCTCTCCACTCTTGTCAACTGGTTCAAATTCCACGATCTGGGTGTTTTCCCTGCCGGCGCGGGCGCGTCCGGCGCGGTCTTCGGCATTGCCGGGGCGTTGATCATCCTGCTGAAGTCGCCGCGGCTGCCGGTTCCACCCATCGAACTGGCCAAGTTGCGCAAATCGGTGATTTACTTTGCCGCCATCAACCTGGTGATCGGCTTCTCCATCAGCTTTGGCGCGCGGTTGACCGGAATTAACATCGACAACATGGCCCACCTGGGCGGGTTCAGTTGCGGACTGCTGTTCGCTCTGCCCATGGTGCCCCGCTTCGGTTCGCCTCGTCCGCTCTTCGTGAGTCGCCTTCGCCGAGCCGTGGTGATGGTAGTGGGGATCCTGGTGCTGTTCGGGTTCTACCTGGCGCAGCTGCCGGGTTAAGGCTGATGGCGCACAGGACCGAATCCTGTGCAAGAATATTTTCGTACGCTGCCCGTCCAATTCCATCCCCGGGAGGCAGACTATGGAACGCCGTCTATTCCTCAAGCAGGCCGCCATCACGGCGGCCGCCGTTGCATCCACCAGCCAGATCAAGGCATCCCCCAAAACTTCGACTAATCCTATCGCCCGGCGCACGTTGGGCAAGACCGGCGAACAGCTTTCCATCATCGGCTTCGGCGGCATCGTGGTGATGAACGAGGAAACCGGCGCGGCGTCGAATATTGTGGCCGAGGCCGTGGACCGCGGCGTCAACTACTTCGACGTGGCGCCCAGCTATGGCAACGCGCAGGAGCGGCTGGGGCCGGCGCTTGCCCCCTATCGCAACAAGTGCTTCCTGGCCTGCAAGACCGACGGCCGCTTGAAAGACGACTCGCGGGCGGACCTGGAACAGTCGCTGAAACTGCTGAAGACCGATCATCTCGACCTGTATCAGTTTCACGCTCTCACCAAAATGACCGACCTGGACCGGGTGCTGGGTCCCGGCGGCGCTATCGAAACCATGGAAGCGGCAAAGAAGGAAGGGAAGATCCGCTATATCGGTTTTTCCGTCCACTCGGCGGAGACCGCTCTTGCGGCCATGGACCGTTACAACTTCGACACCATTCTGTTTCCGGTGAATTGGGTTCTGTTTACCCAGGCCAACTTTGGCCCGCAGATTCTGAAGCGCGCCGAGGAAAAGAAGATGGGCATTCTGGCGCTGAAGGGCATGGCGAAAACTGTGTGGGCTGCGGACCAGAAGCAGAACCACCCGAACCCGAAGTGCTGGTATCGGCCGGCCGCTTTTCCGGACGAAGCGTCACTCGGCTTGCGCTGGACGTTGGGCCATCCGATCACCGCGGCCCTTCCGCCTGGGGACGAGCGCTATTTCCGGCTGGCGATGGATGTGGCGCAGAACTATAAGCCACTGGCCGCGCACGAAGAACAGGCGCTGCTCAGCGGCGGCCACGGAGTCGAGCCCATCTTCCATTTGGGAAACGACGTATAAGCTCTGGCTCTATCGCACGGCGGTGGCGGCGAATTTCTTGACCATCGCCAGCAGCAGCTTGCGGTCGCTTTCGTTCAGGTTCGAGGAGTAGCGGCGGATCTGCGTGAGGAAGCGCAATTCGTCGTCGCTCAGCTTCTGCGTGTTGAACTGCCGGCCCAGCGTTTCGTCCGCGAAGAACTGGGCTATGGGCATATCGAGCGCCAGCGCGATCTTCGACAGCGTGTCGAGCGAAGGCACCGTGTGGCCGTTTTCCACGCGCGAAAGATAGCAGCGCAGGAGGCCCGTCTTCTTTTCAATGTCTCCCTGGGAGAGCCCTTTTTGCAATCGATGAGTGCGGATGGTGGTGCCGATCTTGATCACGGAGAGAGTCCTGTTCTGTGCCCACCGGAGTTTACTCGGGTGGTAGCGATTAAAAGATTATTGGCTTAATAGTTAACATGCGCGGCGTGAGAATGCAATAGACCTTGCCATAAAATCTTTTGATCGCGAAATTACTGTCGTCGCAGATAACTAGCGGCGGCGTTCGCCCGCTAACTCTATCGCCCTAGCTTGTCGGCAAAGAAGCGGTCCACGCGGGCCAGGGCGTCGGCTGCGTCCTCGGCGCGATAGCCGGCCTGGTTGTTGGGGTTTTCAAAAGCATGGCCGGCCTGGGGATAGATTTTTGCGTCCACCGGCTTGCCCGCCGACTGCATGGCGGCTTCGAACGCATGAACGGCTTCCGGCGGAATGCCGTGATCCTGGCCGCCGAAGTTACCCAGGACGGCGGCATGAATCTGCGCCAGGGCGGACTTATCGGTGGCCAGTGAGCCGTAGTTGATGGCCACGGCCTTGAGCGCGGGGGCGGCAATGGCCAACTGCAGCGCGTAGCCTCCGCCCATGCACCAGCCAACGGCGCCGATGCGGTCACGCGCAACGTCCTTGCGGCTTGCCAGGTAGGCGAAGGCCGCTGTCAGATCGCGCACACCCTGATCCTGAGGCAGACCGCGGGAGAGCTCATGGGCCAGGTCGGGCGTGGTAGCCACCTTGCCGCGATAGAGATCGACGGCCAGCGCAACGTAGCCTTTGGCCGCGTAGCCCGCCGCCTCCTGCTTGATCCAGTCGTTCAGGCCCCACCACTCGTGAATCACGATAAGCGCCGGATGCGGCCCCGCGCCCTGCGGCAGATAGAGCAGGGCCTGTGCGGTGCCGTCGCCGCTGGGAAAGGTGACCGCCTGCTGGCAAGGGGCGCTCATGGCAAAAGCGGCGAGCAGAACAGGAATCGCGTAGACAAAAGCACGCAGAGACTTCATGGGGAAGACCTCTCTTTCGACACGATTATTGAGCCGTGACGGTGCGGAAGGCTACAAATATTTCACGAGATACGCGAGACCGTCCACGGGATTGTCGTTGTAAGGCGCGCAGGGGGCAATGCCGAATCCCACCGGCCTCCGTCGATCCCGACACCGCGTAAACCTTTGCAGCGCGTGGTCCGTCTGACTAAGTACGAGCACGAAATGCTTTGGAGAAAAGATGCGGCAAGCGGCCATGCGGTGGGGTGTTGTATTGGGGATTTTTGTGGCCGGCGGTCTGGCCGTTCAGGGGCAGACTCTGGGCGCTCCCCCCGCGCAGCCTGACAGAACTCCGGCGCAGTCCGCTGCTCCTTCAGCCCCGCAGGGCTCCGGTAGTACCCAGCCGCAGCCTCAGGCGAGTGAGCCTCAAGCCAAGGCCGCGACCGGCGGCACACTGCACGGCCAGGTAAAGAGTGGCAACATTCCACTGCCCGGTGTCACGGTGACCGCGCAGAATACGCTGACCGGCAAGCGCTTCTCCACCACGACCGACATCACGGGCGCGTGGTCGCTCGCCATTCCGCAGAACGGGCGTTACGTCGTCCGCACCCAGTTCGCAGCTTTTGCGATCGGTTCGCAGGAAGCGGTCCTGAACGCAACCAGCCACGATCAGACGGTGAATTTTGAGATTCTGCTGGCTTCGCGTGCAGCCGCGCAGCAGCAGCGCGAACAGGCCCAGCAGGGAACTCAAGAGAATGCCGCGGCGCAGGCCATTCGGCAACTGGCTGCGAACGGCGCGCAGAGCCTGAGCCTGATGAGTTCACTGGCCGTCGGCACTGAAACACAGGGCGGCTCGTCCAACTCGACCAGCGCGGCTGGCGCCTCGCTGCCCTCGATTGCCGGCAACTCCGACTTTGCGGGCGATTCGGTGGCCATCAGCGGGCAGTCGGGCCAGGTGAGTCCGCTGGCTGGTTTGGACATGGACCGCATCCGCGACGCCATGGAGACCATGCGTGCGCAAAACGGCGGGCAAGGCGGGGGAAACTTCTCGGGCCTCGGCGGTCCTGGCGGTGGTCCCGGTGGCGGCATGTTTGGCGGAGGCGGCTTCGGCGGGCCTGGAGGGTTTGGCGGCGGTCCCGGTGGCGGGCGCGGCAACTTTCGCGGCTTCAATCCCGGCCAGCCGCACGGGGCTATTTTTTGGAGCGGCAACAACTCGGCGCTCAATGCGGAGCAGTTTTCACTGCGCGGCCAGTCGCAGGGACAGCCGGATTCCGGCTCCAACCGCTTCGGCCTGACTTTCATGAGCGCGCCTTACATTCCGGGGCTCACCAAGCCCAGCGGCAAAGACACCATGTTCCTGACGCTGAATGGCACGCGCAGTTCGACGCCTTCAGACCAGTACGCCACAGTGCCTACGGATGCCGAGCGCGCGGGCAATATTCCCGGCCTTTCGGCGCCCATTACGCCCGTAGCCGAAGCGGTCAATCTGCTCAAATATTTCCCGGAGCCGAACCTTCCCGGCGATACGCAAAACTATCATCTGCTGACCACCGCGCAAACCAACTCCACCCAGGCAGGTGTGCGCTACATGCGCAGCTTGGGCGCCAACGCCACGCAACCCGGCGGCGGACGTGGCGGGTTCGGCAGCGGCAGCGGGCGAAAGTCCCAGAATCAAGGCCTGCGCCAAAGCATCAACTTCAATTACAACTGGAGCCGCTCCGCGCAGGACAACGTCAACATCTTTCCCGAACTGGGCGGCAAAGGCACTTCGGACTCGAACTCCGTGCAGGCCGGCTACACGGTGGGCTACCACAAACTCACCAACATCTTCAACGTGAGTTGGAATCGCAGCGATAGCCAGACGACCAACTTCTTCACCAACACGACCGACATTGCGAGCCAGGTTGGAATCTACGGACCGACACCAACCGACGGGACAGGCAACACCCCGCTGAACTCCAGCCCCCTCAACTACGGCCTGCCCAACATCACGCTGAGCAACATCTCCGGGCTCAACCAGCAGCAGCCGAGTTTTTCGCTGTCGCAAACCATCTCTTTCTCCGAGACGCTGAGCTGGATTCACGGCAAGCACAACCTGCGCTTTGGCGGCGATTACCGGCGCGTGCATCACGATTTTCTGGGCGGCTCGAATTCGACCGGCTCGTTCTACTTCACTGGTCTTTACACCGGCTCCTCGCTGGGTGATTTCCTGCTCGGCGAGCCGCAAGAGACCACCATCGACTCCTCCGCCAGCAAGAGCTACCTGCGCGACAACGTGATGGACGCCTACGCCATGGACGATTGGCGCATTCTTCCGCGGCTCACGCTCAACTACGGTGTGCGCTACGAGTTCTACGCGCCCTACACCGAGAAGTACGGCCATCTCGCTTTTGTCGATACCAACCCCGGCGACAGCTTTACCAAGGCCACCGAAGTCGCGGCAGGCGGCAATGGCCCCTATAGCGGCTCCCTGCCTTCTTCGCTGGTTTTCCCTTTCCGCACAGCCTTTGCACCGCGGATTGGCGTGGCTCTGCGGCTACCCAGGCAGACCGTGATGCGCGCCGGCTTCGGGATGAATTACACCGTCGGGCAGTACGCCACCTTCGCAACCGCCATGGCCCATCAACCGCCCTTCGCCAACGAGCAGACGAACGAAGCGGGCACGCTTTGCGGCGCTGCTGCCACGGACTGCCTCTCGCTGGCCAACGGATTTCGCGCCTCCGACACCACCGGCAACTATGCTGTGGACCCGCACTACCAATTGCCGTATGTGCAGGTGTGGAACCTGGACGTGCAGAAGTCGCTGCCCTGGGGCGTGGTTATGAATGTGGGCTATAACGGTTCCAAGGGCAATCACCTGGACATTACAAGCGCTCCCGGCCGCAGCCCGCTTGGCGTCAGCTACTCCGGTGCGCTGTTCAACTATGAGCAGGCTGTCGCCTTCTCCAAGTTCAGCGCTGGAACGCTGCGGGTAAACAAGCGGCTCTCAAGCGGCATTGCGCTGGGCGCCAACTACCAGTACTCGCACTCGATCGACAATGCCGGTTCCGTGGGCGGAACATCGACCGTGGTGGCGCAGAACTGGCAGGACCTGGGAGCCGAGGAAGGCAACTCGAGTTTCGATCAGCGCCACAAGGTCAGCGGGAATTATCTTTACGAACTGCCGTTCGGCAAGGACAAGCGCTGGCTGACGGCTGGAACCCCGGCGCACTTTTTTGAGGGATTCTCGGTCTCCGGCAGTTTTACCTTCGCCACCGGTCTGCCGCTTACGCCCACCTATCAGGCCACGACCGAGGACGTCGCGCGCGGCACGGCTGGTTCGCTCCGTCCCGATCGCAAGGCCGGAGTTTCGCTGACAGCGGGCGGCGGCTCACTCAAGCAGTGGTTCAACACGGCGGCCTTTGTTGCTCCCGCAAATACCTACGGCAATGCCTCGCGCAACTCGATTACCGGGCCAGGGACGGTGTCGAACAACATGACGCTTTCGAAGACGATGCAGATGGGCGACTCGCGCAGCATGGAAATGCGCGCCACCATCGACAACGTTTTCAACACCGTGCAATATTCCGGCGTAGACACCAATGTGGCCTCGCCAACGTTTGGACAGGTGACTTCGGTCGGCACGATGCGGTCGCTTCAATTCATGGCGAGATTCAGGTTTTAGCTCGTCCCAGGTCTCAGAATCGAGACCTGGGGCACCCGGCGTGTGAGTCGAGTAAGCAAGTGAGCGAGTTGGTTTCGGAAGGGAATTCATGACGGGTTGGGCGCAGAAGATCGGAGCGGGAATTGCGGCGCTGGCACTGGCGCTGCCGGGCGCACAGCCAGCGGTAGCGCAGGACTCCGGGCAGACACAGGGCACGCAGGTCTCCACCACGCCGCAAAGCGGCTTCACGCTCAAGATGAACGGCGAACTGGTGCTGACCAACGTGGTGGCGCGCGACCAGAAAACCGGCGAGGTGCTGCGCGGGCTCAAGCAGAGCGACTTCAGCGTCTACGAGAACGGCAAGCAGCAGCAGATTTCCACTTTCGATTTTGAAAGCGTCGACATGGCCACGCCGCTGAACGAGGCGACGATCAGCGGACTCGCGGCGGGCGCGACCGGCAACGGAACCAAGGCCGCCGTGGTGGCCAAGCCGGAAGACCTGCGTAACCACCGGCTGATCGTCATGTTCTTCGACCTCACCTCGATGCAGCCCGAAGACCTGGACCGCAGCGTGGATGCGGCGCAGGAGTTTCTGCGTACCAAGATGCAGCCGGCCGACCTGGTGGCGCTGGTTTCGCTCGGAGACACGCTCAAGGTGGATCAGGATTTCACCGCCGACAAGAAGGCGCTGATGAACGAAGTCGCCGTCTACAACGGCACCCAGGGCGAGGGCTTTGCCGCGGGCGCCACCTCCAACTCCAACCAGGCGGAAGACACCACCGGCTACACGCCCGACGAGAGCGAATACAACGACCTCAATACCGACCGCGAGCTTTTTGCGCTGCGGGCCATCTCCAAGTCGCTCGAAAAGATTACCGAAAAGAAATCGCTGCTTTATTTTTCCGGCGGCATCTCGCGCGACGGAATTGAGAACCAGGCTTCGCTGCGTTCGGCCGTCAATGCGGCGGTGCGCGCCAACCTGGCTATCTATAGCGTGGACACGCGCGGCTTGCAGGCAGTTTCAGCGCTGGGCGATGCATCCACCGGCAGCCTGCGCGGCACTGGAGCCTTCAATGGCGGCGCGCTCACCAATAACATGAACGCCAACTTCGCCTCGCAGGAGGTGATGGCCACGCTATCAACGGATACGGGTGGCAAGGCGTTCTTTGATTCCAACGACTTTGCCCCGGCTTTTGCTCAAGTGCAGCGCGACACATCGGCCTACTACGCCATCGGCTTCCATAGTTCGAGTTCGGCGCGTGATGGCAAGTATCGCAAGCTGACCATCAAGATCAACCGGCCCGGCGTGAAGCTCGAATACCGTCCCGGCTACTATGCGCCGGCCGACTTCAAGCACTCCGGCCGCGAAGACCGCGAGCGCGAACTCGACGAAGAACTGGCCAGCGATCTGCCGGCCACCGATATGGCTGTTTATCTGGACGCGATGTACTTCCGGCTGGACGAGAACCGGTTCTATGTGCCGGTTTCGCTCATTGTGCCCGGCTCGCAGATTCCCTTCGTCAAGGGAGGCGACAAGGACAAGGCCACGCTGGACATCATCGGCACGGTCATCGACGAGGCGAAACGGCCCATCGGCCAGGCGCGCGAGACGGTCAAGCTCAACCTGGACTCGGCGCAGCAGGCGCGGCAGAAGAACATCCAGTACACCACCAGTTTCAACCTGCCGCCGGGCAAATACCATTTGAAGTTTGTTGTCCGCGAAAATCAGACGGGCCGGATGGGCTCGTTCGAGGCCGACATTGTGCTGCCGGAGATGAAGAAGACGCCTCTGAAAATGAGTTCGATTGTGCTGGCGTCCATGCGGCAGCCGAGCAAGAAGCAGAGCCCGCTGATTCGCAATGGCGAGGAGTACGTGCCCAACATCAGCCACGTCTTCCGACAGGATCAGCATCTCTACCTGCTCTATGAAATCTATTCGCCGGCCAAAGAAAAGGCGGCAGAGAATCAGCCCAAGGGGACCAAGCCGGGAATCAACCTGTTAAGCAGTTTGGAGCTGATTCAGGGCTCGACCAAGGTGTATGAAACGCCGCTGGTGCAGGCGCGCGTCATCAACGTGGAGGGCCGCGACGCGGTGGCCATCGAACTGGATGTGCCGCTGGACAAACTCAAGCCCGGCCAATACCTATGCCAGTTGAACGTGATCGACGACGCCCAGGGCAGCTTTGCATTTCCTCGATTTGCGGTGCTGGTACGCGAACCGGCTGCTGCAACTCAGCCGGCTGCGGGCGGTTCGTCGCCTGGGGCCGTGCAGGGATCCGGGGCCGCGCCGGTTTCTGCCAATCCGTAAGGGCAGTGACGGCAGCCCGAGCCGCAGCAGGAGCCGCGCTTCAGGTGAAATGCCGCGGTGAAGACCAGGTTCGTGCCTTCAAGATAAAAGTCTTCGGACGCGAGCGCGGGCAGCGCGGCGATGGGCTGATTCTCGTCCATCGCTCCATTGTCGCGGATTTCCTTCTGCGGCGTCGCGGGTAAAATCAAAGCATGAGACTTTCCGCGCAGGACCGCGCCCGCCGCATCAAGATCATTCTCTTCGACGTGGACGGCGTTCTGACCGACGGCACCATCTGGCTTGTTCCTGCCCCTGCGGGCGGCAGCCCTTCCATTCAAGGTCAACTGGCCGGGAAAGACGGCGAAGTCGGCTTTGGCGTTCAATCGGCCACCATGATGGAAGCGAAGGGCTACAGCGCGCACGACGGTACGGCGATTTCGCTGGCGCGTCTGGGCGGCATGAAGTGCGGCGTCATCACCAAGCGCATCAGCGAAACCGTGGCCCAGCGTTCCCGCGACCTGAAGCTTGAGTTTGTTTACATGGGTCAGGCCTTCAAAATGAAGGCGGTGCGCGAGATCATGGAAAAGGAAGGCGTGACGCTGGACGAGATCGCCTACGTGGGCGACGACGTGATCGATCTCCCCGTAATGCGTGCGTGCGGCTTTGCTGTCGCTGTGGCGAATGCGCGGGCGCAGGTGAAGTCCGAGGCCCACTACGTGACGCCCAACCCCGGCGGCGCAGGAGCAGGGCGCGATGCGGTCGAGTTTATCCTCGAATCCAAAGGCTTGCTCAACCAGTGCATTGAAGCCTATATCGATGAGAGCAACCCCATTCCGGCTTCGATGGACATCGGCAAGGGTGGGACTTCGAACTAAGTACAACCCGGCGGCGATTCGCCTGCCGGCAAAAAATTGTGACAGATAGAGCAGGCTCATTCATGGAGACAAAACCAAAACGTGCGGTCGTTCTATTGAGCGGCGGCCTCGATTCATCCACTGTGCTGGCGATTGCCAGGAGCCAGGGGTACGAGTTGTACGCGCTGTCGTTTTCCTATGGCCAGCGGCACGTGATTGAACTGGAAGCCGCGCGTCGCGTCGCGGCGTCGATCGGCGTCAAAGACCATCGCATCGCGGCCATCGATCTGCGCGTCTTCGGCGGCTCCGCGCTCACTGCGGACATCGCCGTTCCCAAGGGCCGCGGCACGGACGAGATGAGCCACGGCATTCCCATTACTTATGTCCCGGCGCGCAACACCATTTTTCTTTCGTTCGCGCTGGCCTGGGCGGAAGTGCTGGGCTCGAGCGACATTTTCATTGGCGTCAATGCGCTGGATTATTCGGGCTATCCCGACTGCCGTCCGGAATTCATCCAGGCATTCGAGAAGATGGCCAACCTGGCGACCAAGGCCGGGGTTGAAGGACGCCAGGCGCTCAAGATTCATACGCCGCTGATCGCGCTTTCCAAAGCGGAGATCGTGCACAAAGGCATCGAACTGGGAGTGGACTACAGTCTCACCAGCAGTTGCTATGATCCGTCGTCCACCGGCGACCCTTGCGGGCAATGCGATTCGTGCCTGTTGAGGCAAAAGGGATTCGGCGAAAACGGCCTCAAGGATCCGCTCAATTATCCGAGTGCCGGGAATCAGGTTTAATCATGAGTTACGCCGTCAAGGAAATCTTCTATACGTTGCAGGGCGAGGGCGCGCAGGCCGGACGCGCGGCGGTGTTCTGCCGCTTTGCCGGATGCAATCTCTGGTCGGGCCGCGAAGAAGATCGGGCCCAGGCGACGTGCAAGTTTTGCGACACGGATTTTGTGGGCGTCAACGGATCGGGCGGAGGAAAATTCGAAACTGCCGAAGCGTTGGCCGCTGCCGTCGACGAGAAGTGGCCGAGGGATTTCTCTCTCGGCAAGCGGTTCGTGGTGTGCACTGGCGGAGAGCCGCTGTTGCAACTCGACGCCAAGCTGATAGCCGCGCTGCATGAGCGCGCATTTCAAATCGCCGTTGAAACCAACGGAACGGTTGCAGCGCCGGCCGGCGTGGACTGGCTCTGTGTCAGCCCCAAGGCCGGGGCAAATTTCGTGCAGCGCAACGGCGACGAGCTGAAGCTGGTCTTTCCGCAGACGGAAGCCGATCCCGCGAAGTTCGAACTGCTCAGCTTCCGGCATTTCTTTTTGCAGCCGATGGATGGGCCGCGGCGCACGGAGAATACCGAACTCGCAGTACGCTATTGCCTCGACCACCCGCAATGGCGTTTAAGCCTGCAAACCCACAAGTTTCTCGGCATTCCATAGAATATAGAGAATGGAAGTCTTCAAGGAGTTCACCATCGAGGCGGCGCATTGGCTGCCGAATGTCCCCCAGGGGCACAAATGCAGACGGCTGCACGGCCACAGCTTTCACATTGCGATTCACGTGAGCGGCCCAATTGACCCGCAGTTTGGCTGGGTTATCGACTTTGCGGACATCAAGACCGCGTTCCAGACGATTGAGGACCAGATCGATCACCGCTGTCTGAACGAAGTCGAGGGGTTAGAGAATCCGACCAGCGAAAACCTCGCGCGCTGGCTGTGGGTTCGCCTGCGTCCTGTTCTTCCGGCGCTGAGCCGCGTGGTGGTCAAGGAAACCTGCACCAGCGGCTGCATCTACACGGGCGAAGCCGCAGAATAGCCTGGACGGTACCTGCGGAATGACGATGGCAGATTGTCAGGACTGTGGCCGGATGATTTCGTCCGTTGGCTTGATGCTTTCCCAGGTCTCAGAAGCGAGACCTGGGGCACCCAAGTTGGTACGCTTTCATGCGGTCCTAGTGGACCACGATGGCTGTGCGGTGCTTGCACCCGCAGGAACGGCGCAGCACAAGTTCAACCGGCAACACAATCCGGTTTCCGGCCTGCGGACACTCGCCACGCTCGATGCGATCAAATAACAAATTTGCCGCAACCCGGCCCATCTCCTGCGCGGGCTGACGCACAACCGTCAGCGGAGGAGAGGTCAGCTCGGCCAAGTCGAAATCATCAAATCCGGCCAGGGCAACATCGTTGGGAACCTTCACGCCCAAACTCAGCAGGGAAGCAAAGACGTAGCGGGTGGCCAAATTATTCGAGGCGAAAAAGGCAGTCGGCGGGTTGGCTCCGCGCAGCTTTTCTTCGATTGCGCGATGGGTATCTTCCCGCGATTCGCACCCGAAAAACGAATCCTCTTTCAGGCCGGCATCCTGCATGGCGCGGCGGTAGCCGAGAAATCGGGAGTTGATTGTGAATAGGGACCGGCTGAGTCCCATAAAGGTGATGCGCCGATGCCCGTGCTCAATGAGATGCTCCACCATTCGGCGCGCGCCAGCAGTGTTTTGCACCAGCACAACATCCAATGCGGAATCGGAGACGGGGCGATCAAAACACACCACCGGAGTCTTGCCGAACAAACTCCGCGTGAGACGCGAATTGCGGGACGTTGCCGGAATCACGACCATGCCGTCCACGTGCCGCTGCAGCATCTGCTCCGCCTCGGCATATTCCGTATCCGCATCTTCGTTTGACGTGGTGATGAGAACAGAATAGCCATGGTCTTTGGCGATGGTCGTCACCGCGTGGGCGCAGTTGGCAAAAAACGGATCGAAGAGGTAAGGGAGAATGAGGCCGATGGACCGGCTTCGCTGGCCGCGAAAGGCACGCGCCAGTTCATTGGGGCGATAGCGTAACTGGTCGATCGCGGTTTGCACTCGCTTGGCCGTATCGGGCGCTACCGGAACGGTTCCACTCAGCACGCGGGAAACGGTCATTGTGCCGACGCCGGCCAGGCGAGCTACGTCGCTCATGGTGGGCTTCCGGTTCACAAATTCTGCCCCGGCGCCTTTGCCGACGCTGTTGCGTGACGGGTTCTTGGGTGAGTCTGGCAATTGGATGACTCCCGCATATTCAACTCAATACGACCCTGGCGGTACGATCCAGAATGCAGATGGATGCCCGCCCTCGCAATCTTCACACTTGGCCAGATCACGAGAGAGTCGATGCAAAGCGCCCATCGGCACTCAGGCGGTTCAAGACAGAGATACTGATAAGCAAGGTTTATACCAGCTTGACACCAAGAACGGCAACCGATTGAGGCACATGCCGCAATGCAGAGCCATCCATGCGACCTCAGAAGCCGAGGCCAATCTCAGCCGAGAAGGGGCAAATCCCACGCGCGCGACTGGAGTAAACTCAGGAGTTGTCGCGCGCCTGACCAGAAATGCGTCTCTGAACACACCGGTCTTCGCGGGCCAACAATGAGTTCGAATATAACTTGCGGTCAAGTCTTGGATGAAGAGGTACAAGATGGTAACTCGACGTGAATTTCTCGACACGCTTGCGGTGGGTGCGGCAGGCATGGCGATCGGAGCGACGGCCAAAAGTTATGGCCAGATTCTCGGCTCCAATGATCGTCTCAATTTTGCCCTGATCGGCCTCCATGGGCGGGCTTACGCGCATCTTTCCTCGCTCAAGGCCAACAAGGATGCAGCCCGCGTCTCGCATGTGTGCGATGTCGACAGCGACATACTGAAGAAGTTTGCCGGCGATACGCAGCGCGAACTCGGCTACGCTCCTTCGATGGACAAGGATTTTCGCCGTATTCTCCAGTTGAAGGAAGTCGACGCCATCGCCATTGCGACTCCCGACCACTGGCACGCGCCCATGGCCATCGCGGGCTTGCGGGCGGGCAAGCATGTCTATGTCGAAAAACCTTGCAGCCACAATCCGGCCGAAGGTGCAATGCTGGTCGCGGCCCAGCAGAAATACGGAAAGCTGGTGCAGATGGGCACGCAGCAGCGCTCGTCGGCGCACACCATCGAGATTGTGGACAAGATTCATAACGGCCTGATCGGCCGCGCCTACTTTGCCAAGGCTTGGTACAGCAACCAGAGAAAATCGATCGGGGTTGGCAAGGAAGTTCCTGTTCCCCAGCAACTGGATTGGGATCTTTGGCAGGGGCCAGCGCCGCGCGCGACTTACAAAGACAATGTTCAGCCGTATAACTGGCATTGGTTCAGGACCTATGGAACGGGCGAGACGCTCAACAACGGAACGCACGAGGTCGATGTTTGCCGTTGGGCGCTCGATGCCGGATATCCGCAGCGCATTACATCCTCTGGAGGGAGATACCACTTCAAGGACGATTGGCAGTTTTATGACACGCTTGTGACGAACTTCGACTACGGCGACAAGATGATTTCGTGGGACTGCAAGTGCTGCCAGGGAATGAAGTATTACAATCGCGACCGCGGTTCGGTCATCATGGGAACTACGGGTTCGGTGCTGGTGGATCGCGACGGCTACGAGGTCTACGATCTCAAAGGCAACAAGACCAGCGAATTTGTGACTGGCAAAGCAACGTCATCTTCCGACCTCACCGGCCGCGACACGATGACCGACGCGCACTTTGCCAACTTTATCGCCGGAATCCGCAAGGGAGAGAAACTCCGCGCACCGGTTTCAGTGGGTAATGTGGCCGTCACCATGCTTCAACTTTCGAACGTCGCCTGGGAAGTGAACCGTGAACTGGCGCTCGATACAAACGACGGAAAAATCCTGCGCGACGCCGAAGCGATGAAGATGTGGAGCCGGGAATACGAGAGCGGTTGGGCGCCGTCGATTTAGGCGCGACCAGGGAGTGTACGACTCATGAGCAAATCTTTTTCACGTCGCAATTTCGTTCAATCGGGAGCGCTCATCGCTGCGGCGTGCGCAACCCCCACCGCAGCGCGAACCTTTGCCGAGACTACGCCAGCGTCTGGAAAGCCATCGCCGATTCAACTTGGGCTGGCCAGTTACACCTTCCGCAACTTTTCGCGGGCGCAGATGATCGGGTTCATGAAGCAACTGAACGTCACCGGTCTGAACGCGAAAGACATCAAGGACCATCTGCCGCAAGATCCGCAGGAAGAGGCGAAGGCGCTGGAAGACTATGCGGCCGCAGGCATTCATCTCCATGCCGCCGGAGCCATCTACTTTGCGAAGGATGAAGAAGCCGACATCCGCAGCAAATTCGAGTATTGCAAGCGCGCAGGGATCTCGGTGATTGTCGCCGGCGATCCGACACCGGAAACTCTTTCGCATCTTCAGAAGTTCGTAGCGGAGTACGACATCCGCATTGCCGTCCACAATCACGGACCGGAAGATAAGTTGTGGCCGTCGCCGCTCGATGTGTTGAAAGTGGTCAAGGACATGGACCCGCGCATTGGTTGCTGCATCGACCTGGGCCATGCGGCGCGCGCCGGCGCGGACGTGGTTCAGGCCATTCATGCAGTGGGGCCGCGGCTGTTCAATATCCACATCAAGGACCTGACGAGTTTCCAGGACAAAGAGAGCCAGGTCGCTGTGGGCGAAGGCATTCTGCCTATCAGAGAGATATTCGATGCCTTGGCCGCAATTAAGTACAAGGGCTTTGTCGATCTCGAATATGAGATTCACGGCGACGATCCGATGCCCGGCGTGATCGCCAGCTTCGCTTACATGCGCGGCGTCCTGGCAGGCATGGGCTATGTAAGTCGCGGCTGAAGCGAAAGGCTGGTATTGGCCACTGCTCGCCGGTGCCATAATTGCTCTATGGCAAGCCTCGAAAACTTTCGCGTGGTGGTGTTTCGTGCGGTGGCGGAGCGGCTCAGTTTCCGCAAGGCCGCCGAAGAGTTATACCTGACGCAGCCCGCCGTGAGCTTGCAGATCAAGGCTCTTGAGGAAGATATTGGAGTTCAGCTCTTCGATCGCACCGGGACGCGCGTCGCTCTGACCCAGGCGGGCAAAGTGTTGCTCGGGTATGCGCAGCAGGGAAGTGCGCTTCTGGCGCAGGCGGAACGCGACATTGCAGCCCTCAGCGGCGAGCACGCCGGAGAACTGGCCCTGGGCGCTTCGACCACCATCGCGCAATATGTGCTGCCGCGCCTGCTGGGCGAGTTTCGCCGCGAGCATCCGCGCGTTCATCCCACGCTGATCAGCGGCAACACGGAACACATTGTAGATGCGGTCGAGAAGCAGAAGATCGTGCTGGGCCTCATCGAAGGTCCGGCGCGCAACCGCGATGTAAAGACCGAGCCGTTTCTTGAAGACGAACTGGTTGTGATCGCCCCCACTGCGCACGAATGGGCCGAGCGCAATTCGGTTTCGGTCTCCGAAATAGCGGCGGTGCCTCTGCTCATGCGGGAGCGCGGATCCGGCACGCGGCACGTGGTTGAGATGGCGCTGGAGCGGCAAGGCGTCAAGTTGAGTTCGCTGCAAATCGTGATGGAACTGGATTCGACCGAAGCCATCAAGTCCGCGGTGGAAGCAGGTTTGGGCATCGGATTCGTTTCGCGCTGGGCGATCGCGAAAGACCTGCGGCTCGACAGCAGCTTCAGGATTGTCGATGTGGAAGGGTTGCGCATCAAGCGCCAGTTTCAGGTTGCGTACGCTTCCGGTCCTGAGCAGGCCGGGCTGGCAGTTGAGTTTCGCCGGTTCCTCTTTTCGCACGCGGGCAGGCAAAGAACGTTGGCAGGGAAGAAGCGCCCCTAGTTTTTTCCGCCCCATAAGAAATGCAAATGGGGCATGAGTACTACTGCTTGGACGCGATCGAGTATCCCCGCCACACTTGATGTGTGTCCAAAAACATCTTCTTTGCTGGATTGATCCTTGCCGCGAGCGGGCTGCTATCGCCGCCGCTGGCGCTGGCCGCGGGTTTGGCGTATGGCTTCACTTTCGTCCATCCATATCATCTGGACGCCAAGCGCCTGTCGAAGTTGCTGCTGCAGGTTTCGGTGGTGGGGCTCGGGTTCGGTATGGATTTGCAGCAGGTGCTGCAGGCGGGCCGCTCCGGCTTCGTCTACACCGCGATCAGCATCACCTTTGCCTTGCTGCTGGGCTGGGGGCTGGGGAAACTCCTCAGCGTCGAGAAGAAAATTTCGTTTCTCATCTCCGCCGGCACGGCCATCTGCGGCGGCAGCGCCATTGCCGCCATCGCGCCCATTTCGGGCGCCAGCGAGGAAGAGATTGCGGTCTCACTCGGTACAGTCTTCGTGCTGAATTCGGTTGCCCTGCTTGCCTTTCCGGCAATCGGCAGCGCGTTGCATATGACGCAAACGCAGTTCGGCCTTTGGGCGGCGCTGGCCATTCATGACACCAGCTCCGTGGTCGGCGCGGCGGCAAAATTCGGAGCCGTCGCACTGGCCGTTGGCACCACTGTCAAACTCGCGCGCGCACTGTGGATTGTGCCACTGTCGTTCGGAACGGCGATGGCGGAGAAGAGCAAGGCGCGCGTTCACTGGCCGTGGTTCATTCTCTTCTTTTGCCTTGCGGCGGTCGCCAACACTTACGTGCCGATGTTTCAGCCGGTTTATCCGGAACTCAAGCACCTGGGCGTGATCGGCCTGACGGTTACGCTGTTCCTGATCGGAACGGGGCTCTCCATGAAAACTCTTCGCGAGGTTGGTGTGCGGCCGCTGCTGCAAGGAATTGCTCTTTGGATCGTTGTTGCGGCAGGTTCGCTGGCGTTGATCCGGGGCGGATGGATTCATCTATAGAGACGCCCGGTTGAAGGGCAAAATAAAAAAACGCGCGACTTGAAAATTTCTCGCGATACGCTGAAACGATTCCGAGCCAGCCCGCACTATCCCTCGTGTGCCGAACACAGGCTTCCGGATGTTGAGCGCTGCGATGGCTTCAATGAGCGACTCGGACGCCATGATCCGCATTCCCGGCAAGACTTTTCGAATAGGGAAAGACTCTGAAGGAGATGTACCATGTGCCGTGGTCAGCAGCGAAGGACTTTGGGAGAGGACGAAACCGCACAGAACGACGCTCTGCATCTTTATTACTCCGGGCACGTCCCGGTGCACATCCGCGGATCGATTACCGGGCAGATTTATCCTTTCTCGCACCTGCAACCGGTGCAGCCCGTCGATTCAAGAGACGCCGTGTTCTTGCTGGCCAGTCCGCTCTTCAGGTTGACGCGATGAACCTCGCAACTCTGCAAACGACGCGCAAACGCGGCTGCTTCGGGCGGCCCGATGGGCCCTCTGCTTCGGGAGGCGAATTCCGGCCGGCGGCTAGACCGGCGATGCTATACTCGTTTCCTCGCGGGTCTGCGGAGCCAATTTTGCAATTTCAAACCTTCGATGCAGGTTACGTTGAAAACCTCTGCGCAGGAGACCGCCGGACGCAAGAGCATTTCGTCGGCTACTTCAGCCAACTGCTCCAGATCAAGCTCCGCTCGCGGCTCCAGTCTCCGCACGCCATCGAAGACGTGCGCCAGGAAACCTTTGCGCGGGTGCTGACGGTTTTGCGCAGGGATGGCGGATTGCGCCAGCCGGAGCGCCTCGGGGCTTTTGTCAATACTGTCTGCAACCATGTGCTCTTCGAGCATTACCGCTCCTCCCGAGGCGGCGAGTCTCTCGATGAGGAAGGCCGGCCGGAACTTTCCGCCAAAGGCGCCGATGCGCTGGATATCGTGGCTGCCCGCCAAATCAAAGACAAAGTTCGGATGATCCTGTTGGGCCTGGAGCCGCGCGACCGCCTGCTGCTGAAAGCGGTGTTTCTGGACGAGCGCGACCGCGATGAGGTCTGCCGGGAGTTTGGCGTGGAGCGCGACTACCTGCGCGTTCTGCTGCACCGCGCCAAGCAGGAATTCAAAATCGAATATGTGAAGCGGATCGGCAAGCCGCGGCCTCTGGACTCATGACGAAAAAGGCTGAAACGATACGCGGTTGGAACGCACTATGGTGCAGGTTGGATTGGAAGGGGGTAGGGCGATGGAACATACCGAAGCGATAGAAAAGATGGCTGCGGAGCGATACCTCCTGGGGGAGCTGGCCCCTGAAGAACTTGAGGCATTTGAGGAGCACGTGTTCGATTGTCCCGACTGCATCCTCGATCTCCGTGCGGGCGAAGCGTTTGTGGCGGAAGCCAAGGTCCAGTTGCCGGAGTTGACGACAGCGGTGCCGACGCCAAGGCCCAAGGAGAACGGCAAACTCAAGGAGAAACGGGACCACTGGCTTGCGTGGCTGCGTCCGGCCTTTGCCGCGCCCGTTTTTGCCACGCTGCTGCTCGTTCTCGGTTACCAGAATCTGGTTACCTATCCGGCGCTGCGCGCTGCGGCAAACCAGCCGCGGCTGCTTCCCTGGGTTCCACTGCACGAAGCCACGCGTGGCGCTCACATGACAGTAGCCGCCGATCGCACACATGGCGTTGCGCTGCCGATTGATCTTTCCCCTCAGCCGGGTTTCAGTGGGTACGCTTCCTATTCCATTGACCTTTACGATCCGGATGCAAAACTGGTCTGGACCGGCGTCGCGGCTGCCCCGGGCGACGGAGACGGCGGCGATCAGCGAGTCTCTCTGGCGATTCCGGGCGCCACGCTGCGGACGGGCACCTATACCGTTGCGGTCTCCGGCATTTCAGCTCAGGGTCAGCACACTGCGATCGACCGCTATACCGTTGATATTCGTTTAATGAATTAGCTTATTTCTGCCCGGAGCTTGCAGTTTTCCGCAAGCTCCGGAAAAACAATCCGCAACCTCCAAAAAATCCCGTAGAATTCCCGCATCGACAAAAAGGAGGGTGAAAGCGCCCATGTCTGAAACGATCGCAAGACAGCACACTTACCATGCGGAAGCGACCGTCCTCAAAGGTCATCTGCTCCTGCCGCTAGCCCAGGAAATCAAACCCCAGGCCTACGCAAAGCTTCCGGAAGAAGGCGGGTATCTCGCCCAGAAAGCGTGCGATTACCGGCTTGAATCGGCGATCTCCTTCCGCTCCGCCCACACGCAGGTTGCGGGCAACCTGGATATCAAACCGGGCCATGGTTGGACTACCTTGACGACCGCGGTGGTGGAGGGACTGAACGCGTTCGATGTGGTCACCGCGGACAAGGTGGTGGGGCAGATTGCGATCGAACACCCTCTCGCCGGCTACGTGCCGAAGGTGAGTTTCCTGGGCACGCATTTTGATAACTTGCGTATCGGCGGGCATCCCGTCAAACTGGATTGCGACCTTGACCTGTTCGGCCAGAAGCCCGAAAACGACGCACCCTATACGCAGGACCCCGGATTCATCCGCCGGGTGAACAAACAGCACGAGCAGGTCCGCGCCCATCCCAGCCTGCTGGAGGAACTTGTCCAGCGGTATACTGGCCTTCCCTCGAAGATCGAAAATCCGGAGGCGGTCGAATGCTCATTGGTCAACCAGGCGGAAGGCTCTTTCCCTGGGCGATGCTTTGGGCACGTGATCGAGGTTCCCGACTTCGGCACGATCGTTCTGGGAGCCCTGCGCCTGGAGCAGTCGGACTTTCAGGTGGGCACGGGGATTCCCAAGAGCACACTCTTCCGCCTGACGATGATCGAATTGAAGTTGGGCTGCCTGGCGGCCGGGAGCGTGCCAATTTGCCAAATGCACGTAAATGGGAGGAGCCATCCGTAGCCCACGCAATTGTGCGGATCTCTTGACATTGGGTGCAGCTGACAATATAAACACGAGTCAGGATGTGATTTGACGCAGAGGTTGCGTGCCTCGCTGTTTGTGCCATTTGGGTTTGTGAGAAGTGCGGAGGATCAAAGACCCCATCTCAATACAGAAGTGGTCCTACAACATCCGGCTCGCCTATTCTGGTCTCCGCCAGTCTGTTGACCCGCTAGGCGCCGGGACCGCGTGAGAGCGGGCATCGTGGCCTCACTAAGCAGAATTCTCCGCCTCCTGCCAACCCAATGCGGCTTGGCAGCGATGCTGCTTCTACTCGCTCCACTGAGGGACACCCGCCCCATTAGCGCCCAAGATGGGTATGTTCATGCATGGCGACTCTTCTTGCATGGACAGTTGGCGACAAGTCAATTGGAAGCGGAGTGGGGCTATCGGCGATTCCGCGGACGAGACCCAGGGTCAGCCTCGAAATTCCAACTGCTGGAGGCCGAGGCCATGATCTGGCGAGGGGCAAATCAGGATGCCCTGCGCCTCCTCTCGGAGCCGTCAGGCACCATCGATCCCCCCGAAGAACTTGTTCAGCGATTGACGCTTGAAAGCGTGGCCTTCACCCATCTGCAACAATTTAAGGCCGCCGAACTTACACTCACGCAGGCCGAGAGAATCTGTTCAAGCACGACTAATTCCGCGTGTGGAACTGTGCCCAGAGCGCGCGGGGTATTTGCCCTCGAACAGGCCCACTTATCAGATGCACGTCGGTACTTTCTCGAGAGCTTGTCGTTTGCCAAGGCGCACCGTGATCGTCTGTTGGAAACGACAGTGCTCTCATACATCGGGGTCGTCTCCCTTCAGAATGAACACTATGACGAGGCAGTGGATTGGTCGAGGTCCGCATATCAGGCTGCCGTGGATTTGGGCGCGGAGGACATGGCCCAAACCGCGTCGGGCAATCTCGGATGGGCTTACTTCGAGTTGGGAGACGCGGAGAAATCTCTGCAATTATTTCTGGAAGCCGAAAAGCGTGCGAGAGATCTTGGCGACCCGTACCTTCAGCTTAACTGGCTCATCACTACCGGAGATGTCTACCAGACCATCGGCGATTTGACGCGAGCCAGCCAGTTCTATCGCCAAGCTTTGGACATGGCCAGGCAGATGAATAGCAAAGAGGACATTGTCACTTCGTTGGTCCTGCTTGCTTACGTTTCGATTGACCTCGGGAAATTGGATGAAGCGAGCGCTTCCATTGAACAGGTCATTCCTCTGGTGCAGGCGAACGGCAATCGGCTGGATGCGCTGGACGTGATGCTGGCGCAGGGAAGGATTGCGGCGGCGCGGCGTCAGCATCAACAAGCTGAAGCCAGCTTTCGCGCCGTCGAGCGAGACCCCGATAGCCAAACCTCCATGCGACTGGGCTCCGAACATGAGCTGGCGAAGTTGTTTGAACTCGAAGGCAATTCTGATGCCGCGGATCGTATGTACAAGACGGCTCTCACGACCTTCGAGTCGTCGCGGGCGCAGATCAAGAACGAGACCTCGCAACTTCCATTTTTGGCCAACGCCACGCGCATCTACGACGACTACATCCACTTCCTCGTCAAGCAAGGCAAACAGGAGGAAGCGCTGGCTGCGGCCGATCAAAGCCGTGCGCGGACACTGGCGCAAGATCTTGGCGGGACCGCCGGCAAAACTGCGTTCCGCCCTTCAGTTTTGAACCCCCGGCAGGTTGCCCAAAAGACAGGCGCAACGCTGCTGTTCTATTGGCTGGGCGCTCAGCAGTCCTACCTGTGGGTAGTTACACCCGCAAAGACTGTTCTGCTTCCGCTTCCCGCGGAGTCTGAAATTGTTGCCCGCGTGAAGCGCTATCGCAGGGCCTTGCTGGACGTTGAAGACCCGCTGGCCTCCGCCAACGAAGACGGGCAGGCGCTCTATCACTTGCTAGTGGCTCCGGCCGCGAAGCTGATTCGTCCGGACGCGCCGGTCATGATCCTGGCCGATGGGGAACTGAGCCAACTGAACTTTGAAACGCTGCTGGTTCCGGGGCGGAGTCCGGCACTCATTCCGGGTTCAGTCCTGGCACCTGCGCCCAGCCCAGCCGTGCGAACGCGCTCGGCCCCGGACCTGCATTACTGGATCGACGACGCAACCGTAATGTCGGCTCCATCGCTGGCCATGCTCGCCGCGGCAAAGCCCACGCACGACGCGGACCGTAATCTGCTTCTCTTGGGTGACCCCATTTCGCCCAACAAGGATTTTCCCTCGCTGCCCTTGTTCGGAGTCGAGATGACGCAGGTCGAACGGCACTTCGCCGCCCACCATGCGATGGTTTTCGCCGGATCAAAGGCCAGCCCTTCGGCCTATCTCGACAGCAATCCGGCCCAGTTCGCCTATATCCATTTTGTGGCGCACGCGTTTGCCAGCCGCGCCGACCCTCTGGACTCGGCCGTCATTCTGTCTGGCGGCGGGGCGGGCGAGGACTCCTTCAAGCTCTATGCCCGCGACATCATGCGCCGCCCCATCAACGCTCAACTGGTCACCATCTCCGCCTGCAATGGCAGCGGCGCGCGCTCCTATGCGGGCGAAGGATTGGTGGGCCTGTCCTGGGCCTTTTTGCGCGCCGGAGCGCACAGCGTGATCGGCGCCTTGTGGGAGGCGACCGACGACTCGACTCCCCGGCTGATGGACACGCTGTACCAGGGCCTTGAAGACGGCCAGACGCCCGCCTCCGCCCTGCGCCGCGCCAAGCTCACGGTGCTTCATGCGCCGGGAAAATTCCGCAGGCCCTACTATTGGGCGCCGTTTCAGATTTATACCCGGCAATGAATAGGAGACCCATGCCGCGCCGGAAAAAAGCAACCGCGGATCCTTCCCGTTGGTCAGGATGACACTTTTTGTGGGATTGGAGTGGGTTGTGGCCAAGAATTTTCAGGGCAGATCCTTCACTCCGTTCAGCGATGACAAGCGTTGCACGCAGAGAGATTTGAAATGCGAATTGCCCTGAAGGAAGGGACCTTTTGCACTGAATCCGGCCGAGGGCACGGGATAAACTAGGGAACGGCTCGCCCGGATCAAGTGGGCTGGGTAAAAATGATCTGCCAGCGACTCTTCCTGAGGGTTTTGTGAGCACTGTCTGTTTCGATCGGCCTCCGCAATCCATTTCCCCGGAAAGTCTCGCGGCCAATCTGCACCTGGGAGCCCTGCGCGAACTGGACGTTACCCCGAAGCCCGGGCTGGTCGACCGCCGCGATTGCGGCTCCCACCCGGATCTCTCGTATGCAGCCATGCGTGCCTCGGTTGACCTGCTGCCTCTCTACTACGAACAAATTCTTGCGCATCACCGGCAACAGCGCCCATTCGAGGACTTTGTGCAGGTGGGCATCGACGCCGAAAATCGCATGACCCGGCAAATCCACACCAACGCGCACAAGGGGTTCATCTTCCTGTCGGGCGTGGTGTTGATGGCAGCGTGCGCCAGTGATGGGCAGGCTGCCTTGCTTCGCCCGAAGATCGCTGAAATCGCCAGCGGCTTCTTTACCCGCTTCGGATCGCCCGCCTCCCATGGTGCCGGCGTTCGGGATCGTCATGGGATGGGCGGCGTCCGCGCTGAGGCTGAGCGGGGCTTGCCCGCAGTCTTCGAACACGGGTGGCCGCGTTACCGCGAAGCACTCGAGGCGGGCTGGACTCCTGAGCACGCCGCCTTTTATCTCATGGCGATCCTGATGCAGCAGGTGGAGGACACGACAGCCGTCCACCGCTGCGGACTGGAAGGCCTGGGGCGTCTCCGCCAGGACGGCGCGCGCCTGCAGAAGACCCTCGAAAGCCAGCAGACGCCGGAGACCATGCTGGCCGCGCTCAATCTCGATTACCGCCTCTCCGGCCTGACCATGGGCGGCGTGGCCGATTGCATGGCGTTGACCTTCGCCTTGCAGCAGACCGCCAGCTGATCATTCCCTGCTGAAAAACGGGCGTTGACAAGAATTTCACTGATCGGCGACCAGCAGAACATCTTCCTGCAACCGTAATTTAAATATCAATATATCAATGGTTTACATCTAAATCCCCACTTCTGTTCCCAAGGCCATGTGACCGCTGTCACAGTTCCGCAACTTATTTCGCCTTAAACTCGGTAAATGGATATCGATATAAGTTTATCGAATAGACCAAAGGGCAGCGGTTGGGGCCTCGGTCTATCTCCGAATGTGGGCTTTCCAAGAACGCATTCTTATCCGCTTTTTCAACCAACACTCTGCCGATAGGGACACTAGGCGGCAGGCCCGAGACGAAAGAAGAGGAGAGCATGACAAATTTCGAGACATTTCTCAGCGCAAATCAAGAGCAGAGGACTCCGGTCACCAACAAGGAAGAACTGGACGCCCTCGTGGAACGCGTCAGAGTCGCTCAGCAGAAATTCGCCACCTTCTCGCAGAAACAGGTCGATCAGATTTTCCGCAGCGCAGCCCTGGCCGCTGCCGATGCCCGCATTCCTCTGGCTGAGTTAGCCGTGGAAGAGACCGGGATGGGAGTCCTGGAAGACAAGGTCATCAAGAACCACTTTGCGTCGGAGTACATCTACAACAGCTACAAGGACGAGAAGACCTGCGGCATTCTCAGCCAGGACGACGAGGCCGGCACCATCACCATCGCCGAGCCGGTGGGCCTGATCTGCGGCATCATTCCGACCACGAATCCGACTTCAACGGCGATCTTCAAGACGCTGATCAGCCTCAAGACCCGTAACGGCATCATCATCAGCCCCCACCCGCGCGCGCGCAAGTGCACCGGCATTGCCGCCCGCCTGGTGCTTGAGGCTGCGGTTGCCGCCGGCGCTCCCGAGGACATCATCGGGTGGATCGATGAGCCCACGGTCGAACTTTCCAACCAGCTTATGCGTCACCCGGCGGTCAAGCTCATCCTGGCCACGGGCGGCCCCGGCATGGTCCACGCCGCGTACTCTTCCGGCACTCCGGCTATTGGCGTCGGCGCCGGCAACACGCCCGTCGTGATCGACGAGACGGCCGATCTGACCCGCGCCGTGGCTTCGATCCTCATGTCCAAGACCTTCGACAACGGCGTCATCTGCGCTTCCGAGCAGGCCGTGGTTGCCGTGGACGCCATCTACGACGCCATCCGCGACGGCTTCTCCCGTCATGGCGGCTACATTCTCAACAAGAAGGAAACCGCGGCGGTGGGCGCCATCATCCTCGTCAACGGCGGCGTCAATGCCAAGATCGTGGGCCAGTCCGCGCCCAAGATCGCCGCATTGGCGGGCATCAGCGTTCCCGCCACCACCAAGGTGCTCATCGGCGAAGTGACGGACGCAACCGTTGCCGAGCCCTTCGCACACGAGAAGCTCTCCACCATCCTCGGCCTCTATCGCGCCAAGGACTTCAAGGATGCCGTGGTCATTGCCGGCAAACTGGTCGCCCTGGGCGGCATCGGCCACACATCGGTTCTCTATACCGATCAGGATCAGCAGAAGGAGCGCGTGGAGTACTTCGGCGCGCAGATGAAGACCTCGCGGATCCTGATCAACACGCCGTCTTCTCACGGCGGCATTGGCGATCTGTACAATTTCAGCCTCTCGCCCAGCCTTACCCTGGGTTGCGGAAGCTGGGGAGGCAATTCAGTGTCGGAGAATGTGGGTCCGAAGCACCTGCTCAACAGGAAGATCGTAGCCAAGCGCGCAGAAAACATGTTGTGGCACAAATTGCCGAGTTCCATCTATTTCCGCCGCGGCTGCGTGCCGGAAGCGTTGAAGGAGATTGCCGGCCGGAAGCGCGCCCTGGTTGTCACCGACGACTATCTTTTCCGCAACGGCTTTGCCGACGATTTGATCGCAGCGCTCAAGAAGCTGGGCCTGGAAGTGGATGTCTTCTCGCAGGTGAAGGCCGATCCGAACCTGTCCACGGTGCGCAAGTGCGTTGAAGTCATGAACGGCTTCCAGCCGGACGTGATCGTGGCTCTCGGTGGCGGCTCTCCGATGGATGCGGCCAAGATTGCCTGGGTCATGTATGAGCACCCCGAAGTCGATTTCGAGGACCTGGCGCTGCGCTTCATGGACATCCGCAAGCGCATCTACAAGTTTCCCAAAATGGGCATCAAAGCCAAGATGATCGCCATCCCGACCACCTCCGGCACCGGCTCCGAGGTTACGCCGTTCGCGGTTGTGACCGACGACGCGACCGGCAAAAAGTATCCCATCGCCGACTACCAGTTGACGCCCAACATTGCCATCATCGACGCCAACCTGGTGATGAATCTGCCCAAGGCGCTCACCGCCGCCGGCGGCATCGACGCAGTGGTTCATGCTCTGGAAGCGTATGTGTCGATCATGGCCAACGAGTATTCGGACGGTCAGGCTCTGCAGGCACTCAAGCTGCTCAAGCAATACCTGCCCTCCGCCTACAAGAATGGCGCCAAGGACCCCAAGGCGCGCGAGAAGGTGCACAATGCCTCGACTCTCGCCGGCATCGCATTTGCCAATGCCTTCCTGGGCGCTTGCCACTCCATGGCGCACAAGATCGGCGCTGCGTTCCATCTGCCTCACGGACTGGCCAACGCGCTGCTGATCAGCAACGTGATCCGCTACAACGCCAACGACAACCCCACCAAGCAGGCGGCTTTCTCGCAGTATGACCGGCCCAAGGCCCGGTGCCGTTACGCCGAGGTAGCTGATCACCTCGGACTGGGCGGAACCACCAAGGACGAGAAGGTTGGAAACCTGATCAAGTGGGTGGAAGAGTTGAAGGCGGAGTTGGACATTCCTACATCCATCCAAGCCGCCGGCGTCAGCGAGACCGATTTCCTGGCCAAGCTGAAGGCCGTCTCCGTCGATGCGTTTGACGACCAGTGCACGGGCGCCAATCCGCGCTATCCGCTGATTGCCGAGTTGCAGGCGATTCTGGTGGACAGCTTCTACGGACGTCCGTTCGTGGAACTGACCGAACGGCCGGAGAATCAGACTCCCGAAGCCAAGCCCGCCCACAAGGCCAAGGTCGAAGCTACGGTGCATGTCAAGGTGCAGGAACCCGTCTCCGCCAAGTAAACCTCTCGCGGGCAGGAGGACAAGCCAGTCAGTTCGGCTTGTCTTCCTCCTGGGAGAACCTCTCGAACTACGCACAGAAACACGTTGCACCCGACGTCGCAGGGATTTGTACGCTTTGCCGCCGGCCCCGTCCCAGAGGTCGGATCGGCACTCAAAAGAATGACCCGGAGAGGCGCACCCAGGGGTAGGAGTCCGTGTCTCTTAATATGGGACGATATACCGTAAAGTGACGCATGTCACTGTGATTTAGATCACCAAGAACGAGCATGAGAGAGAGGAATCTAGAATGCAGCGCCTCAACGATAATGCACAGCTGGCGACAGGAGGAGAACAATGACCGTCTCTTCCGAAACTTTGGTGTTGTGGGCCCTGCTGCCGCTTCTGGCTGGCGTCCTTCTTCAACTGCTCGCCGCCCGGTTCCTTACCGCGCGTGCCAAGGGCGTTCTGGCGCTTGTCTGCTGCCTGCCCAGTCTCGCGGCGGTTGTGGCTACGTTCGTCCGTGTCCATCTTGGCGGCCCCATCGATTTCAACGCCATGCCCTGGGACGGCCCGCTGGCGCTGGTCTTCCATGTGGATGCGCTGAGCCTGATGTTTGCGGCCATGGGCACCGGCCTGGGCGCAATCGTTCTGCTCTACTCTATCGGCTATATGGCGCACGAACGCGCCGCAACCCGCTTTTACGCCTTCATGCTGACCTTCATCTGCGGCATGGTGGGCCTGGTCTATAGCGCCAATCTGTTCTTCCTTTATCTCTGCTGGGAAGCGATGGGCCTGTGCTCCTTCAGCCTGGTCGGCTTCTGGTACGAGAAAAAAGAGGCGGTTGCCGGCGCGCGCAAAGTGCTGCTGATGACCCACCTGGCAGGCTACGGACTTCTGGCCGCCATCCTGCTGATTTATGCGCGCACCGGCAGCGCATTGTGGACCGATCCGGCCGTGGCCCACGCCTTCACCGTCAGCGTCTACACACTGATGCTGGTGGCCCTGCTGGCCAAGAGCGTTCAATTTCCGCTACACACCTGGATTCCCGAAGCGATGAACGCGCCCACTCCGGTCAGTGCGCTGCTTCATGCCGCCTGCTACGTCAAGGCCGGCGTTTATCTGGCGGCCCGCATGCACTCCTTCGGTGAGTGGCCGGCCTCGTGGAGCATGGTCATGATGGTTCTCGGAACCGTCACCATGGTGGTCGGCGTGGCCTATGCGATGGTCCAGCACGACCTGAAGCGCATGTTGGCTTTCCACACCGTCAGCCAGATCGGCTACATCATTACCGGCTTCGGCCTGGGCACGCCTCTCGGCATCGCCGCCGGCCTGCTGCATTGCCTCAATCACAGTCTCTTCAAGGGCGGTCTGTTCCTCGCTGCCGGATCCGTGCAGCACGCCACCGGCACCCGCGACATGAACAAGCTTGGCGGACTGGCGCGCCGTATGCCGCGCACCTCCGTTGTCTGGCTTATCAGCGTCGGCAGCATGATGGGCGTCCCCTTCATGAGCGGATTTGCCAGCAAGTGGCTGCTCTACACCGCCGCCTTGCAGGCCGGGCAAGTGGTGCCCGCGCTGGTCGCCTGGGTCGTCAGCGTGGGCACGGTCTTCTCCTGCGTCAAAGCCACCAGTTGCGTTTTCCTCGGCCCCACCACGCCGCAGTCCGAGGGCGCGCATGAATCACCTCCCACCATGGTCTGGGCGCTCGGGCTGTTCGCCTTGGGCAGCGTGGTTCTTGGCCTCGCTCCTCAGTTGGCTGTAAATTACATCATCAATCCCATCCTTCCGGTGCTAGGCATGGCCACGGTGCAGGTGTCCTGGTTCGGTCTCACCCCCGCTGCTGGTTCCTGGTGGACCACGGGCGGTTTGATGCTGGCCCTGGTTTCGGCCGGCGCGGGAATCGTCTTTTACGTCATCGCGGGTTCTTCCCGGGCGCGCGTTCTGGCCATGGGGCAGGGAGTCGTTTTGGCCGGAGCTACCGGCGGTGGAGACGTGGGCGTCTTTACGGGCGGCGAAGCAATCCCCGAACCCAGCCGTCTACCTGCGAGCGAGTTTTCGGTGATCCTCAAGAAACAGTGGGCGCCGTTCTATCAACACACCGACGTGGACCGCATCTATCTCGGCGTCTGGCGCGCATTGCAAGCTGTCTCCTCGGCTGCTGGTCGCGTCATGGCCTGGGCGGAAAAGTCCATCCTCGTTTGGACGGTTTTGCTCTTCGGGGCCGTCTTCGCTGCCGTGCGCGGCCTTCCTCCTGTTGCGGCGAACCTGGCCCACGGGGGCGTCGAAACTCTGCCTCCGCTGTTGGGCCTCGGCTGTGCACTGGCCCTGGTTGCACTGCTCATGGCTGCAAGCGCGCAGAAAGTCAGTCGCACACTGCTCCCACTGCTGGCCCTGAGCGGAGTCTCTGCCGTGGCCGCCGCATTCGTTGCGCAGCCCATCGCGCGGCTGGCCTTGCTGGAACTCGCTTCCGTCCTTGCCCTTGCGCTTGTGTGGCGTACAGCCCCACGCCGCGCTGTCTGGATCTACGGCATTGTTGTAGCTCTCTCGGCCGTCAGCCTGATCGCCGGAGAGCTTAGTCTCCAGGCCGGCGCCGTTGACTGGGCGCGTCCGCTGCTGCTCGCGGGCTTCGTTCTCAAGCTGGCCATTGTTCCGCTGCTGCTCTGGCTGCCGGTGGTTGCTGCCGCGGCTCCGGCGCTGGTCGTCGGTCTCATCGTCGCCGTGGTCGACATCGCGGCCTTCGGCGAACTCTATCTCGTCGCCCAGGCGCATCCCGAGTTTCTTGCTCCTCATGCCTTCTGGCTTGCCGCCGCGCTCGCATCCTCACTGCTGGCTTCGCTGCTGATGCTCACGCAGCGCAACATGAAGCGCCTGCTGGCTCTCTCCACCATTGAGGACACGGGCTTCCTGCTACTCGGTGTGGTCGCGGCCACGCAACTCGGCTTCCGCGGCGCACTCTTCGCCGCAACAGTCCACGCCGTCGCCAAGGCGCTCTTGTTCATCTCGCTCAGCGCTCCTGAAGCCGACGAGGCCCTGACCGACGATGTGCGCGGCCTGGCGACTCGCTACCCCTTCAGTGCGGCGGCTTTTCTGGCGGGCATGTTAGCCATGCTCGGCGTGCCTCCGCTGCTGGGCTTTGCCGGACGCTGGCGGCTCTATCAAACCGCCGCGGAGATGAATCCCTGGCTCCTTGCCGGCTTCATTCTTTCCTCGATGTTTGCGCTGATTGCTTACGTGCTTTGCCTGACCCGCTGCTGGTGGGGACCCAGTTCGCAACCCGATCCGGCCGCCGAATCACACCAAGCGAACCCTGCTGAATCCTGGCCTCTGCGTCTCGCCATCGTGGTACTGATTGTTGCGCTCTTGGCAGGCGGTCTGTGGCCCAATATGCTGCTCGCCCTGGCGGGAGGAGTTCAATGAACATTCTTGAGAAGTTGATGTACAGGAGCCGTTGCAAGAGTCCGTCGCTGTTCCACCTGAACACCGGCAGTTGCAATGGCTGTGACATCGAACTGGTCACCTGCCTGTCGCCGCGCTATGACGTCGAGCAACTCGGCATTCATCTGGAAGGCAGCCCGCGCCACGCCGACATTCTCTGCGTCACGGGCCCCGTGACCCGCGCCACGCTTGAGGCCGTCAAGACCGTCTACGCGCAGGTCTGCGAGCCCAAGGCGGTTGTGGCCATCGGCTCCTGCCCGGCATCCTGCAACGTCTTCGCCGGCAGCCCGGTCATCGAGGGCCCGCTCAGCAAGCACATTCCCGTCGACGTCTACGTGCCCGGCTGCCCGCCCCACCCAGACGCCATCATCAACGGCATCGCCCGCGCAGCGCAGATTCTTGCCGAGCGCGGCGTGCGCGAAGAGGCCAAAGGAGCGCCACAGAAATGAACCTGTCGGGACTGATTCACCTCTTCGTCTTTCCGGGATTGTTATTCGCCGTTCCAGCCGGATGGTTTTTCGCCTGGGGCGAGCACAAGGCCGCGGCCCGCATGCAACGCCGCATCGGCCCGCCCCTGTTGCAGCCGTTTTATGACTTCGTCAAATTGCTCGGCAAGCGCACGCCCTCGCGCCACGGCATTGAGGCCGACTTGCTCCGCCTCTATCCGGCGCTCTCGGTGCTTTCGCTGCTGGGCGCATTGGCCCTCTTGCCCGTCTTCCCGGCCGGGCTCAGCTTCTCGGGCGACGGCATCCTGCTGGTCGCGCTGCTTGAGCTGCCGTCCATCTGCTTCATCCTGGCCGGGTTCACTTCGGGCTCCATCTACGGCGAAATCGGCGCCATCCGCGAAGCTGTCCTGAGTGTCGCCAACAACCTCGTCTTCCTGCTCGCCATCGTCACCATTGCGGTGACCCAGGGAACGTTCCGCTTGGCCGATCTCGCCGGCCCCAATACGAATCCGGGCCACTGGATCGGCGTTCTTGGCATTCTGCTCTGCATCCCGGCCAAGCTGCGGCTCAATCCCTTCTCCACCTCCAGCGCCGAGCAGGAGATCTACTCCGGCCCGCTCACCGAATACGCCGGCGCAGCACTGGGCATGTGGAAGCTGGCTCATGGCCTGGAATGGGTAGCGCTCACTGGTCTGGTCGCCACGTTGGTGTTGCCCGCCGGCGGCCCGTGGGCTTTGCACGCGCTCCTGTTCGTGGCGGTCTCCTTTGTCCAGGTGTTGCTGCTCTCGGCTGTCGCGGCCGGCACGGCGCGCTTCACTCTGGACCGGTCCATCCGCTTCTACTGGCGATGGGCGGCCATTCTCGCCATCCTCGCCATCTCCTCCGCCATTTACATGGGGTTCCGCTCATGAACATTTTCCGTCTTCTCTTCGACAACCTTCGTCACGGCACGGTGTCCTTCCCCTTGCCGCACAAACACGAGTGCACCAGCACCGAATACCGCGGCCTGATTCACAACGACGAGACACGCTGCGTCGGCTGCGGAAGCTGCGCCTACGTTTGTCCCACCGGCGCCATCGAAGTGACGCGCAGCGGCGATACATTCCGCTGGACCTACGACCCAGGCAAGTGCACCTTCTGCGCACGGTGCATCGACCGCTGCCGTCCAAAAACATTGACCCAGGAGTCGAAACTGCCGCCGCTTTATAGCACCGAGGGCGGCCTTAAGCAGATCCTCGACATGGTCAAGAAGAAGCCCGTACGTCCGGCTGTGCCTGCAGTCAAAGCCGCGCCGCCTGTTACCGCGGAAGCAGCGCCTCCGAGCGTCGCCGCAGTCAAAGAGCCTGTCGTGCCTGCTCCCCCCGCGACCAACCCGGAGCCGGCCGTTTAGCCGAAGAAGAACGGGTGCCCCATGTCTCGATTTTGAGACATGGGAAAGCAGAAACTCAAGGCGCCACTTCATGCGGTTAGAAGCCTGCCAGCCGAAAAGAGGAATGTATGACCGAAACAACTGACTTTGAAGCAACGCTCAAGGAACTGGGCCTCGGCGACGGCTGGAAATGGGACAAGGGTTCCTGGTGGCTCACGCCGGCCGAAACCATCGACGTGCGCGCAACCGCGCAGCACATGATTCAGCTCCAGGCCCGCTTCGTCGCCATCACGGCCATCGAGCTTCCTGACAAGGAAATTCGCCTCGACTACCAATGGGATCTCGACGGCAAACTGCTCAGCTTCGTTACCGCTACCACGGCGCGGCAAATCCCCACCATCGCTGATTTCTGCCCGGCTGCCGATTGGGTCGAGCGCGAAACGCATGAGTATTTCTTCGTCGAGTTCACTGGCCGCGAAACCACCAAGCCGCTGATGACCCGCGCCGGCGATCCACAGGGCATCAACTTGCACAAGGAGGTTGCGCAATGAGCTTCCGCATTCCCATCGGGCCCTACCATCCCGCACTTGAAGAGCCCTACAAACTCGAACTGATCTGCGACGGCGAAACGGTGCAGGACGCCGTGATGAACGTCGGCTTCAACTTCCGCGGCATTGAGTACCTCGCCGAGCGCCGCAACTATCTGCAGGGAATCACGCTGGTCGAGCGCGTTTGCGGCATCTGCTCCAACGTCCACTCCCTCTCGTTCTGTCAGGCCGTGGAGCAGTTGAACGACGCCGCACCGCCCGAGCGCGCTCTCTATATTCGCGTCATTCTAGCCGAACTCGAGCGCCTGCATTCGCACTTTCTGTGGTCCGGTATTGCTGCCAAACTCATCGGCTTCAAGACCATCTTCATGGCCTGCTTCACGCTGCGCGAAAAAGTGATGGACGCGCTCTCGGCCATCTCCGGCAACCGCGTCAACTACGGCATGAACCGCATCGGCGGCGTCAATCGCGATATCGCCGATCCACAGGCTGTCCTCAACATCCTTGAGGAGATGGAACGCGCCATCACCCACACCATCATTCCCATCTTCCTCAACGACAAGACCGTCGAATCGCGCTGCAAGGGCGTCGGCATTTTGACCAAGGAACACGCGCAGGCCATGGGCGCCGTCGGTCCACTGGCGCGCGCATCCGGCATCGGCCAGGACATCCGCCACGCCGCTCCCTATGCTGCTTACGATCGTTTCCAATTCAATGTGCCGGTTGAAACAGCAGGCGATGTTCAGGCGCGTTTGGTCGTTCATGCTCTCGAAATGATTGAGAGTTGCAGCATTTTGCGCCAGGCCCTCACCAAGCTGCCCGAAGGCCCGTTCCAAACCACGCCGCCGACAGCAGCGCGTTTCAAGGTTCCTGCGGGAACAGCCATCAGCCGTGTCGAAGCGCCTCGCGGCGAAGTGCTCTATCAAATCACGTCCAATGGAACGGACATTCCCGAGCGCGTCCGCGTGCGCACGCCCACATTCATGAATATGGCCACGGTTCGCGCCACGGTTCTCGGCCAGGAACTCGCCGACGCCCCGCTGATCCAGGCCTCGTGCGACCCGTGCTACTCCTGCACCGACCGGTAAAGATCTTGCGGTGCCGATTGCGGGAAGGGTCTTTACCAAAAGCTCGACTCGTGCGTTATGCCGGGACTTTGGTCCCGGCTTAACCAGCAATCAATGGGCGCGATAAACACTGCGATTAGCAGTATCATGAATCTTAAATATCCAACTGAGAATGGTGGTTTCGATTCCTCGACGCCAGGTTCTGGATTGTTCACTGCGCAACAGCAGCTCAGCGATTGACACCCGGTCGTAAAATGATCGCTGTGAACTCATTCTCAAAACTCATGCGCGAAGCGATTGCCAGCACGGCGCTGATATGTGCTGGTTGTGGATTTGCTCAAGACGTTCCTTGCTCCGATGCGAAGGTGCACCACTACAGCCCTACGCCCGATCGGATCAAGCACCTGTCAATGAGTCGCAACGCCGATGGCACTTTCGATCCGGCGAAGAAGGTTATGTCCGAGCTGGGAGGAAATAGCTGGTTCGTTGCAGTTGACCCTGTTTATACGAGCGCCCCCCCTTGGAACACGACTGTCTTTATTGGCCGTGTAGGCAGCGATAAGCCGTCTCTGAAGATCATGGTGCTCGACCACGGCAACACGCTCAATGTGAAATGGGTTACTGATCGTTTGCTCCATATAAATATCTGGTGGGGGCGTTTCGGGATGAGCGACTGGATTATTGATGTTGACCGCGGAACGGTCGTATACGACGAGTTACTCAACTATTATGAAAAATATAGCTGTGTTGGTGACGCGAAGAAGACCATGCAGTGATTGCTACTCTGAATTCCCGAGGCACCCATGGACCCAGACCCCGGATTTCGGGTAAGCGAGCCGCTCAACCGAAAGTAATCCTCCCATACCTCCGCGCATAAGGTGGGTGCCCGGCGACCTTTGCCACATCCCGTAAGGTCAGGTGCACCGCACTCACAGGTACTGGATCATCACCCGCTTCATGTGTTTGCTTTCCAGCAACTGGGCGACACGTTTCACAATGTTGCGTCGCAGGTCGAGCTCCACCGGGAAGCTGGGATCCTGATGCGCCTCGTTGACGCTGGTGCCCACGGCGAACTTGATAATGTCGCTGTCGAGCAGCAGGGTCGCCAGCCGCACGGCAGCATTGGAACTCAAGTCTTCCGGCGCGAACCCTTCTTCGAGCATGCGAAGAACGGCGCTCAACGTCAGCGCGCCTTCGGTCACCAGTTCAAAGCCTTCCATCTGCGCCGCGGGCGGAACTTTCCGGTTGCGCGTCTGGCTCGTGTCTTCCTTGATGGGCCGATGCAGCAGCCGCGAAAGGATGTTGGCCGTGGTTCCGCCGCAAATGACTTTGCGCCCCGGCGCCAGCCTGGCCATGTTGGCCAGATCCTGGTCATGCATGCGATTGAACGGCGGCCCTGTCAACACAAGCAACGGACGCGGGCTGCGGAAATAAACCACGCCGCAGGTGATGTCGTCCTTCGCCGTCAGGCCGTCCACTTCCTCGGCTTTCGCCACCAGCAATCGCGATAACTCGCGCGCCGAGATATACGGATTGAAGCGAATCTGTTCGCGGGCAAACTTGTCGGCGTTTTCCAGTCCCCATCCGCGCGGCGTGCGATACTCGCCCATGCCCGCTTGCGTCACTCCATCGGAAAAAAACACAATGCGATCTTCGCGCTCCACGTTGAAGGTGGAGATGCTGATGACGCGGTCCTGCCAGCGCTTGGGGCGCATCTCGGACTTCGAAACGACGACCTCGCTCTTGGGGCGAATCAGCAGGAACGACGGGTTGCCGTGCTCGATGATGCGCGTCTCGCCGGTGTTGGTCATGTCCACGATGGTGAATGTCGAGTAACTGATTTTGCGCACGCTGCAGATGGGCAGCGTATCCATGATGATTTCGGCGGACTTCAGCGTGTCCATCGCGCTGGCCGTGAACTTCAAAGCCATGGTGGCCGTCATCGTTGCCAGCACGCTGGCTTTTACGCCGCTGCCCAGCCCGTCGGAAAGGACGGACACGGTGCGGTCTTCGTGCTTCACTTTCTCTGAAACAAACACATCGCCGCAAATCAACTGGCCGTGTTTTGCCCGCTGACAAAAGTCGATTTCGACAAAGCTCTCCACCGAGTTAGGCACCTTTGGCCTCGGTGTCGTCCGCCTCTTCAGGCCGGAACGAACTCACGATGGAGCTGAGAATCACTTCAGAATCCGCGGCATTTTCGCCCAGAAGAAACGCAATCTGCTGCACCGTCTTCAGGTTCTTCTCGATCACTTGCTGCGCCCGCTCGACAATCTGCTCTTTTTGGAAAGTAGGCTCGGTGATGTCCCGAAAAATGCCGCCAATCACCGTATTCGGCTCGATCGTGAAGATGCTCGTGTTCAAGATGCGCTTGCCGAAACGGATGTCATGGCTCAGGATATCTTCACCCGATTCAAGCACGCGGCGAAACAGGTTGGAGAATGGCAACACCCCGCGAGCAGGAGTGCCGTCGGGCTCTTCCAAAGCCGCTTCCTCGGCCGGAAAGAGTTTTGAAAAACTCGGATTGTACTCAATGATCTCGAGGTCTTCGCCCACAATCACCACTGCCGACGGCATTCTTTGCAGCAGTGCGTTGGCCTTTTTCTGCGCCAGCTTGCGCGTATACGTGGCGCACATCATGCGCTCGGCATTGCCTGCCAGCAGTGCGTGTGCAAAGTCGCGGCACGACGGATAACCGCAGCCGCCGCAATTCAATTCGTCTTCCACGGAATATTGCCCAACCCAACGCAGCGCCTCGCGCAGGGGCAGGTCTCCGTATTTCTTTGGAGCGATAGGCGAAGCTGCATAACGCCAGGCGATATCCGCCGAGGCCTTGCGGGGCAACTCGCACGCAGACTTGGCGTATTGAATCACATCGTAGCGGCGGCGCGCGATGGATGTGTCGGACGTGGCTCTCGGCCCATTGATGCAAGAGCCGGCACACGCCGACATTTCCATGAAGATGCTTTGTTCTGGCTGCCACTCGGGAATGTCCTTCAACGCGCGCTCAACGTTCGCCAATCCCGAGAACGACATGAACTGCAACTCGCTGTCCGGCGTGCCGGCGACGAGCGCTTGAGCCATTCCGCCTTCGATCGCATAGAGCGAGCCGTCCCGCGCCTCTTCCGGTTCAAAGCGATCTTCTGGCCCGTCGATGATTTCTGCGAGGCGAATGCTTTTCAGATTCAGCCACCGCTCAAGATCCTCAAACGTAAGCGCCGCGTCCAGCAGTTCAGGATGCAGGTCCGCGTCCTTCTTTTTTGCAAGACAAGGACCGAAGAAGACAATCGCGATGCCTTCTCCGTAATGCGAGCGCAGCATCGTGCAATGCGCGAGCAAAGGCGACATCACGCCAATCACGTGAGACAAACATTCCGGATGGTACATGGCGATGAAATCCACCACCGATGGACATGCGGAAGAGATCCACACCCGCTTTGGCTCACTGCGCATCAGCGCGGAAACATTGGCTGAGACTTGCTGCGCGCCCAATGCAGTCTCCGATACGACAGCGAATCCGAGTTGCTTGATTGCATGAATCAATTGCGCCGGACGTATGCCGGGAAACTGCGCCACAAACGCGGGATCGAGCGAAGCGATCATCTTGCGCCCGCTAGTCATCAGTGCCTGGGCCGCCGGCAAGTCATTGCGCACCTGGACTGCGCTATTGGGACAAGCCTGCACGCAGTTGCCGCACATCACGCAAAAGCCCGGCATGACCTGCGAGTATCCATCCTGAACACGAATTGCCTTGACCGGGCATTCGCGTATGCACTTGTGGCAGTCCTGGCATTCGTGCTTTTTCGTGTAGATCGGATCAAGCGGTTCCATGATCCACCCCGAGCGGCGTGTCCAACTGTTGCAGCAATTCGCGCAGTCGCGCCGCGGTGACGCCGTGGTGGAGCTTTCCGCCGATCATCAGATTGGGTCCGTCCATGCACTCTCCCTGGCAAAGCCGGCCCGTCAGTCGAACCGCGACGTTCGATCCAGGCTGCTGCGCATAGGCATTGAGCAGGTCGAGATTCTCAGCGTTCCCTCGCGCAAAACACGAGGTTCCGTAGCAAGCCACAATTTCGACAGAATGATGATCGGAGGGCATAAGTTGGGCTCTTCTCCCCTGTAACAGTACCGACTACAGTAAGCGGGCAAAGAATCCTGCCCGCACCTGATTCAACTCTCTTGAATCGGAACATGAAACCGTTTCGCCAGCTTCCACGAGAGCGAAGCCAGCGAAGAATATAGGTCTTCGTTATGCACAAAGACGAGTTCGGGAACTTTCAGCCTTACCGGAGCAAAATTCCAGATCGCCTGGATGCCTGCCTTCACCATCTGATCGGCAACTCCCTGCGCCACTTCCGCGGGGCAGGTGATGATGCCCAAGTGAATGCTCATCCGCTCGGCGAGATCAGCCATCTTGTCCATCGGCAAAACCACCCTGTCGTGAATCCGCTCGCCGATCCGGGCAGGGTTGGCGTCAAAAGCCGCCACGATGCGCAAGCCAAATTTCGTAAACCGCTCATGGCCCAGCAGCGCGGTGCCGAGATTTCCCGCACCGACGAGAAATGCCTCATTCACATTGTTCCAGCCGAGAAATGCTTCAATGGTCTGGATAAGCTCGCTGACCGCATAGCCGGTTTTCGGCTTGCCTGTGATGCCTGTATATTGCAGATCCTTGCGGACTTGTACCGGGACGCAATTCAGGTCCCGCCCGATCAAGCTGCAGGAAACCTGGGTCACCCCCCGGGCCGCGAGTTCCACCAGATAATGGTGGTACTCGGGCAGCCTTCTCAGGCTCGCCTGGGGAATCGCCTGCGTTGCCTTTCGTTGGCTCGCCAGCTTAGTCGATAAATCTATATCGATAACCACATACCGAGTGTACGGCCATGAGGGGTCATGGACGGTGATAGTTGTCACGTAACCGCGAGATTTGCTGGGCGGCTGCTCTCACTGCTTTCCGGTACAACATCCAGACGGATAAGGGGTTGGGTGACCTGACGGGCGCACGTCACCGGCAGGCGGCCGATCGTCTTCGATTCGCTTGCGAATAGAAAATAGTTTATCTATCGGATGTTAAAAATCATGTATCTTTGTGTGTAGTTTCTCGACCCCTGCGTTTGGCGCACGGATCGATCATTTCGCCTGAGCGCTGGAATCAAGAGCGCGCATTTGAAATCAAAGGAAGAACGATGAATCTGCTGTCAAGAACTCTGATCTCGGCAAGCTTGGTGCTCGTTGCGGCTGTCGGCAACGCCACCGCGCAGAGCGCTCCTGATTCGATCAAGCGTGGCTTTGAAAATCCTCCAGACAGCGCCCGCCCGCGGGTCTGGTGGCACTGGATGAATGGCAACATCACCAAGGAAGGCATCAAGCTCGACCTTGAGTGGATGCACCGGGTGGGTGTGGTGGGCTTTCAGAACTTCGATGCGGCACTGGACACTCCGCAAGTGGTGGACAAGCGTCTGGTCTACATGACCCCGGAGTGGAAGGACGCGTTTCGGTATGCGACCACGCTCGCCGATCAGTTGGGAATGGAAGAGGCCATCGCGGGATCGCCGGGCTGGAGCGAGTCGGGCGGCCCGTGGGTTCCGGCTGCGGAGGGAATGAAGAAGTATGTCTGGAGCGAGACCTTTGTCGAAGGCGGCAAACCGTTCACCGGCGTTCTCGTTCATCCTCCCATCAGAACAGGCGCCTTCCAGAATATGGCAGTCCGCGATGGAGAGAACTGGCCCGGGGGCGCTTCGACTGCTCCGCACTTCTACGCCGATGCGGCGGTAGTTGCCTACCGCCGGCCGGCCAGCGACGTCTCCGTTGAGTCTCTGCACGCAGAAATCACTGCCAGCGCAGGCTCGCCCGACATATCCATGTTGAGCGATGGAGATCTGGAAAAGACAACCCGATTGCCCATTCCGGCGATTGGCGCCAGTTCCTGGATTCAGTACGAATTTCCCGCGCCGCAAGCCATCCATTCCGTCACGTTCATCACCAGGGACCCCGATGAAGACGCCGCCCGTGCCAGCGGAATCGGCGCCCCGGAAAAGTTTCTCGAAGCCAGCGACGATGGAGTGAACTTCCGTCTGGTGAGCAAGCTCTCGGCTGGCAGCGCCCCGGAGCACACGGTCTCTTTCCCTGCGATCACAGCGAAGTATTTCCGCGTCGTCTTCAAGCGGAATCCGCCGCCTGCGGATTGGGCCCATGAGAGCGGAGACAAACTTCCTCCGCCCCCTGCGGGCTACGAGATTGCAGAACTGGTGCTTCATCCCGGCGCTCGCGTCAATCACTTTGAAGAGAAAGCCGCGTTCACGCCGGAGTGGGATCTCTACGGCGAAGCAACGCCTTCAGTTGCTGCCGCGGACGCTGTTGCCAAGTCCGACGTGATCGATCTAACTGCAAAGATGCGGCCCGATGGAACGCTGGACTGGACGCCTCCTGCCGGCGACTGGGTTGTGCTTCGCTTCGGATATTCGCTGCTGGGCATTCTCAATCACCCGGCCACCGCCGAGGCCACCGGCCTTGAGGTCGACAAACTCGACAGACGATTTGTGAAGAAGTACTTCGACACCTATCTGGACAGCTACAAGGAGACAGTAGGCGCCGACCTGATGGGCAAGCGGGGCATCCGCTATGTCATCAACGACAGTTGGGAGGCGGGCTCGCAGAACTGGACCGACAACATGGTTGCCCAGTTCAAAAAATATCGCGGCTACGATCCCACGCCCTGGTTGCCGGTTCTGACCGGGCGCGTGGTGGAGAGCGCTGAAGCCAGCGACCGCTTCCTGTGGGACTTCCGCAAGACTATCGCCGATCTGACCGCCAATGAGCACTACGGCCAGCTTGAAGCAACTCTGCACGAGCGGGGCATGGGCCACTACGGCGAATCGCACGAGTATGGACGCGCCTATATCGCCGACGGCATGGAAGTGAAGAAGTTCAACGAAGTACCCATGAGCGCGATGTGGACGCAGCGCCCGGGCGTGAACAACGAGCAGTTCGGAGCCAATGCGGATGTTCGCGAATCGGCGTCGGTGGCGCACATCTACGGACAGAATCTGGTGGCCGCCGAGTCGATGACAGCAGCGGAGGCGCCGTGGGCGTGGTCCCCCGCAACGCTGAAACCGACTGCCGATATGGAACTGCTGGACGGCATTAACCGCTTCGTGATTCACGAGTCGGCGCACCAGCCGCTCATCGGCAAGGCCCCCGGCTTGACGCTTGGACCGTTCGGCCAGTGGTTCAATCGCAATGAGACATGGGCGGAACAGGCGGGACCATGGATCAACTACATTGCGCGCAGCAGCTTTCTGTTGCAACAGGGCCATTTCGGCGCGGACCTGGTCTACTTCTATGGTGAAGATTCCAACCTCACCGCGATCTTCGGCAACAAAGCGCCGGACGTTCCGGCTGGCTACGGCTTCGATTACATCAACGCCGATGGCCTGATCCACGAACTCACGGTGGCCAACGGCCTCATCACAACGCCGGGCGGAATGAGCTACCGCGTGCTCGGACTCGACCCCTATAGCAAACATATGTCGCTGCCTGTTCTGCGGGCCATTCACAAGCTGGTTGCGGACGGCGCAGTGGTTGCCGGTCCCAAGCCAACTGACGACCCTAGCCTCAGCGATGACCCTGCCGAATTCAACAAACTCAACAACGAACTCTTCGGCGACGGAGCCGGTGTCCATCAAGTAGGCAAGGGCACCGTATACGCGGGCAAGAATCTCGGTGACGTCTTCAAAACTCTCAAGGTTGCTCCCGACTTTGAAACCACCAAGCCGGAAAGCGATACCCGGATACTCTTCGCCCATCGCAAGCTGACGGACGGCGATCTTTACTTTGTCGTCAATCGTAGCAACCGCGACGAAAATGTGGATGCGAACTTCCGCGTCACAGGGAAGTCGCCGGAGTTGTGGCATGCGGAGACCGGCCAATCGGAGCCTGCATCCTTCCGGATTGCGGATGGCCGCACCACGGTGCCGCTGCACCTGGAACCCTGGGGCTCGATATTCGTAGTTTTCCGCAACGCAACCACGGAAACCGCGCACACCGTGCCTGCAACAACCGAGACAGAACTTGGTGCCGTGAGCAATTCCTGGAAGGTCAGTTTCCAGCCAGGTCGCGGTGCGCCTCCGTCGATCACGCTCGACAAGCTTGCCTCCTGGACCGACAACTCCGACGCCGGCGTGAAGTACTTCTCAGGAGCCGGCACGTACACGACGACGCTCGACGCCAAGGCTGCCTGGTTCAAGAAAGGTTCGCATGTCTGGATCGATCTCGGCGACGTCAAGAACCTGGCTGAAGTTACGGTAAACGGCAAGTCGCTGGGCATCGCTTGGCACGCGCCCTATCGTGTAGACGTCACAGGTGCGTTGAAGCCGGGAACAAACCAGGTTTCAATCCAAGTGACGAATGCATGGGTCAATCGGCTGATCGGAGATGAGCAGCCGAATGCAACCCGGATCGCGTATGCCGATGTGAAACCATACAACGCCAATTCGCCACTCCTGCCCTCGGGCCTGCTCGGACCCGTGCGCATTTATTCAATCAGTTCAAAATAACTCAGTCTGTGTTCTATCTCCGCAACACCCGCCCTTCAACGATCCACAAGTTGAGGGGCGGGCCGGCGGATTCCGTTACCAGCTCTTCTTGATGAGGGCATCGAAAGCAAATCCGCCGTTCGGGTCGCGCGTGGCGCTCACGGCGACGCGTGGCGAAACCTGATATTGCCCTTGAATGGTCTGGCTTTGCGTTGAGGCGACGTTCGTCGAAAACGTGACAAACAGGTTGCCGGTAACTCGCTGCTGGATGGTGATGTTCGCTCCTGGCGGCCCCTGGCTGCTGCTTCCGGCCAAAACCGGATTGATGGACAGCTGCGAGATGCCGGCGATTTTTGAAACGCGGCTGGTCACCTGGCTCGAAACCTGCGAGGCGACAAGAGATTCGGCGGCCTGGTTGGTGGACGTCGGGTTGGCGTTGCTCGCTTCCGTCGTCTCTCCAAACGCGAGCAAATTGATGATATCCGCCGAAGGCAGCGCCGGGTCTGAACTGTATTGCGTGCGCAACTGGTTCGCCGGGCCCTGGAATCGCAGGTTGATATTGTATTGCTGGATCGATGTGGTCAGCGTCAGGTTGACCACTGGCTGTGTCTCGCTGGGATTCACGAACTGAACCGTGCCGCCGCTGAGCAAGAATCTGTTTCCGTTCAGAATAATGTCACCACTGCTCAAGTTGACGCGCCCCAGAATCACCGGGTCAGCCGCGGTGCCGCGCAGTTGCAGGTTCGCCGTCCCACCAATGCTGAGCGTCCGGCTTGTGAGGTTTACGCTGTTGGCCGAGTTCACGGCCACGTTGAGTTGAACATTCTGCGCAAATCCGCGCGAAGGTGGCGCCTCCACTCCACCCGAAAACTGGCCGACGAAACTGCCCAGATCAAACGCCGGGGTGAACGACAGGTCCGACAGGCTCACCGACCCGCCGAGCACCGCATTTTCTGTTGACCCCGCAAGCCGCAAATTCGCATCCACGTTTTCACGCATCCCTTGCGGATAAAGAATACGCGCGTTCTGCGTGCTTAGGCCCAAATCAAACTGAATGGCGGGCCTGTACGCGATGCCGCCCTGAGCAGTGACCGTTCCACCACCGACACTGCCCTTGAAGCTTTGGATGTTGATTCGATCCTTCGTCAACGTGAGCACTCCGTTGCCGTGCTGCAGCCCGACCGGCAAATCTCCCGATGCAAAAGTTGCGTCGACAACATCGATTTGGCCGGCGATTTCTGATCCACTGGCCGGTCCGTGCGAATCGATGTTGAATCGGAGTTGGCCACCACTGCGCACATCGGGATCGAACAACTGTGCAAGTTCCAGGTTCACGGTTCCCTTCAGCACCATCGACATCGAGCCGTTGGCGTCGGTCGGAATGGTCCCTTCAAATTGCAAGTCCGTATCCGTTCCACGAATTGCGGAGCGTTGCACTTTAATCACGCCATTTTTGTAATCGACGCGAACCGGCGACACCGCAGCCAACTGGACTGTATTTCCATAGGCGACCCTGAGCACCGGAATCGTCACATGGGCTTCGAGCTGATTCTTGTCCTTGAGCGGTCCATGGAGCGTTGCATGAACTTCCGTCTGTCCTGTCATTCCATTGGCTTGCGGAGCATAGACGGCAAGCAGCGGACCCAGCGGAATTCCCTGCGTGTCCAGCGAAGCGTCAGCCAGATAGTTGCCGGTCAGATTGACCTTCGCTTTCGCCTGGATGGCGGTATTCTCTGCGGAAGATTGCAAGGCCGCGTTCGCAACGTGGTCCGCTACGTTCATCTGCAAAGTGATCCCACTGATCGTTTGATCTTGCACAGCCAGGGAAGGAATCCTGATCGTTGCGTCAAGCTGCGGATTGCTGAATGATCCCTGTCCTTTCGCATTCAGTTCCAGCACGCCCGAGGCCTTCAGGTTTCGCGCGCGCACGGCTTGCAGCTTTCCAAGTTCGATTCCACTCGCCGTGAGTTCTGCCGTATATGTCTTTTCGTGCGGCCGGATGGTAGCTTTTCCCTGCACAGATCCTGACGGAAGTTGTATCGAAAGATCCCCGTGCGCTTCATCTCCCGTGCCCGCAAAGGTGAGCTTCGCCGATTGAATCGGCTGCTCATAGGCCGTCAAGTTTGCCAGCGAGACGGTACCGCGCCCAATCGGGTTGAGTTCGCTTCCGTGCAGCGCAATGTTGGCGCTCAGCGTTCCTGTGACCGGTATCTGCTGTCCCGCGAGTCTTGTTAGATCGGCGATATTCAATTCCGATGCGATGAGTTCAATCTGAATCGGGCTGTTCTCCGTGAACGACCATTTATTCAATCTCGCCGACGCGCTGAACGCAATTCTGCCGCGCGATCCGGATTGCAGATCGGCGTGCTGAAGGCTGACCATGTTCGGGCTCAGGTCGACATTCGTCCTGAGACCTTTCCACGCCGTCCCGCTATAGCGAAGATCGGATGCGGTCAATTGACCGGTCAAATGTGGAGCTGCCGTTGACCCCTGCACCGTCCCGGAAAATGTTGCCGCTCCACCTAGCCCCAGCGGTTGCAATCCCTGGCCCGGCGCTGCGGTGCGGAAGTTGTCGGCGATCGATTCCCATTCACGCAAATCGTTCGCTCGCAATTGAAGCCGCAGGCTCGAATGGGCACCGACAATGCCGTTCATGGTCACGTTTGTTTGAGCGGTCTTCACAAAGCTGTTATCCAGTCCCAGTTGGCGATTGTCCCCTGAATATGTGGCGTGGATCGCGCCTTCCAACGGGAAAGGTGAAGCAGGTGCGACCACGCCTGTGGCTCCTGCCGGAACCGCGGAAGGTTGTCTGAGCGCGTTGCGGCTGGGCTGGATCTGTCCGAGAAGCGTCGCGTCGGTGTGCGCCAAAAGATGATCGAAGCTCTTGCCCCACGAAGCCTTGGCGTCCGCATTCAACTTCCCTGAGACCGTCACCTCGCGCGCTTGGGACGCAGGACCGAGGGCGCGCGCCAAGTCCGCCAGGGAAACTCCGCGCACTGCAGCCGTGAACTCTGAATGCGTGTCGCCGCTGAGATCCTTCATGCCTCCCTGCGCATTGATTTCCCCGCCAAGAGCAGCCGCATGAAAGTCGCGCAATACCGCGTTGCCATTTGCCAGTTGATAGTGCGCAGTGATCCTCTCTACTTGAGCCCGAGCACGCGCTGTGTGAATGTCAAGGCGCGAACTTGCAACGTCTCCATCCACGAAAAGCGAGTCCAACATCGAACCTTTTGGAAGCTGATGAAACTGCAAACGTCCGCTTGCTCGCACCATTCCCGCAGGCACAGAGGGCTGGTGGAGAATCGCTCCCAGTTCCTTGCAATCGGCAGTTACGTCGTAGTGTCCGTTCAGTCGTGGGTCGCCATAATTCTCGAGCGCGGCGGAAAGCACCACCTGCGAATTGCCGAGTGACACCTTGCCCTGGGTGAGATCAAATCGTGTCGGAGTGGCCTCAAACTGCGCATCAAGGTTGTGCGCGAATGGCTGGAAGGTTCCATACACGACGCGCCCGTTCGAATAGGTCATCCGCCCGGAGTACTTTTTCAATAAGCTGTCGAACGAGGCGCGGAATCCCAAGTCGTGTAAATCTGCGGCAATGTCGCTCGGACGGTCGTTCAGGTAGAACTCTCCCTGATCAATCACCGCATGGCGAATGCCAAGATCGAAGACGCTGGTGTTGCTCTTCTTGCCGCTTGTCTTGAGAGTCGGAAGATTCGAAACGCCGTGCGAATCCACGAACACATGAATCACGGGATGGTCAACCCGGAAATTGTCGAGATACCACGTCCTCTGCACGAGGGACACAATGCGCACACCCGCTTCAGCATGATCCACCTGCAGCAGCGGCGGATTCGAATAGGGACTGGCGCCGTCGACCGTCACTCCATACAGATCAAGGCTCAGCGTGGAGAAGTTCAATGCAAAGTTATTTAACTGCACGCGGACACCGAGGCTGCTGCTCGCTTTCTGCTCCACGGTGCGACGAAGGTATTCGTGAAAGCGCGCATTATGCAGCAGCACTGCGATTGCCACCGTAGCCAGCAGCGTCACGATCGTTGTCGTGGCGGCGATCCACATCATCACTCGATAGAACGGATGCTTGCGTAGACGCTGATGCCGATCGGATGCCTCGCGAAGTTTAGAGAGTAGCTCAGAAAGAGTCATAGGGATCTCGCTTAGAACGCTTGTCCAATGCTGATGAAGTAGTTCGTTGCCTTGACTCCCGTGACTGGATTCAGGTTTTGACCGAGGTCGAATCGAATCGGGCCAACCGGGGTCGAATAGCGCAAGCCCAATCCGACATTGTTGCTATAGAGCGACATGAAGTCGTGAAATCCCACACTAGGGAAGACGTTTCCGCCATCGTAGAAACCAACCAAGCCCAAGCCCTTCTTGATCGGCAGCGGAATGCGGGCCTCGGCATTGATGAGCAGCAATTCATTGCCGCCCTTGGGAACCTGGATGTAGGTATTGCAATCCGTAGCTCCGTTCGGGCAGACCTGCACTTGTCTCTGCGGTCCTGCGCCATCCAGCGGAAACCCGCGCAGGGAATTGCCGCCGCCGGTGAAGAACGCTTCGCTTACCGGCACACGGCTGCTGGCAAAGGGTTGCGCCAAGCCGATGCGAACGCTGTTGGCCCAAACGATGTTATGAAATCCCTGCTTGTAAAAAGCCATCTGCCCGGTCAGCTTCGCAAAGTCAACGCTCGACCCCAGCTTGGTGTCATTGAAATCCAGTTCGACAGATCTCAATGTGCCCTTGTGCTCGTCGAGCGGATTGTCGCGCGTGTCCCGAGTAAAGTTTGCAGCCAGCGTCGACAGGCGGACGTGGTCGTCCTGAGGCAGCACCAGGCCGGGAATCAGGATTCGTGTAAGGTTAGTCTGGCTGAAGCTGTAACGCAGAAACAGGGTGTCTTTCTTCGCCTTGTCCACTGGCCGCTGCAACTGGGTGCTGGCCAGTTCCTGCTGCGATGAAAAGATCGGATTCTCTTCGTTGCGCTCGGCGGAAACTGAGGTCGTTGCCCTCCATGGCGACCAGCGGAAATCGGGAACGATGTAGTAGGCCGCGCCGCGCTGATCCAGTCTCCCGGCGAAGCCTGTAAACGAAAGCGAGGCCCCTTTGCCACCAACATTATTGCGGGTGTATTCGATTGTCCCTCGCGGTCCGTAGAATGTCTTCTGGCTCGATGAGAAACTCGAGGGCAATCCAACCGGAGGCAAACCCGGAAGCGCGACCGTGCCGCTCGGAATGCTGCCGCCGCGATTGATGACCTCGAAACCAAAGCCGTAGGTGATTTGATTCCTGCTTGCTTCATGCACTTTGACCACCACGTCTTCAGTCGATTGCGTCGTGATCTGACGCTTGGGGTCAACCTGCGCCCAATCAAATACACCGGTGTGATCATAAAGGTCGCTCCCGGCGGTCAGCAGTTGCGATTCCGTCAAAGGCGTGCCCGGCACAATCGGCGACACATCCTGATCGATCAGCCGCTGCTGGGTATGCGCGCGACCGAGTGTCACGATCTTTCCCGCAGTGACCTTGGGCCCTTCAAAGATGTGGTAGACCACATTGATATGGTGCGGATCGTCTTTCGACACTTCGGTCGCAGTCTCACGGAAACTCGAGTTCAGATACCCGGCTTGCCAGTAATGCGTCACGATCTCCGCGCGATCTTTCTCCACGCGTGCCTGCGAATACGGTTGGCCGGCCGCGAGTTTCAGGCCCTGGGGCGCAAATTGCGATTCGGGAAACGTATCGTCGCCCTGGATCGTGAGCGAACTCACAATGTCGCGCGGCCCCTCCGTCACACGGAAGGAGACTTTGATATTCTTCCCTTCGTTTGAAACGCTGGACGCGACCTCCGCGCTGCTGAAACCCTCCGCCTCATAAACTGCCTTGAGGTTTTTCACACTGGAGCGCACAAGTTGCTGGCTGAATTTGCCGGGAAAAAGCAGATGAGCCTTCTGTACCGTGAGGTGCGGAGTGAGATCCGATGCCCGCAGATGGCTGTTCCCCGATAATTCCACCGACGTAACGCGGTGCTTCTTCTCTTTCGAGATCCGATAGACGACCGTGTTCCCTTCAGCCTCCTTCTTCAACTGCGCATCTACTTGTGCGTCGAAGTAGCCTTTGCTCTGGAAATAGGAGATGAGCGCCTGTCTTCCCTCCTCCACAGACTCCTCGTCCACGCCCACTCCCTGGTATGCAGGCAGGAGCGCCTTGCGCGTCCAACTCCACACGTGTGCCCCTTCAATTGAAATGTGCGATGTCGGACCCGGCTCGACGGTGAAGTGAATATCGGCGCGGTTTGTGTCCGCGTGGTATTCTGCGCCCGCCAGTTTCACCTCCGCACCTAGATGGCCCTGCTTTTGCAAACGAGCCTGTAGGAATTGCGTTGCCTTGGTGAGCGTTGTGTAGTGGTAGTGGCGGCCGGGGCGGATGGCCGCGCTGCGAAAGCGCGCTGTGAACGTTTGCAGGCGATGGTCGAGGTCACTCGCCTGTTCATTTGTCGTTCCCGCGATCTCAACGTCGCCGAACTTCGCCGGCCTGTTCAAGTTGACGGTGAAGAAGATGTTCGCCAGCCCATTCGCTTCATCCACCTTTACGTCCGCATCCACCTTGGCTTGAAAATATCCCTGCTGCCGAAAGAAGGTGAGCAGCGCTTGCCGGTCCTGCTCCACGTCGTCCGCATTGAAAGGCACCTGCGCCTGGAAATTGGCCACCTGCGCAAGGCGCGAATAGTGGAATCGTTCCGCCCCCGGAAATTCAAAAATTCCAAAATACACCGCGGGCTCCAGAATGAATTGAACGCGCAGACCATTCGCCTCGGCGTCCACCTGTACGCGTACGTCCGTCGCTTTTGTCGCCGCTTTCAGCGCGGCTGCGGTCTCGTTGACCTTTTCGATGGCAAATGGCTTGCCGGCTTCTTGCGTCAAGAGAGGGCCAAGGTTGGAGGCCGCGAATTGCGGACGGCCCGCGACCTCGACCGCGGTTACATTTTGCCCTTCGTAACTGAAAAGCAGTTGTGCATTCGCCTGCGTGGTCCCCGGCGCTTTACTCGCAGCAGTCGCCGCTTGTTGAGCGAAGAGCCAGGGCTCCGCGATGAGGAGCAAGCACGCGACAGCGATGGCACTACTGCATCGGAGAGCCCAGCGGTTGTTTTTCACGCACATCGAACTTTTTTGAAATTGCCAAGGAATTCCCACCGCTCCCTCATCCACCAACGTGTTCTAAAACAACATCGTTAGCTGTTTGAGATGCTTGCCCGGGGCGATAGGTTTGATGGTAGTGGCCGTGCTCAACATTGACGCACCGACAGATAAAGACGATGCGGAGCGAACGCATGCAAAAGGATTGCATCCAACGAGTGCAGGTTATTGTCAGAGCGCTCAGAACGTCTCGAGCAGACGGGGATTTCATGGTCATCGGTGCGCACCCGAGTGGCGAGCCGCCACCACCTCGCTCCGAAACGCGCGTGTGGGAACTCGTTTCCCGCTTGCCTTTGCGTTCGTTGTGGCATCTGCAGAGTGTGCCCCCGCGGGTCCTTGCGGCGCGCACCTGGAACTCCATGCAGGTCGATCGAATCTTCGGCCACGCCGCGGAACTGGGCTTCTATTTTCTCTTTGCGCTCTTCCCCACGCTCTTTTGCGCAAGTTCGGTGCTGGGCCTTGCCGCGCGATCCGCTCGACAATTCTACGATCAGCTTCTCGACTATCTTTCTCTGGTTATTCCGACAGCGGCGCTGGGCACCGTCCTCCAGACCTTCAACGAGACCGCCGTCGCAGCCAGCTCCGGCAAGCTCACATTTGGATTGATTGCAGCCATCTGGTCGGCGTCCGTGGGCATTTCGGCAGTGCAGGATACGCTCGACGTGGTGTACAAGATCGAGAAGGGGCGCTCCTACTTTGTGGCCCGGCTTTATGCCATCGCAATCACCATCATCCTGATATTCATCTTCACCGGCGGTCTCGCCACGTTGCTTGGCGCTGACTTCTTTTCCAGGCTGGCTCACCGCAACATCCATTACTCTGTCCTGGCGACCGCTTTGAGCATCACCGTCACGCTCATCGGCTGGATGATTGCAACGCTTCTCCTGGCGCTATCCTTTGCCGTCATTTACTACTGGGCGCCCAGTGTGAAGCGCCGTCGCTGGCACTGGCTGACCCCCGGCGCCGCCGTCGGGATTGGCGCCTGGCTCATCGCCTCTCTCGGGTTCCGCGTTTACATTCACTACTTCCAGGGATACTCGGTGACATACGGCTCGCTGGGCGCGGTCATTATTCTGCTCACGTGGTTTTACATCACCGGCCTGATGCTTCTGGTGGGAGCCGAGATCAACAGCGAAATCGAGTGCGCCGCGGTGGAGGATGTCCTGTCGGTTTCTTCGAACCCGCTCCTTGCTGAAGAAATGAGCGGCGAACGCAGTGCTCCTCGCAAAGCCCAATCGGGAAGATAGCGTCTCCAGACCGGATGTCGTGCGGGCGTCCCTGCACGCAATTGCTCAAGGAATATTAATCCGGCCATTCAAGAGCGTTACGTCTTCCCACCCATCTCGCGATAAGGCCTGCGAGATGGATGGGGCACGGTGCCTCTATTCAGGGGCCGGAATTAGGGGCCGGATCAATAGGCAAGAATCATGGGGCCAGAGCCTTAGGCGCCTTGAGGAAGGACATTGGGCACGTCGATGCCAAGAGCGGTAGCGAGATCGTGCTGATGCTCCTGCTCCTGAGAGATGATTGTACGCAGCTTCTCGGCCAGCGCATAGTGGCCCAGCGACTCCGCTTGTTGAACGCGCAGACGATAGTTGCGAATTGTTTCTGTCTCGTTGTCGAGATCGAATCGAAGCATGTCCTCCGCTTTGTCAGACACTCGTACCGGTTTCGGTTCCGTCGTCGGCATGCCTCCGAGGTAGTCGATCTGGTCGGCGATGATGAGAGCGTGCTGAAGTTCCTCGGCCGCGTGCAATTTGAGTTCAGCAGCGATGTTCATCCACTGAGCCCCTCGCAGAACGTTGCTGTAGACCGTGTACGCAATAATGGCCTGATACTCCCGTGCAAGATCCTCATTCAGCGCATCGATGAGGTCCTTGACGGGGTTTCCTTGCTCCTTTGTGCTCTTCGTCGTCATGTTTCGCTCCGCACGGCGCAGCGTCAACCGTTTGATCATGAGTCAGATGCAGGAGGCTGTTGAGCGGTTGGCCTGATGACTCTGCGTGGCCCCAGGAAACAGCCGAAATCACGCGGAAACCTGCTCACGGGTCGCGTGCGAGGGCCAATGGGCGCGCGTCGAAGCATGGGCAAGGTGTGGGCGTCTTGCCAGGAGAATCACATGTGAATTCCATGTGCGGGGTTTGTTTTCCGCGTTAACCCCTTGGCAACTTCTGGTGGGCGAGTAAAGACTGTGTTCTGCCGTCGCCGATGAGAAGATGGATACCTATTCTTGCGGACGCGGGCATGTGCCGTTTGAAAGGGGAGCGGATGGAAGAGGAACAGATGGGGAGCAACGGGCAGGGAACAGGGCTTGGGGATTGGAGCCCGAATCGCAGAGAGTTTCTGGCAGGACTGGCGGCGTTGGGGCTGGCCGGGTGGGCAGAGCAGGCCATCGGCGCAGCACCGGAAACGCAAGGCTGGAACGGGCTACCGGACAAGCCGGAAGAAAAGCCGATGGACTTTCACGCGCTTGCTAATGCATTTGACGCCTATGTCATGAACCCGGCGCATGGAACCAATCTGCGCGCCAAGGATGGCCGCCAGGTGTTTCCTTCGGCGCTGGAGGGTGTTGAAGACGGCGGATTGACCGCCTACGGGCCGATGGCCATGGGCAAGGAACTGCGCGGCGAGGGACTGGAAGGGCTGGCGGCATCGCTCAAGGGCTACTTCAGTGAGCCCTACGGGCTGTTTCTGGATGGAGCCGGTGCGACGCTGTGCGAGCACTGGTACATGATGAATGTGAACGCGCTGGCCTTTGGGCTAATCCAGGTGCGCTTCAGCAAGGATGCGGAGTGGCTGGCGCGGGTGGACAAGAGCGCGGCGCGGCTGAAGGCAATGGCGCAGCAGATCCACTACGACTTCAACAGCCAGGGCTACGACTTTGCCAAGGGCGCGCCCTTTACCTACCACGATATTTATCGGCAGCCGGACGCGGTGGGCGGCTACAGCTACGTGATGCTGCTGGCATGGAAGCTGACCGGCAATGAATCCTGGCTGGCGGAAGCCAAGATCGGCATCGATCGCTACCTGAGTTTTGCCAAGAACCCTTGGTATGAGGTTCCGAGCGGCGGCATGGCGGTGCTGGCGGCGGCGCGGCTGGAGGCGATGGGGTACGCAACCAACGCGAAAAAGGCATTGGGATTTGTGCTCGACGCCAAGGTTGGATTGATGGCCACCGGCAAATGGGGCGGCCATGAGGTCAACGGACTGCTGGCCGGATTCTGCACTGAGCCTGCCGACCAGGTGTACAGCATGGAATCGATGGTGGCGCTGCCGTACGTGCTGCCGGCGGTGCGTTTCCGTCCGGAACTGGCCGGGGCCGTGGCGCGATATGCGCTGAATACGGCCGCGAATTTGCGCTGGTTCTATCCGGAATATCTGCCTCACGAGAACCAGAGCCGGCCGGATTTGCCGTCGATGATTCCCTACGAGCGATTGAGCCGCGAAGAGAAGGGGCACATTCCCTACGCCACCGGCGATTTTGCCGGGCATCGTTCGATTTATGGCGGCGCTTACGTGCTGTGGCTGGACAAGATGATTCAACCGCAGGGCGATGATCCGTGGCTGCTGCGCTGGGATCTGTCCAAAACGAACATGCTGGACCGCGACCTGCCACCCGCGTTCCTCTATTACAATCCCTGGCCCGAAGAGAAACGCATCACCGTCGAAACGGCGACGGGCAAAGGACGCATCCGCGATCTGACCCGCAAGCGTTGGCTTGAGGCGCATGGGGGCAAGCTGGACCTGACCCTGGGTGCACACGAGGCGCGGGTGATCGAAATTCAGGGGTGAAGCACGCGGGTAGCGATGATGGACGTTGCATTGGGCGCGCCCGCGACCGCCTGCGTACGGATGAGAGCTTCAAAGTAGACGGGTTGGCCGGGGGCGCCGGAAGCGCCGACGGCCTGCTCGAGCCGTTGCCGGCTTCCGGCATCGGCCAGGAACAGCCCGGCCGCCTCGGTACCCTCCTGTTGTAACCCTTGCAGAATGAGTACGCTGCCGCGACCGTTCGCCAGCGGCAACAGGGAGATGGTGGCGTAGTCCTCGCCTGAACTGCCGGTGAAGGTCAGGCCGTGGTAAGTCGGCTGCTCGCCGTTCCTGGGATGCAAGTTTTCGAAGAACTTGGGGCTGTCGCCTACGACGCCTTCCCGCTCCTGAAAGTTGAGCTTGTCCTGAAAGTAGGACACCCAGGGATTGGAGCTGGGGCTGCCGACAAAGACAAAATTCCCCTGCTCCAGGTCGCGCGGGCGCAACTCGCGTGCCGAGCGAATGACGAGGCTGTCGCGTGAGTTGCCGCTCAAGCGCATGAGCGTGTCGACGACGACCAGGTCGGCATACGAGGTGAGCAACGAGCCCGACAGGTACTTCATCATGCGCGCTTCGCGGCCCGTTGGATGGGAGTTCGCGAAGTCTTCCCCGCTGCGATAAGACGGGCTCAGATAGCGCTCCAGCGTCACCGGCTGCTCGTCTACCAGACGCGTCATGCCGTAGTTGACATCGGCCACCACCACCTGGACGGCATGATTGCCCGGATCAAAGAGCGCTGCCAAAGGCCATGGCGGCGGAGGCGGCGTTGCGACTCCGGGGCGAAAGAGCCACGCCGCCACAGCCACAATCAGGAAAAGCGCGGCCAGTCCCCACGGAAGCGCCCAGGGCAGGCCAAGGAACCACGATTTGAATCCATGGGTCGCCACCACCAGAACGGGCGTTGGAGCCGTTCTCTGCTCCACGGCGCGAAAGAGCGTGGTGTAGGCGCCTTTTGGAATCTCGACAATGGACGTTTCGTTGCGGCCCTCGCCATCGAAATACTCATGCAGCTTGAGGCGCAACTGGCGGACATGCACGCGAACCGAGCTGTCCTCGACGACGCTGTAATCCTGAGGCTTGCCGAAGACGGAGCTGCCGATGCGGTGTTCGCTCAAGTCCTGCGGTTGCCCATGCAGTGTTCTCTCGGCCAGAAAACGGAGCAAATCCCTTAGTCGGGCGGACTTCTGGAAGGAAGTGCTGGCGGTGATCCTCTCGATCAATTGCCACCTGGGGTCTGTCTGAAGTTCCGTATCCACTTCCATCATCGGTGTTTCATCCCGCTTCCGTTCGATCCGTTCCGACTGCGCACAATTCCACGCGCAGTCTGGGAGGCATCGTCTGCTCGACGAATCGTAGCACGTCGAATGCACCATGGAAAGGTCTGTTCGGGACTGCAAAGCCTCTGGGAAGAGTTGAAAATCTGGCACACGGATAGACCAAGCGTTCTCGTCTCGACGGGTCTTCCTGGAGGGTCTCCGGGACCTTAAACCTGAATTGGCGCTTTAGATTCGCGGTGTTTCCCCAGAAAATCTCTGCGATTCACATGTAAATCGCGTTGATTCTCAATGATTTCCGCAGTGAGTCCCTTTTCCAAGGCATGTGCCTTCCTCAAGGCTTATGAACGGCTTTCAAAGGCCGGGTATCCCGTCGCGAAATGTCGACGGGAACGCTCGATCCTCCAGAACCGCAAAGGGCTCATGATGAACGATCTCGCACAACGCTTCGAACAGAACCCCATTCTCACGCCGCTGGATCTACGTCCCAGCGTCGATGGCATGGAGGTCACCTGCCTGCTGAACCCCGGAGTTTTCCGCTATCAGGACAAGACCTGGCTGCTGGTGCGGGTGGCGGAGCGCCCCCGGCAAGTTCCCGGCAAGACATCCTTTCCCATCCTGAGCCCTGAGGGCCGGCTTGAGGTGCTTGAATTCGACTCCGACGATCCAAGGCTCGATCTCACCGACCCACGCGTCATCAATTTCGACGGCCACGACTACCTCACCACGCTCTCCCATCTTCGCCTGCTGTCGAGCGATGACGGCGTGCACTTTGCCGAGCCGGATCAAACCCTGCCCTTCATGGGAACCGGGGAACTGGAAACCTACGGCATCGAGGACTGCCGGGTGGCGAAGATCGGCGAAACCTACTGCCTCACCTATACGCAGGTTTCGAGCCACGGCGTGGGCGTGGGCCTCAGGACCACCCGGAACTGGACTGAATTTGTCCACGAAGGGATGATTTTTCCACCGCACAACAAGGATTGCGCCCTCTTCGAGGAGAAGATCGGCGGAAGGTATTATGCCTTCCACCGTCCCAGCAGCCCCGAACTTGGCGGCAACTACATATGGCTGGCCGAGTCGCCGGACTTGGTTCACTGGGGCCGGCATCGCTGCATCGCCCATAGCCGTGAGGGGTATTGGGACAGCGCGCGGGTCGGCGCCGGAGCCGCGCCGATCAAAACCGCCGAAGGGTGGCTGGAAATCTATCACGGGGCGACCAAAGAGAACCGCTACTGCTTGGGCGCGTTGCTGCTCGACCTCGATGAGCCATGGCGGGTGCTGGCGCGCTCCGAGACGCCGATCATGGAGCCGCAGGCACCCTACGAACTGGAGGGCTTCTTCGGCCAAGTCATCTTCACCAACGGTCACCTGGTGGATGGCGACCGCATCACGCTCTACTATGGCGCCGCCGACAGCGTGATCTGCGCCGCGTATCTTTCCATCCAGGCCATCCTTGACAGCCTGGCTCCGGCGCGGGCGGTGAAGCCATGAACCATCTGCGCAAGGAGTTTGACGTCTTCCTTCGCTGTTCGCACTCCATGCAAGTGCTGATGGTGTCGAACATGATCTACGGCCTGGTCCTGCCGGTCATCGAGATCTTCGTGGCGGCTTATGTCATGCGGAACTCGCACGCCGTCGCCCGGGTGGTTACCTACCAGCTTTCGATTTACGCGGCCACGCCGTTGGCCTTCTATTTGAACGGCAAGCTGCTGCATCGCGTCGGCGCCAAGCACTTGTATGCTGCCGGAATGCTGCTGTCGGGCGTGGCCATGATGCTGATGATGCAGTTGAGCATCCTGACGCCCATCGGCGTGGCCACCTCAGGATTCACCATGGGCCTGGCCACCGGCATCTTCTGGGCCAACCGCGGGTTCCTCGCGTTGACGGCAACCAATGACGCCAACCGCAACTACTACTATGGCGTGGAGAACTTCATCGCCAGCCTGGCCTCGGTCGTGGTTCCCGCGATGATCGGCTGGTTCATCAGCGGTACATCTCTTTACGGCTGGCTGGGCGGCATCGCCAACCGCGCCTACCACATTGTTGCGATGGTGGTCTTCGGTTTGACCATTTTGGCCGCGGGCATCCTCGAACGCGGCACGTTCCGCACCCCGGAGCGCGCACCCTTCGTGTTCTTCAAGTTTCATCCGCTGTGGCGGCGGATGCTCCAGTTGGCCCTGCTCAAGGGTCTCGCCCAGGGATACATCGTCACCGCGCCCGCCATGCTGATTATGCTGCTGGTGGGCCAGGAGGGAACGCTGGGAGCCACGCAGGCCATCGGCGGCGTGTTCTCCGCATTCCTCATGTATATGGCCGGCCGCATCGCGGAGCCGAAGCACCGCATCATCGTCTTTTCCGCCGGGCTTTTGCTTTTCCTGCTGGGCGCGCTCACCAACACATTGCTCTTCAACGCAGTCGGCGTGCTGATCTTCATCGCGTGCCTTCTGCTGGCCAAGCCGCTTCTGGATCTTGCTTATTATCCGATCCAGTTGCAGGTGATCGATGTCGTTTCCCGCCTCGAGGGACGCAACGAGTACGCCTACATCTTTAACCACGAATTCGGACTGTTCGTCGGACGCTGCCTGGGTTGCGGATTGTTTCTGGGTATCGCTTACGGATGGTCGGGAAATGCAGCACTCAAATACGCTTTGCCGGTAATTGCGATGTTGCAGTTGTTATCTATCCGGGTAGCTGGCCAGATCTTTCGCGGTCTGGCCGCAGCGGGCACCACCTCCCCCGCTGAAAGCTTCGCCGTGCACACTTCGGAGGCTTGAAAACAATGATCAACAGGAGACACATCATGATCCAAAAAAATAGAACGGCGCAAATGACCTGGCGCCTGGCAGCCTGGCTGTTAGTGGCCCTCTGTCTGGCAGCCGGAATTCCCGGTCTCGCCCAATCGGGCAGAGGCACGCTGACCGGCACAGTCAAGGACTCAACCGGCGCAAACATATCCGGTGCCTCCCTCGATCTGAAGGAGACAAACACCGGCAGCCGCTATGCCGCTGTAGCGAACGGCCAAGGCCAGTTTACGTTCCCAGAGCTACAGCCGGGTACTTATACCCTTGCGGTAACTTCTCCAGGGTTTCAGTCATACACGCAAAACGGCATCACGGTGTATGTGGGCAGCACGGCTACCATCACTCCTACGTTGCAAGTAGGCGCGGCTACGCAGTCTATCACTGTAACTACCGATGCCTCGCAGTTGCAGAGCGAGTCTTCCGACATCGGCACAACCGTGCCCACCGAACTGATCGAAGACCTTCCGCTCCAATACGCGGGCTCTCCGCGCAATCCCCTGGCATTCGTGATGTTGACGCCAGGCTTTTCAGGCGTCAACACCAACTCCCCTACAGATCAGGGTGGTTTCAAGCTGAATGGCGGCCAGCAGGCCGGCACAGACATTCTGGTGGACGGCGCAACCATTGAACTGGCCTCGGCTAATTTGCAGATGAATTACGGAGTCAGCGTCGAGGCTGTGCAGGAGTTCAAGGTGATGACCAACACCTTTGACGCCGAGTACGGAAGAATGAGCGGAGGTCTAGTCAACCTGGTAACCAAATCGGGGACCAATGGCCTGCATGGAGACGTGTACGACATTCTGAAAAACCGGGTGCTGGATGCCAATAGCTGGGCCAGTGGGTTGTCGACCCCGGCGCAGACAAAACCGATCGACACGCAGAACGATTTCGGCGCCATTATCTCCGGCCCCATCTACTTTCCCAAGCTTTACAACGGACGCGATAAGTCCTTCTTTATGTTCAACTATGAAGGTTATCGCTGGAATACGGGAGGTGTCGGACTAAACGGGGCGCCCACGGAAGATATGACCAAGGGCGATTTCTCCGCTCTGCTTACGCCGGTCACAGTCTATGGGACGACTTACCCGGCGCACCTTATCTACGATTACAGCACCTGCACAGGTGCCAATCAGGGGAAAGAATGCACGGCTTATCCCGGGAACATCATCACCACGGCTCCCGATCCGGTCTACAAGGCATCGATCCCATATATGCCCATGGCGCCCGCTGGCGTGACATCGCCCTACCAGAATCTCTCTCAGACGTCGCTCAATGTAACCAACGCCAATATGTACGAGGTTCGCATTGATCAGAACATCGGAGCGAGACAGAAGATCAATGGCAGCTACGACTACGATTGGCGTCCCACCGGCTACGTCGTCAACGGTTATCCTCTGGATGCCAGCTCGACCAATCAGAGAACTCACTACGCGCGCTTCGGTTACGACTACATTTTCAAGCCCAATCTCCTCAATCACTTCAATGCCGGCTTCAGCCGCCGCTATCGCCAGGAATTCAGCGGCATCGGAAGCTACGGCGGGAACTACCCCAGCAAACTCGGGCTGAAGGGCGTCTCCGACACGACGTTCCCAGTTTTCAACTATGACTATCCGAATCGGGCAGCCATCCCCAGCAATGGAGCCGATCAGTTTTACGACAACACTTACCAGTATGACGACAATGTGTCGTGGCAGCATGGCCGGAATAGCTTCACCTTCGGTGTTGAAGCGCGTTTGCAGGAATTCAACATCGACATCCTGACCAACACCTCAGGCAATTTCAACTTTGGCTCCGGCCAAACCAGCACATGGGATGGGGCTATCCCGGGACAGAGCAACTCTGGATTCGGATATGCGAGCTTCTATCTGGGAGCTGCTTCTGGCGGAGGAATCTCACTGCCCGAGGAACTCGGATGGCGCGTGAAATACTATGCGGGCTTTGTTCAGGATGACTGGAAGGTCTCTCCCAAGCTAACCGCCAATCTTGGCTTCCGCTACGAGATACCCTCGCCGGTTACCGAGGCCCATGGCCAGCAGTCGTTCATGAATCCCACGCTCGCCAATCCCGGAGCGGGCGGCCTTCCCGGCGCCTATGAATTCCTGGGCAAAGGCACCGGCAGGACAGGTTCCAATAGCTATCAGGATACCTTTCACGATTCCTACGGCCCACGTATCGGATTTGCCTATCAGGTGCACCCCGATACAGTGATTCGTGCGGGATACGGAATCTACTATCAGAACTTGAAGATCGGCGGGTTTGGCGAAAATGACTCTCAAGGCTTCTTTGGGAGTTATAGCTATCCCGGTTCCTCCAGCGCCCAGACTCCGGCGGTGGTCCTCTCGGCGATTACAGCCTATCCCGGACCCACGCCTCCATTCATCGATCCCACGGTCATGAACAATCAGGCAAATGCGGTGGTTATTCTGTCCAAAACAGCGCGTCCAGGCACAACCCAGACCTGGACGATGGATATCGAGCAGCAGCTTCCGGGAAATGTGATGGTGGCCTTGGCATACGTCGGCGACCATGGCGATCACCTGCAGGCCTTCATGCACGATCCCAACCAGGGACTTCCAGCCAATATGGCGCGCGGCGCTTGCCTGGGCCAGGACATCACGGCGCAAGGACCCAGTACGCCCTGCGCTGGTCAAGCTCCCGTTGCAGCTCCCTACGCGGGTTTCACAGGCTCGGTTTCTCAGGCCCTGAGGCCGTTCCCGCAGTACAACAATGTTTCAGTGGATTCTGTCACCATGTCCGACCCGTTCGGCGTATACACTTACAACGCCCTGCAGGTCAGGGCAGAGAAGCGCATTTCTGCGGGCCTTACGCTTCTCGCCAACTACACATGGTCCAAGACCCTCACCAATGCCGACTCGGAGTACCCGGCCCAGGCAAACTGGAACGGCAACGGCAACGGCGGCGCGCTGAACACCTACAACCTCAAGGTTGAAAAGGGGCTCAGCCAATACGACGTTCCGCAGCGATTGATTCTGAGTTACACCTATCAACTGCCTTTCGGCAGGGGCAAGCAATTTGCCGATGTGGGAGGCATTGCAAACGCACTGGTAGGAGGCTGGCAGTTTGCCGGCGTCCAGAGTTATCAGAGTGGAACTCCTCTCGCGGTGAATGAAGGAGGCTGGAACTCCGGAATCTTCGCGGGCAATCTCGGTGCCAGCGCTCGTCCGAACTACGTCGCAGGGCAGCCGATGAATGGATTCCACGGCGGCGGTTGGGTCGGGGGACAAAGCCGCAGATTGAATCCTGCTGCTTTCACCTATGCACCCAGCTATACCTTCGGCAACGCACCGCGAGCACTTACCGTTCGCGAATTCGCCAGCCACAATGAAGACTTGAGCCTGTCGAAACAAATTCCCATGTACACGGAAAGACTCAAGACCGTCCTCAGGGTGGAGTTCTTCAACGCATTCAACCGACCGGGGCAATTCACGGGCTTCAATACGACTGTTTCGGACGACAACGTAGGAAATGGTTTTGGCGAAGCCAACAGCAAGCAGAACGGTCCACGCAGCATTCAAGCTAACCTTCGAGTAGCGTTCTAAAAACAGAAATCTCCCGGGCCTCTTCATCGAGGTCCGGGAGATAGGATGTATTTATGTTTTGCACGCCCTTTGGACGAAACCTACTTCTTTCTATCCTCATAGCGATTTCTCCCTTCACGCCGCCTCTCAGCAGCGCACAGGAAAGCATTTCACAGGTGCAGGAACATTTCATCGCAGCTCAGCAGGCACAGCAGCAGGGCCGGCTTGATGAGGCGGCACATGAATACCAGGCCGTCCTGCGGATTCAGCCGGGACTGCCGGAAGCCTATATCAATCTTGGACTGGTTTATTACGCACAAGCGAAATACGAGAAGTCAGCCAAAGCACTGACCGCAGCCAGCAAATTGAAGCCCGGCATGCGCGGCGTAAGCCTCTGGCTTGGAATCGACAATGTGAAGTTACACCGGCCGGAGCAGGCCGCTTCGCTTTTGCGCGCAGCCATTCGACAAGATCCGGCAAACAAACTGGCGCAGTCATGGCTGGGAACGGCGCTGTGGGATGCGGGACAGATGGATGCGGCCTTACTCCAGTTCGGCAAGGCTTGCGCGCAATTCCCCGACGATCCGGATCTGTTGTTTGCGCGCGGTGAGGCATACGGCAAGGCCGCCACGCAGCAAACAGAGCGATTGCTGGAAGAGTCCTCGGGCACAGCGCTCTCCGATTTGATATATGGAACCCATTACGCCCGGGAGCGCGATTGGACCAAGGCCGAGGGCCATCTTCGCCGCGCCATCGAGCGCGACCCGCGTCTATTGGACGCTCGCCTGGAATTGGCCGATGTCTTTCTCCAGCAGGCCGACTTTCCTGCTGCCCAGGAGCAGTTGGATGCAGCCCTGGCTCAGTCGCCGCGCTCAGTCGCTGCGCTGGCTCGCAGTGGGGTGTTGTTGCTGCTGACACGGCGGCAGGCCGAAGGCCTGACGCGCATCGCCGCAGCCCTCGACGTCGACGGAAGCGCAGCGCTCGATGCGCTGGGGTTGCCTGTCGAAGATCGATTCGATCAAGTCGATCGCAGCAGCGCTGACGCAAAAATCATATCTCTCAGTCGCGAAGCCGCGCAGTCCCTGCAATCAGAGGCAAATACGAACCGCGCCAAAGACGCGGCCCTCGCGGCCTTGTATGTACTGGCTGGGGACGAGGACGCCGCCGCCCAAGCGTACCGTAAGAGTGGTCTCGCCCCGAAAGATACGAGTAAGTCCGCCAGCCTCTTTGCGCAGGCCGTGATGGCCGTTCACGATCACCGGTATGACGATGCCGAGCCGCTCCTGCTGCGCTGGCTTGCGGCCAATCCTAACGACCGCATGGCGCGCTACAATCTGATCGTTGTGCGCCGGCACATCTCCCAGTTGCAGGTGGCGCGTCTGCTTGCAATCGCGCCAGATTCTTATCATGTGCATCAATTACTCGGCCAGACCTACGCCAGCAACGAAGAGGACGGCAAAGCGCTCGCAGAATACCTTGCGGTTGCTTCCGCGCAGCCCGACCTGCCCGGCATTCATTTCTGGATTGGCCACCTTTATTGGAAGCATGGCGACGCGGATCATGCGCTCAAGGAATTGGCGCGCGAGTTGGAACTGAGTCCCGGCCATCCGGAAGCCAATGCCGAGTTAGGGACCGTCTTAGTGGCTCAAGAGCGAGCCGCCGAGGCGATTCCGCATTTGGAGTCGGCGATTCACAGTAAGCCCGACCTTTGGCCCGCGTACACGCAACTGGGCCACGCGTATGCGATCGAAAAGAACTACGCCCGCGCCGAAGAGGTGCTGAACCACGCCCTGGCGCATGACATGGACGGCTCCATGCACTATCAGCTTGGGATGGTTCTTCGCGCCGAGGGCAAGACTGCACAAGCGGCCCGGATGTTTGCCCAGGTGCGCGCCATCAAGACCGAGAAGACGGCCACGACGTCCACTGACGACGCTGCGAATTCGGGAGCAAGGCAATGAATCAACGCTGGATGATCGCATGTCAGTTGGCCTTCGTCGCTTGGGCCGCATTGTTGAGCGCGCAATCCACAACGCTGGATCAGGGTGTCAGTCTTATGCGCGCTGGGAGATTCGATGAGGCTCTCGTAAAGCTCGAGCAGGCGCATCGCATTGCGCCCCGCAACGCCACCATCGAGAACCTGCTGGGCATTGCGGAGACCAAACTCGGCCATATCGACGCGGCCGACAATCACTATCGCAACGCGATTCGGCTCGACCCATCGCAGCCTGCGCCGCACAGAAATCTGGGCTTCAATCTACTCAACTTGAAGGACTATCGCGGGGCCGAGCCTGAGTTGCGCGAAGCATCACGGCTCGACTCGAAAGATGAGTTTGCTCATTACTATCTGTTCTTGCTGGCCCTTGCCACCAACCGCGACACTGAAGCCACGGAACAGGCATCCCATGCAGGCCAGTTGATCGACAACGATCCGGACGCCGCCGTCGGATTGATCGAAGCGGAAATCCGCATCGGCCGTGCTGAGGACGCGGTCAACCGCATCAAGCATCTGGAAGATGCCAACCAACTTTCGTCCGCACGCGAGTATTCAATTGCTGCGCTCCTGAGCCAACGCGGTTTTCACGGACAGGCGGTCCATTGCTTTCGACACATCGCTGCGCTCGATCCGTCGTGGGAAAGCCGCTATAACTTTGCGCTCGCACTTCTCTACGACGGGCAGGCAGTCGAGGCATCCGCACTGCTGACCACTCTTCACACCGAGCGGCCCACGAATGCGGATGTGCTGATGTTTCTCGGCTCCGCATTCGAGAGGCAGGAAAAGATGCCGGAAGCGCTCGAAGCCTACCGCGCCGCCTTGGTTGCCGACCCCGCCAACCCTGATCGTACGCTCGATTACACGCGCCTGCTCATGGACATGGATCGCTACGACGAGGCCATCCAGGTGGTGCAGACAGGCATGGCAGAGACCTCTTCGACGCTGCCCCTGCAACTGCGCCTGGGCGCGGTCGAGATGATCAAGGGAAACTATGCGGCAGCCCGCGACGCCTTCCATGCTGCGCTCGCCGCCGATCCAGCACTCGATGCTGGCTATGTAGGCTTGGCGCAGACTTTTGCCCGCGAAGGCAATGATGCCGAGGCCATTCACATCCTTGAAGCAGCGCGCAACAAACTCCCCGGCCATTATCTGCTGGAGTACTATTTTGGGCTACTGGCAAGTCGCCTTGGCCGCGAGCAGGACGCGATCGCTGCCCTTGAATCTGCTGCACGACTGCAGCCTGACTCGGTCGATCCATTCTATGAATTGGGAAAGCTCTACGGTGCGCAACAGAATTGGTCGCAGGCCCAAAAGGCCCTTGAGCAGGTCGTCAAGCTGAACCCCAAGTTTGCGCCTGCACACTACCAATTGAGCCGTATCTATGCGCACTTGGGGCTTAGTTCAAAGGCCGAAGCAGAGGCGCGGCTTACTCACACTCTGGTGGATGCGCAGCGCGACGATGCGCTCGGCAAGCAGCGCGCGCGCTCCGCCAGTTTCCAGCCACAACAGCTCGCAACTCCTTCGCCTCAGCCCTGAGTTGAGTCCGCTTCTTCTTTCGATCGTTAACCGGAGCTTCCATCCGAAGGCCCCTAGCACTGCGAGGAACTGCAGAATATGACATGTATTGGACGTCTCGATCGCCGCGGATTCATTGCTCTTTCGGCACTTACGACCACGGCGGCGCTGCTGCCGCGGAGTTTGCACGCAACCGGTGCCTCTGAACCTGATGCAGTGACTCTTCAGGTGGCAGGTGATGCCCACAGAGGATATGGAGTCACGATTGTTCATCGCGGCCAGACCATCGCGCGGCACCATCAAGGCGGAGAGTTTTCGGCCGTCTTCCAAAACAGCGAGCGCAGCCTTGAAGACCGGACAGACGACTGGAAAGCCACTTCCTGGAGCGGAGACCGCGCGCACGTCACGCTCAGCGGAGAGATTCAACTTCCGAACCTGCGCACCACCGTATTTGTTGAGGTAAGTTATGAAGTTACCCCATTGCAGGTGGTGAAAAAGACCATCACGCTGCGCCAGGCAGATATGCTCGCGCTTTTCTATCAACTTACCAATCGTCTGGAGCCGGCGGCTTCGCCTGCAAAGCTGTGGAGCTTCGACCACGCGGATTGCAAGGGGGGCGCGCTGCATGAATATTTTCCAGCGGCCGGTTTTCGCACGCGCGATGGAGTCACCGTAGGTCTGCTGACCGATTCCGGATATCGCAATCAATGGAGCCGCATCATACGGCGCGACGGCATACCCGTGAAGCCCGCGCCCGCCATCATCCCCGATCTGAATCTCTATTACCTTCCACGAACCGGCGAACGTGCGCAGCAAGGTTCATTTGTCCAGCAGACGTTCGGAGAGTCCACGGTTCAGTTGGTTGGCGAAGGGGCTCGCATCCCCGTTGATTTGCCGGCCGCGCCGCTGTGGAAGCGAAGCGGAGAGATTCACGTAAAGGAGCAAGACGGTGTCGTCAAGCTATCTTCTGCGAGCAGGAAGGATTTTGTTCTCCTTCCTTTCCATGCAGCGGGAGGCGAGGTCTTTTCCGTGCGGCTGAAGTATCGTTCCGCAAGTTCAATCTCGGTTCACGCATGGGACGTGGACGACCAGTTTAACAAGCTCGGCGATATCACGTTATTCAATGACACCGCACCGGCCTCTCCCGCAAACTTTGTTGAGTTTCAGCATTCCTTCGTTGTGCCCGCGCTGCAGGGAACGGGCGCAGCTCTTGCCCTGTCGCTCACTGATTTCTCGGATGAGGGCGACGAGGGCGGCAAGCAGCCATGGATCGAGATACGGGACATTGAGCTATCGCGCATCGTAACTCGCAACGAGCCATACCATCGCCTGGAGATGGGGCACCCTCAAGCCCGTACAATGTTCATCTTCGCGAGCGATGCAGTTCCCGACACGCTTCGTGGTTACCGGCTCGCGAGCCAGCTTTACCTGGCGGATGGCCTGGGCTTCAAGGGAGGAGAGACAGAGAAAGTACTCTACGCGGACGTGATGATGCTCAGTTGGAATGCCGAGATGGATAGCGCTCGGCCCATGCTGGCGCCGAGCATCTGGTACTCAGCCGCTGGCGAGATGTATCTGCGCGACAGTTTCTATGCTCTCAACGGCATCCACAATCGCGAATTGAACGAAGGGGTGTTTAATCTCTGGGCCGACAACCAGGGCGCGGACGGCGCCATCAACACTCTCGTGGAGCCGAACATCGCCAACCTCGAACGCAAGTCCAATGACTCCACACCGCTGTGGCTGATGTGGGCGCTTCTCAACCGCAGGCGTTTCGGCACGGAGTTGCCGATGGACAAGGTGCGCCGCGCCGCGGAATACTGTCTCGCCGCATACGATCCCAGACGAGAAGCCATCTGCACTGCGCAGTTTGTCGTCGGTCAACTGGACGTGATCAACTACCCGAAGGGCACCAGCATTCTATGTGAAAATCAAGGGATTCTGGCGGTGCTGCTGCGCGTGATCCGCGAACTTCAGATTCCGCAACTGAGCGCAACCATTTCAGAGGCTTACATCGCCAAGGCCGAAGACGGATATCGCAGTTACTATGACAAGGGCCGCGGATTTCTTCTTCCTGCAAGAGATATAAACGATGCGATAGGCTTTCCCGACATCTTCCCCGAGTTTCTGTCGCTCTGGCTTTTCAAAAGGAAGATACTCACGGATGAAATGGTCGTAAGTCACCTCGACCGCTTCCCCGTCATGTTGTCCAACAAGGACTGCCCTTATCCGGGCGAGGGCGGCACGGTAAGGCCCATCTTTATCGGCCTTCCTGGCGGGGGGGCAAAGTGGAGCTACTTCACCGAGCAGTGGCATCCGATGGTGAGCGATTCTTACGCGACGAGTTATGCGAACAAGGCGATGGACGGCGTTTACTACAATGGTGGCAGCTGGATGAGGCTTGAGATCTGCGGCTATGTGACGGGAAAACTCCATGGTTGGCACAAGGCCGAGGCAGCAATCGCGAATCGCCTGTGGGCCGAAATTCATACCGATGAGGATTTCCCGACGAGCCAGGAGTATTTGCCAACGGAAGTGAAGAATCCGTTCTTCGGCTATCATCGCGTCTTCGCATGGAACTCCTTTGTGCTTCAAACCATGGAATTGGCGGGTTCGCGGAAGCCGGAGATGGATCCCGGTTACACTGATCGGGCGAAAATGAAAGAGAATAGCCAGTCGTAAACCTGCCGGTTCAAGAGGATGCGCGAGGCAGTTACGGACGCCGGTCAATGCCTTTGTGGCCCTGCCGGAGCGGCTTCGCGCGGTTGGCGCGCAAGCCTGACAAAATTGCGGACAAGTGGGTCCGACTGGTCAAGCTTGCGCCACGCTAGCCCGATCTTCCATCTCGCCTCAGCCAAACCTGTGTCCATCAAGCGGACGCCTGGTACGCGCATAAGGCTGACAGAACGCGGCACCAAGCTTACCCCTATGCCCGCTCGCACAAGATTGAGAACCGTAAGCAACTCGCCGACTTCCTGAACGATCCGAGGGCTGAAGCCGGCAGCTCTGCATGTCTGGACGAGGTGATCGAAGAGGTTGGCGGAGACACTACGAGGTATGACGACAAACGGCTCTTTGTGAAGACCGGAGAGTCCTCCGCGATAGGCCATGCCTCTGGGGATCGCCGCCACAAGCATCTCTTCGAGTACGGGCACGGAGACTAATTCAGCACGCTCGACTGGAAGCCGGACGAAACCGACATCGATGCTGCCATCCTCGAGAGCCTCGACCTGATCCTGTGTGGACATGTCACGCATCGACACATGCACCTCCGGAAAACGCTCTCCAAATCGAGTGAGGATTTCGGGCAGACCGGCAGCCAGGGATGTGATGCCGAAGCCGACCCGCAATAAGCCGGCTTTTCCATTCACTGCCATGCGAGTCATATGTTCTGCGATCTCGGATTCTCGCAACAGGTTCTGCGCACGATCTCGAAGGATCTCTCCTGCCGGAGTCAGGGTTACTTGCCGATATCCGCGGATGAGCAGTGCCCCGCCCACTTTGGCTTCCAACCTCTGTATCTGTTTGGTGAGCGCCGGTTGGCTGACGCGCAACTCTTCCGCAGCCTGACCGAAGTGGAGATGGTTGGTCAGCACCAGGAAGGAATGCAATTCAGACAGTTCGAATGCCATGCCAGCAGGTTATCAGAAATGGACAAACTACATATTGGACAGAATGATGCGGAACCTGCAGCCTAGTAGCAGGCGTGAAGAGCGATGAGGGGCATCATGCTTGCCGAGGTCGTCGCAATAGGTAGCGCTGAGAAGGAGAGTCCATGAAACGAAATGTGGAAGTTGGACTGTTAATGATGCTTTTGTCTGTCCCCCTGTTTGGAGCAAAGAATTACCAGGTATTCCTGCTGCCTGCGGACGTCCGCGTTGGCAACGTTCAATTGCCGATGGGACAGTGCAGCGTGGCCTGGTCACAAACAGTGGGATCAAAAGTGCAGTTGACCATCAAAACGAGAGACAAGAAGACGATAACCATCGACGCTCGCGAGATTGAGGGGAAGCCGGGCAGTATTGGGGTAGTGACCTTCGTTGATAGCGGAATCACGTATCTGGAGGAGTTCGATACTGCGACCGCGAGATTCATCGTGCAGAATCCGCCGAATGAGCAAAAGTGAGTTCCAAGGCTCACTTCAAAACTCAGATCTCGGATGGCGCAGGCACTCGACAAACTGCTGTTTTGCCGGTCTGCGTCGTCCGTGAGACTCCGGTGCGGAGGAGCCTTGTTACGCACGGTAGCCGGATCGCGACGTTTGCGCGACCTTCGTACTCGTTTTCGCATGCGGGAAAGGTGGGCCATTCCCGAACAGCTTACTGTAGGGATAAAGCAAGTGCCCTTCGGAACCGAGCCTTCAAGATCGAGAAGACGGCGCGGGAATGTGCGGCGCCGTTCTAGCCGAGGTCTTGAATCACCGCTAAGGAGTTGAACGACCGGCAAGCTACGGAATGATTATGCATAGAACTGAAGCGGCGGACGATCATGAGCGGTTCAAGGAGTTTTGTGCTCTGGCACAGGCCGGCTCGCTGGGAGTGGTAGACCAACGTGAAGTCAGGGAGCATTTGAAGAACTGTGATACGTGCCGGAGAATCTACAATCAATACGCCGCGATTGGCTCGGAGGGCATGGCGTTCCTATCGGGATGCCATGAAGTGAGTGAGGAAGCCGCAAGATGGGATGATCGCGAGGTACGGCAAAAGCTGCTCGCCGCAATCCAACAAGAGCAAGCGTACAAAATCCGATCATAGGCCGCTGCGCACGTGATCCTCGATTGAGGATGTGCCAAGCGCGGGCGGCCTTTCCCCGGAAAGCGTTCCGAACATGGTCAACGTTCTGCTCGAGAAACGCGGGAATCGTGGCTTTGAATACCTCGACTATTTGGGCAGGACTGTGCCTTGGCAGCGTATCCAACGGCTCTCAAGTGATTCGACGCGTAGAACTCGCCTGGCATGAGCAGGACTGCCTTCAAGTGCCATGCGCATAATTATCCGCACGGATGTTCTGTGACAAGTTCACAGACATGGGCTCTGTGTATTTGTCGCCTCAGCACAGAAAAGTGGGACTCGGCGCGCCGCCCAGGCGAAGGGTCCGTTGCGACTTTCTACTCCAGATAAGTCCGGCAACGCAATCTAAATGCTCCAGATAAAGGCGCGTGCAGTCAATCCCCAGGATCCACAGCGGGCCAACGACCGCGTGTCGTTCCCCCTCGGCAAGACCTTTGGCCCCGCCCCCCCGCCTGACAACGGCCCGCAAGAAAGATGTTGACAGAGTCTTACGGGCCATGTTTTGATTGGAAATCACAAAACGCATGAGAAATACTCACACAGATTCGAAGCTGTCCGCACAAGATAAGCGACAAGCCGAAATCCTGCTCTACATCAAGGAAAGAGGCACGGCTACCATCGGAGAAATCGCTGCCGAGTTTGCGGTGTCCGAGATGACCGTGCGTCGCGTGTTCTACAAGCTCGGTGAACTGAACCTGATCATTCGCACGCCAGGCGGGGCCATGGCGCCCGTTCACGGCTCGATGGAGAGAACTTTCCTTGAACGTGCGGGGAAGATGTCGGCCGCCAAGGATGCTCTGGGACGTGCCGCCGCGGCTTTGGTTCAGGACGGAGAGACCGTGGCGCTGGATTCCGGCACCACCACGCAGTATGTCGCACGCCATCTTGCCGCGCGCTCCAACCTTGTCGTCGTGACGGCATCCCTCGCAGTCCTTGAGGAACTGGCCGGCAGCCCGGGGATTCAGGTACGTCTCACCGGCGGCGTGTATCGCCGCGTCAGCCACGATTTATGCGGCAACGCCGTGGAAGAGGCATTTGAGAACATCTATGCCGACCACGTCTTCTTCGGAGCCGCAGCTTTGTCGTTCACCAAGGGCGCGATGAACTTTGACCAGGAGATGCCGCGGTCCATTCTGCGCGCCGGCAAACAGCGGGTTCTTGTCATCGACAGCAGCAAAATTGGCACCGAGGCAGTGTATCGATTCTGTCCCGTCGAACACTGCGACATGGTGATCATCGATCAGGGAGCGAAGCCGGCTGATGTTCAGAGACTGCGCAAGCTCACCAAAGTAATCATTGCGGAATAACCCCCCGAGAAGTTTCTCCGCAGAAAGCACTTAGGAGAGTTGTGGCCATGCAACGCAAAGGTCTATTCTGCGCGATTGTAATTTTCCTGTGTCTTGGAGGCTGTTTTGGCCAAGTCAACACAGGCAAGATCTCCGGATTTGTGAGTGATGAAAGCGGCGCCATGATGACTGGGGTCCCAATCAAGGCTGTCAATGACAGTACCGGGGTGGCAATCGAGAGCAACACCTCGGAGACGGGCGAATACCTGCTGAATTTTCTGGTGCCCGCCACCTACCACGTAACCGCAGACCGGCCCGGATTTAGAAAAGCGATCCGCTCCAATGTCGTCGTCAACGCGGGCGTAACGATGCGCCTCGACTTCGTCCTGCGGGTGGGCGAAAGCATTCAGTCGGTCACGGTCGAGTCGAATCCCATCAATGTCGCCACGGAGAGTTCCGAGCTGTCGCAGACCTTCTCCCTGCAGGAAATTCAAGCGCTGCCCAACATCGATCGCAATCCGCTTTACCAAATGAACCTGATTCCCGGCGCAAACAATGACGCGGGCAGCGGTAACTACGGCACCAACGGCGGTGAAAACGCATCGGCAGTCGGCCAATCGCGGCCGCAGTTGGCTTCCATTGGTGGTGTGGACGGCAATGCGACCTCCGTATATATCGAGGGCGTGCCCAACCGCGAGCCGCAGAACGCCTACATCAGCATCACTCCGCCCATCGAGGCGGTGCAGGAACTGCAGGTGTACACCGGCAAATACAATGCGGAGTTTGGTTTCTCGGGAAGCGCGGTGGTCAACATCACCACCAAGTCGGGGGGAGAACAGTTCCACGGCGCGCTGTTTGAGTTTCTGCGCAACGAGGCGCCGGACGCGCTCAACTACTTCGCCGGCGGCCAGCCGAAGACGCCCTTCCGCCGCAATCAATTCGGAGGTGCCATCGGCGGTCCGATTCTCAAACAGAAGTTGTTCTTCTTCGGCGATTATCAGGGCACGCGCGTCTACACCAGCTCCCCCTCGTACACCACCGCGCCCACCGCGAAGATGCTGACAGGCGACTTCTCGGAACTTTACGTGGCCGGATCTCAGGACGACGCGGGCAACACCTACGGTCAGCTCTACGATCCGTCGACGCGTGTCTTCGATGACAACGGCAATGTTGTCAGCGCAACCCCGTTCCTCAATAACGTCATCCCCACGGCTCGTTGGGACGATGCATCGAAGGCCATCAACGCCGCCAAGGTCTTCGGCGTGGCCAATTTGCCTGGCATCGGGCAGAACCTGTCGTTCCTGAGCATCAACAACCAGATCGCGCACCAGGGCGATGGCCGGCTTGACTACAACCGCACATCGCGCGACAGAATGTTCCTGCGCTACTCGGCGCTGGACGCGGTCACCGACAATTCCACCAACGTCAATGATTTCTTCCAGAATGGTGTCGACTCGCGCGCGTTCAACCAGAACATGCAGGCCTCCGATCTGTTCAGCATCAGCGCAAACACCATGAACGAGGTGCGCCTGGCCTATAACCGGTCGGACGTCCACACCTCAAACAAAAGTCTCAACAAGGATTGGAATAATATCTTCGGCATTCCGAATGGAAACCTCGGTGGCGCGGACACGCGAGGACTGGCGGAGTTCGACATGCCGGGCGTTCCCGGCGTCGCGGTACCGGACTGGGTCGGCTATATCATCAGCAACACTGTAGCCGGGACCGAGAACTTCACCTGGATCAAGGGGCGGCACCAGGTCAAGGTCGGAGCGAATCTGAATTACCTCGTGGACATGTCCGCCGACACCATCGGCGGCGACAATCCTCGCGGAGCGCTCACCTTCAGCGAGGAAATGACCTCGTTCAACGGCGTCGGCTATAGCGGCGGCGGCAATACAGACAACGCGCTCCCTGTGCAGCCCATCGCCTATCCCAGCTTTCTGCTGGGCAATATGATCTCCACAGCGCGCGCCCGCTTCATCAACGGCACCCCCTATCAGAGCTTCTGGCAAAATGCCTGGTACGTGCAGGACGACTTCAAGGTGCTGCCATCGCTTACGCTCAATCTCGGCTTGCGCTATGAGTTGACCACACGGCCAGTAGAGCGCCAGAATCACCAGTCGAACTGGGACACGCGCACCAACGAAATTGTGGTCGCCAGCTCCAGTGATCGCAGCCCATCGATCAATCTTGATGCATACGACTGGGGCCCGCGTGTCGGATTCGCCTGGAGTCCCGATCATGGCAAGACGAGTATTCGCGCCGGATTCGGAACCTCTTACTGGATGGCCTATTGGTCCGGGCCGCTCACCATCCTTGGCCTCACCTATCCGAATTATGCCAAAAACGTTGAGCTCACTCCCAACAGCCTCACGCCTACATTGAAGCTTGCAAGCGATGGCATCCCGGTTCCCAGCGCCGAATATAACAGCGACGGCACGTTGGCAATTCCCGACAACGCGCTGATTCGAGGCGTCAGCAGTAACTGGAAGAACCAGCGCGTCGATCAGACAACGCTGAATGTAGAGCGCGAACTGCATCCTGGAATGATCCTCGACATCGGTTATCTCAGCGTGCGTGGCCGCCACAACAATCATTCATTAAACATCAACCAGGCGCCTCCGGTGGCGCAGGGGGTCGACTACAGCACCCAGCGTCCGCTCTACTCAAAATACCCGCAACTCGGCGATGTTCCCATCTCCCAATCGGCGGCCGGCTCGTGGTACGAAGCGCTCACCGTGCGCTTTGCCGCCAACCTTGGCAAGAGCGCCTTCGCCAACGCCAGTTATGCCCATGGCCGCAATTTTGCCAATGGCAACAACCTCGATCAAACGAACATTAACCAGTACTACGGGCCGACGCAAGAAGACATCGCGCATATCTTCAACGCCGAATTCCGCGTCGAGCTTCCCGTGGGCCGCGGCCGCAAATATCTCGGCAGCGTCAACCCGGTGGTTGATGGCGTGCTGGGTGGCTGGGAATACTCGGCGCTCTTGCATGTCCGCAGCGGCGTCCGCTTCGATGTGACCGACAACGACACTTCCACGCTGAACAATGGACAGACCAACCGGCCTGACCGCATCGGCATTGGAACAGTAAGTCACCCCACGGTCCAGCAGTGGTTCGATACCAGCGCATTCATCGTGCACACCACGCCGATGACTTATGGAAACTCGGGAATCAACCCGCTCTACAGCGACGGACAGCAGCAGCTTGATTCTTCGATTTCAAAGACTTTCTCCATCAAGGAGCGTCATCAGATCGAGTTGCGGACGGACTTGTTCAACACATTCAATCATCCCAACTTCAGTCCTCCCGACTCGAATGTCGGCGACGGCGCGGAGGGACAGATTTCCTCCACATCCGTCGACAATCGCCGTATGCAGTTTGCGCTCAGGTACTCCTTTTAAAGCGCGGGAGGCAGCAGGACCTCTCGGAATCCGCTGCCTCTTTTTTCTCTTGCATTTTCTTTCCACCGTTCAGCAGGGGCTGCTGTTGCGCCTCTGCGAGTCAAACAAACAGGCTGTTCACGGCCGGAGTCATCGATTGTGATGGATAAACAAAGACTGCTAGTGATTGGTGCGAACGGGTTCCTTGGCTCCCATGTTCTGGAGGCGGCAAAGTCGGCAGGGAAGTTCGATGTGCTTCTTGCAGATCGTTCGGCCTCGAAAGATGCCGGCATCGAGGAATTGGATATTGCCAACGCGGCGAGCGTTGAAAGCGCCTTTCAGCGTACCAGCCCGGATATGGTGTTGCTGTTGGCGGCGATCTCGGATATCGACAAATGCGAGAGCGCGCCGCGATTGGCCTTCGCTGTCAATGCGCAAGGCGCGGAGAACGTGGCCAATGCCTGCGCGCGCCACAACGCAAAACTGCTGTTCACTTCGACGGCGGCTGTTTTCGATGGCACTCAATGTGGCTATCGAGAAGAGGATCAACCAAACCCGCTCAGCGTTTATGGCAAGACAAAGGTGTGGGCGGAGGAGGCGGTCAGCAAGCTGTTCCCTTCGGCAATCATCTTGCGCATCGCGCTGGTTGTTGGGTTCGCTGGTAAAAGTGGGACCAATGCCATGCTCGACAATATCGTTGCGCGCTGGAAGTCCGGTGTCCCGGTCACATTCCCCACGTATGAACTGCGCAATCCTGTTGATGCGGCCACGCTGGCGGCCGTCATGCTGCGCATGATCAGCGACCCAAACCCCGCGTTGCGAGGGCTCTATCATGTGGGCGCAAGCGACAGCATCTCGCGCTACGAACTCGGCATGCGCCTTGCCAAACGCCTTGGCGTTTCGCCTGACCTGGTGCGTGCGCTGGACACTGCGATTCCCGGGCGCGCGCCGCGCGGAGCCGATCATTTTCTTCTCACGGACAAAATTCACACAGACTGCGGTATCGAGTTTGGAACCAGTACACACGTAATCGAAAGGTGTTTTGAATGAAGCTTCCCAAGGCAGTGCAAGAGTTGGAGTTTGGTCATGGTTCAAAGTATGGCGATGAGGAACAGCGCGCCCTGCTGGGGGTACTGGGGGCTGGCGCACCCTCCTGTGGACCCAGTGTAAAGCAGTTTGAAGAGGAGTTTGCGCAGTACTGCAGCGCCGGCTACGGTCTTGCCGTCACATCGGGCACGACTGGCCTTCAGCTTTCCATGATCGCCGCTGGCGTTGGCCCTGGCGACGAAGTCATCACCACCCCTATCAGTTGGATTGCAACCGCCAACGCCGCTGCCATTCTGGGCGCGCGCGTCGTTTTTGCCGACGTCGATCCGCGCACCCTGAACATCGATCCGACCAGCGTGGCAGAGAAGATTACTGCGCGCACCAAGGCTATTCTGCCGGTGCATCTGTTCGGTCAATGCGCCGATATGGACGCGTTGAACGACTTGGCAAAGCCGGGTGGCATCTGTGTTGTGGAAGATGCGGCACACGCATCCGGCGCGACGTACAAAGGCCGCAAGGCAGGATCGCTCGGCGACATCGCGGTCTTCAGCTTTCATCAGCAGAAGAACATGGTGACCCTCGGCGAGGGCGGCATGACCACTACCAGCGACAAGAAACTCTATGAGAAGATGCTCTCCTATCGCTCTCTCTGCTGCATGTCGTACGATCCCAAAGGCAAATACATCGGGATCGACGAAGCGGTTCGTCCCATGGGCAAGCAGTACTGGTATCTGGACTTCGACAATATCGGATTCAACTATCGCATGACGGACGCCCAGGCAGCCGTCGGTTTGGAGCAGTTGCAAAAACTCGCGGCCTTCAATGCGCGCAGGTCAGAGATTGCCGCCCTGTACACGGAGGGCCTGAAGGGAATCAAGGGCCTCGGCCTGCCGTTTATTGCACCCGGCAATGACAGCGCGTTTCATGTGTACTGCATCCTGATTCAGGAAGATTTCAAACTGTCGAAGGAAGATTTCATGTGGGATCTATATACAAAGAAGCAGATCAAGGCGTGGTCACACTACATGCCCATTCACCTCACCACGGCCTATCGCAAACTGGGTCACAGCGAGGGCGAATGCCCGGTGGCGGAGAAGCTGTTCCACCAATACGTCAGCATTCCCATTCATCCCCGGATGACCAATGAATCCGTGCAATATGTGATCGATAGTATTCGGGAGCTTGCATGAGGGACTTTGTATCAGCGGTCTCGACAATCCGCGGCGTGGGCCAGTTCTTCGCCGCGGACTGGCCCGTATGTATCAGCCGCGCGCCAGGCAGGCTCGACCTGATGGGCGGCAATGTCGACTACACCGGCGGCGTCGTGTTTCAGAGTACGATTCGCGAGGCGACATGGGCTGCAGTGCAGCAGCGCAGCGACGACGACATCGTCTTCTGGAATCCGCAGATGAAGGAAGAAGGATGGAGAGAGCGCGCCACGTTTCAGTTGAGTTCGCTTATCAGTGAAGAGGCAGTGCGCCAACTCGTCAGCGTCGATCCGCGAGCAATCTGGACATCCTACGTGCTGGGGGCATTCTATCTTTTGCGTTCGCGATATCCCGAGAAGGTCACGCGCGGCGCCAGCATCTATATCCAGTCCGATGTGCCGCTGAACAAAGGCGTCAGCTCCTCTGCAGCCGTTGAAGTCGCGGTCATGAAGGCCGCCGCAGCCTGTTACGGAATCGAATTGGCGGGCGTCGAACTTGCCGAGGCCTGCCAGTGGGTGGAAAACGTGATTGCCGGATCAGCCTGCGGAATCATGGATCAGGCGGCAAGCGTACTGGGAGACGAGGGACACGTGCTGCCCCTTCTTTGCCAACCCTGCGTGACGCGCGCATTGGTCAAGCTGCCCGCCGGCCTGGAGTGCTGGGCAGTGGACTCCGGTGTGCGGCACGCGGTTACCGGAGTTGAGTACGAGGCTACGCGCGCAGCGGCCTTTGTCGGCTATCGGATGATCTGTGCATGGGAAGGCTCTCCCATCGCATTGGATGAGCAGTCGAATATTCCGCGCTACACCGACCCTCGCTGGCACGGCTACCTCTCGAATCTCACCCCATCGTTGTTCCGATCCAGGTACGAACAGCGCCTTCCGGAACTGCTCAGCGGTGACGAGATACTCGCCCACGGCGCGGTGCATCCAGATCCATTCACCGTCATTCGTCCCGGCGTCACCTATCGCGTCAGGGCCTGTGTGCGCTATGCTGCCGAAGAGAATTCGCGCATTCAGTTGTTTATTGACCTTGCCCGTGGTGCGCATCAGGAACCTTCCGTCGCTGTGTTCCGCGCAATGGGCGAATTGATGTACCAGTCGCATTGGTCGTACACCGAAACCGGTCTCGGCTGCGAGGCAACGGATCAGTTGGTTGATCTGGTGCGCAAGCATGGTGGTGACGATCTTCTGTTCGGCGCAAAGGTGACGGGGGGCGGTGCAGGCGGAACGGTGGCTGTTCTCGGTTCAACGCATGGCGCCGATGCATTCAGAAAAGCGGTGGCAGAATATGCACGGCTGCGATCCTTCGAGCCTTACGTCTTTGAGGGCAGTTCCATCGGCGCCGACGCCTTTGGAATTCGCGTTTTGCGGGAGGGGGAATGAGCGGCGTCGCCCAGTGTGTGCGTCCCCGGCCGGTCAAGACCGCCTGGTACTTCGTCCTACTGCTGCTCGCGTCGCTGATGTGGTCGGGGCAGGGCATCGCTGTCAAAACGCTCGATCCCCACATGGGCCCGATCGCCATCACGTTTCTACCGTTCTACATTGCGACCTTCTTGTTTGTGATGGTGCTGGTTTGGAAGCGCCACAAGGATCCCGCAAAATCCGCGCCCTCGCCCAGGGATTGGGGCCGCTTTCTCATCGCAGGTGTCGGCGGCCAGGTGCTGGCGCAGTTAGGCATGACCTGGGGAATCAGCAAATCCCTCGCTTCCAACGGCACCATCCTCAACCTTCTTATTCCAGTGATCAGCGCGGTGCTGGCATCGTTGATGCTCAAGGAGCGCCTCACGCCGCTGCGCATCGCATCGCTGGCCATCGGGTTGATGGGCGTCGCGTTTCTTTCTGTCGGCGATCTGCGCCAGGCGTCCTTCGGCTCCATGAAGTTTGTTGCGGGCAATCTGCTCATTCTCGCCGGCTGTTTCGGCTCCTCCTTCTATAACGTCTATTGCAAGGGATTGATGAGCCGCTTCAACGAAGTGGAGATCCTCATCTACAGTTACATCACCGCATCGCTGGCCAGCATCCCGCTGTTCATCTGGGTTGAGCCGCTGAACTTGCGCGCGCTGCTCGCGCTGGATGTGCGCGGCATTCTCGCCTTCATGTTTCTTGCCTTATTCATGTATGGCGCGTCGATGCTGCTGTTCTTCACGGCCCTCCAGCATCTTGACGTAACCGTTGCCTCGACCTCGCTCTATCTGGTCCCTGTCTTTGGCATCATTCTCGCTGTTACCATGCTGGGCGAGAGACTGAGTGTCGCGGCCATTGCCGGCGCGGCGATTGTCCTGATTGCAACCCTCCTGGTGGGACGCTATGACAAGAGTTACTAGTTACTCGTGCCTTCTGATCGTTTTCGTGCTGGCCGCTGCCTCCTGCTTCGGACAGCAGAGCTTCAGCGTTGTCTCCACGGCCGATGTTTCTTCCATCGCCGGACGGCCCGTGCAATTGGACCAGGGCAACAAACTGCTTCCGTGGCCCATGGCCGACAATACGGGATACTCCTACTCGTCGTACTTCCTGTCACAGTGGACCATTGTCTCCGATCAGTTCGATCGCGATCGCTTGCCCTACTTCTACTGTTGTTTCGACTTCGATAGAACAACGTATGAGATGATGCCGGACAAGCACTGGGCAAACTCCACCGGCTACCTGCGCGCCATGATGACCGGCTTCATCGAGCGCCTCTATCCCTACACCGGCGACCCGCGCACCTTGGAGTTTCTCGAGAACTTCGTAGACTACGAACTGGACAACGGTCTCACTCCGGAAGGATACGCATGGGCGCAAGTGCCCTATCCATCGGCGAATCCAGGCGCGCGCCGTTATACCGGATGGAGCAGCCATGGCGAAGATTTTGTGGAGCCGCACGTTGTCGGAGAAGATGGCTACGCCTACCTTCGGCTCTACGAGATGACCGGCAACACGAAGTATCTGCGGGCCGCCATTCGCTGCGCCGAGGCGCTGGTGAAGAATTACACCGAGGGCAGCGAAAAGAAATCGCCCTGGCCGTATCGTTGCTTTGCGCGCGACGGTCGCATCGAGGGCGGTGAGGGCATGTTCGCTTATTCGGCCAATGTGGTTGAGCCGATCATGCTGTTCGATGAGTTGATTCGCATCGGCCAGGGAGACACGGCTGCCTACAAGTCGATTCGCGCTGGCGCGTGGTCGTGGCTGATGAAGTACCCCATGCAGAACAACGTGTGGGTTGGCTATTTCGAAGATGTGCGCGCAACCATGGAGAACATGAACCAGGTCATCCCTCTGGAACTGGCGCGCTATGTCCTCCTGCATCCGGAGCTTGATCCAGAGTGGGAGGCGCATTCCCGGCAGTTGATTGACTGGGTAAAGACTACGCCGCGGTGGCCCAAGTACATCGTCCACGGAGCGCTGATCACCACCGAACAGGGCGACGGCAAGAATTTCTGCTGCAATCTTCCCAGCCAGTGTTGCGACAGTCACAGCGCACGCCTGGCGGCGACAGAGGCCTTCTACTTCGCCAAGACTGGTGACATATCCTACAAGGACGCGGCTTACCGGACGTATAACTGGGTGACTTACTACCAGGGACTTCCCGGCGACGGCCACGCGCCCTTCAGCAATCAATGGTGGTTCACCGACGAGTTCGCCGATGGGCCGCGGCGCATGATGGATGCCTTCTGGGCGGTTCCGGAGTGGGCGCCGCAAGACGAATCGCATCTCCTCGGAAGTCTGTCGGTGGTGACGAAAATCGCTTACGGCGCGGGCTCCGTCACCTATTCGACATTCGATGCCGAGTCGACGGATGTGCTCCGTCTTGACTTTGTGCCGGAGTCGATCAGCGCCGGAGGAAAGATGATTGCACGCCGCAAGGACCTTGCGCTGGAAGGGTACGTCTTCGACGACAAGACGCGCACGCTTACCATTCGCCACACAAGTTCCAGGGATATCGACATTCAAGGCAAAGACGGCCAGAAGCCTCCGTCTTATATCACTTTCGACCAACCGCATCTCGCTGCCGGGACACCGCTGGTGGGTCAATATCCCACCGGTGTGGTGGATTGGGGAAATGCGGGCTGGAAGATCGCCGTGCCTTCGGGCAAGTTCGGCACCTTTACGCTCGCCCTGGCTGATCCGGAAGCGAAGGCTGCGGAGTTCAGCTTTCCCGTTCCCTATATCTTTGTGGGCATCGACGCCTACAACGATGAAAGCCAGGATGCAATCGTCACCATTCGCTCACCGGAGAATCGCGAAGAGAGCTTTACGATCAAGCCCAAGCAGTTATTGCGCATTCGAAGCGGATGGAGCGATCCAAGTTCACGTGTGTCGCTTTCTCTCGTTGGCGGACACGGATTGCGTTTTGACAATCTCGCCTATCTTCGTCCTTGACCGAAGCAGGAGAGATAGAAATCATGCCTTGTTGAGCAACGCCCTATTGATTCGGCCCCCAAAATAGAAGCGCCGCGCCCCATCCATTTCGCAGGTTTTATCGCGAAATGGATGGGTAGGCGTAACACTCTCTCAGTCCGGATCAAGAATCGGATTGTCGGACTTCTGGCCCACCCCGAAGTTCGCTTTTTCCCGGCCGCCCCCATTTGCCGAAAAATATCCCCTCCCCGCGCACAATCTTCTCAGGAGAACCCAGCATGACCGAATTTCCAGCAGAACCGTGCATGGCCGATACCACAACTGTCTCGACGGACCTTGAAACATCCCCTCAACCACCCGCCCGCAATGCCGCAGTTCTTCGCTGTTCTGAAGCCCGCCGCCTCTCGCTCGAAGAAAGCCGGCGGAAGCGCCGCGACCAATACGACGCCGAGGAAGACGCCTCAGATGCCTTCAAGAACGAGATGCCCGATCTCTCTGGCTACGAGAACATCCGCGATTTCATTGCATGTACGGCGTACGGCATGGTCTTCGGTGTCATCGACGCCATTGAGGGTTCCAAGCTCCTCTACGCCGCCCAGGTCGCCCTCAGCGTCCTTCACCATGAGCCCAAGCC
>Ga0224529_1000025_pt1 | contig 105461 bp, 63 predicted proteins | sample CBST50metaG_FD_179893 | JGI IMG/M metagenome (GOLD analysis project Ga0224529, IMG submission 179893) | Peat soil microbial communities from Stordalen Mire, Sweden - C.B.S.T50 | ecosystem: Environmental > Terrestrial > Soil > Wetlands > Peat | place: Sweden: Norrbotten County, Stordalen Mire...
GGCCATCAATGCCATGCAAAAAGAGGGGTCCAAAGGCTCACTCCGAGGAAAACTCAAACGCGCCGGATGGAACGAGGACTTCCTCAGCCGCCTATTGGAGATGTTTTGAAATGCGTTTGCCCTGGAGGTACTCCCGGATAGCATTGACATCCGGAGGCATCCAGTATTTGTGGAAGGTGTACATTACATTGGAGTCAAAGGGCTGACCGAAAACTTTGAAGTTTGTGTCCCACTGAGCTCCGCCCAGAATCAGAACGTGATTGCGATCGACTTGGCGGATTGCGCCGGCGATTTTGCGGTAAACCGGCTCAAGATCTTTGTTGTATTGCTGCAGTGCCGGGAAATGCGGAATCGGTTCGTTCAGCAGATCGTAGCCAAGAATCGTTGGATCATTTCGGTAATGCAGTGCAATCCTGCGCCAGACTGCGGCAGTGTGTTCCTGGGCCTCAGAACTTCTGTAAAGCCACGGGTATCCCCAACTGTCGTCGATATTGGTCCCGGTTTGTCCTCCCGGCGCGCAGTGCATGTCCAGGATGACATAGATGCCGTCGGCGCGCGCCCATTCGACTAACCGGTCGAGAAGGCGAAAGCCGTCTGCATTGTCGCTGTCGAAGAACTTCCAATGGAGCGGGACGCGAACGGAGTTGAAGCCGCTCTTCTTCAATAAGTCCATGTCCTGCCTGGTAACGTAGGCTTCGCGCCATCTTCTCCAAAAGTCTTCTGACTTTTCTGGGCCGAGCAACTCCTTCGTCAGATCTTCAATCTCGCGTGTCGACTGCGGGCCGCCCTCGAAATGGAACATGTAGCCTTCGGGCTCAAACCAGTTGCCGAGATTGATGGCCCGCAATATCAAAGGCTGCCCGTTCGCATCGACCAGATCGGGTCCACTTGTGTGGACGAACCTGCGCTGACCATGAAGCGACGGTGAAGAAAGAGCGACTAGCAGCAAAGCGATGGCGAACTTACTCAGATTTGACACGGCGAAAGCATATCACACAAGACAATCGATTGCGCCAGGACCACCCCAACGCAGTGGCATTGTTGCACAGATGGGCTTTGAGATCACTCCAGAGTGCGCTCGAAGGCGGCGCTGGGGTCACTGGCATGGAGCACAGCGCGTCGCTTCGGTTCACAAGGCTTCCGGGTACGATCGGTGCTCGATGCCGTTCTGACGTCGCCGGTTGAGCTGTCCAGGCAGCAAGATGATCGAGCCGAGGTGGGGGTAAATCTCAGATCCCTTTGGCCGGGAGTTGATTCGAGCGGTCCTTGGCTGAATGCGCCGTTCTCCCCGGCGTATTCTTGAGGGGATCAGATTGTGGAAGCGCGGGTTCGATCAATCAAGCAGTTGGTTGGGGAGCGAGGCAACTATGTCCGATAGCTTTGGCGCAATGCCGCCGCATTTGGGACCGCAAAAGGGTCAGAGAACAGCGCTGAGTGCAGATGCGCTCGCCCAGTCGTTTCTGGATAACCTGTTTTTTGTGCAGGGCAGGTCGCTGGAGAGGGCGACAGTCAACGACCTCTACCTGGCGCTTGCGCACACCGTGCGCGATCGCATTCTGGAGCGGTGGATTTCCACTCTCCAGAACTACCAGGCGCAGGATGTTCGCGTGGTTTGCTACTTGTCGGCGGAGTTTCTTACCGGTCCCCATCTCGGGAACAATCTGATCAATCTTGGAATTTTCGATGAGACCGAACAGGCCATGCGCCAGTTGGGCATTGACCTGAACGTTCTGATCGAGCAGGAAGAAGAGCCAGGACTGGGCAATGGCGGGCTGGGCCGGCTCGCCGCCTGCTTCATGGATTCACTGGCGACGCTCGATATTCCCGCAATCGGCTACGGCATCCGCTACGAATACGGGATCTTCGATCAGCAGATTCGCGATGGATGGCAGGTGGAATCGACCGACAAGTGGCTGCGGTTTGGCAATCCCTGGGCCCTGGAGCGGCCGGAGGATGGGTTTGAAGTCAAACTGGGGGGACGCACGGAAATACGCACCGACGCGGAGGGACGGGCGCGGGTCAAGTGGGTTCCGAGGAAGGTGGTGCGCGGGATTCCTCACGATACGCCTATTCTGGGCTATCGGACCAATACGGTAAACACCATGCGGTTATGGGCGGCGCAGGCCGTTGAAAGCTTTGACTTTGAGACATTCAACCAGGGCGACTTCGTCGGCGCTGTGGCTGACAAGGTGTCGTCAGAGAATATTTCAAAGATTCTTTATCCTAACGACGAAGAGGTGCAAGGTAAGGAGTTGCGGCTGGCCCAACAGTTCTTCTTTGTCTCATGCAGCCTGCAGCACATTCTGGGCATTCAGGCTTCGCAGGATCGGCCGTTGGCGGAACTGCATCGCAACTTCGCTATCCAGATGAATGACACGCACCCGGCAATTGCGGTGGCGGAGATGATGCGGCTGTTGGTGGACGAGCATGTCATGGAGTGGGAGGTTGCGTGGCATGTGACGCAACACACCCTGTCTTACACGAACCATACCCTTTTGCCTGAGGCGCTGGAACAGTGGTCTCGCGGCTTGTTCGGCTCATTGCTGCCGCGGCACCTGGAGATCATTGAAGAGATCAATCGCCGGCACCTGATCGATGTTCGCCAGAGGTTTCCCGGCGACGAGGGGCGCGTGCAGCGGCTTTCGCTGATCAATGACAATGCGGGCCGCGGCGAGAAGTCTGTGCGCATGGCGCATCTGGCGGCACTCGGAAGTCATGCGATCAACGGAGTGGCGGAGTTGCACACCGAACTGCTGAAGACGAATGTGCTCAGCGATTTTTATGCGCTCACTCCGGAGAAGTTCTCGAACAAGACGAATGGAGTGACACCGCGCCGCTGGATGGTGCTGAGCAATCCCCGCTTGGCGGAACTGCTTACGGCTCGGCTCGGCTCAGCATGGATACGCGACATCGAGAAGTTGCGCCGTTTGGAGCCCATGATTGCCGATGCGGATTTCTGCCAGGAATGGAGAGCGATCAAGCGGGACAACAAGGTCCAGCTTTCTGGCTACATTCATGACCGATTGGGATTTCTGACCGATCCCGATTCGATCTTCGACGTGCTGGTCAAGCGGCTTCACGAGTACAAGCGTCAGCATTTGCAGGTTCTCCACATTCTCACCCTGTTGAAGCGCATCCAGCGCGATCCGAACGCTGTGCTGGTGCCGCGAACCTTCATCTTTGGCGGCAAGGCTGCCCCGGGATATCGCATGGCCAAGCTGATCATCAAGCTGATCCACTCGGTGGGAGAAGCAATCAATTCGGATCCCATCGTCAGGGGTAGATTGAAGGTCGTTTTTCTGCCTGACTTCAGCGTAAAGCTGGGCCAGAGAGTGTATCCCGCAGCCGATCTCTCCGAACAGATTTCTCTGGCCGGCAAAGAAGCTTCCGGAACCGGAAACATGAAGTTTGCCATGAATGGCGCAATCACGATTGGCACACTGGACGGCGCCAACGTTGAGATACGGGAGGAGGTCGGGGCGGATAACTTCTTCCTGTTCGGACTGACAGCACCCGAGGTCGAGCGGCAAAAGAGAGAGGGTTACAATCCACGCAAGATCTATGAGTCAAACGCGGGGCTGCGCGAAGTGTTGGATTCATTGACCAGCGGCGAGCTCTCCCATGGCGACAAGGGCCTGTTCCAGCCGCTGCTCGACTCTTTGTTGACGGTGGATGAATACATGCTTCTTGCCGATTACCAGTCCTATATCGATTGCCAGGATGCGGCGAGCCTGGCGTATGGGAACGAGGTGGCATGGACCCGCATGTCGATTTTGAACGTGGCGCGAATCGGTAAATTCTCCTCGGACCGCTCCATTCGGGACTATTGTTCCGACATCTGGAAGACATGGCCGGTGAATATTCAGATATAGCCGATTCGCCTGATGGGAAAGGGCGCGGAGCAAAAGGGAACGGCTTCAGTTGGCGGAATGTAGCGCTGTCTCGGTCCACGCCACCGCATCCACATAGACCTTTGCCAGCGCTTGCTGGTTCAAGTGGCCGGATTGGGCCGCATCATCGCATGCAGCCCAGTCGCCGCGCTCGAAGCACTCCAGCCATCCCAGCAACACGCGCTCGGGGTTCTTTGCGCCGAGGAGCGCCTCGCGAATTTCATTGCCGAGCGGCAGCGGCGGAGCCACGTCGCTCATCGGCTGGCCCTGCATGGCGGGCAGCAGGCTCAGCAGCCCCAGCAAGTATTGTCCAAATGGATCCAGATTGCATGTGGGGCCTGCAACTTCACAGAATCGTCCCCGCACCATCGCCATGCACAAGAGTTCTGCGGGCTGAGTGCCATTGAATTCGCTGGCGATGGCCATCATGGCAATACGACGGAAAGCGTCGTCTCCCACTGCCAGCAGCGCCACTTCGATCGAGTCGACAGCCTGACGCATCGCCCAAAGTGGCGAGTTGATCAACCGCAGCAGTTGGTAGGTGAGCGGGCCGTCCCGCTTTACCAGGGCGCTTACCTTGCGCAGATCCATAGGATGCTGTTGCAAGGCCTTTAAAATATCAATCCGCAGGATCTGATTCACTGGTGGCCTGCGGTTTCTCATCGGCACCGGTTGGCAAAAGTAGCAGCCCTGAAAGAGCGCAAAGCCCTCCTCGCGCGCTTGCTGGTAGTCGGCCTGAGTGTCCACGTTCTTGGCCAAGGTAGCGATTGCTTTGCCGTGCAGTTGCGCCATAAGTTCCCGCCGTTGCTGGGTCGTGGTCCGCACGAAATTTACCTGAATGTAATCAGCCAAATCCAGAAGCGGCTTGAATGGCGTCGCGCCTCTGAAATCAGCCAGTGCGAACCGGAACCCCAGGTTTTTCAACCGACAGCACGCAGCGATCAAATCAGGCGAGATTTCAAGGCGCTCTGATACCTTCAAAACTGTGAGGGTCGAGGGCAGCGTCTCCGCGAGCTGATCGCTCAGCGCCTCAGTGGGACAGCTCACAAAAGCCGTCAGTCTCCCCGTCAACTTTTTCAACTCGCTGGGCCTTTGCAGACCAAAGAACGCGGCGGTCTCCGTCATGGTACTGCCGGGTAGCTCACAATTCCCATCGCGTTCTATTTCTTGCCGGAAAACCAACTCGTAGGCATGGACGCGTCCATGCAGATCCAGAATCGGCTGGCGCACTGCGGCATGCAGCCGAGCTGTGGAACCGGGCTGCGCTTGTTCGGAGTCGTTGACAGGATCAATCGGAGTCGCCATCGGCTGTCACCCGTGTCCATCATAGGCTAATGGGCGGGCTGACTGAAATCTATGGAAAGATCTGCGACTCTCGGAGTGCGCTCCACACCAGCGCACTTGTGACTTAGCCAGGGGCGCGTCCGGATGAGATAGGCCCCCGTTGCTCATTTTTACAAGGTAGAAAATACGTGCTTCCGAAAAAATTACATGGCTCCATGCGGTAAAACACTCGTGCCCATCTTGTTAGGCAGTTGGGATATTGGCCTTAAGTCAAGCAGCCCCGGGGGGATAGCTCCCTAGCTCCGGGAGCAATGGCTTTGGCACGCACATTGCTGAGAAGACAGCCGAGATTCCATGTTTACCGGTCGTAAGTCGTAAGATGAGGGCCGTCACGACCCGGCATTTAGGGGAGCTATAGTCTCCAACATCCCGCCTTCACCTCGCGACCTCCCGGAGGCGCGAGACCGCGTGAAGTTGCAGGAAGACTTCGCGCGGAATGTGGCTGCGCTCAACGGCAACAAAAACAAGACCCGATTTCATTTCTCATCCCACGTTGCGGCCTTAGCCCAAGAACTCAGCGAGCCGACGATTAGGTTTGTGCAAGGATTCGGTCAATCTTCGCAATTCCGCGCTTCGCCCCGTAGTGGACACCAATGCAAAGAAGTGGGCAAGCGGTCATGGATGCGAAAACGCTTCCAGGAGTGAGTCAGATGTACGACGTTTTTGTTCGTTTCTCAATGAGTGGCAAGGTCGAAACATTGCACGCCCTCTTGACTTGTTATTCTTCGCGCGTCAGCCGGATTCGCAAGCATGGCCGCGCTAGTTTCCAACTCAATTTGTGGGGAGCCTGTCTCCTGACCCTCCTGTTATTCTGCAGTCTTCCCCAGACGCTATTAGGAGCAGTCAATCCTTCTCCTGCAGCGATGATCAGCCCTGCGCCCGGAAGCATCTTGCCTGGTTGGTCGGCGAACTTCTCGTGGACTGCGGGCAGCGGCGTAACGTCCTATGCGCTCTATCTCGGCACCACCGGAGCGGGGTCGCACGATTTGTATTACCCGGCTGCGAGCACGGCTACATCGGCCTCAGTGAGCGGCTTGCCAACCACAGGCGTAACGATATACGCCACTCTCTTTTCGCTAATCAATGGAGCGTGGCAGTCCATTCCCTATACCTACGCAGCGTCCGCGACCTCTGCGATGGCTACACTCACCAGTCCCGCGCCGGGAAGCACGCTGGCTGGATCGTCAGCAACTTTTTCGTGGACGGTGGGCACGGGTGTCAATGCCTATGCGCTCCATCTGGGCACAGGCCCGTTGACAAACGACGTGTACGACTCCGGCGTCACTTCTGCCAAATCGATCACAGTGACCGGTCTGCCAATGACGGGTGCGACAATTTACGCCACGGTCTATTCGGAGATCGATGGGGTCTGGTTCCCGGCGAGCTACACATATACGGAGGCGAAGCAGTCCGCCACATTAAGCGCGCTCTCCTGTAGCAGCGTGGCCTTGGTTGGGGCAGCGGCGGATGCTTGCAAAGTGACTCTGACTATGGCAGCCCCGGCTGGCGGACTGACTGTGAGTTTGTCGAGCGACAGTTGGGCAGTCGTTGTGCCGTCCGCGATCACGGTGCCTGCCAATGCGACAAGCGCCAGCTTCACGGCGATCGTGGCGGCGGTGGCGACGGCAAAAGCGGTGACTGTGACGGCAAAAGCAGGGAGCATATCGAAGAGCATATCGCTCACATTGGAGGCCGACGAGTGTGGGCTGAAGATCAATGAAACCAGCATCGCATTCGGCGACGTGGCGGTGGGCGCAACATCGACGCAAGACATAGTCTTGACATCGATCGGGCTCTTACCTGTAACCATCAGTTCGGCCACGCTGACGGGCTCCGGCTTCACGTTGCCGGGGACCACATTTCCGGTCACGCTGAACCCCGGCCAAGCCATGACGGTCAATATAGAATTCACACCCAAGGCAGCAGGCGCAGTGACCGGGCAGTTGAGCATCGTCAGCAATTCTTCAGCGGGGGCGACAACGGTGATCCAGCTGGAGGGCACGGGCACTCTCTATGAGGTCAAGCTGGCTTGGGAGGCACCGGCCAGTTCTTCTGTTCCTGTGGCAGGCTATGACGTATTGCGCGCTCAATCTGGCAGCTCCAGCTATGCACTCTTGAACTCCACGCCCCAAACCGCAACCACCTATGTCGATAGCACCGTCAAAGCCGGGATTACTTACGATTACGTGATCGAATCTGTTTCCAGTTCGGGGGCAGCGAGCCCTCCATCCAGCGCGATTGCTGTGACCATCCCGTAGCAGTGTCCGTCGGCAATGCCCCCACAGGCGGCGACCCGACATCGCCGAAGGACCCCGACGGGCATTGAATCGCCGCACGCTTTCATGCCAACTTCGCGTCCCATCAGGCAGGCATTCAGCGCATCGCTAGACCGGAAGCCCCGGTTTCGCGACTCAGCGAGTCAGGCTGTTCCCCTGAGAATGCACGATGTCCTACGGAGTCCTGCGGTGGGGTCTCCAAGGGCAGCGTGGAGAGAGACTTGCACGGAATAGCGGCAGCCCCGCTTGCGAATCCCATCCCGCCCGTTACTAATCTGAACCTTGGTAATGTATCAATCGCAAAAAACCAGCAAAATCGGGACATGGTTCCCCTTATGTTCGCTATATTGGACAGATCTGGTTAGTTAAATCAAAAAATGTGAAGATGTAAATATATATATTTCATATTGTTAGATAGTAACCTAGAAAGGTAATAAGAAAATTGTTACCTTCGTGACCAAAATCACTGATCGCGAGAAGGAATTAGCCGATTCTGACAGTAGCAAATCACTCTCGCTCTTGAGCGAATGCAGGTCCGCAGAAGGATTACGGGCCGGCGAAGGGTGGAGGGTGTGCAAACGCTTACTGGAGCAGATCATATGGCTGGATTCCCTAATAATTTCCCCTTGGGACTCGACTTCGCGCCGCGAAACGTACTCCCCGTGGTCAACAATTCGCTTGCGGTCCAACTTGGCGCCTATCGTCGCGCCTGCATCCGTCGGCTTAACCACTGGCGTTCCGCTCTTCTTATCTTATTGTCGTTCTGCTTGCCTGCAGCCCTATTTGCCGCGGTCACGCCCGCAACTCTCACCAGTCCCGCGGCAGGCAGCGTTCTTGGCTCATCGGCAACCTTCTCATGGTCCGCTGGCAGCGGCGTTCCGGCTTACGCACTCTGGGTGGGCACCACAGGAGTAAACACAAAAGACGTGTTTGACTCGGGCGTTGTCACTGTGACCTCAGTCAATGTGCCATCCCTGCCTCTCAATGTGGCAACGATTTACGTTGCCCTGTATTCGGAGATCAACGGGGTTTGGACGCCGATCAATTACACCTTCACGACATCGAAAACGGTTGCCCCGGCGACAATCTCCAAGCCGGCCGCGGGAAGCGTTCTGTCGGGTTCTTCGGCGACCTTCTCGTGGACGCCCATTGCTGGAGTTACAGCCTATGAACTCTGGCTGGGCACCACCGGCCAGGGATCGAGCGGCGTGTACAACTCGCACAGCATATCGGCGACATCGGTAACAGTCACGGGGATTCCGACCAAAGGCGTGCCACTTTATGCCACTCTCTTTACGAGAATCAACGGGGTCTACACTCCGGTCTACTCCACTTACACCGAAGCGGGAGGCTCGACAGCGGCGGCGGCGTTGAGTTCCATCTCCTGCAGCAGCACATCCATGACAGGATCGGGATCGGACGCGTGCTCTGTGACGCTGACCGCGGCCGCGCCGAGCGGCGGACTAAGCGTGAAGCTGTCGAGCAGCAATGCCGCAGTCACTGTCCCGGCAACGGTTACTGTGCCTGCCGCTGCGACCAGCGCAACGTTTACGGCTACCGTGGCTACGGTTTCGACTGCGCAAGCGGTGACACTGACAGCGACCGCGGGCAGCGTTTCAAAGACGTTTGCTCTGCAGTTGAATGCCGCCTCGGTTCTGCTGGGCGTCAATTCAACCAGCGTGGCCTTCGGTGATGTTGCTGTGAATACTGCCTCTACGCAATCATTGACACTCACTGCGACGGGCACGGCGCCGGTAACCATCAGCGCGGCGACGCTCACCGGTACCGGCTTCACACTGCCTTCATCTTCACTTCCTATCACCCTGAATCCGGGCCAGTCGGTATCGTTGAGTGTGCAATTCGAGCCTGCGACAGCGGGAGCAGCCACCGGTAAGTTGACCATTTCGAACTCCTCGAGCGGCGGTGCCGCAGTGATTGCGCTCAGCGGCACAGGTGCAACCTATGAGGTCGGTCTCACCTGGCAGGCGCCAGCGACCTCCGCCGATCCGGTAGCGGGATATAACATCTATCGCTCGCCAGCCGGCAGCTCAACGTATGAATTGGTGAACTCTTCCATACAAACCCAGACGGCGTATACGGATAACACAGTTCAGACCGGCGAAACCTATGATTACATTATAGAAAGTGTCGACGCGTCAGGAATTCAAAGCGCTCCTTCCACCATGGCCAGCGTCGTGATTCCCTAGCCGGAAGCAATGCGGGCCGAAAAATGAAACCGAGCCATGCGGGCTCTTCTTATGAAGAATCCGCATGGCTCGGTTTTTTTGCGTTTGGATCGAGTAGAAATCGGACGGAAGTGGCAAACCAACTTTCTTGGAGCCTATTTCGCAACTGCGCTACAGCCTGCCTCCGCGAATGCCTGTTCAAGGTCGGCGATGATGTCTTCGGGAGCTTCGAGCCCAACCGAGAGTCGGACCAGGCCGTCCGAGATGCCAAGGTGGCGGCGAAGTTCGGGATCCAGATCCGCATGAGTTGTGGATGACGGATGGGTGATCAGCGTCTCCAGACCGCCAAGGCTCTCCGCGCGCGAACAGAGTTTCACGCAGTTCAAGGCCCGGATGGTCGCATCTTTCCCGGACTTCAATTCAAATGCGATCATCGCGCCGGGAGCACGCTGCTGCTTTTCGGCAAGAGCCTTCTGCGGAAACGAATCGAGACCGGGAAAGAAAACTCGTTCCACGACGGGATGATGCTCAAGCCACTGCGCGATGACCAACGCGCCCTCGCAATGCAGCCTGAGGCGGGCCGGCAAAGTCTTCATTCCTTGCAGCGTAAGCCACGCCTCAAAGGGAGCCTGCGTGGTGCCGATGGTCTTGCGAATCAGGCGGAAGCGCTCCAGCAGTTCTTCGTCGCGCGTGGCCAGCGAGCCGCCGACAGTAGCGTTGTGTCCGTCGATGTACTTGGTTGTCGAAAGGATGGAGATATCCGCACCGAGTTCCAGAGGCTTCTGAAGCACCGGCGTGAGAAAAGTATTATCGACGGCGAGCAGGGCCGAATGCCGCTTTGCGATTTGAGCGACTGCTTGAATGTCGGTCAGTTTCAGCGTGGGGTTCCCAGGCGTTTCGATGAAGATGATGCGTGTTGTGTCCTGAATGGCGGCTTCGATATTGCGGGGATCGGAACCATCAACGAACGAAGCCGAGATGCCGAGATTGTCGAGCACCTCGCGAAACAGGCGCATGGTGCCGCCATACACGACATCGGAAAGGACGGCGTGATCGCCGGACTTCAGCACGGACAGGAAGAGCGTGGTGATGGCAGCCATGCCGGTTCGAAAGCTGACGGCCGGAGGCGTTCCCTCAAGCGCGCCGATGGCCTTTTCAAGAGCGTCGACCGTTGGATTTGATACACGCGAGTAGCTGAATCCCTTGTCGACACCCACAGCGTCGTGGACGAACGTGCTGGTCTGATAAAGCGGAAACAGAATCGAGCTGGCGTGAGAGTCCAGTGATCGGCCGCCATGAATGGCAATTGTTGAATCCTGCAGGTCTTGTGTGCTCAAAACATTCTCCATTGCACCTGGTGAAAACATCCAGAAACAGCTCAGCCGCCTTGGGAAACCCCAGGCGGCTGCCAGAATGGAGATTGAGTGGGTAGACTCAGACTTCCGAAGCTGGCCGATGACCGCCTGGGGTGCGCATGGCCATAGGCATTCGAGAAGTGGGGATCATCGCTAATTGCATGGGCTCGCCTGGCAAAATCTGATTTCATCGTAGCATGTTGGTTGAAAAATCTGCCAGTTGTTGGCACTGCTCAGGGGCCAAACTCCGTCTATTCAAGGAGATCAATTTTCCAGGTGTGAGGCGCCGCGGTGCTGACCCACCCGGCGCGGCTCATCGCTTTGAAATTGACTTGCCGGCAGATCCGCGGTTACTCTCATCGCATGGGCAACTCAGCTCATTGTCGTTGTTGTCGCTCCCACGCATGATTGGGTGAGCGAGCAAACCCGTTTTGAGCAGGCGACAAGAGCTCCACCCAGCCCCCCAATCTCAGTCCAGCAATTACCCCCAAGTCCTTCTTGCGCCGGTTGCTTGCGTCGCTCCACGTGCAAGCGCTTATGTTCTGTCTTCCCCGTGGCGGAATAGTCGAATCACGACCCTTAATCCAACAACCAAATCGAACAGGAGAAACCGATGAGCACTATCCTCAGCGAGGTCCTAACAGCCAACCAGAAGTACAGCGCATCCTTCGGGGAGAAATCGAATCTTGCGCTTCCCCCTGCACGCAGATTTGCCGTGCTTACCTGCATGGATGCGCGGCTCGACCCAGCCAAGTACGCGGGGCTGTCAGAGGGCGATGCGCACGTCATTCGGAACGCGGGCGGCCGTGCCAGCGACGACGCCATTCGCTCGCTCGTCATCAGCTATAAGCTGCTTGGCACGCACGAGTTCTTCGTCATCCATCACACCGATTGCGGCATGGAGTTCTTTACCAACGAAGTGATGCGCGGACTGCTGGACAACAGCCTGGAGACGGCCGAGCTCACCCCCGCCGGTTTCCGCGATGTCGGGAAAGGGCCGGGGTCGCGAGCCGGAGAATTTATTGAGTGGCTGACCATTGCTGATCGGCATCAGGCTGTGGTTGATGACGTCCTGCGTATCCGTAATCACCCGCTGGTGCCGCGCTCCATCCCGATTTACGGATACGTGTACGACGTAAAGACCGGCAAGCTGAATGAAGTGGAGGCTGCAACCCGGGCCGGCGCGGCTAGCTGAGGATTTTCCGCTTTGTGGCTTCCGCAAGGAACGATCCATGAGAAGTTGAGCATGCCTGCGTGTGCGCTGCCGACCATGACGGCGCCCGCAAGCCTCCGTTCACTGCAAGGTTCTTCTTCTTAAGTGAGCTTTCCAGGCACTTGCCGCCACCGCGTTTCCGGCAATGTGTCCTGGCTTTCAATTGGTGATGTGGCTGCTTCTTCACTTGTACGACCCTCGTGCTCGTAGCTCGCGGGCGAACTCGTCAAGCTCATCAGCCACATCCCGATACCCATGGTGAGCACGGGCAATATCAACAGGAACGAAAAGGACGGCACACTGATTGTGACCACTTGGCGCACCTCTTTGCGGGACTGAGTGGGTTATCGTCAATCCGCCTCGAAGAGATTAATCCTGTCGACAATTCGGACGATATCTTTCATATCCCCCGCCTGCGGTGTCGTGTTGACGCGCGGTAAGACAGGTGGCCGCTCGAGGAAGATCATGTTTGTCGGCAACCACGCATTCCGACGGCGTTCCCGTTCGACGCTGACTCTTCTGGCCGTCCTGGTGTGTTTGGCCAGTTCAGCGTATTACGCCCGCATAGCACTCGAAACTGGCGTGGTCCACAATGGAAATCCGCCGGCTCTTCAAGATTTGTATCCGATGTGGAACGCGAGCCGCGCGATCCTGCATCGCGTTGATCCATATTCCGAGAGCGTCACACTCTCAACCCAGATGGCGATCTATGGAAGGCGAGCAGGAGCGGGGCCACTGGACCCCATGCGATTTGCCTATCCTGTTTTCGCCGTGATTCCCATGCTGCCGCTTCTCTTCTTCTCGTATGCCGCATCGTGCCGGGCCGCCATTGCTGTGCTCTCTGTGTTGACCGTGCTCTCCACGTACTGGTGGCTTGGAACGGCTAACAGACGCACAGTGACAGGGGCAGCGATGATTCTGTCGCTGACCTTGTTTCCCGTTGTGATGGGTTTGATGCTGGTGCAGCCCACGCTTTTGTTTGCTGCCCTCATCGCGGCATCGTTTGCCTGCGTGCGTTGTGGACGCTATCGGTTGGCGGGTGTTCTTATGGCGCTGGCCACAGGAAAGCCACAATTGGCGGCGATGGCATATATTCCATTGGCCGTCTGGATCGTCTCCGGTTGGAAACAAAGGAAGCCGCTCGCCCGCTGGTTTGCGGGAACCGAAGCATCATTGTTAGCGTTTTCGTTCCTTCTTGTTCCGGGATGGTTTCCGCAATGGTTGCGTGCGCTCTCGTCCTATCCCGGTTACACGCGGCCGTCGTTGCTGGTGATTCTTCTCGGGACAAACCCTGGCAGCGTGGCTACTCTGGCCGCAGGGGCGGCGGTGTTCTATGCTGCCCGAAGGCTCGCTGAAGCTGACCTGATGCTGGTGACGGGGTTTTCCATCTCCTGGCTGCTGTTCGCCATCCCCTTCCAGTCCTACAACGATGTCATGTTGCTCGCGCCCGCGTTATGGATGGTGAACTATTGCATTCAAGGCGTGGCTCCCCTGCGAAGAATGGCATGCACATCGCTGTGGTTGTTCATAGGCGCGAGCTGCGGCGTGATTGTGGTTGGGGTCGCGGCCGGGCTCGCCTTTCCCGCGCATGGATGGCGGTTCGCGGAGCCCTTGTTCACGGTGGCTTGTTTCGTACGTTCGTTGAGTATGGCCTTCGCCATGACGTCTGTGGTTCTTTATCGACTCAACAGGCTCAGGGCAGAGCAGCCCTTGTGCTTACCCCGCATCGATGCGTCCGCGGAGGTATCTCGATGACCATTCGCCGACGAGACTGGTTTGCACGACTTTCGAGTTATCCAGTGATGCTGTTTGTGGCGCTATTGGGAGCAGTGTTCCTCTTCGGCGCCTTCAGAAACACCATTGCCGATACGGATATCTGGTGGCATCTGCGCAACGCCGACTACCTGCTCCACACGGGCTCGTTGCCGCGCACGGACATGTTCTCCTTCACCGTCGCCGGCAAGCCGTGGATGAACAGCGAGTGGCTTGCCGAACTGCCTTTTTTGTTTGCCTGGCGATGGATGGGAATGCGCGGCATCTTTCTGATCACGGTCGTCTTGATGCAGGCCATTATGGCCGGAGTTCTTTATCTCGGCTGGCAGCGGTCGGGCGACATCAAGGCTTCGCTCCTGGCGTGCATTCTGGCGCTGATGATGGCCATGGTCTCATTCGGGCCCAGAACGCTGCTCTTTGGGTGGTTGTTCTTTGTGCTCGAACTGATCCTCTTGTATAAGTTCCACCATGGGACAGACTGCCTGTGGTTGCTGCCTCCGCTTTTTTGCCTGTGGATCAACGCGCATGGGTCGTGGATGATCGGCATCGTCTATTTGCTGATTTTCGCCGCTTGCGGCTTTGTAGAGGGAGCCTGGGGATGGATCGAAAGCACCCGCTGGTCTCCGCAGCAGGCACGAAAGCTGACCGCTGTCTGCGCGACCAGTCTACTGGCTCTCTTGGTCAACCCTTTTGGCTGGCGGCTGGTTGCGTTTCCCTTCGACATGGCCTTCGTCGAAAAAGTAAATACGGTGGTCAACCAGGAATGGCAAAACATCAACTTCCACGATCTTCGTGGCCGGCTGGTCTTCCTGACTCTCGTGTTGTTCGCAGTCGCAAGCTTGGTGCGCAAACGCCGCTGGGTTCTTTACGACCTTGTGTCCCTGCTGCTGGCCATCTACTCTGGCGTGGCTTATCTGCGCTTCGTGTTTCTGCTGGGCCTGGTTCTCTGTCCCATGCTGGCCCAGGATCTTACTCTGTTTCCGGCTTACCAAAAGCAGCGCGACAAGCGGATGCTGAACGCCGCTGTCATGGCGGCACTTCTCGTGTTTTGCATCCTTCACTTTCCGAGCGAGGCGAAGTTGCAGAGCGATCTTGCGGATGGATCCGACGGCCTTCCCGCACAGGCGCTGCCGTTTCTGCACACCTTCCAGCCGCGGGGCCCGGTGTTGAGCGATGTCAACTGGGGAGGATACCTGATCTGGAATGCTCCGCAGATTCCTGTCTTCGCCGATACACGCGGCGACATCTTCGACCACTACGGCGTGCTTGCCGATTACATGTCGATCATCAACATGCGCTCGCCGCTTGAGCTGCTGAATCGATACGGAATCCGCTACGTGTTCTTTCCCAGCGAGGCCCCGCTCAGCTACCTGCTGAGGGTCACGCCTGGATGGAAGATCGACTATCAAAAAGGGAACGCGGTTCTGTTTGAAAGGACCACAAACGAAGCGGCCGTGCAGGGGCAGTGATCCGTTGCTCCTCCGCGCTGCAATGCTCCGTCAATGGAAGGGCATCTACTGACGCCTATTGCTGGATCGGCCGCTGCGACGTGGCATTGAAGACCATCGCCGATCGCGGCATAAACGGCAGGATGTAGCTGAACGTGTAACTTACCTTCACGACTACCATGCAGCCCTGAGTGTTCTTGGCGGCACAAGCGCTGCTGGAACCGCTGACCGTGGTGCCCGGCCACGTTGGAGTGACCGTCAGTGCGCTCGCGCTAATTCCTGGGTTTACGAGGCTCTGCACATAACTAACAACATTTGCATTGGTGGCGTTGCAACTGAATGTTGTGGTGGTCGCGCATGAGCTTCCCCAGTCTGCGCCCCGGACAGCCGCGTACCGCGTACCCTGCTGAGCGGCCCAGGAGACAAAATGATAGGCGTAGAGCGCGCGGCAGCAATCCAGAATGCCCAGCATCAATGTCAACAGCATAGTGGCGGAAAGAGCGAATTCCACGAGTTCGCTGCCGCGATTGTCGCGGGTCAGCTTCAGCAATGTTCGTGCAGCGTTCTGCTTCTTTGTCATGGTTGCCTGCCTTGAGATCGCACCACCCACCACTAATTTCCGCCTCCGCGCATGGATGCCGTACTCGACAGCGGGATGGAGGATGGAAGTCCGGGCCAGGGGAATTGCGGAGTATACGCTGCCGAGACGTTGACGGAAACGCGGTAAACGACATTGGTGGCGCAACTCGGCGTCGAGGCACAACTGGCAGAAAAGGAAGTTCCGTCGGAACACTCGCACCCGTACGTCGGGGACGCAACCAGGTTCGGCACATCCGTGGCGTCGACGGTTGCCGCGGTTTTCATGCCCGTGATATCGGTGGGATTTTGGGAGCCGTATTCGGCTCCGGCATTGGCCGCGCCGGCGATCTCCATGGCCAGGAAGTATCCCCGTCCAAGGTCAACAGCGCCCAGCAGAGTTACCAGAAGAAGCGGCATCGCCATAGCGATCTCCAACAAGCTTGAGGCCTGATCCGCTCGTTCGAAGACGCAGAATTGTGAGTGGAGATTCATCAGCTACTCCATAAGAACCGCGGCGGTGCCTTGAATGGGGGAGCCACCCGGCAGCGAGGAGTAATCGTTGCCGAGGGTGAAGGTATCGGTCCCGTTCACGGTTAAGGTACTCACGACGATGGACGTGTAAGCGGCAAGATTGCTCCCTCCATTCAGAAGCAGTTCTGCGGCGGGCGCATAGAGAGTGCCTTGCCAGACCGAAGTGGAATCCCCATTCACAATCACCGTGCTGGCGTCGCTCAGATCCTGAAAGATCAGAATCCCGGCATACGTGCCGGTGGTGGGCGCGACGAAGTTGGCGCTGCTCGAGCCGTTCATCGTCAATGAGCCGGTGGAAAAATAGAACGTCACGCTATTTCCCGACACCGTATCGCTACCGTTGACTAACATGGGCCCATCCACGATGTAGGTTCCGGCATTGAATTTGGCCGTAGCACTGCCATTGATCGTAATGCCGCCGCAATATCTGCCGGGATTGAATACTGCGCTTTGACTGCTATTGACCAAGGCTTGACTGGGAGAACCTGTGAACGGGGTCGAACTGGTGGTCCCGCAGCTACCGATGGTGGGAACAGGCAGATTCGCCAACGGATTCGCCATGGAAGCCACACCGGTGACCGGCGCAGGGCTCAGCGAGGGGCTTCCATTGATCAGATCGCCTCCATGCACACGAATGTACGACGCGGTCACTTTGACGCTCCCATTGGCGAGCAGCGCTGTGCTCGAGCTTGAATCCACCACGATGCCGCAACTGGAACTGAGAGATGCGCTTCCGTTGAGCAGCAATGCCTGCGGCGCGGTCGGGCTGAGGATACCCAGGCACACTGTCGAGGCTCCAAGGCCGGCCTCCGCCCTGGCGGCAACGGGGAGAGAACTGATGCCCAGTATTCGCGCGAAATACATCGGTTGCTGCTGGGCGATGACCGCCTCGGCAAACTTCGTGTTGTTGCAATTCGGATCGTTGGCGCCCAGGGCGCAGGGACCGTTGTTGATCGTCAGGGTCAGGCCCGTTCCGCTGCCTGCGGCACACTGAGCGAGAATGGTTGGACTATCCAGTCCATTCTCCGTCACAGCCGTCTTGGCGGCACTCTGCATGGTCGCGCAGTTGCTCGTTGTTCCGCACTGCTGAATCTCCATGGCTGCCGCCAGCGCCGCCGCATCCGCCGCGGTCTGCAATCGCAATTGCGCAAAGCGGAGCTGGCCAACGTCGATGGCCAGGCCCGCAAATCCCAGGATCACAACCAAAGAAAGCGCCACCAGGACCAGCGCCTGGCCACTCTCGTCCTTCAGGAATCGCATCGGGTCATTCCTCCGGCAGAAAGCGCAATCGCATTTCTGGGAATCCAGTGTGTTCATCGGCGGCTAACTCTGTTCGATTAGTTTCGGAGCGATTCCAATCGCTGTTTTTCTGGCGCGAATTCGTTACTCAAGTCACAGCTTCCTGCACGCACAGAGACATTGCCCTCTTGGAATTGTTTCGTCCGCCGATACACCTCGTTGAAAGCCATTCTCACCATCCCGGCAATCGGGCGGCAGAGTGCGGCTTCCAGGAGAAAACTTCATGAAGAGCGTCAAGTCGTATCTGCGTGGCCTCGTGCGCGACGAGTCCGGCCAGGACCTGATCGAGTATGGGCTTCTTACGGCCATCCTTGCGTTGGGCGCCGTGGCAACCATCGGCACACTGGGAAGCAATGTCAGCAGTGTCTACAGCAAGGTCTCCAGCAGCCTTACCAGCGCGATGTAATGGCGAGGTCAAGACCGCTGGACAAACCCGGCTATTCGACCCACCGGTCGAGTCTGCCCGAACCGAACGAAAAGTCAACGACGATGATGTTTCCAACTCAGTTCGTGTATCCGGTCGCCGCGCTTGTCTGCGCGGCGATTGGCGCCGTGTACGATGTGCGCAGCGGGCGGATACCGAACTTTGTCACTTTCCCCGCCATGCTCGGCGGCCTGCTCCTCCATTTCGCTTTGGGAGGTTGGCGCGGACTTGGCTCTGCATTGGCTGCGGGACTCATCTGCGGCATTGCGTTTCTTCTCTTCTGGATCGTCGGAGGGATGGGCGCCGGCGACGTGAAGCTGATGTCGGCCGCGGGCTGCCTGACCGGCTTGCCGGGCGCAGGATCTCTGCTTCTGCTGACGGCCTTTGCCGGCGCAGCAATGGCGATCGGTCTGGCGCTGTGGAAGCGGCGTCTGACGGAGACCCTCCGCAACGTGGGATCGCTCCTGATGTACCACCGAATAGCCGGGCTCGCTCCGCACCCGGTACTCAACATCGACAATCCACATACCATTCGTCTGCCGTACGCCCTGGCTATTTCGGCCGGTTGTGCGCTGACCGTCTATTTGCAGGCCGTTGGGAGGTAGTGCCATGCAGCCACGTCGAATTGTGTACGCCCTGCTTCTGGCGCTCTCGGTCTCTGCGCTATTTACGTGGTGGTTGAGCCGAAACATGGCGAGAAGTCGCGCTGCCGCGCCGCCGCAGAACCGATATGTGGCTACAGCCCGCGCGCTCGAATCCGGAGAAGCGCTGGCGGCGGCGGACTTGGCGTTTGTCGAGTGGCCAGCCTCGGCATCGCTCGATGGCGCATTTGTAAAACAGGAAGCCGTGGTTGGCCGGACGGTGCTCTATCCGCTGGCGGCTGGCGAGCCGATTCTGGAAAAGCATCTGGCGGCAGCCGGAGCGGGGCCGGGGCTTTCCGGCAAAATTCCGTCCGGCATGAGAGCCGTTGCGCTCAAAACAGATGAGGTCGCCGGCGTCGCAGGATTTCTTCTGCCGGGCACGCATGTGGACGTATTGGTCACGTATACCGCGGCTGGGAAGCCGGATGCGGTGACGGCCACTGCGCTCCAGGACGTGGTGGTGCTGGCTGCGGGTCAACAGTTCCAGCCCGACCCTGCGGGCAAGCCGGCCAGCGTGGGCGTGGTCACTTTGCTTTTGAAGCCGGAGGATGCGGAAGAGGCGGTGCTGGCAAGTTCTCAGGGCACCATCCACTTCGTACTTCGCAATGGCGCAGACCGGGAACACACGACGCGTCCGCCCACGACCCTGCCGCAATTGTCGGCCGCACCACCCGTCAAGCATCAACCTGCTGTTGCGCGGCACACTGCGCAGGCGCATCAACCTTGGGTCGTGGAGACGCTGTCCGGCCGCAAATCGAGCTCCGAGAGTTTCAACTGAGGCGCATCATGACTGACTGGAATCGCATTCTGCCCAACTTAACGAGGAACGTCATGATTCTGCTCGCGACCTTGGCAGGCGTTGCAATGGCCATGGCGCAGACCAATGCGGCGGTCGCAGCTTCAGCCAAGCCGCTACAACAAGCTGCCGCCGGGCCACTGCCAGCGCCGATGGTGCCCACGCCGTCTGCAGCGGAGCACGGTTCAGGCGGCGTGGGAGAGATCACCAATTCCTTGCACATCCTGGTGGGACGATCGCTGTTTCTCAACACCGCGCATCGACTGCGCCGCGTCTATGTGAGCAATCCCGATGTGCTGGAATCTTTTACAGCCAGCCCGTGGCAGGTTGTCCTGTCGGCCAAAACGGCGGGCGCTGGCAGCGTCGTTCTTTGGGATGAAACGGGCGAGTCGCAGGCCTATGTGGTGGCTGCGGACGTCGACGTGGACGGATTGCGCCGCGAGTTGAAGGATGCGCTGCCCGGGGAGTCGATCCACGCGGAAGCAGTTCAGGATCAGATCTCGATGTCGGGAACCGTGTCCAGCCAGGCCTCAGTGGATGTCGCCATGAAGTTGGCAGGACTGCTCTCGAAGAACGTCGCCAATACTCTTCAGATGGCGCCTGAGCATGTGAAACAGGTAAGGCTCAAAGTCAGAATGGTAGAGGTAGACCGCACGAAACTCAGCCAGGCAGGATTTAATCTGTTCAGCACGGGGACCAACACAAGCAACTCTAGCACTGGCCAGTTTCCCTCCATAAGTTCGACATCGAGCACCTCGTCAAGCAGTTCGTCCACCAGCGGGGCCGTGTCATCTCTGCTGCAACTCAGCGATCCACTCAATCTGCTCTTTTACAACAGCAAGGTCGGCATAGGGGCTACGTTGAAGGCCCTCCAGGAAAAGCAAGTGTTACAAATTCTGGCGGAGCCGACCATCACCGCCATCAGCGGAGAAAAGGCATCGTTCCTTTCCGGCGGAGAGTTTCCGTTTCCCGTGGTGCAGGGAGGCACGGGCGGATTTACTTCCGTGACTGTGCAGTTTCGGCCCTATGGCGTCAAGCTGGACTTTACACCAATCGTTACCGCGGAGAACGTCATCCGGCTCACCGTCGCACCGGAGGTAAGCGCGCTGGACTATAGCAACGAAATCACGGTCTCCGGCTATACAATTCCCGCACTGGCAACGCGGCGCGCGGAAACGCAGGTGGAATTGAAAGACGGCCAGAGCTTCGCCATCTCCGGCCTGCTCGATCACCGGACCACCGACTGATGGAGAAAACTCCTGGAATCTCCGAAGTTCCCATCCTGGGCAATTTCTTTAAATCAAAGAGTGTGAACCACTCGGTCGTGGAGCTGATGGTGATTGTCACTCCCATGATCGTGGATCCTCTGGCTGAGCCGAGCAACCCGGAAGAGCCACAAATGCCGATTCCCGTATTGACACCTCAGGTGTTTGACAAGTCCCTGAGCAAATCGAAGAGCGGCGCGGTGGCCGGGGAAGGCACTCGGCCATGATTCATCGCACCGGCAACTCGAAAACTATGGCAGTGGCCATGTTTACCGTCCGCATCGAAGCGGACCTGACGGAGCGCCTCTTGCAGCCGACGGTCCACATGCCATGGACAGTCACGCATCAGGACTTTAGCGAATATCTTTCTGCCTTGCGACGTCCGCAATTCCCGCCTGAGGTGAGAAACGCGAGCAGAGTCGTGGCTGCAATCGACTTCGATACAGACCCCGAGCAGGCTCTCGACACCGCCAGTTACCTGAACCAGCTCTTCCTGGGAAGAATCGCCATCATTGCCCTCTCCACCCGCACGGATGCCGATCTGCTTCTGCGCGCCATGCGCACTGGATGCACAGAGTTCCTGAAGAAGCCGTTTGATCCCGCTCAGTTTTCCGTAGCCCTCAATCGGCTGGAGCAGCAATGGTCGGGAACCATGGACCCGTCGCGCAACGACGGCCAGGTGATCTCTTTTTTCGGCGCCAAGGGTGGCGTGGGTACGACCACGATCGCGGTCCACCTGGCCATGTTCCTGGTTCGCAATCACCACAAGAAAGTGCTGCTCATCGACGGACATGCACAGTTGGGGCACGTCTGCCTCTACCTGGGAATGGACGGGAAGCGCTATCACTTCCAGCAACTGATCCAGAACGTCGGCCGGCTCGACTCCGATTTCCTGCGCGGATTCATCGCCACGCACTCCAGCGGATTGGATGTGCTTTCTTCTCCGGATTCATACGACGCTCAGATCGCCATTGATCCCGATGCCTTGGAGCGGACCATCGAGTTTCTGCGCGGAGAGTATGACTTTGTTCTGCTCGATTGCGATACCACGCTGGCGGAAACCGACCTCGCCATCATGGACCGGTCCGACCAGATCTACCTGATTGCCACGCCCGAGATCGGAGCCATTCGCGATCTTTCCCGATATATCGATGGTCTTGTTCGCAACGAACATACCACCGCCAAGTTACACACCATTATCAATCGCTATTCATCTCGGGATGCTGTCGGAATTGTTGAGATTGACAAGGCCATTCGACTCCCGGTAGAGATCCGCATTCCCAACAGTTATTTCGAGTGTGTCCGGGCCGTCAACGCCGGTGAGCCTGTGTCGTCGGACCGGAAGTCGGATTTCACTTCGCAGTTCACCATGTGGGCGAAGACGCTGGTGGACCCAGCCGGAACTCGCCAGGCGGATCCGGCAAAGAAGCGATTTGCGCTTTGGCATTGGAGAGACGTTGAGAATGCGAGATGAATTCCATGGATGATCTAAGTCTTAACATCCTGCCGCTCCGCCCGCCCGGTCCCGGTCTGCGCAATGGAAACCTGCGTCCTCTTCCGGAGAAGGAACAGCAGGAGCTGAAATCGGCGGTGCATCAGGAGTTGATTCAGCGCGTCGATCTGGAAAGGCTCGGTGAGGTGCAGGAGACGCGCGCCGGGCAACAGCAACTCTTCGCGCTGATCCTGCAACTGATTCAGGAGCAGAGCGTTCCGCTCAGTTCCGGGGAGCGCGACAGGCTCGCCAAGGAGGTTCTTGACGAGTTGCTCGGACTGGGCCCCCTGGAGCCTTTGCTTCAGGACGACACCATCAGCGACATTCTGGTGAACACGTACAGCCATGTGTATGTCGAGCGACGCGGCCTGCTGCAACTCACCAATGTGACCTTCAAGGACAATCGCCACCTGCTCCATATCATTGACAAGATTGTCTCCGCCGTTGGGCGACGCATCGACGAGTCCACGCCCATGGTTGACGCGCGGCTGAAGGATGGATCACGCGTCAACGCCATCATTCCACCATTGGCCGTGGACGGTCCCATCCTCTCCATTCGCCGCTTTGGACGGTCTCCCATGTCGGCCGAGGGCCTGCTGCTCAACAAGGCGCTGACACCGCCCATGATGGAACTGCTCCGCGGCGCGGTACAGGCAAGACTCAATATCGTCGTTTCCGGCGGGACGGGCGCCGGCAAAACCACACTGCTCAACGTGATTTCCGGATTCATCTCCGAGAGGGAGCGCATTGTCACCATCGAGGACTCCGCCGAACTGCAGTTGAACCAGGAGCATGTGGTGCGCCTGGAGTGCAGGCCACCGAACGTTGAAGGCAAAGGCGCGGTCAGACAACGAGAACTGGTGATCAACGCGCTTCGCATGCGCCCCGACCGCATCGTTGTGGGCGAGGTACGCGGTGAGGAAGCCATGGACATGCTGCAGGCGATGAACACCGGTCATGAAGGCTCCCTGACCACCATCCATGCCAACAGCCCGAGGGATGCGCTGGCACGCATGGAAACCATGTGCATGATGAGCAGCCTTCGCCTTCCGGAGAAAGCGATCCGCATGCAGATTGCCTCCGCCATCAGTCTTGTCGTGCAGGTAGCGCGGCTCAGTGATGGCACGCGACGCGTCACCTGTGTCTCGGAACTGACGGGCAATTACAGCGAGGTGATCAGCATGCAGGATATCTTCGTTTTCGAGCGCCAGGGAATCGCACCCAATGGGAAGGTGAAAGGCCGATTCCGTTCTACCGGGATTACGCCGAAGTTTGGCGAGCGACTTCAGGCTGCCGGAATCACTCTGCCGGTGGGGCTGATGGATCACTCGGTGGAAGTATGACGGACGAGGAGGAAAGATGTTTCTCATATTCAGCGCAATCCTGCTGATCACGTTTGTCGTCATCGTCGCAGCCACCGCACCCACGCGCAAGGACAAGATCCTGCAGCGGCGGTTCTCGAAGATTCGCGCAGCGGGGGAGCCGCCTCAGGGGTCGAATGCCTCCCCACTTTTGCGGGAAGATCGCGCAGGCCAGTTTGGCCGGTTGGAGAGAGCTCTTACTCGTTTCGGATTGTCTCGAAGGCTGCAGTCGCTGCTCACACAGGCGCGTGTTCCCTTCAGTGCAGGAACTCTGATTCTGCTCAGCTTGGTGCTGGCGGCAGTGGGCTTCTTTCTTGTTTTCTTCTTTGCTCCGATGCTGCCTATCGAAATGGCAGCGGCCGGCGTTCTGGGAGCCGCGCCATTTATCTGGGCTGTGTGGAAGCGGACACGGCGGCTGCGCGCGTTCAATGCAATTCTCCCCGATGCCATCGACATGATCGCCCGTGCGCTTCACGCCGGACACTCCATCAGCGGCGCAATCGAAATGGTGGCTCAGGATAGCGCGCAGCCGCTGGCCGCGGCATTCGACGAGGTTTTCCGCCAACAAAACTTCGGCATGCCATTACGCGAGGCTCTGCTCCATATGCTCGAGAGGGATCCCTCGCAGGATCTCCGCGTTCTTGTCACTGCCATCATTGTTCAGCGCGAAACCGGCGGCAACCTGATCGAGATTCTCGACCGCACTTCGTTTGTCATTCGCGAACGCATCCGCATTCAAGGAGAGATCCGCGTCCATAGCGCACAGGGCCGGCTGACAGGTTGGATTCTTGGCCTGTTGCCGATCATCCTCCTGCTGATCATCAGCCTGATGAATCCCGGGTACTCGCGCATTCTCTTCACCGACCCCATGGGACGAAGGCTGCTCTATATCGGCATGGGGATGCTGACTCTGGGGATCCTTTGCATTCACCGCATTCTCAATGGGATTGAGGTGTGACTGCGCCATGAGCCTGACTCTTGCGGTGACTCTTTTCCTCACGATATTCTGTTGCGCGTTTCTGCTTGCGATGCCGGCTCTGCTTCGGCCTTCTGCCGGAGAGCGCCGCCTGTTGGAAGTGATCCATGCTCGCTCCGACGAAAAAGACGCAAGCACCAGGGATAGTGCGCTGAAGAAGACTCTCGCCGTGGTCAGGGCGCTTCGCGCACGTATGGGGCTTTCCGATGACAAGAAACTTCGTCAGCGATTCATCGGTGCCGGTCTCAAGCGAGTCAACCAAGCTGACATCTTTTTTGCTGCCTGCTTTCTCTGCTCTTTGGCAGGCGTCATCACTGGAACCTTCATTCATCAGAATCCACTTTTCTGGTGTCTGGCTCTTGCCGTCGTTGGCTACCTGGCACCGGATTTGTGGCTGACGAGGATGGTGAATCGCCGCAAGAAGCGGATTCAGAGGAGCATTCCCGATGCGGTCGATCTGCTGGTGATCTGTGTGGACGCGGGCCTTGGACTCGATCAGGCTCTGCTTCGCGTTGGCCAGGAGTTGGCGATCAGCTACCCGGAACTGAATGAGGAGTTTACCATGATCAACCTCGAACAGCGTGCAGGCAAACCCCGGCTCGACGCATGGCGAAGTATGGCCGAGCGCACCAAGCTTCCAGAGTTCGCCGCGCTCGTCAACATGCTGATCCAGACCGATCGTTTTGGAACTCCGATTATGCGTGCGCTCAGCCGCTTTTCGGAAGAGATGCGCACCAAGCGTCGTCAACGGGCAGAGGAGGCAGCGGCCAAAACAAAAATCAAGATCCTGTTTCCGCTCGTGCTCTTCATCTTTCCATGCATCTTCATCGTGCTGCTCGGTCCGGCCATGCTGAATATTGCCAAAACTCTCGCAACATTCAAGTAAGGGCCACGCGCGCCGATAGGAAAAGGAGGAAAGCAAGGGCGCAGCTTGCACTGGATGGCAGGTCAAATCAGGCCGGAACCCGGAATGCCAGCGTGTACGCGCGCGCCGGCAATGTCTCTTTCATCACCGCTCTGAACGCCAGGCGCGCCACGAAGTAAAGCGACGCTGCCAGAAAGGGGGATCGATATGGATACAACTTTGATCATCCGGATTGCCGCCGGAGTGCTGGTGTTTGTGTTTCTCGGCGTGATCGTCTATCGCAGGAAGAAAGCATCCTAGGTTGGCCAGGTGAAACTCACCATGCAATATGTCACCATCCGAAATGCCGGGAAGGCCGTGACTGTCGGCTCGCAGATAGCCCTCGCGAATACATTTGCCTCGCGGCTGTTCGGCCTTCTCGGCAAGCGATGCCTGGAACCCGGATGTGGCATGCTCATTCGGCCGTCGTCCGGAATTCACACTTTCGGAATGTCGATTCCGATCGATGTCGTTGCTTTGGATCGATCGTTACGAGTTCTCCAGGTCTGGCACTCGCTTGCTCCGTTCCGCCTCGCCGGCCTCAGTTTTAAAACACGGTCCGTCCTCGAACTGGCTGCCGGACAAATTGAGGCCAGACAGATTCAACCGGGCGATCAGTTGGAAGTCGCCGTGAACTGACCTCCGTTCTTGATCACGTGAGAAGATCCACTCTTCCTCCTCGCCTATCTCGATAACTCCGCAAGCCATAAAATGAGGAGTCATTATCCAGACCGGATCCTCTCGTGTTTCGCGCCATGTACGGCGGCGACGTGGAACTCGCATTCCGGGCTGAAAACCAATAGCGGAAGACTACGCGCTCCCGAGCCTATTTAACAGCGCACTTGGTATCTGTCCTAGCGGAAGCACTTGATCCACGGCGTTGAGCAGGATAGCCTCTCGTGGCATTCCGAACACAATGCATGTGGATTCATCCTGGGCGATATTGTAAGCATCGGCATGCTTCATTTCCAGCATTCCTTTTGCCCCGTCCGCGCCCATTCCGGTGAGTATCACCCCGACCGCATTTCTGCCCAGATGCCGTGCACAGGAAGAAAACAAAACATCGACCGAGGGCAAGTGGCGATTCACTCGTTCGCCTCGGTATACGTGAACGGCGTACTCCATCCCTCGGCGAACAACGGCCATATGGTGTCCCCCTGGGGCCAACAAGGCGCGACCGGGAAGAATGCGGTCCCCATCCTTCGCCTCCTGCACCCGTATCTTGCAGAGAGAATCAAGGCGTTCTGCGAACTGGCGTGTAAATGCCTCCGGCATATGCTGCACGATGACTATGCCGGGGAAGTCGGCTGGCAGCGGCGACAGCAGATCTTTCAGGGCTTCCGTCCCTCCCGTTGAAGCGCCGATTGCGACAACTTTATGCGTTGCCGAGAACTGATAGTTCTTGCCTGGCTGTGTGCGCACCGGCGCAGGTGTTACGGTGAGGGGGCGTACCTTGACTCGTGCGGCCGCCTTCACCTTGGCGATGATCTCCTCGGCTTGCTCGATGGTGCCATTCGAAACGTCGAGCTTGGGTTTGGAGACGTAGTCAATCGCACCGAGGCCGAGCGCGCGGAGCGTTGTATCGGCGCCCTTGTCGGTCAGCGATGAGATCATGATCACCGGCATCGGATGGCCGCGCATGAGCTTTTCCAGGAATGTAAGCCCATCCATCCGAGGCATCTCAATGTCGAGCGTGAGAACATCGGGCTTGAGCGCGAGTATTTTCTCCCTTGCCACAAATGGGTCGCCGGCCGTTCCGGCAACGACAAGGTCCGGATCCGAACTGATGATCTTGGTGAGCAGTTGGCGCATCAGCGCCGAGTCATCGACGATGAGCACCTTGAATGGAGTCGTCATGGATAGGCTGCCTCGCGCCAGCCGAAAGTAAGGTAGAAAGACCAACTAGAACATCTGGTCATGCTGTTCCGCCAGAGCATCTCTCAAAAGAGCGTAATATCGTCGCCAAACGATCGATCGGAAGAGGGCAATCTCACATACGAGCGTTCCTCTTCGATCACATTCGGTAGGTCCGAGCCATCCACAGTATGCACCGTGACTTTGCCTGTATCTGTGTGGAAGTACACATGGACGGCCTGGGTGCCTCCAAGCCGTTCGGCGATAAGGGGGATCTTCTCCAGAGCAAGGAACTCGCGCACGAACCTCGCATTGCCCTCGCCAATGGGTGGAACCCTTATCCCTTCAAGCACATTGGCGCCGCCAAACGCCTTCGCTACGAGCCTTCTTCGATCGCCACCGAGTTTCATCACTTCGTTGATCAGCAGTTCCATTGCGTGGACTCCGCACCGGGGACTCGTTTCTCCCGCGCGGCAACTCGGTAGAAGGATGTGATTCATGCCGCCCATGCGCAAGACCGGGTCGTACAGACAAACTGCCACGCAGGAACCCAGCAGCGTGTCGAGAACCGTCGGCAACTGGCTCGCCCCGACTTCACCTATGTAGAGGGTTACCCGATTCCAGTGGGACGAGTGTGCGCGTCGCGAAGGAATCGGCACTTCAGGCAGATCCTTCCTGATCTTCAGACGATGCACGGCACCACAATGTTCCTGCGACGGTACTCGGCCCATGGTCCTAGCCTCTCAACCGGTACATGGTTTGATTCAACGGCGCGAGTATCTCATGCAACCATGGAATGTGTTCGGAGTTGCCAAGGAATAAATAGCCTCCCGGCTTCAGGTGGCGAGCCATCTTGCGCAGAAAAATGTCCTGCGTATCCTGATTGAAGTAGATGAGTGCATTGCGAAAGAAGATAACATCGAACAGGTCGTCCAAAGGCCATCGAGCGTCCATCAGATTGAGTCGCTTGAATTGTACGAGCCGCGTGACATCCGATTTGACCTTTACATATCCCGACATATCGTCTTTGCCTTGCAGGAAATATTTGCGCTGCAGCGGCTTGTCTACCGTTGCCAACGAGTCCTCCGGATAGACTGCCCGCGTGGCTGTTTCCAGGACCTTGGTATCAATGTCGGATGCGAACACTTCAATCTTCCAGGAGTCAGAAGATGCACTCAGCGTCGATTCCAGCAAGGTAATGGCAATCGAGTAGGCTTCCTCGCCCGTGGAACTCGCTGCACTCCACACCCGAATGCTCTTTTGGGCACCGGGCCTCGCAGCAGCCCGAATCTGAGGGACAACCGTCTTGGCCAGAAAATCGAAGTGATGGCGCTCGCGAAAGAAAGAGGTCTTGTTGGTGGTTACACAGTTGATCAATTCGCGAATTTCTTCGCCGTTATCTATAACCTTTTGAACGTATTGATAGTAGTCGACAAAATTGCTGAGTCCATGGTGACGGAGCCTGCGCGACAGGCGCGAAGCCAGCATGACTTGCTTGCCGTCGCGGAGCCAAATGCCCGTACGTTCGTGGACCAGGGTGCGAAATAACTTGAATTCGCGGATGCCCATCGGTACGACGGAGTTATCCGTCACCGGCACTGACGCTGTAAACCGTTCCATAAAAGCCTGCCTTCCGATCGATCTCACAACGAATCGCTACGCAGCCAGTGGAGGTGCTGCAAGCTCGCTTTCAGTGAGTAACTCTTCCAAATTCAAAGCGACGGCAAGGCGATCTTTCGATTGAAAGACGCCGTTGATGAATCGCGTGTCAACGGCAGCGCCAAAGTCCGGCGCCTCCCGAATGGCGTCAAGCCCTACCGTGAGAACGTCGGAGACGGCGTCGACCAGCAATCCAACCGTCTTTTCGCCAACAGTGGCAATCACGATGACGGTGAACCTGTTGTAGTCCACCGCCGGCAGATGGAACTTCATGCGAAGATCCACCACCGGCAGCACGGTTCCACGAAGATTCATCACCCCTCGAACGTGGCTAGGCACGTTCGGAATCGGAGTGATCGGCGAATAGCCGCGAATCTCTCGGATCTTGAAAATCTCCAGCCCGTACTCCTGCTCTTCGAGCAGAAAGGTGAGGAACTGTTGCGACTCCTGCACTTGCTTTGCGACGATTGACTTCATTGCTAGACCCTTTCTACGTCCCGCGCTCTCCCGCGGGCCTTGATTGCTTCCTGGGGTGAACTCCACATTTCGGTCAGTCAACGGCCGCCTCAAAACTCCTCGAAGCTGGCATCGTCTATTGCCGGCACACTCGGGCTGGCAATCGCGGGGGTGGCTTGACGAGCATTGATACGCTTGCTGCCGCGAGCCTTCAATTCCGGCCTTGCTGCGCTATTGCTTCGGGTTGCAGTGAGCAGTGAGCGAGATGCCGAACTCGAGCGCTGCGCCTGACTAGAGTGATGGGCCGCGGTTGCCTCATGTGGCTGCTGTGCCTGCTGGTCCCTACGACCGTTTCCGTTGTGGCTGAGGGTAAAGGTGCTGACCAATTCCGACAAGTGCGATGCCTGTTCGGCAAGCGATTCGGCCGTTGCCGAGAGTTCCTCAGTCTGTGCGGAATTCGACTGTGTCACCTGGTCCATCTGGCTCATCGCCGTGTTCACCTGCTCGATACCGGCACTCTGCTCTCCAGAGGAAAGCGCGATCTCGCTCACGAGCAAGGTTACCTGCTTGACCAGATCCGATCCCCGCTCGACCTTCTTCAGAGAGTCCTGAATGAGCCCTTTGATTTCCTTGGCTGATGCTGCGCTTCTCTGCGCAAGGATGCGGACTTCGGAAGCCACTACTGCAAATCCTCGGCCTTCATCGCCAGCGCGAGCTGCTTCCACAGCCGCGTTCACGGCCAGGAGATTAGTCTGGAAGGCAATTTCATCGACCGATGAAATGATCTCGGATATCTTTGCCGAGGACGCGCTGATTTCCGCCATTGCAGCCATAGCACTCACGCCATCCTGGCCACGGTCGGCCACGCTGTGTGAGCCGGATGCGAGATCGCTGGCCTTCTTGGCGTTTTCGGCTGTCATTCGCACGGCCGCGGTAATCTGCTCAAGACTCGCCGATGTCTCCTCCAGGCTAGCCGCCTGTTCCTGGGCGCCGGAGGCGATGGCATCGGACGCCGCAGCCAATTGCTGCGATGAGTCGCTTGTATTGGCAGCACTCTCCGTCACCTGCTGCATGGTGCTATGGAGTCGCTCCACTGCGCTGTTCAAGGCCTCCGCCATGCGTCCGACTTCGTCGTGAGTTCCCACGTCAAGCGAAGCGGTCAGATCGCCGCCAGCAACCTTCTCCAACGTAGCGACTGCCTGCCCGAGAGGCACCGAGAAGCCGCGGGCAATCACGAAGCTCAAAATCAGCCCGAGCGCCAATGAGAGGGCCGCGGCGCCGATAACTAGACTTCTGGCGGTGTCATAAGCTGCCAGGTTCTCCTGAAACCTGTCTTCCGCGTGTGATTCCTTGAGCTTGAGGGCGTGGTCGATGTCTGCGCTCATATGCGCCGCCAACGGCGCGAGCGCGTAGATGGCGATTTTTGCGCCAGGCGTATCTTTTGCCTCGATTGCAGTGATCACTGCTTCCACCGACTTCTCATAGGCGGGCAGGTTCTCGCGCATATCCGCGATAATGTCTTTGCCTTCCTTGGTAAGGAAGCTCTGCTCTGCATCTTGAATGCCAGTACGCATACGACCAAAATCCGCCCGGACGGCGTTTATGTCTGTTGCTACACTTGCTTGGTCGTCGATCTTGATCAGGGCATCCCGGTCCTTCTGAGCCAAGTCGATCCTGCTTGTATCTATGAGCTCAACGGCGATGACGCCCCGCAAGTCTTTTTGATAAAGCGACTGGATGCGGTCGTTGGCCTTGCTTAGGCTGCTAATTGCGAGATAGCTGATCCCCAGGGTCAACACCAAGAGTACGCCAAAGCTGCTCATCAGCCTGGGCTTTGCATTAAGATTCTTAAACCAGTTCATATTGCGTTTCCCTTCTTGTAGCCATTTTCAGCATCCTGTGCGCCCATGAGGAATTGCTGCGACTGCTGCTTTTGCACTGCGACGGTTGCCTTCATTGGCCATTCCTTCTAGCGTGCCGCGCTTTCCTGCGGTCTTTGGCGACTACGTTATAGATCCGACCCGAAGGGATGGTTCCTTGCTTTCCCACCCACGCGGCAAAATGCGCGGTTTGGATGAGGCACCTCTGGTCTTACCCGACCGGGCCGGGTCAATAAAGTGAACTTCGGAGTGGATGGCTCACCTGCCTTCTCAAAACTCCTGAAAGCTCGCATCTTCTGCAGCAGACGCGCTCGGTCTCGCGGTTACAGGAGAGAGCTGTTGGCTGCTGATCCGCTTGCTGCCGCGGGCACTCAAGCTCAACCCTGCCGCGCCGCTGCTTCGAAGAGCCCTCGCCGGTTGGCGAGAAAGCTCCCGGTGACTGTTGCCGTCATGGCCAAGCGTGAATGTGCCGACCAACTCCAGCAAGTGCGCTGATTGTCCAGAGAGCGATTCCGCAGTCGCCGAGAGTTCCTCAGTCTGCGCTGAATTGGATTGCGTCACCTGGTCCATCTGCGTCATTGCGGTGTTCACCTGCTCGATACCGGTGCTCTGTTCTCCGGAAGCAGCTGCGATTTCGCTGACGATGTCTGTAACCCGCTTCACGGATCCGACGATGCCCTTCAGCGTCTCCCCAGAGCGATTCACTAACGCAGAGCCAACTTCTACCTTGCGCAGGGTGTCCTGAATCAGGACCTTGATCTCTTTCGCCGCCACCGCGCTGCGTTGCGCCAGGCTTCGGACTTCAGTAGCCACGACCGCAAAGCCTCGACCCTCATCACCCGCGCGCGCTGCTTCGACGGCGGCATTCACTGCCAGCAGATTGGTCTGGAATGCGATCTCGTCAATCGTCGAGATGATGTCGGAAATCTTGGCCGACGCTTCATTGATGTCGGACATCGCCGTGATCGCTTTGGCCACGACTTCCTCGCCCTGCAGCGCAGAGTCCTTTGAACCAGCGGCTAGTTGGCTAGCTTGTTGCGCGTTGTCGGCGCTTTGCCGCACAGCGGCGGTAATCTCTTCGAGGCTGGCTGAGGTCTCTTCCAGGCTGGCCGCTTGCTGCTGCGCCCCAGAGGCGATCGCCTCGGATGCCGCTGCCAGTTGTTGCGATGACGAGCTTGCATTGGCGGCATTGTCGGACACCTGCTGCATCGTACTGTTCAGGCGTTCTACAGCGCTGTTCAGTGCCGCTGCCATCTGTCCCATCTCGTCGTGTGTATCGACGTCCAGGGAAGCGGTTAAGTCACCCGTCGCGATCTTTTTGAGCTCTCGGACGGCCTTGCCCAGAGGCACGGAAAAGCCACTGGCAATCACCATGCTCAGAATCACTCCAAGGATAAGCACCAGTGCGGATACGCTGAGGACCATTGCGCGCACCGACTCATAGGCTGCACGATTCGCCTGGAACTTTTGTTCCGAAACCGTCTCCTTGAGTTGAAGTGCCTGCTTTATTTCCACAAGCATTTCTGCCGCTGTCGGGGCCATTGTCGTCTGCCTGGCATTTGCCGTGCTGATGTCTTTGGCCTGTAGTGCCTCAACGACACCGTCGACGCCCTTCTCCCATACAGGCAGCGTGTCCCGCATCTTGGCCAGAACTGCCTTCTCTTCTTCGGAGTGGAAGCACTGGTCCGCGATTTGTAGATTGGAGTGCATCTCAACCAAATCCACTTTGAGAGCGGCCATATCCGCGTTGACGACAGCTTGGTCGTTGTTGTAGATGATTGCATCACGAACCTGGCGCCCAAGATCGAGTTTTGCGATAGCAATGTCCTCTATCGCCATGATGCCCTTCATGTCTTCCTGATAGAGTCCTTGAACGCGATCGTTGGCCTTGCTCAGGCTGGTAATTGCAAGATAGCTTATCCCCAGGGTCAGCACCATCATGACTCCGAAGCTGATCATTAACCGAGGCTTGGCATTCAAATTCTTGAACCAGTTCATGTTCCCGTTCCTCTTGCCTGGATTGCTTTCCAGATCTTTCTGCTCATGTGAGCGACACAGCAAGTTGATACACCGTAAGCATGCTCTAAGTGAGCAGTTCGTTCAGACCCAAGAGACAGTCGCGTTCTCTTTCGATAGTGATGCGTCCTTGATGAAACGTGTGCGGCGCTCTCGCTCGATCTTCATCCATCTCCCGATGTAAGTGTCCGGTCAAGCACTTCGCCTGTCGTCCTAAAACTCCTGAAAGCTGGCATCGTCTAGAGGTGGCAGATCAGCTCCAGACGGCGCCAGAGAAGACCTTTGACTCTTGATTAGCTTGCTGCCGCGGAGACTCACACTCGACTTTACCGCGCCGCTGTTTCGAGCTACCTTGACCGATTCACGAGAAGCGGATTTCACCGGACTCGATGAATGCGCAGGGTCTGCCGCATACGCCTGGAATGCATCCTTGTGACTTTTTCTGCCTTGGCTGAGCGTGAACGTGCCAACCAGCTCCAGCAAATGGCCGGCCCGCTCAGAGAGCGATTCCGCTGTCGCCGAAAGCTCCTCCGTCTGTGCGGAGTTCGACTGCGTCACTTGGTCCATCTGCGTCATCGCAGTGTTCACCTGCTCGATGCCGGTGCTTTGTTCGCCGCTCGCCGCCGCAATCTCGCTCACGATATCCGTCACCCGCTTGACTGATCCGACGATGCCCTGCAGCGTCTCGCCCGAACGATTTACCAATGCGGAACCAACTTCTACCTTGTGCAGAGTGTCTCGAATCAGGATCTTGATCTCTTTTGCCGCTACCGCGCTGCGTTGCGCCAGGCTTCGCACTTCGGTAGCAACTACGGCGAATCCGCGCCCTTCGTCGCCCGCACGGGCTGCTTCCACGGCAGCGTTCACTGCCAGTAGATTGGTCTGGAATGCGATCTCGTCGATCGTCGAGATGATGTCGGAAATCTTGGCCGATGCGTCATTGATGTCTGACATAGCCGTAATTGCTTCGGCGACGACTTGCTGCCCCTGCAGTGCGGCGTCCTTTGAACCCGCGGCTAGTTGGCTGGCCTGCTGCGCATTGTCAGCGCTTTGCCGCACAGCGGCGGTAATCTCTTCGAGGCTGGCCGAGGTCTCTTCCAGGCTTGCCGCCTGCTCCTGTGCACCAGAGGCGATGGCCCCCGATGCAGCCGCCAGCTCCTGCGATGAAGAGTTTGCACTGGCAGCGCTGTCGGCCACTTGCTGCATGGTGCCGTGGAGTCGCTCCACGGCCTTGTTCAGAGCTCGGGCCATCATGCCTAATTCATCTTGCGAGTCGACATCCACGACAACTGTCAGGTCGCCGTCGGCTACCTGCTCCAGTGCCTCAACCGTCTTCGACAAGGGCAAGGTGATGCTGCGAACGATCAGCAGGGTAATCACGACTGCCATGCCAATCGCGAGAAGCAGTCCGATAAGGATGCCCTGTATGGTGGCGCTGACCGCCCGCCGAACCGACTGGAGGCCACGCTTCGACCCGCTGTTGTTCAGGTCGATTACCGCCTGCAGGGAGTCTGTTGCCTTGTTAATAGCCGGCACCAGTTGCGCATCGATCATTTGCACCGCGATAGCCTTGGCTCTCGGATCGCCGCTGCGGCTTGCTTTCTCGATCTCGTCTCTTATCTTGAAGAACGTCGCTCGGTCCCGCTTCACGTTCTCGTAAAGCTCCTTCTCGCCATCGGCGAATGGAAGGGTTTCATATTCCTGAAAGGCTTTCTTGTTACTGGCAGAGTTGACCTTGATTTCAGATTCGATTCGAGCGATTTCTTGAGGGCTGGTGCTGGCCACATGCTGTCGCATGAGCTCGAGGTTGCGATAACTCCGCATCTCAATGCCGCCCAAGGCCGCGGCTGATGGGACAGTGTTTCCTGAGACCTTCACGGTCTCGTCGTCAATATGCCGCACGCGGCTATAGTTGAAGTAACCCATTGCAGCGCAGATGACAATCACGACCGCAAATGCAGCGGAGATTCGAACGCCGACCTTCCAGTTGCTCATTTTAATGTTCCCATATCCTTCCAGGGTGTCCTTGACGCTCTATCGGGAGGTGCGGTTTATCTATCGGCAATCCCCGCTCACGCCTTCTCTTCTCCGCGTCTTGCATGCCAGTATTTGTTGTAGCGAAGCAATGAATCTTCGAGCAAACAGGGGAGAGTCCGATACGAATCTCATTTTGCGACAACTAGTGTCTTACGCGATCCTTTCCCACGTTCCGCGCGGCGACGCAATGTATGGAGACCAGCTGAGGCGAACGCGGACCTGGGCGCATCGGGCGCCGTCTCAAAACTCCTGGAAGCTCGCATCCTCCACGGCCGGTGCGCTTGGTCCCGCGATTGCCCGAGTGGATTGTCGACTCTTGATCCCCTTGCGGACATTGAATTGCGACTTTGCGGCACCACCGCTCTGGATTGACTTCGCAGGCTGGCGGGATGCGAAAGTCGCGCTCTCCGCCACACCCGATTGCCGTGCGGCTCCTGTCGCTTGCGCGTTCAATGCCAGCCGATCATGCTGACCTTTTCGGCTCGTACTGACCGTGAACGTGCCAACCAAGTCCAGCAATTGGCTGGCTTGCTCAGAGAGCGATTCCGCTGTCGCCGAAAGCTCCTCGGTCTGCGCGGAGTTCGATTGCGTCACCTGGTCCATCTGCGTCATTGCGGTGTTCACCTGCTCGATGCCGGTGCTTTGTTCGCCGCTCGCCGTCGCAATCTCGCTCACAATATCCGTAACCCGCTTGACCGATCCGACGATCCCCTGCAGCGTCTCGCCCGAGCGATTTACCAGCACCGATCCGGCTTCCACCTTGCGCAGAGTGTCCTGAATCAGAACCTTGATCTCCTTCGCCGCTACCGCGCTGCGTTGCGCAAGGCTCCGCACTTCGCTAGCCACCACTGCAAAGCCGCGTCCTTCCTCGCCTGCGCGAGCCGCTTCAACCGCAGCGTTAACCGCCAGTAGATTGGTCTGGAATGCGATCTCGTCGATGGTCGAAATGATGTCGGAAATCTTCGCCGACGCGTCGTTGATATCCGACATGGCGGTGATCGCTTTGGCCACGACTTCCTGGCCCTGCAAAGCCGCTTCCTTTGATCCTGCAGCAAGTTGACTGGCCTGTTGCGCGTTGTCGGCGCTTTGCCGCACCGCCGCGGTAATCTCTTCCAGACTGGCCGAAGTCTCTTCCAGACTGGCCGCCTGCGTCTGTGCGCCCGAGGCAATCGCCTCGGAGGCCGAAGCCAGTTCCTGCGACGATGAACTTGCATGGGCGGCGCTTTCGGCCACTCGCCGCATAGTGTCGTGAAGCCGTTCCACTGCCCTGTTCAGTGCGCCGGCCATGCGTCCAAGTTCATCGCGAGTCTCCAAGTCAAGCGAGGCGGTGAGGTCCCCCGTAGCGACCTTCTCCAATGCCACAACCGCCAGCCCCAACGGCACTGAGAAGCCGCGGGCGATCACCAGGCTGAGAATGATTCCAAGCGCGAGCGAGACGCCCGCCGCAGTAATAATCAGCGCGCGCGCAGTCCGATACTCCTCGTTGTTCGCCTCAAGCCGTTCTTCCGCACGCTTCTGTTTGAGATTCCTCGCCACGACGCTTGCTCCGCGGATAATTGCGCGGTAGTGAACTGCATTCGCGATCGCCACGCGTGATCCGGCCACATCCCCGGCTTTGAGCGTGCGAAAAAGATCCGCTTGCGAGCGCTCATAATCCGGCAGCGCGTTGCGAATAATCGTTAGTTGCTCGATCCCTTCCTTTGTCACAAACAGTTTGTCCGCGGCATCGAGATTGTCATGGAGCTGGGCCATATTGGCAAGCTCATCTTTTTCAGAGGACGCTACGGCAGCAAGATCGGAGGAACGATACGCCGCATTGAGGTCGTCGCCTCGAATTGAGGTCACGTTGACCGTGATTGCGTCCGCGTGGGCCGCACCGGCCATTTCCACGCGGTAGAGCGACTCCATTCGTTCGTTGGCCTTGCTTAGACTGGCGACGGCGAGATAACCGATTCCGAGGGTCAGCACCAAAAGGATGCCGAAACTGCTCAGCAGGCGTGGCGTGGCATTGAGATTCTTAAACCAGTTCATGGATGACTCCCTTTCTTTCAGCTATTTCCGCCACGCTGCGCGCTCATGGGTGAGCGACCGCTACGCCGCTTGCAAGGGCACGGCCAATTCACTCTCCGTGAGCAATTCTTCCAAATTCAATGCGACGGCGAGACGTTCCTTCGATTGAAATACGCCGTTGATGAAGCGCGTATCGACCGCAGTGCCAAAATCGGGCGCCTCCCGGATGGCGTCGAGGCCGACCGTCAGAACATCGGAGACCGCGTCGACCAGCAATCCAACCGTCTTTTCGCCGACCGTGGCAATAACGATGACCGTGAATTTGTTGTATTCCACCTCCGGCAGATGGAACTTCATGCGAAGATCCACCACCGGCAGCACCGTTCCGCGAAGATTCATGACGCCGCGAACGTGGCTGGGGACGTTTGGAATCGGAGTGATCGGCGAGTATCCGCGAATCTCCCGAATCTTGAAAATCTCCAGGCCGTATTCCTGATCTTCGAGCAGGAAGGTGAGAAACTGCTGCGTCTCCTGCGCTTGCTTCGTTACAATTGCTTTCATTGCTTGTCCCTTTCCGCGTGCCGCGTTGTTCTGCGGCGGTTGGTTACTTGCCAGATGTGCGTTCCACATTCGATGATTCGCGCGCTGTCTCAGAACTCCTGGAAGCTGGCATCATCTGCAATTTGTGCGTTTGGTCCGGCAATCGCCAGAGCTGGCTGTTGGCTCTTGATCACCTTGCGGGCATTCCCATTCGACTTCGTAACAATGCTTCGAACTACCTTGGCGGGTTGACGCGCTGAGGATTTCACAAGGCTCGATGAGTGCGCGGGAGCTGCCGCGTGCGCCTGAAACGCCCCTTGTTGACTCTGCCCTCCACGGCTGAGAGTGAACGTGCCGACCAACTCCAGCAATTGACCGGCCTGCTCTGAGAGCGATTCCGCCGTTGCGGAAAGCTCTTCGGTCTGTGCCGAGTTCGATTGCGTCACCTGGTCCATCTGTGTCATCGCGGTGTTCACCTGCTCGATGCCAGTGCTTTGTTCTCCGCTGGCAGCAGCGATTTCGCTGACGATATCGGTCACTCTCTTCACGGATCCGACAATGCCTTGCAGCGTTTCGCCGGAGCGATTCACCAGCACCGAGCCGGCTTCGACCTTGCGCAGAGTGTCCTGAATCAGAACCTTGATCTCCTTCGCCGCCACAGCGCTGCGCTGCGCCAGGCTGCGTACTTCAGTAGCCACCACGGCAAAGCCACGTCCTTCCTCGCCTGCGCGAGCCGCTTCAACGGCCGCATTGACAGCCAGCAGATTGGTCTGGAACGCAATTTCGTCGATGGTCGAAATAATGTCGGAGATCTTGGCCGAGGCAACATTGATGTCTGACATTGCGGTAATTGCTTTGGAAACCACGTCCTGCCCCTGCAGAGCGGAGTCCTTTGAGCCGGCTGCCAGTTGGCTTGCTTGCTGCGCATTGTCGGCGCTCTGCCGCACCGTCGCGGTGATCTCTTCCAGGCTGGCCGAGGTTTCTTCCAGACTCGCCGCCTGCTCCTGCGCGCCTGAGGCGATGGCCTCGGAGGCCGCTGCCAGTTGCTGCGACGAGGAACTTGCATTGGCGGCGCTGTCGGCCACCTGCTGCATGGTGCTGTGGATCCGCTCGACGGCCTTGTTCAGAGCTCGGGCCATAACGCCTAATTCATCTTCCGAGTTCACATCCACCACGACCGTCAGGTCGCCTTCGGCTACCTGCTCCAGTGCCTCAACCGTCTTCGACAACGGCACGGTGATGCTGCGAACAATCAGAAGGGTAATCACGACGGCCAGAGCGATCGCAAGAAGGAGCCCAATGATGGTGCCCTGGATGGTAGCGCTGACCGCGTCTCGGACCAACTGGAGACCACGCTTCGATCCATTATTGTTCAGATCCACGACCGCCTGTATCGCATCCGCCTCGCCGTTGGCAGCCGGCATGAGCTGAGTGTCAATCATCTGCAATGCGAGGGCGTTGGACTTCGGGTCGCCCTTCCGGCTTATCGGCAAGATCTGGGCCAGAATGCCGGTGAACACCGCACGGCTTTGTATCACCTTGTCATAGAGCTCTTTCTCTCCGTCGGCAAAGGGAAGGGCCTCGTATTCCTGCAACGCCTTCACGTTGCTGGCCGCGTTCGCCTTGATCTCAGACTCGATTCGATCCATCTCCGCCGGGTCACTGCTCGCAGCGTGGTGCTGCATGAGCAGGAGATTGCGATATACCCGGACCTGCGCGCCGCTCAGCGCAATAACAGACGGAACAGTGTTCCCTGAAACCTTCACAGCCTCGTTGTCAATATGCTTTACGCGGTTGTAGTTGAAATAGCTCATTGCGGCACAGATCGCAATCACAACCGCAAACGCTGCTGAAATCCGGACCCCGACCTTCCAGTTGCTCATATTGATGCTCCCTTATCCTTCTAACGATCTAGGCTGCTCCTATGTTGTGCTACTGCTTTTCTTGTCGACAGTTCGTCTTCATACAGCCTTTGCCGAATCGCGCGTCGCAACGAGTGTGCGCCCGGCTCTGAGCGAGAACAAATTCATAGCAGCGATGCCGCCGACATCTACGATCGGAGCAACGCAGCCGTCGCCCAGAATGGTTGCGCCCATCAAGCCGTCCACCTTGCGCAGGTGGCGTTCGAGGCTCTTGACGACTACCTGCTGCTGCCCGAGAAGTTCATCCACGACGAGCCCGATCTTTTTGTGGCCGACTTCCACGATGACCGCGAGCCGTCGATTGCCGGCTTCTTCCGAAGCCTGATCGGTGGTAGCCGTCTCGGGCGCCAGTCCCAGGAATCTGGATAGACGCAGCAGTGGAATGGACTCTTCGCGAATCAGGACGACCTCGCCCTGCTCGGCAACGCGCACAATCTGATCTTTATGCAGCGGTACCGTTTCGATCACAGCGAGCAACGGCAAGACCAGCGTCCGGTCGCCTACCCGCACCAACAATCCCTCAAGAATGGCGAGCGTAAGTGGCAGCTCAATGGAGACAGTTGAGCCGCTCCCCTTCTCGCTTTCCAGCGATACCGTTCCGTTCAGTTGCTGGACGTTCCGCTTCACCACATCCATCCCCACGCCGCGCCCGGAAAGGTCGCTGATTTCTTCTCGCGTGGAAAAGCCTGGTTCGAAGATCAACATGCGCAACTGGTCGTCAGTCAACTGAGCATCCGGTTCGATGAGACCACGTTCGATTGCTTTGGCTCGGACTTTGGTGGTATCGATGCCAGCACCATCGTCGGAAATCTCAATGACGATTCTTCCAGCGCGGTGAAAGGCTCTAAGCGTAATCACGCCCTCTTCCGGCTTGCCTGCTGCAGTGCGTTCCTGCTCGGTCTCGATGCCGTGGTCAGCGGCGTTGCGGACCAAGTGGATCAACGGATCGCCAAGCAATTCCAGCATGCTCTTGTCGATCTCGGTTTCTTCTCCGCTCATCTCCAGACGAATCTGTTTGCCTGTGGCTTGCGCGATATCGTAGACAGTGCGCGTATATCTCTGGAACAGAGTTCCGACGGGCAACATACGAACCGCCATGACCCGCTCGTGCAGTTCCCGGGTATTGCGCTCCATCGAGGCGACCGCCTCGCGCAGTTTGGGCAGGCACGAGGGCTCAAAGTCTTCCACCATTTGCGCGGTCATGACGTGCGCGATGACCAATTCGCCAACCAGATCGATCAGGCGGTCCACCTTGTCGATTGCCACGCGGATGGAACCGGAATCTGCAGCAGCATCGGGCTTCTTCGCGACTGTTTTGCGCTGTACGGCCACGGGCTTGCGGGGCGGCGCCGCCACTGCGGCGGAACTCTTGGAAACAGCCGCAACCGGCGCGGCGGCCGGCGTACTGATCGGCAGTTGCGGTGCCTCGGCACACTGAATGCGGATGTCCGCCAGATGCTCGACAAACTCAAACACCTCACGCAACTCCGCCTCTGGGCAAACACTTGCCAGCTCGACTGTCCAACTGAGGTAGCACTGCGACGGATCAAGTTCGGCCAGAGCCGGCAACTCCTCGGTGTGCAGATGGCAGCAACTGACCGTCCCCAACGAAGCAAGATTCCGCAAGAGCACGATGGGATTTGTGCCACTGGAAAACAGCTCGCGGTCGGGACGAAATTCCACCTTGTACAAGGTGATCGCCCGGCCATCTTCCTCGGGCTGCTTGATTTCTTCGGGTACTGCTGCTTCTTGGACGGGCGCAACGGAAGTGAACGCGTCAATGCGCGCACTGAGTTCCAGTGCGTCGGCGGGAAGTGCCGTGTCGGCGTCCGCATCGAGCAAAGCTCGCAGGACGTCCACTGATCGGAGCAGAATGTCGATTACCTCGTCGGAAGCCTGGATCTCCAAGGACCGCAATCGCTCCAGAAGATTCTCCAGCGAGTGAGTGAAGTGAACCAGGCTGGTCATTCCAAAAGATCCAGCCCCTCCCTTGATCGAATGCGCTGCGCGGAAGATGCTATTCAGCAATTCAACATCGGCAGGCGCAGACCTGAGTTCGAGAAGGCCCGTTTCCATGGAGGCGACATGATCCGCGCTCTCCAGGAGAAAAGTTTGGCGAAATTGGCTAAGATCGATTTTCATGGCTTTATGGCAACACTTTCGCTACGGTTAGCAGAAGCTTCTCCGGATCGAACGGCTTGACGATCCACCCCGTGGCGCCGGCCGCTTTGCCCTGTTCCTTTTTCTCCGGAAGTCCTTCAGTTGTGAGCATCAAGATGGGCTTGCCCTTCATGTTCGCGAGCTTGCGAACATTCTGGATCAATGTAATGCCATCCATAACCGGCATATTGAGGTCAGTAATGATCAGGTCGACCGTAATGCCTTGAAGTTTGTTCAACGCATCCTGTCCGTGCTCGGCCTCGATCACTTCAAAACCACCCTGGCGCAACGTGTACCCGACCATCTGCCGCATGGATACCGAATCGTCGACGATCATTGCTTTTCGCACTTTGTCATCCCTTCAGCGACTTGCACTCTTCGTTCTCTTGATTGCAATCAAAATAGTTCAACATCTCCGGCTGGAGCTTCATTGCCGCCCATGCCTGCCACTTCGCGCTCTTCTCGCATCGTGTAAGCGCTGAACCCTTCATCTGGATCGATGTCCTCGCCAGCTTCCACACCCGCTCGAGTCGCCAGCTTGCCGTGCAATGTATCCAGGTCCTCAACGACGTGCGCAAGTTGTTGACTGATCCGATCCTGGAACTGGAGGCCCCGCACTGCGGAGCCAATGTTACTCGCCAACTGCGCGCCTTCCTCCGTGATTCCGGTCAGCATTTCTTTCATCTCACCGTGCGCGGCTTGCATTTCCCGAAGCGAATCATCGGCCTCACGCCTGCACTCCTGCACGCGTTTGTGATCCCTGTCGTTCATCTGCCGCAGATCCTTCAGCGTCGAATCAGCCAACGCTCGCAAGTCTGCAATCAGCTTGCTGACTTGAGATGTCACTTCTTGCGATCTCTCCGTCTGAGACACCACTTCCACGGCAACGACCGCGAATCCCGCTCCGTGAACGCCCGCATGTGCAGCCTCGATGCGCGCATTCATCGCCAACATCTTGTTCTCATGGGCAATCTGCTCCAACTTGAGCAAGGCGGCGCCGACCATTTGGGAGGCCTTGTCCATCTGGAGAATTCGTTCAATGGCACGCTGCGAAACCTGGCCGGCTTCTTCTGTGGTATTGAGAATCTTGACCAGTGTTCCCGAACAACTCTCGATCAGGCCTTCGAACGACTGCTTGCCGGACGATCCATTGTCCTCACTACTCAGAAAGCCTGTTGTACGGGCGACGGTGGATCTTGCTCGTTCCGCAATTCCTTGAAAGCTCGTACAGACATCGACAACCGATGTTTCGATTTGCGTCGACGTCTGCTTCAGTTGCGCGCTCATCCTGGTGAGGTGCGGCAAGTAGCGGGCAAGGCCTGCATCGCCTTCTACGCCTCCCGGCCTGTCTGATGGCAAACCGGAATGAACTTCGGATTCTTGACTTTCGGCGATCTCATTCATCACGCTTCGACCCCGGCATGGAAAAATGAGACGCCGCGCCCGAATAATCGAACCAAGGGCGCAATTCCGGCGAGAGGTTGACAAGATCCAGATCATGCCCTGCCTTTTTCTGATCCAGGGCAAGCGCAAGCAGAACTTGCAGCGCACTCGCATCGAGGTAATCGATGGAGCCGAGATTGACAGTCACATCTGCGCCTTCCACTAAAGCAGTACGCGCCGTTTCCCGCAGATCTTCAGCAGGCATCCAGCCTCCGGACTGTCCAGCGTCGATCGTCTTAAGTCCCATGATTTCCTCCGCTTGTCGCTTTGCCTTAGGCAATGTCTTTGCTTTGGCGCTCCGCTTAGTCCCTCTTGAGCCAGCACTTGTCATTCAGGTCACTCTCTCGGGGTTCAGGGCGGCGCCAACGGTAGCATCTTCTAGAGGCCAACTAAGGTACTTTACAAATAAACGCCCAGCGCCCTATGCAATCCGTGTGACTATCGGCCAATTGCGCGCTTCTTTTCAGTGGCCCACATGCAGCGACCCTGGCCGCGCAGCCCACTTGTCCATTCCCGAGTGACAGTGGGGAGTCGGCGGTGATGGTCTGAACCCCGCCGCACTCTGGGGCGAAGGCGTCATCTATTTGGAAACGCGGGACTAAGCATTTAATTGCTCTCAATCTTTCGGCGGAGGACGGGGCCCATCTCGCGGACTACACTTTCGCGGTGAGGAAGACTGACGTGGAAGAACGACGCAAGCAGAACGGGCGACGCACGTTTTTGAAGGCCGGCGGGATTTTGGCGGCGAGCGGTGCTCTCGGCTCGATTTGGGCGCTGGTAGCGGGCGGCACCCTCGGAAGGAGCACGCGAAAGCGCCCAAGGTGGATCAGAGTTGCAGACCGACCCACACTAGGGGAGAAGACGGTCGATTACAAGCGCTTCTCGGGTAATGACATGTTCGCCCTCTATCGGCCCTTAAAAACTCAGCGCGACGGAGCCGGCGCCTTTGAAGCGGAGCAGGCCTCCAAGGCCAAGCGTCTTGCCGGATGGATTGGCGAGAGGAAACCCGGATACAGCCTGCCCGATGTTCAATTGAGCGAAGCTGCCTGGACTGTGATGCATAGCGCCACGCCCGGCACGGGTCTGCTGTCTTGGACTCGTATCTCTGTGCGCACACCTGCGGAACTCGGATCCCAGCGATACACGGCTTCTCCGGAAGAGACGGCGAAGACCGTGAAAGCCGCCGCGCGGCTTTATGGCGCCGGACTCGTTGGCATTGCGCCCATGAACGAGAATTACATCAACCTCCAGGCCCCGCGTCAGGATGAGAAGCAGAAGGATAAGGAGATTGTCTTCGACGATGTAGACGTGCCGGAGGCAAGCGACACGCGGTTCGTCATTCCTCGCAAGATGAAATGGGTGGTGGCCATCGCCATCCCCATGGATCTCGACCTGCTCTCAAGTACTCCCACTTCATTGGGCGATGCCGCAACGGCAATGGGCTACAGCCATTCCGCTTTCGTCGTGGCATCGCTGGCCGAGTTCATTCGAGGCCTCGGCTATCAGGCGATACCGTGCGTAAACGACACAGCGCAAAGCGTGCCCTTCGCCGTGGATGCGGGCATTGGCGAACTGGGCCGCCTGAACAAACTGGTCACGCCGGAGTTCGGTCCCGCTGTTCGCCTGTGCAAGGTCCTGACGGATCTGCCGATGGCATGTGACAAGCCGATTGACTTCGGGCTTGTCGAGTTCTGCAAAGGATGCAAGAAGTGCGCCGAGGCATGCCCTTCGCGTGCCCTGTCGTTTGATGATGAGCCGAGCTTCAAAACTAAAGGCCCGTGGAACAACCCCGGACACAAAGCATGGTTCGAGGATTCGTACAAGTGTCTGCAACATTGGCAGAAGGTAAACTCCGGCTGTGGAATCTGTCTTGCAAGCTGCCCCTATTCAAAAGGCGATCAGGCTTGGATTCACGAAGCGGTAAAGGCCACGGCATCGATCGCTCCAGCATCGGACGGCGTATTCCGAGTGATGGACGATGCCTTCGGATACGGGAAACAGCACGACCCTGAGCAATGGTGGACGAAAAACTCCACGCCTAGCAGGAGAGGATGACATGGCGAAGGACGGCGATGTTTTCACGATCACAATGCGCAAACGCCCATGGTGGTTTTGGGGTCTCGCAGGGGCATGGCTGCTGCTGGAAGTTGTGCTGATACAAACCGCTTTAGCCAGCGTGAGGGAAGGCGAGTCCCGCGCAGCCACAATCAGCTGGATTGCTGCGGGCGTGCTCGCAGGGTGCGGTGGCATTGCCTGGCTGCACAAAGCACGGCCTCATAACCTCGGCGCATCGAGCGAACAGCATTGACGATCACACTGACTGGACGTCAAGTTCACCTGAGCGATTTCAATCGCTGCATGACCGGCTCTCTCCGAGGCTGGTCACATAAACACCGGGATGCTCCTCGAGCGGACAGGCATATTCGCACGCTCCGCAGCCCACGCAGTGGCTGCCATCCACATGCGGCTGCTTCAGCGTTCGCATCTTGCCGTCCGCGTCCGTGACCGTAGCGTCCTCGATATGGATTGCCTTGGGCGACACCGGGCACCACTCGACGCACACAACGCAATCGGTGGCCTTGGCCCATGGCAGGCAGCGTTCGCGGCCATAAACCGCCGTCCCGATCCGCATCGGCGCGGAACGCCCGCCTTCCGCAGCGACCCATCCTTTTTGCTGAGACGTCAATTGCCCGATCGCTCCCGTTGGGCAGACCGTGGAACACAGCACACAACTCGGTTCACAATAGCCGATCTTCGGCGTCAGGACCGGACTCCACAGGCCCTCCAGGCCAGCTTCGGTAAACGCCGCCTGCAGAGCGTGGTTGGGACACACTCTCATGCACTCGCCACAGCGGATGCAGCGCGAAAGAAAGCTCGCTTCATCCAGTGCTGCCGGCGGCCGGATCAGCCGCCTGTTGCGACTCGTACTCCAAGCCGAAGTTGCGCGCAGCGCGGGCACGGCAGCCAGGCCGGTCACCATGGCGGTGAGTGCTCGGCGGCGAGTGACGCTCGTCTCCGCACCGTCCACAGCACTGAATGACGGCCTGGAAAAGCGGAACTGCAGGCTTCCGTGCGGGCAAGCTTCGACACAGTTCATGCAAAGATGGCACTCTGCCTTGTGCCACGGCGCGCCGCCGATTGGATCATCGCCGCCCTGGCAGCCAATCAGGCAGTGGCTGCACTGGTTGCAGGTGGCCGCGTCCTTGTGCAACGTTAGAATCGACCACCGCGCAGCCACACCCAGCAATGCGCCCAGCGGACAAAGCGCCCGGCACCAGAAGCGCGTGATGCGCAGATTCATCGCCAACAGTGCCACGAATGCCACACCTAGCAGCACGCTCTGCCAGTAATGGGGCTGATAGACGACAACATATTTCCTGCTGGCCGCGGCGGGCAGAATCGACAACCCTGCCGATCGCACAAACAGGCTGAATGGATCGATCCAACCAATCATGCTGCTGCGACCCAGTGCCGCACATAGCCCAGCAATCAACAGGAGATATTTCGTCGTCTGCCAATGTTTATAGCGATTCGATGTGATGGTGGCCGCGCGCGGCCTGGAACTAGTCCGCATCCCGTCGAGGAAATGATTCACGCTGCCCATAGGACAGATCCAGCCGCAGAAGACGCGCCCCAGCACCAAGGTCGGAATCAGAATCGCGAGCGACCACGCCAGCCCGATGCGGACGGCATGACCGGCCAGCACATTGACCAGCGCAGCCAGCGGATCCAATTTGAAGAAGAGATTGACCGGGTGCGCCGGCCGTCCATCGCCGCTGATGGGGTCGAATAGCTTTGTGCGCAACAACAGAACCACGAATAACAAGAAAAATATGATTTGCGAAATGCGGCGAAGTCGCGTCGCCAAGGTCCGGCCCTCCCAACACAATTCTCGCAGCGGCTTCTCGCGGCGTAGCGCTCAATAAAACGGCCGCCCCATCGCCGCCGCCTCTTGAGCGGCAACAGTGGGGCGTCCTGTTGAATGCGGCTTATGCCGCCCGGCTAGAAATATAACTTTCCAGCAATCTGGATTGCCCTTCCCGGTTGCGGATCGCCCCCGGCATTGACAGGTTGATCGACCGCTGAAATCTTTCCGAAAGATCCCGGCGAAGCGTTGTAGTTGCCGTTCGGATTGGCGAAGTTGGCGTGATTGAAGGCGTTGTACGCTTCCAGACGCAACTGCACATAGCGGGATCCAGACTCGCGGCCCAACGGAACGTTCTTGTAGATCTCAAAGTTGGTGTAGTTGTATCCCGGCCCATGGAAGAAGTTGCGTCGAACGTTGCCGAACGTGCCTACTGGCTCCTGAGTGAAGGTAGACGTGTCGAACCAATAGTGACCAGCATTCCTTGGATTCAGCGTCTTGATGTGGAAGGTGGACGTATTGGGAACGTCAGGGCAATTCACGAAGCTGAATTCGTCGCAATAGAGCGAGTTGAAAATTCCTCCATCGTAAATCGTCACGGGAAATCCGGTCTGGAGTGTGGTTACGCCGGAGAGGTGCCAGCCGGCCAAAACAGAGCGCAGCAGCGCGCTTTCGCCGAGGACGCGCGGCACTGGAATTCCGTAGTTGTACCGCGCCGCGAACCGCTGACGCGCGTCGTATGCGGAATTCCCATAGCTCAGATGCTCAAAGCCCGGAACATAATTCGTGCCGTAGTTATTGGCGACAGAATCCTCCAGGCTGGAAGCATTGTCCAGGGCATGGCTATACGTATAGGCCAGACCGAAATACAATCCATGCGAGGGAGACTTCGCCAAGGAAACCTGCAACGAGTTGTAGTTGGAGGATCCCGTTGTGTGCATTCCGCCGATGGACAAGTAGTACGGCTCTCCGTTGGGAAATACGCCCGGGATCTGTGTTCCAGGAACAGTTGCTGTCTGGAGCTTGTCGCCGGGGAAGAAAAGCGACTGCTCGCCCGACAGATCCAGACAGGAGAGAGTGTTGCCGCCCAGATTGATCGGGGCAGCGGTTCCTGTTCCATTCAAGCAAGCGTCGTGTCCTGCCTGAGTAATCGGGTCGCCGTCCCGCGCGCGTATCAGCTTCTTGCCGATCGAACCAACATAGCTAACCGTGAGCACCATGTTGCTGGGAAGCGCGCGCTGTACATTCAGGTTGAAGTTATAGGTGTAAGGTACATCGAAATCGGAAGTGAGATTGTCCATCTCCAGCGGATAAAGAGGAGAGAAGTCTACGTTCTGACCGGGCTTTGGAACTGCGTAGGGAAACGGATTCGTTGCGTACGATCTGCTTGGGGCGCCGGCAATATCCTCAAACGGGTTGGCAAAGCTCGGGTTCCCGCCCATTCCCGCTGCTCCGATGCTGTTCTCGGAAAACGGCGCATCGTTCGAATTCACTTGCGAACCTTCTCCTTGCACGCGGTTCCAATAGAGTCCGAAGCCTCCGCGAATCACAAGCGCGTGCTGGCCCGGTCCACCGGAGAGCGCGCCCAGACCACCATTCGGAGACCATGCGAAGCCGACGCGGGGCGAGAAGTGTTTCCAGTGGGTCGTAGGGCTGCCATTCTTGTTACATCCTGGATCGCCTGGATACATCAGTCCCGGAGGGGCGCCAGTGAATACTTTGGACTGTGCGTTGCTGGCGAACCAGCACGTCACTCCAACGCCATCGTATTCGAGGTTTTCAAACGGCGTCTCTGCGTCGTAGCCGATGCCATAGGCCAACGACAGGGAGTTCGATAGCTTCCAGTGATCCTGCGCATAGGCATAATATTGCCACGCCCTGACATCGACAAAGAAGCCCGACCCCTGATTGTACGTCGCAGGGACACCAAGCATGAAGTCAATGGCCGAGTCGCCCGAACTGTAGGTGCCGGACGAATTGAAGTAAAATGCCCCGCTGTTGTTCGAATAGAACGGATTGCTCAGGGAAAATCGCTCTACATTGGCTCCGAACTTCAAGCTGTGGTTGCCGGCAACCTTGCTGAAGTTATCGAAGTAGTTGTAGTTCTCATCCTTGCGTGGTTGAGGTCCGTTGGTACTGAAGCCCAACACGAAGTATCCATTCGGGTAGATGAACGGAAGCGCTCCGGCCGCGGCGTCCTGGGGAACGATATTGAAGCCAAACGATGAAGGCGCAGCGAGCGTGGAAGCCGCCGGTTGCAACTCACCGTAGTTATAGCGGAAGTACCCGGCACGCAGTTCATTCAGCGTGGTGCTGTTGAAGACGTGTGTCCACGACACGTTGAAGATTTTGGTATGCGCCGAGTTATTGGCCGCAAAGCCGGGCAGCGTGGCGCCATTCCCGGTCGACTGGGTCGATGGCAACGGCAAGGTATTCGTGGCGGGATTCGAATCGAAGACAGTGGAGGCCCAGAGTGCATCCTTCGATGTCAACTGATCGTCGACCCGGATGATGCCCTGGTCGTCCCCGTCCGTGTTTGGGGCATTGAAGTTGTACCAGTAGCTTTGCGTCCCCGTGGTGGTATTGACGCTGGTGTTGTTATATTTTGGAACATACTTATCGAGCAAAGTACTGGCCAGCGAATTGAAGTTCGATGCCGGCACCTGTCCATTCGGAAAACAGGCGCTCCAGGAGGTTCCCGCGGGGCAAGGGCCGGTTGGTCCCTGCAAGCCAGCGGGAAAGGGGATCGGCTTATTCGATAAGGTTCCACCGGTCAGAGTCGGAAGGTCGGCGGAAAAGTCACCACCCCTCTGACCGTCGCTGAATACCGGCGTGTTCGTTGTTTGGGCTGAGCGGCTTCTCAGCCCTTGATAGGCGACGAAGAAAAACGCGTGGTGTTGGAGGATCGGTCCGCCCAGCGTGGCTCCGTAGACGTTCTGGTGAAACACGGGCCTGCTGGTTGAGAAATAGCCGCCATTGTTGAGAAAAGTGTCGCGATAGAATTCGAAGCCGTCTCCATGAAACTGGTTCGTTCCGCTTTTCAGGGCCTCGTCGACAATGGCGCCGGAGTTGCGGCTGAACTCCGGATCGAGCGTGCTGGAGATGATGTTCACTTCAGCCAGCGCATCGGGATTCACCACGATGCCGGGCTGGTTGAGCAGAATGTCGTTGATGTCCGTGCCGTCGAGCAGGAAGGAATTCTCCTGTGTCTGGCTCCCATTGGTCGAGAAAGTTCCCTCACGGTCATTCGACTCCACCACTCCGGGCGCGGTCTTCTGCAACTGAACAGCATCGCGGCCAAGGGTCGGCAGTTCCTCCAGTTCCGTGGCGCTAACTACATTCTTGAGTTGCACGTCTGCCGTCTCGACTTGCACTGCTGCCGAATTGACCTGGACGGTCTGCCACGACGTGCCGATTTGCAGCGTTGCATCCACAGCACGCGCGGAGCTCAGGTCGAGCATGATGCCGGTGGCAACGAACTTCTGAAATCCCTGCTCACCCACCGTGATCGTGTATGGACCGCCGATATGGAGGTTGGGGAAAATGTAATAGCCTTTGCTGTCGGTTCGTTGGTTGCTCGCAATGCCGGTGCTGGTATTCAAGGCAGTGACCGTGGCATTGGAAAGGACAGCGCCGGATGGATCAGTGACTGTGCCGTGGATCGACGCCGTGGTCACTTGCCCGTTGATTTGAACGGTCCAAAGCAACGCTCCTGCAATGGACAACAGGAACACCGCGGCGAGCTGAATGCGGATCTTCATGGAGCCTCCAAAACTTGCGAACAGTGCTCTCCCGCGCACTCAGCGTCCGTGGAAGGGACAGTCATGAGCGCGGAAGTTACCGATAACAATGAATCTCGGACAGCCTGGAATGATGTTTTTCCAGGCTGTGCATAAACCCAGAATTGATTGCGGCATCATCTTCGACCATCTCAACATGTATGTCGTCGGTCATACGGATGAATCCGGTCTCAATCCATGGGTTGATAGCCTCGCCGGGACGGACCATCCCTTGTGCGCGGCAAGGAGGCCGGCGAACTGGCCGGTTGGCAAGGAACGCCAACTCCCTTATTTTGACAAGCCCGGATGGGCACATTGGCCAGGGGAACAAGAGTTCGGGACGGGTGAACCGGATAAGCTATTTAGATACGGAATTCTTCCAAAAGGGAAACGGAAAGGGAGACATGAGAGATTTGCGCTGCATTGCATGGGGACTCGTTCTAGGGTGCGTAGCAACAGGGGGAGCGGCAGCCGGCACCAGGCAGGCCGTGGGGCCAGCGGAGTTGCGTGTGGACGATTTGAAGACGCCCCTTGGCATCGACGATGCGGCGCCCCGGCTTTCTTGGCAGCTACAGGACCCGGCACGTGGCGCACGACAGACCGCCTACGAATTGCTGGTCGCCTCGCGCGTCGAACTGCTGGAGGCCGGCAAGGCCGATCTGTGGGACAGCGGACGCGTTGAGTCGGGCCAGTCGTTGAATCTTCGTTACGCTGGACGACCGGTCGCGCCTAGCGCGCGCTATTTCTGGCGCGTGAAGGTGTGGGGCGCGGACGGCAAACTCTACCCGGGAAGCGCGACCAGTTGGTGGGAAACGGGGCTGCTGAAGCCCGAGGCTTGGCAGGCCAAATGGATTGGCTACGAGACGGCAGAGGAAGATGCGGTTCGCCACGCTCCCGCCATCTGGATTGCCAACCCCGACGCAAAAACTCTCAAAGCAGAAAAGGCGCCGGGGTATGAGAAAGTCCCGGTGCAGCGCTTTGCCTATCGCCTGACGGCGACGCTCACCAAGCCCGTGCGCAGCGCAGCGCTCTATGCCACCGCCGAGGACACCGTTTCAGCGTGGATCAACGGCACCCAGTTGCTTGAGTCCAAGGCCGCGGTGGGATGGGGACGGTTGCCATGGAAGAAGTTTGTGCGCGCCGACGCCACCGGCATGTTGACGCCGGGCGCAAACTCTATCGCCATAGAGGCCGTCCGTTATGTCTACGACCCTGAGAACCTCTCCCGTGCCGATGCGCCCCAGATGCTGGCGACCCTGGTCGTCGAATACATAGACGGAACTACATCGACCTTTGTCAGCGGCGCCCATTGGAAGACAGCCGTTCACGCCGCTTCCGGTTGGCAATCGAAGGGATTCGACGACTCCAATTGGAAGCCCGCCGTGACAGCGACGAAGCCGCCTGAGTTCCAAGCCTGGATTCCCGACTCGGTGAAGGCTCTGCGCAGCGCGTTCACGGTCAGTCGGCCAGTGAAGTCGGCGCGCCTGTACGCTACGGCGCTCGGCGCCTATGAGTTGTTCCTCAACGGCAAGCGCGTGGGCGATGATGTAATGGCTCCCGGCTGGACCGACTATCGCCAGCGCGTGTACTACCAGACGTACGACGTAACAGCCCAGTTGTCCAAGGGGTCCAATGCTGTGGCCGCCCTGCTAGCGCCCGGCTGGTACTCCACTTCTCTGGAGTGGTACGAGCTGGCCAACAACTACGGCAACACGCCCCCGGCGCTACGTGCCCAGTTGCGCATTGAGTATGCCGACGGCACCGTGGAGTGGGTTGCAACCGGAGCTAGCTGGCAGGCCGCACCGTCGCCCATTCTGCATTCCGAGATCTACGACGGCGAGAGCCAGGACGCGCGCCTGAATCAGCAGGGCTGGAACACGGCGGCCTTTAGCGCCAGCAATTGGAGCGCCGCACAGGCGATCGATCCCAAGCCGCTCTCCATTGAGGCGCAGGACTTTCCTCCTATCCGTGTCGAACGCACCCTCAATGCAAAGTCGGTCAACAGCCCCAAGCCCGGCGTCTATGTCTACGACTTTGGCCAGAATTTTTCCGGTGTAACCCGTCTGCGTGTCCATGGGCCGGCGGGCACGGAGGTCCGGCTGCGCTTCGCGGAGATCTTGAACAGCGACGGAACCGTGTACACGGAGAATCTTCGCAATGCCAAGGCCACGGATCGCTTTATCCTCAGCGGCTCGGGAGCCAACGGCACAAGTCTTGAGGAGTTCACACCCCAGTTCACCTTCCATGGCTTTCGCTACGTGGAGTTGACCGGCCTTCCCACCGCGCCCACCATCGACGCGCTCACCGGGATTGTCTTCCACACCGACGCGCCGTTTACCGCGAACTTGAACACCGGCAGCAGCATGATCAACCAACTCTGGAGCAACATCCAGTGGGGACAGAGGTCGAACTTCGTCGGAGTCCCCACGGACTGCCCGCAGCGCGACGAGCGGCTCGGCTGGGCTGCCGACGCCCAGGTCTTCTGGCGCGCGGCCAGCTACAACATGGATCTGGCCGCCTTTTCTCGAAAGTACGCGGCCGATTTTCGCGGCACCCAGGTCGGCTCTCCTTACTACGGCATCTACGCGCCCGGCACGACGAGCCCTTTCATGGGTTCGGGGGCGGGCTGGAGTGATGCGGGCGTCATCGTTCCCTGGACCTCGTGGCTGCAAACCGGCGACGTGAGCGTGATCGATCAAAACTGGGCCGCCATGGAGAAGTATCTTGCCGCCATTGCAGCCGCCAACCCCGATGGGCTGTGGAAGAACGAGTCCGGAATCGGTTTCGGCGACTGGCTCTCACCCGAGGGCTCGACAGATTACACCCTCATCACTACCGCCTACTGGGCCTATGATGTGACCCTGATGCGACAGATGGCCCACGCCACCGGCCGCACAGCCGACGAACAGAAGTACGCGAGTCTCTTCGAGAAGATCCGCGCCGTCTTCCAAGCGAAGTTTGTACACGCCGACGGCTTCGTCGCCGGAGCAGACCCGGATGCCAAGGGGAAGGCTCCCGACACGCAGACCGGCTACGTGCTGGCGCTGCACATGAACCTGGTACCGGAGAATCTCCGCCAGGCAGCCGCGCAAAAACTGGTCGACAAGATCGTGGCCAACCACGAACGCCTGGGCACGGGCTTTCTGGGCACGCCCTATCTGCTGGAAGAACTCACCAAGGCAGGTCACGCCCGCCTGGCTTACACGCTGCTGCTTAACACCGACTATCCATCCTGGGGCTACATGGTGGAACACGGCGCCACGACCATGTGGGAGCGCTGGAACGGCGACAAGATGCTCGGCGATCCAGGCATGAACTCCTTCAACCACTACGCTTATGGAGCAGTAGCCGACTGGATCGATCGTTATGCCGCAGGCGTCGATGCAACCCCGCTCGACGCAGGCTTCCACACCGTGGTTCTCCATCCGACCTTCGATGCGCGGCTCGGCAACGTGACGTTCGACTACTCCTCCTCCTTTGGCCAGATTCACTCCGACTGGACCGTGAAGGGCAGAGCAGCCGAGTGGCATTTGACTCTTCCCGCCAACACAACCGGCTGGCTGCCTTTGAACCCTCAGGAAGCCGCGAAATATAAACTTGGCGGCGTTGCGTTGACGGCAAGCAAACAGGCGAAGCCAACAGAGCGCGGCCGCGAGAGCGGCTTCGAACTGACCTCTGGGAGTTACAGCTTCGCCATAACTCTTGAGTAAGTTGGGACAGTAACTCGGGAATGGCGAGTCGGCACCTTACAGGCTGCGGAAGAGCTGGATTCGGTAGAAGGAGGGATGCTTCCATCCAGCCATTACTTCTTGCAATCTCATGAACTGCACAAGGTTATGAGGGAGGCCCAGGAAAATGTCGCTGCTGCATGGCCCGCGACCACTCGAGCCTCCCGTTCTGCACCCTTAGAATGAAACAGATGTTGCACGGGATATCGTCAGCCACCGGCGCGCCGCTATCCAAACAGCAGCTACCGCCGAGGCGCACATAGATAGGAAACGGCCTCAATTTGGCAGGTCGAGGGTGTACAGGTTGCTGGTTCCAACACGGGGCAAAACGATCGGCTGGTCGGCCGGATTAAGTCCGCTGAAAAAGTAATTGGGCGGGTCGCGGAGTAACTCGGACAAGTCAGCCACCGGTTGAATCCCTCCGCTCGGCACCAGAATTCGCAGGATGGGTTCCTGATCTGCCAGCACGGCATGAACGAGCAGGCTCTTGCTGTCGCTGCTCCACACCGGATCGGCCGCACTGCTGGAGGCCAGGTCGCGCCACCGCTGCTGCTGGAAATCGAAGAGCCGAATCTGCTTTTGATCCAGTGTGAGCGCAGCAATCCAGTGTCCGTCCGGCGACCAGCGAGGGCTGAATAATCCCTTCGAGCCGGGCAGTTCGCTGGTTTTGCCCGTGCCCAATTCCAGCAATTCAATTGTGTGGGGCCCGCTCTCCTTGCCCATCACATCCGGCGACCCGCCGAAGACCAGAAATCTTCCATCCACCGACCACGAAGGATCGGCAGCATTGTGCGGCTCATGGCTCACCACTTTCAGCTCCCCACCTCCCGCATTGATCAGTGAAATCTGCCAGGACTGGCCGGGAACGCGGGCCATCAGAGCCAGCCGGCTGCCATCCGGTGACCACGCCGCAGAAAACACTTCAATCTCCGAAGGTGTCAGTTGCAACTTCTCGGATCCGTCCGTGCTCTTCGCTCGCCACAGGCGCCCTTCAGCATCCGTCCACGCCACCCAGTGGGCATCGCGAGAGAAGGTGACCCGCGTAGCATTTCTGAGAAAGCCGGGCACCGCGACAAACTCCCGGCGCTGCTGGTCGAACCGCTGCAATCCCAGCGGCGGGTCATACCCGAGCAAATAGACGCGATGGCCATTACGCGCCACCACCGGCGAAAAGTAATGAAGTGGGCCGTTGGTCAGTTGCAGCAGTGACGTGCGGAAGCCCTTCCGCCGCAACTCCCACAGGTCCGTGGATCCTGGCCGCGCAGCCTGAAAAACAAAGGCCCCGCCGTCCGCAGTCCATGATCCGCAACAGGTATATGGATGATCGTCACCCAGCCCTTCGAGCGGGTATGCCGCGGAGCTTCCTTTTTTCATCTCCCAGAGCATCGTGGTGTGCCGTTGCGGATCGATCATGGTGAAGCGCAGCAGAAGTCCGTCAGGCGACCAGCGGAGCCAAAACGCCCGTCCGGGCAATGTGGTCAGGTGGGTCTCGCCACCGCCGTCGGAAGAAATCACCGAAAGATCGCTGCCGGAGGCATAGAGGATTCTGCGGCCATCGGGCATCCATGTGGCATCGTGGGCCAGAACTCCGCCCACACGCAGCGCACTTCCGCCATCGGTCGGCACCACCCACAGCGGCTGCTCGGAACTGGACGAGATTCGGCTGAGCACAAGCAGCCGGGTTCCGTCCCTGGAGACATCCAGCGGCACGGTCGAAACCAGTTCCTGGGGTAGACTGATTCGCTGGATTTCGCCGGAGTTCATCGAGATGGAGGCCAGTTGTGGCTTTCCGTTCACCAGGATGGACGTCAGCACGCGGTTGCCGGCGACAATCAGAGAAGGCAGATTCTCGACATTGGGCGGGCCGGGCGAAATGGGACTATCAAACGTGAGCTGTTCCACGCGGACAGGGGAGGAAACACCGGAACCCGGCCAGGCAGAGAGCTGCCAGCCGAGTAGGAACGCCACCGCAAGACTGCCAAATACAGCACTGACAATAAATGATATGCGTCGCCAAGCCTGCGGGCGCGCCGGTGCTGAGGATCCGGTGGAATGCTCCGGCGAATGGCCCTCGCCTGCGGCCATACCGGACAACTCAGCAATCGCGGCTTCGGCGGTCCCGTCTTGCAGTTCAGATCCGGCAGCCGCTTGCACTGGCGCAATAAAGCGATAGCCGCGCTTGGCCAACGTCTCCACAAAACGAGGATTCTCGGCCGAGTCCCCGAGCGCGTCACGGATCTTGTTAATGGCGCCGGCCAGTGCGCGGTCAAAGTCCACATTCGTGCCCGGATCCCAAACCCGGCTTTGCAGGTCCTCGTGGTTGACCACTTCACCGGGATGCTCCAGCAGTATCTCCAGCACTTTGAAGGGCTGCGTCTGAAGGTGGATTCTGCGGGTTGCCTTCCAAAGTTCGCCAGTTTCGAGGTCGGCGACAAAAAGGCCGAAACGCAGTCGGCTGGTTTTCCCTGTGGTGGGCATCATTATCCTGCGCTGGCCCCCGCGCACCCTGTTACGGTGGACGGGATCTTCCCGCTGATCTCGAGTCTATGGCCCGTGGCGTCAGCCGCAGCCATTTTTGGTGAGCGTACAACAGTGTACATCCATTCGAGTACCGTTGACATCGGGCCTCCTTCCTCCTTAGATGTCTTCATGTCTGCGCCCTGCCGCCAGCCCCACAGGGTCAGCGGACGCGGGGAATGCGGACTCAATTGCTGTCAATAAGATTGCGCAAACCATTGAAATATTTATCTTTATTTGTCGAAGGACAAAAAACGACGAAATAACCGCGAATCGATTGCCAATCCTCTCCACAGGGGCAAGGATGGTGGGGTTCTCAAGCCTCACATTCAATCCTTTGCAGACTTGGAGTCCAGTTACATGCAGGAATTCTCGCACCACTCCGCCCACCAGTCTCCGACGCGGTTCACCCATTTCATTCGATTTGGGTGTTGCCGAGTCGCGCTGGTGATTGCAGCTCTACTTTTCACCACCGTTTCTGCCGTCGCCAAACAGCCGCCCCCACCGGAATGGCTCAACTCGGCGGTCGTTTATTGCGTGTATCCGCAGATCTTCTCCACCCACGGATTTCAGGGCGTCACGGCGCAATTGGACCGTCTGCATCGGTTGGGCGCCAATGTGATCTGGCTGATGCCGATAACTCCCATGGGCCAGGCCACGCCCAACCATCCCGCTTTCGGTAGTCCTTACGCTGTCCAGGACTACTACGCCGTCAACCCCGATTATGGTTCGGAAGCCGATTTGAAAGAGTTGGTCCGCACTGCCCATGGTTTGGGAATGAAGGTCCTCCTGGACGAGGTGCTCAACCATACCTCGTGGGACAACCAGCTCACTATTCGGCATCCCGAGTTCTATCGGCACTCCGACAACAACCCCCATGACCCTGGCTCGGAACAGGTTGCCTTTACCTTCAACGACGTGGTGCAGCTCGACTACCGCTTCCCGCACAGCGGATTGTGGACCTATATGGACGAGATGCTGAAATACTGGATCAACACCTATGACGTGGATGGCTTCCGCTTCGACACTGCCAACAACCCCCCGGGCCTGGAGCGCATGATCAACCAGGATTTCTGGCTGCATTTGCGCACTGTCCTCAAGGCCGCGAAACCGGATGTCCTTCTTCTGGGCGAAGAGGAAGACACATCCCTGGCGTTGGCGCCGTTTGAACTGGACTATGGTTGGAATCTGCAATCTGCAGTGCAACAAGTCGCTAACGGAACGCGTAAAGCCTCCGACCTGCAAGGCGTATGGAAAAAGCAGACCTCCGGTTGGCCGGCTGGCACGATGCACCTCTCGCTGATTCAGAACTGGGATCTTGATGCGGACTTCAAAATCTATGGCGGCACGCTCAACACCATGGATGTGGCCACGCTCAACTTCACCCTCAACGGTGTCCCACTGCTCTTCAACGGCGAAGAGGTGGGCAACGATCAAAGCGGAAACAATACCCACAAGCCTATCCACTGGGATGCACCCCAGGCGCAGGCATTCACGCGCTTCTACACCGATCTTCTAGCTCTGCGCAACGCCAACCCGGCCCTGCAGCAGGGAGCGGTGAGTTGGGAATCAAACTCCGCTCCTGCGCAGGTTGTCAGCTATCTCCGCAGCAACGGGACCACCGAGTTCCTGATCGAAATCAACTTTTCCAGCAAGGCCGTACAGGGAACCGTCAACGTTCCCGCCGGCAGGCCTTGGACAGACGTGAGCCCAAGCGGTTCGCCGAGCGGAAGGAACCACGTCCAGCCGGGAGTCTTGGAATTGCAACCCCATGATTTTGCGGTTTTCGAACGCTCGACTGCCGGTGCCAATTCTGGTTTACAGCAGGCGCAGGATGCCAGGTCCACCACGGCGGCGAATTCAGGACAGCGATGAGGCAGCCTTCTTCGTTCTCTCGCAGCTCGCCCGGCTCTGGCAGCCGGACTCCGCTTTCAGCCCCTCGTTTACAAACCGGAATGGGTCTGAAATTAGTAAAACATTTCACGGATGTTATTGATGATGAACATTTTGTCTGACAACACGAAATCCAGTCACAAATAATTCAAAATCGGTTGCGCCGATGCCGTTTGGGAGCAGAAGGTGGTCAACGTCCTACCCGAACGGGCTCGGAGAAGCACATCTTTTGAAGTAGCAACAACACTAACCACCAACTTTGGAGCCGAATGATGCAGAATCACCATTTAAAATCGCGCAGCGTATCGCATCGCCGCCCAGGTTTACTCTTTTCCTTTCTCGCTCTGGCAGCGATCTGTCTAACTCGGTCGCCTCTGGCACACGCCCAAGTCGGCGCGGCCAGCCTAAGCGGCCAGGTAGAGGACACATCGGGAGCCGCCGTCGCCGGAGCAACGGTCACGGCCCACAATCAACAGACCGGGGTTGATCGCACGGCCAAAAGCAGCGGCGTAGGGATCTTTAGCTTTCCCGCTCTGCCCAGCGGAACCTATGAGATCAAGGTCACGCTCGACAATTTTTCAACCTTCGACCGCAAAGACGTTCACTTGGACCCAGGTGACAACAAGACCTTGACCGGCGTCCAGCTTGCCGTCGCCGGAGGCACAGAGACAGTTAAGGTGACCCAGGCGGCGGAGGGGATTCCCCTGGACAGCGGTCAGCTCAGCTCCACCATTTCATCCAACGACATTGCCAAGCTCTCGGTTACCGGCCGCGAGGCAACGGAACTTCTGCGCACGCTGCCGGGCTTTACCATCCGCAGCACCGACTCGTCGAACACAGCTCCCGACTTCTCCGAAGTCAAGATTGGCCAAGGCACACCCTACGCCTCGAACGGCTCGCCCATTGCCGGCATTACGCTCAAGCTTGACGGCGCCAACCTCACCGACGCCGGCAACTTTGGCGCCAACATCCAGAACATCAACTTCTCCTATATCTCCGAAATCCAGGTGCAGACCTCGAACTTCGGCGCAGACCAACCCAACGGGCCCGTGGTGGTCACCGGCGTGACCAAGGCCGGCACCGCGCAATATCACGGCTCGGTTTACACCATTGCGCGCACCAGCCAGCTCAACTCCACCGACTGGTTTGCCAAATATAGCGGCACCGGCAAACCCGACGACCGCTATATCTATCCGGGCGTCACCTTCAGCGGCCCCGTTCCGCACGTCAAGAAGCTCACCTTCTTTGCCGGCGCTGAATACGATGCGCAGCGCAACATCTACGCCTACGGCAGCGCCTCCAGCGCCATCATCCATGCCCTGGTGCCCACCAAGGCCATGCGCCAGGGAGACTTCAGCACCACCGCTCTGCAGGACTACCTTGGGCCGATGTATAACAACGTGGCTTACGCAGCTATCGCCAATGCGCCAACCTACGGCAAGGATGGCTCGCAGCTAAACAACGGCAATATCGCCAATTTCCTGGATCCCGGTGCGCAGGCGCTGGTCAACACCGTATTGCCCATGCCCAATCGATCTACTGGCACGGATGGATACAACTACAGCGTCGAGAATCTGGTCAGCGACAACGTCGGCCAGATCACCGCTCGTATGGACTATGCGCCCACCCCGCGAGACCTGGTCTTTGGCCGCTACAGCTTTGAAAAGCAAAAGCAGGGCCAGCCTCAGGTCCCTTATTACTCGCCTAGCGCCGATATGGGCTCGGTGAACACGCCGGGTGGAGGCTTCCTCAACCTGATCACCGCGCACAGTGGCTCCGCCAACTACGTACACACGTTTGCACCCACGCTGGTCAACGAATTGTATGCCACCATGGCATGGTTCACTGAGAAATTCGCCGCGGTTGACCCCTCGGCGCTCACCTCATCCAAGGCAGGTTATCCCTATCAGGGCACCTACGTGAACGGCAGTAAAGACATCCCGCAGCTTCAGGATTACAACTTTGATGGTTTGCCGCTGGCGCTCTATCCCGACCAGAGCTTTGGTCCGGCCAGCCTTATCAAGGTGCAGCCCACCGCGGGCGACAACGTCACCGAGGTGATGGGCAAACATACGGTCAAGGGTGGCGTCTTTGGCGAGCGCATCACCAACAATCAGAACATCACCAACGGCTATTCGAACGGCGCCGTCAGCCTCTACTCGTTCCCCAACGCAGGCACGCCCACATATGACTTCTGCCACACCGATCCAACCAACATCAACAACACGCCCATCGCCTGCATCACGGAATACGTCAGCGGCAACTATCTGGCCAACTTCATGGAAGGCATGTTGCAGGACTATCAGCAGCAGAATGTTTTGCCGCGCACTAATCTCTACTTTTGGAACGTAGGCTTCTATGGGCAGGACACCTGGCGGGTAAAGTCGAACCTGGTGGTGGACTACGGCGTTCGTTTCGACCACCTTGGCGCCTGGCAGGACAAATACGGCCTGGGCGCGTCCGTGTGGCGTCCCGATCTGTATGCCAACTGGGCCGACGGCGGCCAGTTTGGACTGCCCGGCTTCACATGGCGCTCAATCGACCACACCACGCCCGACTCAGGTACCGGCTCGACAGGGTTGTTTGCGGAGCCACGCGTCGGTTTCTCGTGGGATATCAGCAAGACCGGTCGTACAATCCTGCGCGGCGGCTACGGCGCTTATCGCTTCCACGATTCAGTCGTCGATGTTACCAACGCATTCTCGAACTCCGAAGGTCTGCGCACCGAGAGTCTCTACGGATACGGCGCGATCAGCCTGGCTGGCGCGGGAAAAATGCAATATCCCACCTCCGCAGGCAATTTGAGCACGCAGGCCACCGGCCTCAACCCCAACGACCACACCGACCCGCTGGTCAACAACTACAGCCTGACCGTGGTGCAACTGCTGCCCAAGCAAACCCTGGTGCAGATCTCTTACGTGGGTAATAACTCCAACTCGTTGCTCAACAACAGCGTCAGTTCGCAGGTAGCGCTGAACAACGTGAACGCACTTCCCATGGGCGCACTCTATCAACCAGGCCCGGCTGTGGCCGCTGTGGGCTGCGCGGGTACCACCTGCACACCCCACGAGGTCAGCAACCTGTCGGCGTGGGAGATTCAGAAGTTCCGCCCCTACCCCAACTACCAGGGCATCACCGTCCCCGGCCATGTTGCCTATTCCAATTACAACGGCTTCCAGGCGGTGTTGCAAAAGCAGGCCGGCCGACTCAACTTTGACTTCAACTACACCTTCGGCAAGGCCCTGGGGATTCTCGGCTCGGCCGCGGACTTCAACTGGACACAGCCGCTCGATCCCTCCAACCTCCGTCACAACTACGGCGTGTTGAACTTCGATCGCAGCCAGGTGTTCAATGCCACCTATTCCTACAGCGTCGGCACGGTTACGCACAGCAAACTCACCGGGCTGGCGCTGAACGACTGGATGGTCTCCGGCATCACCAACGTGCAAAGCGGCGGCAACTTCCAGGGCGGCATCAGCGTAGCGCCTAACTTCAATCTCAACGGCTATCTGAATTGGGGAGACGACAGCTTTACCGTCAACAACCAGACGATCCTGGGCACGCCCGACATCGCCATCATGCCCACCATCAAGTGCAACCTGCGCTCCGGTCTGGCCAAAAACCAATACATCAACGGAGCCTGCTTCGGAGTTCCCAGCATCGGCTCCAACGGCCCCGACATGTATCCGTACATCCACGGGCCGGCCTATGTCGGTTCCGATCTAACCGCGGAGAAGGGCTTCCGGGTCGGCGAACGCAAGGAGTTGCGCGTCCGCGCCGCAGCCTTCAACTTCCTCAATCACCCGCTGTCCAGCTTCATTCCGCAATACGCGAATGAGGTCAATCTTAACTTGGGCAACATCACGCCCGGCGCCGGAACCGGCGATGCCAAGTTCGACCCCACGTCTGGCTTCGGCTCCGCGCCGTACAAGCAAGGACGCCGCGTAGCGCAGCTCTCGGCCACCTACTCCTTCTGAACAAATACCTCCTGGTTGCGGCAGAGCGTCCCATGCTCTGCCGCATTTTTTTGCGCCGCGCACCGGGGGTTGAGCGACGTAGTTGCATCGATCGAGTCAAGGCCAGCGTACCGTCATATCTTTCGCGACAAAGATGCCCCGCAGCCCTGCCAGCATGATGCTCTTGGCAGCCCGCCTGTTCAGTCAGGAGGCCATATCGCGCCCACGATTTCCTTAGTGATTCGTGGAAAGAGGGACCTCTTCGGTCACTTCAAGGGCGTTCACGCAGGCGTAGTTCTTGACGGGGACGAAGCTCAGAACGATCAGTCCTGACGCGTTGGGCTCGATACCGTGAAACGTCTCTGTGACGGGTTGGTTTGGTTCCCCAACTCTTCCAAGAATGTCAAAATTGCGCAGCAAGGCCTCGCCATTTGCGTAGACGTTAAAGATGCGGGATCCATGATCATTCCGCGCGGCATCCGTGCCGAAGTATCCTTCCGAAAAATGCAATGTAACGGTATAGCGGCCCGGAGGCACGGGGATCTGATAAGTGAAGTGGCCGAACCTTTCACCATCGAAAAGATGCGGGTCAGTCACGTTGGCGACGGGATTCTGATGATTGACCAGGACCCCTCCAATGGCGTACTGATCGGCCGACCAAAGATGCCCAGCGTGATCGACGTAGGAATTGTCCTGCATGACGATGCGCACAGGGTTCATCCTGCCGTCGATTTCGGGGACCAACTCAATGGCGTTGACAAAGGGCTGATCCAAATCCCTCAAGAACTTGAGGTGGATATTACCGTCGCTGTCCGCGGAAACACCTTTGAACACCCGCGTAAAGGCCCGATAGTTCCCCCCGGCATCACTCAAAACATCAAAGTGAGTCAGGAGCGGCTTTTCGCCCATGAGCACGGAGAAAACTCTGCTGCTCTCTCCCCTTCCTACATATGTACCCGGTCCAAAGATCGTTTCTACGAAATGCAGACGTAACTCGTAGAGGCCCGGCTTGACGGGAATATCGTAGCTGAATTCTCCGGCACGAGCGGCGCGATACATTGTTGGATCTGGAGTTCCCTGGATGAATGGAAGTTGCAGTTCAATCGCTTGTCCGCCTGTGAAGTAGCGATCACCTCCCCAGACCTTTCCATCGCGGTCAACATACTTCTCTTTTGGATAGCCAGCCAGGATGAGTACGTATCCAGTCTCAGGCGCCACCGCACCTGCCGCGCCAGCCACGGATGAAGAAGAGGCAATGGAAGGGAGGGCAAGTCTTCCGCGCGGTCGCGTCCTGATTGGAAACCAAACAGCAACAAAAGCTACAACCGCGACTGCCGCGGCGATCGCCGCGCCTTTTGGCGATATGAATGGGACGTGGATTCTTTTCGACCTCCAGGTAGCGTTCTCCAAGGGCGATGGTCCAGCACGAGCAAAGCCGCGGCTGAAGAATCTATTCCCTTTCTCCTCCTTGGAATTCCTGATCGCGGAATCAGGCGAATCCGGCTGCCCTTTTTCCCTCCGAACAAACTGGAGTCCGTAGCGGCCTTCCTCCAGAGTGATGTTGACTGCGTGATCTGCTCCCTCAGTCTCGTAGTAGCTTCGCAGCTTTCCACGCAGCCGGTGCATCTCCACCCGCACGCTGGAACTCTTGGCAGGATCAAAGTCGGAGGAGCGGCCCAGCGCTTCCACCCCAATTCTGTACTCGTTGAGACTGGACCTATTCTCGCTGAAATGATTGGCGCATAAATACTTAAGCAGTCTGCCCAGGCTAGGAGAATTAGCAAACGAGGCAGAAGAAAGGACCGCCTGAACTTCCTCTGCCTCGTCCGGGGACTGTATTTGTGAGGGAATAGGGACCACCCCCTTCCGGCAGCCATGCTAGCAAACGAATGCGCTTACTCACAAGCAGGTAACGCTTGTTATATCCCTGTTACCTCTCCGATGCAACGTGCGACAGATAAAACGATTGAGCGCATGTAACCGTTGCATAGCGGGTCTCGTCTTGACATGAATCGCAACAGGCTCCTAGAAATTCCACGGAAATGATTTCAAAATCCCCTTTACGTCCAGCGGGAAAGAGGCTCCCCGGTTCAACCGCAAGGAGAACTGCAATGGGAGCCCGTACAGCTTTCAAGAGGAGACACAGATGAAGACGCGACTAGGCTTACTGCTAAGCACGCTTATCGTTCTGGCATTTGCCGCGGAAGCGGTGGATGCGCAGTCGATGTTTGGGACCTTCAGCGGCACGGTGGCGGACTCCGGAGGGGCCGTTGTTGCCGGGGCAAGTATCACCATCAAGGACATCGCTTCCGGCGAGGCGCGGACATCGACTTCCAATCGCGAAGGCTTTTTCGCCTTCAGTACGCTGCCAGCGGCGACGTACGAAGTCGCGGTCACCGCCAAAGGATTCGAAAAATACCACGTTACCGGCATCGTGCTGACCGGCGGCGAAAGCCGCGGCATCAATATCATGCTGAAGATTGGTTCGGCCAGCGAAACGGTTGAAGTGAAGTCCACGGTCACCGAACTGGCGCCGGAGAACACGGGAGAGAAAGCCTACACCATCTCCTCCGACGATCTTCAACGGTTCACGCTGGTTAGCCGCGACGCCACCGAAATCATCGGCATCATGCCAGGAGCGACGCTCACGCCGAACGGCGGAGTCAATGCGGAGACCACCAGAGGTCAGGCAGTCGGCATGAACGTCAACAGTCCGCTGACCAACACCAATGTGAACGGTCAATGGGTTGATGTGACGATGGATGGCGGACACACCTTCGACCCCGGCTCAAGTGGCAGTGCGGACCCTGTAACGGCCAATCAGGACATGATCTCCGAGGTCAAGATCCTGACTTCGAACTTTACCGCGGATAACCCCAAAGGACCGGTGGTCGTAAACACCCTCTCGAAAGCTGGCGGCAACCAATTCCACGGGTCGACCTGGTTCTACACCCGCAACGATGCCATGAATGCCAATGAATCCTACGAGAAGGAAAACGGCATCCCCCGGCCGGACAGCTCCTACTACTACCCCGGCGGCGGAATTGGCGGCCCAGTCATTATTCCCGGAACGGGGTTCAACAAGAGCCGGAAGAAGCTCTTTTTTCATGAGTCCTACGAGTACTACAAGCAGTTGCAGGACTACGGCGTAGACAGCGCTTATGTGATGACCCCGGCCATGATCAACAACGGGGACTTCAGCGCAATAAGCACCTGGGGCCCTGACAACCAACCCGCCGGAGGAACCCAAAACACAGTGCCGACGACGCCGAATTGGGCAGTTGGCTACGGAGGAACGACCGAAAAACCCTCCACGAATATGTGGCTGGTGGACGACCCGACAAAGAGCGTCTCCGCGGCGCGCATGTCCACTTGCACCATCACCGGCGGCATCATGTCGTCCGGGTGTCTCGATCCGAATGCCCAGGCGCTGATGAACGCCTATATGCCCACGCCTACAACGGCTGGAGGCATGCCCAACGCCAATGGATACAACTACGTGAAGGACTTCGGTGGCCCCATGAATCAGGACCAGAATATGGCCAAGGTGGAGTGGGTTATCAGCGCCAAGGACAAGTTGACCGTCGTTTACAATCGCCAACGCCAAACCGCGGACTGGGTGCTGGGCCTGTGGGCAAACTCAGGCAGCGCCAACGCCGTTCCACCGCCCACCGGGGTCGTTGGACAAGATCAGTCGGACTTCGTCAGCATCAACTTCATGCACGTGCTTTCGCCCAGTATGTCGAGCGAAACCAAGTTCTACTACACCTACCTGAATTACCCCGAGAAGCCGGAGAATGGGGCAAAGCTGCTGAGGTCGGACATCCCCAATTTCAGTTTGGGAAGTATCTTCGGAACGCCGACAGCTCCCATGGTTGTCTCCTGGGGCGGAGGTATGCCGAATCTGGGCGCGATCGGCGACGATTTCCACCCGGATTTCACCTGCTTCAAGAAGATCCCGGCCGTTGGGGAAGACCTGATGAAAGTCTTTGGCACCCATGACACGCAGTTCGGATTTTATCTTGAACACGTTTCGAACTCCCAGGACAACTGGTCGCAGAATATGGGCGCCCTGGGATATTACAGCTGGGACGCGACTCTCACCGGCAACATGTACGCGGACATATTGACCGGCTCCAACCAGGGGGGCTATTACGAGTCTGCTCAACCACCCAATCCCATCACACTCGCAGCCCACACTCTCTCTTTCTATGCCGAGGATAGCTGGAAGGTAACGCGGCGGCTGACGGTGCAGTACGGTATGCGCTTCGACCACTATGGCAAGCCCTTCCAGCCGGATTACGGCCTCGCCGTCTTCAATCCCGCCGACTACAGCAACGCCACGACCAACGGCGTGGAGTGGCACAGCTTGAAGTCGAGCATCGCGCTCTCCGGCGCCTCCAGCCGTTTCCTGTTCTACTCCCCGCGCCTCGGCGCGGCCTTTGACGTCTTCGGCACCGGAAGGACGGTTCTTCGCGGCGGCTGGGGCAGGTTCCGCGCCTACGACTCCGTGCAGAGCAACAGCTATACCGCTCCGGCAGCCACGGCCTTGGGCTCGTTTGGATGGTCCTGCGGCGAGAACGATGCCTTGTGTCCCAGTTGGGAAGACATAGTGACGCACAAGATTGCGCCTCCGACCACGTGGGGCACCATTCCGCTGGCAACTCCCACCGGCAATACGTCCATCAGCACCGTCAATCCCAAGGATGACGAACAGCCGCTGGTTGACACCTGGAGTTTAACCGTAGACCAACGCCTGCCGGCGAAGATGACTGCCGAGGTTTCCTACGTGGGCAACAAATCGGCCCACTCTCAAACGCAGGTCAACTACAACAGGGTCCCTATCGGCGCGATGCTTGGCGCGACATGCACCGTAACAGCCACAGACTGCCAGGGGGAATACCGCGCCTACCCGAATTACACCCAGATCAACGACACGTGGGACGCCGGCATCAGCAACTACGAATCCCTGCAGGCGAGCTTGCAGCGCAATGCAGGCTTTGCAACGTTGATGTTGAACTATACCTTCTCCAAGCTATTGGGAGATCCACTGGGCAGTGGAGTTGATCTCGGCGGCACCAACACGTCAGGCTATGCGGACTACGGCGTGAAGGAGTTTTACGGCGTCTTGCCGGCGAATCGCCCCAATGTGCTCAGCATGGCGTATGTCTTCCAATTTCCTAAACTCCAGGGTGCCAACAATCTGCTGCGGCAGACCGCTGGTGGCTGGTCGCTTTCGGGCCTCACGCAAGTGGAGAGCGGAGCCAACCTGACCTCGAACTCGGGGTGGAACCTCGACTTCAATGTGTCGAACCGTACTGACTCCGCCACGGTAAACAATGAACTCTTCCTGGGCACTCCCGATATCACCCTGATGCCGCTGATCACCTGCAATCCGCGGCACGGGAATGCCAAGGGATACTATCTCAACGCGAACTGCTTTTCTCTTCCGCCGGGCAATGGCGTGAACGGCACAACCAAGATGCCCTATCTTCCCGGCCCGATGTTCTGGAAGAGCGACCTGACAGCCATGAAGAAATTGCAGATCAACGACAAGAAGAGTCTTGAATTTCGCCTGGCGGCCTTCAACTTCCTCAACCACGATCTGCTCTCATTCGCGTCCGGTGACAGCAACTTGCAACTGGTCTATAACAAAAACAACACGTTCAACTCAAACTTCGGCAAGGCCGCGTGGCATTATGGCCACCGGATTGTGGAGTTGGGGGCCAAGTTCTCCTTCTGATGTGTTTGCCGCGGGTGGCTCCCTGTGGCCACCCGCGTTCTCTCGCCAGATTGTTCGGTGCGAATTACGTGTGCTATGGTTCTCGAATGCTTTTGGCACTCCCGTTCGCGGCCCTGCTTTCAGTTGCAGCCTGGGCGGCGCCATCGGCTCCGCAAAAGAGCTTCGACGCTGTTGAGAGGGAGGCCGAGAGTGCGCGCATGGCGGGCCGGCTGAATGAAGCAATCGGGCTTTACCGCGAGGGGGTGCGCCTGCATCCTTCCTGGAATCAGGGCTGGTGGTGGCTTGGCAATCTGTTCTATGAACAGGACCGATTTCCGGAAGCCCAAGCGTCTTTCACGCATTTCACTGCCATCACGCCGAAGCCGGGTGCGGCCTGGGCCTTTCTGGGTCTTTGCGACTATGAAGTGCGCGACTACACGCATTCCATGGAGCACTTCCAGAGATGGATGGATGGAAGGGGGCAGGGAAGCAGCGACCTGCTCGATGTGGCCAGCTTCCATTGGGCACTGCTGCTGACCCGGCAAGGCCGCTTCGGGAGAGCCCTTTATCTGCTGGCTGGCAGGGCAACCAGAAAAGGCGAGAGTCCGCTCCTGGTTGAAGCGATGGGACTGGCCTCGATGCGTATGACAAACCTGCCGGAAGATTATCCTCCGGAGCGGCGTGAACAGGTCTGGCTGGCGGGAAAGGCGGCGTTTTACGCCTCCCAGCATCATTTCGATCGAGCCAGAGAGTATTTCCGCCGGCTATTGGCAGAGTATGGGAACCTTCCCAACGTGCATTATTTTCAGGGAACGCTGTACAAGCTCCATTCCAGGCCGGACGAGGCTGAACGGGAGTTTCGCCGCGAACTTGAAGTTTCTCCGCGGCATGCAGCCGCCATGCTTGAACTAGCCCAGATCGATCTCGACAGAGATAACTCGGCCAACGCAGAGTCGCTGGCAAGGCAGGCCGTTCAGCTTGAACCCATGAACCCTGACACGCATTACATTCTGGGCCGCGCCCTCCTGGACGCTGGGCGCGCGAGAGAGAGTGCGCAAGAACTGGAGCGGGCAGAACGTCTTGGGCCGGAGGACGCTGCCATTCACTTTCATCTGGCGGCGGTTTATAGGGGATTGGGACGCAAGCAAGACGCTGAGCGGGAAAACTCCGCGTACATGTCTCTCAGAAAGAGAGACGGGACCTTGGATCAGGCCTCTGGCGAGTCCGAGGCGCATCATTCCGGGGAAGAGCATCAATGATCGGAATCGTGGCATCGACCCTGCTGGCGATCACGTCGTCACTGGCGCTGCAGGTCTCCGCAGCGCATTCGCTCAGCACGCCTGAGGCAAGCCATGTGGCCCAATTTGAGCAGCTTGCTGCAGCCGCCGCGCATGCGCGAGAGGGAAGCCGTGACGATGCTGCAATCCAAATGTATCAGCAGGCATTGGCGCTCAAGCCGGACTGGGACGAAGGGCTGTGGTACCTGGGAACCTTGCTGTATGAGAAGGATGATTACCGGGAAGCACGCGAAGCGTTGCGGCGGTTCGTCGCCCTGGACTCCAAGGCCGGTTACGGATGGGCGCTGCTGGGAGTGTGCGAGTTTCAGCTACACGAATACACGCGGGCCCTGGATCACTTGCAGCAGAGCCTGGTGATCGGATTGGGCGACAACAAACAAATGGCGGTCAAGGTCTATTACCTGACCGCAATCTTGCTCACGCGTTCAGAACAGTTCGACGACAGCATGAGTCTGCTTTTCTCGCTGGCGGCGTCGGGAGACGCCACGCCACCGCTGGCAGAGCCGTTGGGATTGGCGGCCTTGCGCATGCCGTTCCTGCCTGCGGAAATTCCTTCCGATCGCCGGGAGATGGTCCGCATGGCCGGCGCCGCCGCAGTGGCGCTGAAAGCGCAGCGGTATGCCGAGGCAGAAAGGCTATTCAGCGAACTTGAGGCGGCAGATCCTGATCAACCCGGTGTTCACTTCCTCATTGGAGCTTATCTCTTGGGCGCGCGCCCAGACGATGGAATCAAAGAGATGAAACGGGAGATCGAGATTTCGCCGTCGCATGTGCCGGCTCGCATCCGGCTGGCGGAAGAATACTTGAAGCGGCAGAATATGGATCAAGCCATTTTCTTCGCTCAGGAAGCGACGAAGCTGGCTCCGGAGGATTCTCTGGCACACCTGGCGCTGGGTGAAGCGCTGGTTGCAAAAGGCGACATGGCCGGTGGAATCCTGCATTTGGAGGCTGCGCGCGATCATTCGCCAGAGACAGTTCGGATTCATTGGGATTTGGTGCGGGCCTATATCGCTGCCGGGCGCGAACAGGACGCAACTCGGGAGAAGAGCGAGATTGAAAGGCTCAGCAACCAGAATGCAGCGCACTGAATCCAGCTTTGCAGTGATCGGCAGGGGACCGCGATGCGTTGGAGCAGCGGCGCTTCTCTTGCTCTGCGCAGTCGTGAGGCTGCCTTGCCAGCAACCCGTTCCCGATGCAACACCGGCCAAGTCGCCCATTCACTTCACGGCCCTTCCTATCGGCTTCTCCCTGGACAGTTGCGAGACGCCGCAACGACACGTTCCAGAAACCATGGCCGGAGGAGTTGCCGTCTTCGATTACAACAACGATGGCAATCTCGATATCTTCTTCACAAACGGCGCCAACATCACCAGTTTGAAGAAGGACTCACCGAGATACTGGAATCGGCTCTTTCGTAACAATGGCGACGGGACCTTTTCGGATGTGACTGAGAAAGCTGGACTCATTGGTACCGGCTTCGACACAGGGGTTGCGATCGGGGACTACGACAACGACGGATATGAGGACATCTTCGTCAGCGGCGTCTATCGCAACACGCTTTATCACAACAACGGCGATGGAACTTTTACCGATGTCACCGAGAAAGCCGGCCTTGCTCGCCTCGATAAGCAGTATGGACCTCTGTGGTCGGTCGGCGCGGCCTGGGTCGACGTCAATAACGATGGGCTACTGGACCTCTTTGTTGTGAATTATCTGAGTTGGGATCGAACCAGGGAGCCCGACTGCAGAGTCAATGGCAAAGCGGAGTATTGCCACCCGCGCTTCTTCAAGGAACTTCCAAATCAGCTCTTTTTGAACCGCGGAGACGGCACGTTCATGGATGTCTCCGAAAAGTCCGGGATCCGCGCGCATCCAGGCAAGGGAATGGCTGTAGCGATCGCAGATTACGACGGCGACGGGCTTCCGGACATCTTTGTGACGAACGACAAGTTCTTCAATTTTCTGTTTCACAACAAAGGCAACGCTCATTTCGATGAAGTTGCCTTTGAGGCCGGTGTGGCGCTTCCTGCGCACGGCAACCTCATATCCGGGATGGGCGCCGATTTTAGAGATTTGAACAATGACGGCCTGCCTGACATCGCTTTTGTTGCTCTGGCCAATGAGACCTTTCCCGTTTTTCAGAATAGCGGCAAGGGGCAATTCACTGAGATTACCGCACGCAGCGGAATGACCTCCCTCAGCAGTCCGATGTCGGGCTATAGTCCGAATATCGCCGATTTCGACAACGATGGCTGGAAGGACATCTTCGTCAGCCGGGGCGACGTTCAATCGCCCGACATGGCTTCGATTGCGCAGATCGATCAGCCCAACACCGTCTTCAGGAATGTTCCTGGAGGCCGCTGGACTGCATTGACGGAGGCGGCTGGGTTCGGCGCTCTGCCTCCGCGCCGCCACCGCGGCGCCGCAGTGGGCGACTTCAATCACGACGGGAAACTCGACATTGTGGTCACCGCGCTGAGCGCTCCCGCGGAGATCTGGATGAATGACAGTCCCAACCACAACCATTGGCTGGAACTGGCCTTGCGTGGCACCAGGAGTAATCGGGACGGAATCGGTGCGCGCATTCGAGTCGTCGCCGGAGGACAAACCCAGTTCAACTCTGTATCCTTTGCCTCGGGATATGCCTCCTCGAGCGCTGGTCCCGTCCACTTCGGCCTGGGCGCGGCAAAGAAAGCTGACGAAATCGAAATCAAGTGGCCATCGGGAACCGTGCAGATTTTGCGAGATGTCGATGCCGACCGGATTTTGCCGGTTACAGAGCCGAAGTAGGTCTCATGGTTGTGGCTGAAGGGGAGCCTGTTCGCTCGCTTTGTGATTCAGTTGCAGCACCATGGATCGCTCACGCTCACTGTCGATTTGGCGATGCAGGCGGGTATATAAAACGGCGAGCTGGACGTGGACTTCCTGAAATTCCGGGGACTGGCGCTCAACCTTCTCCAGATCCGACAACGCGTCATCCATGCGCCCCTTCGCCAAGTTCAGCAAGCCCGTCTGGAAACGCGCCTCTACAGAAGCGGGGCGAAGCATGAGTGCCTTTTCAAGATAAGCGCTGGCTTCGTCAATGCGGCCGTCGTAGCGAAGCATCCCGCCCAGATAGAGATTGGCGTCGAAATCGTTGGGGTCGGCCTGGAGGGCTCGCTGAAACGACGTCCTCGCCGACTCGCGGTCTCCGCTGTCGAGAAGCGCCCTTCCGTACAGCGACCATCCGCCGGGCAAATCTGGCGCCGCAACCAGAGCTTTGTGAATTGTGAATGAAGCCGCCTTGCTGTCGTGTGCGGCAAGTTGGGCCGCGCCCGTCAGCAGGTCTACCTCGCTCTGGCTTCCGCTTCTTATAACCCGGTCAATGATCGCCGTCCCTTCCTGGATCTGCCCAGTGCGAATCAGCGCCATGCCGAGCGCGAACTCCACCGCACGATCTTCTGGGTCCGCAGCATAGCTTGGTTGAAGCAAAGCCACCGTGTCAGCGTTTCGGCCCAGGCGCAGATAGCAATCGGCAAGCAGATAGAGCGATTGTCTGTTTCCTGAGTCAATGAGGCGCAAATGCGCGAGTTCCGCAGCAGCCCTCTCGAAGGCTGCCTGCTTGTACCAGGCCAGTGCGCGATTGAGAAGGATAACCGGGTTGTCCGGCGCGCGTTTTAGCGCTGCATCGTACTGAACAATCGCGTCGTTGTAGAGGCCGATGCGAGACAACGCGACTCCAAGGTTCGTCCGCGCCTCCACGGAGTCGGGATTCGCTTGGAGGAATTCCCTGTAAAGGCGGATCGCCTCTTGCACATCGCCGCGAGCATCAGCCGCCTCGGCATCCCGGAAAAGTACTTGTGGCGACGGTGTTTGACCGGAAGCTCGAAGACCGGCATTCTTCCCCGTGCTGAGCAGGCAGAAAGCTAGCGCGATCGCTGAGAATCTACGGCAAAACCTGCTGCCTCGTAGCGGCAAAGCCCGCGGTACGCTGCTGAATTCGACCGGCATCCGCTGGCAAGGATAACAGATTTGGAACTCGGCGGCGAGTTCGATTTGAGAGTGTTGGCAGCTTCAGGGCAGACCAGAGAAACTGCCAAAGCAGCCGGCGTCGCGACGCCCGGCCCCGCCCACCGATTCACGATGCCGGTTTGGCTCTGCCGCACAGCACAGAAGCCGCTGGGGACGGATGGCCGCGAGTAGCTGCTTGGCGCGGGCCGCCGAATTCGCCGGGAGAGATTGTTCAACCCACCCACTCGCCGGCGATTTGGCGAACTCTCTCAATGGTCATCGGTTGAGAATCTCCGAATAGATTGTGGCCCACCGGAGCGATGGCATAAATTGCTGGCAGAGCATCGGCCACACAAAGGCACAAGGCGTTCTTGTATTCGTCAAAACGCGATGCCGCCAGCCACACATAGCGGGCCAGAATTTGTGCGTCGACGGCGCTTCCCTCGGGATCTTCAATACTTGGCAAGGGGCTTGTGCGTTCCTGGTCTTCGAGGATGGCGATACTTGTGAAGGCTTTGGGTTTATTTCTCGTACCGAAGCAGGCCACCATCACCCTCGGACGGGCGCGGCGGAAAGCCTCATTGGCGGCCCACTGGACAAAAGCATTGCCAAAAACCACTGAGCCATTGCCACTCAAAAAGAGATCTTTGACAAACTCGCGAGTCGCAATCTGACTCTTGAGCGTCTCAGGGCACCAGGGAGTTACATCCGTGTGGCGCAGATCCGCAATGACCTTGTCAGCATCGCCAAGATCCTTCTGGATCCAGTTCAGCCGGTCTCGAAAGGCTTCTCGAAAAGTGACCAGCTCTGTATAACTGAGATGGGTTAAAGACTGACCGTCCCTCGCCGGCGAGCCTTGCGCAGGCACGGACTTGCTCAGAGCTGAGCCCGCGTCCAATACCCACAGGTCTTCCGCAGAGTGCCCCGCTGTGCTTGCCATAGCGCCGAGAAGTCCTGCGTCGTCCTCGCCCAGAAGAATCTCAGACCAGGATGCTGTCGATGAAACGGGATCTACGATCGGTAGCTGCCTGCCTTCGCCGGACCACTCACTCCACACCGTCTCCATCTTGACAGGAAGCGATCGAGGCAGAACGATCACGATCAGGCGACGCCTGCCGCTATCCGCTGATTGTGCGGCGAGCATCTGCGTATGGCTGGTTACCTCGTCGAACACGCCTTGGACAGCTTGGCGCCATTCCTGATAGTACGGTGAGTGGGCGAGCAGCGAGGTGTTCTCCAGAGTTTCCGCTTGGCTGGAGAAAATCCATCTCTCGACGCCCATCTTCTTCTCTACGGTTCGGACCGGCAGGAACAGCAGCTCAAAATCGCCTGGGTTCAGATTTTCAATGAACAGCAGAAAAGCTTCAATCGACTTGCGCTCATACGAAAAAAGCCGCTCCATGCTCGTCAATTTCTCATTGACGAAGGGGCGGAACGTGATAGGCAACCGTGCCACGAGTTTTGAATATCGCTCTGAATCGGCTTCCTGCTTCATTCGAAACTCCGCCTATGACTGAACATCAAAAGCCTCATTGCGTTCGAGTTCTGTTGCTTTCACAAAGTCAATCCAGGCAGTCTCACTCCCTGCCAGCTCTGCGGTGGGCCGCCGAGAAGCGACGCTATCGTCGGACACAGGTCTATGTGACGCACGAGCCCTTGTTCGACGTGCGGATGCGCCACACCTTTGCCCATGCACATCATCCACGTATTCCGGCAGGACTCGCTGTCCGAGCGATGATTGAAGAATCCGTTGGTGCTTGATCCATCAAAATCGCGGCCAAATTCCGGCACGATCATGAGAGTGCTGCGTCCCCGGTAGGCCTCGTTTGTCTGCATTTCGTCCCAGAGCTGACCGGCGAGACGATCGAAATTTCGAACACCGGCAAGGTGCAGGGAATACGATCCAAAGTGAGCGGCTTCCACATCGGAGAATCCCACGACCAACAGCCGTGGCGCAAATTTGCGCATGATTTCAACGCTCATCCAATAAGTGAATTCGTCTCCCGTGATCGGTCCGCTGTCGTGGATAAGGGAGGCCACCGCCTGTTGGATCGTACTCCGGGCGCGCGGATCCAATTCGGAAGTTCCATCGAAGACATTCCATCCCAGGCCCTCGTAGTTGCTTCCTTGCAGAATGTTGCCGATCTCATCCTGCGCTTTGGCTCTGTCGGCGAGACTTTGCTTTCGACCAGCTTGAATAGCGGCTTCCACGGCGTTGATCAGCAGCTGTTTTGGAAAGATGACATTGGCTCCGAATGATTGCCCGTATTCGGGATCAGAGCTGGCGCCGATCAATTGAGTCAATGCCTTGTTGCTCGAAACCAACCACGCATCCCGGGCTGCAAATCCCGCGTCTTTTCTGAGAAACTCAAAGATCGTGGGGTCGGTTGGCCGCAAGTTCCCCCAGGCGTCGACTCTCTGCCATTTTCCGGTCAGGATGCTTGCGGTCGAATTGAAGTGAGAGGTAATTCCTTCATTCCGAATGCTTGGATAGAAGACAGATTGAGACAGGAGCTTCGACGACAGGTTGGGAATGTTGGCAGTCCCTGACGGCGAGAAGGTCTCTTGACGGCGTACACCCCCAGATATCAGCAGTACGACTTTATCGCCCGAGTCGCTGGTCCCCGATCCGGTCAAGGCCCCGGAGTGTTGGGCGATCAACGACCCAGCGGCCATCATCGAAGCGGCTTTCAGAAAGCTGCGTTTTGAGAAATCCGCCGTCAGCATAGGTCCGCCTGCTTTCCCATGTCACATTTTACGGTTGAGCCTGTTTCTGATGGGAGCGTAGCTACAGTATTCGCGCTCCACTAAAACGATTTTGCTGTTTTAAATCAGCAACTTGCCGCTGTCTTTCCTCTGGTTTGCGTCAAAACCAAGGCCGAACCGAACGGCCAGAGGACCGGCGGGACAGCCCAGTTGCTACTGTCGCACAGGTGGTCAAAAATAATCTACAAGCGGGCAAAGCTCCCCGATTCGCAGGACCTGGTTACTGAATATCCGGTTGCTGGAGGAGAGCTGACTTTCGGCCGATCATGCCCAAACTATTGATTTTAAGCAACCAGCGACCGATCTTGGGGAATCGCGCTGTCGTGCTTTGACATTCCTTCTGCTTCATTTGCCACTTCTGCTCCGTTCGCCCGCAAAACTCTTTTTTTTTGACTTTTTGATTGACAAATGATCAGCCGCCGGTCAACACTTGCAGTCAGCAAATCGATTTGCTGATTTTTGGTCCAAAGAGAACACACAGCAAACCTGGCAACAAATAGGCTAAACAAACTTGAATTTGGAGGAAGCGACGTTATGGGAAATAAACAACGCGGTAGGCGCGTGATGAAAGCCTTTACATGGTTGGTTTTCATCACGCTCGCGTGTCTCGGAGGCTTGCGGCCGGCATTGGCGCAAATCGATCAGGGCGCGATCACCGGCATGGTCACCGATGCAACTGGAAGCGCAATTCCGGGCGCGTCAATAACGCTGCTCAATCAGGAGACGAACCTTGTCTTCACGCATTCCACTGACAGCAGCGGCAACTACCGATTCTCGCCCATCAAGATCGGGCTCTACACGCTGACAGTTGAGGCTCCAAACTTTGAGTCTCGCAAGCAGGAGAACATCCGCGTCAACGTAAGCCAGACAGTCGGCCTGAACCTGTCGCTCAAGCCGGGCGCCGTCACCGAAACGGTTACGGTGACATCGTCCACGGAACTTCAAACGGAAGAGGCTTCAACAGGACAGGTCTTTGCCACGGCTCAACTCGAGGACCTCCCGCTTCTGGACCGCAACTATCTCTTTCTGGCCCAGCTTGCGACGGGCGTCAACGCGCCCAACCAGGGCAACACGCAGACTTCCGCGTCGGGCGCATTTTCGTCGAATGGCGGCCGTGTTTCACAAAACGACTTTGTTCTCGACGGTGTCGACAACAACTCCAACATGCAGGACTTTCTCAACGGCGCGACCTATGCCGTGCGCCCTCCGCCGGAAGCGCTGGCAGAGTTCAAGGTCCAGAGCAGCAACTATAGCGCGGAACTCGGCCGCTCGACCGGAGCGGCAGTCAACGCGTCGATCAAGTCGGGAACCAATACCATTCACGGCTCCCTGTGGGAGTACTTGCGCAATGATCGGCTGACTGCTCTGCCCTACAACTTCAGCGCCCCCGCGATAGAGCCGAGCACTGCCTACCACGAGAATATCTTCGGCGCCACCTTGGGTGGTCCACTCTTCAGAGACAAGCTTTTCGTCTTTGCCGATGGCCAGGGAACCCGCATCAGTGTTTTCCAACCGCAACAGACGAATATGACCGTACCAACGGCCGCCGAGCGCAATGGAGATTTCTCGGAATTCCTCAATCCCGCGTTGACCAACGGTAATCCCATCGCCACCTTGTACCACACTGGCGGCAATGTGACTGCAAACGTCGGCGGCACGGAGCTCGGGAAGGATCCGAGCATCTATCTTGCATGCTTGACCCCGTCGGTCACACCTGCCTATGCGACCGCAATCCAGGGTCAGAATGTGATCTGCCCGGGCAGTGTCAACTCCGTCGCCAAGACAGTCCTCAATCTGTTTCCGCTTCCGAACCAGGGCGTGACCGGCCAGGTGCTGCAAAATTACACGGCTCCGGCGACTGCGGAGCAGAACAACACCACGCAGTATGACGTCCGGATGGACTACAACTTCAGTTCAAAGGACCAGGCATTCGCGCGTTACAGCTTTTCCAACAATCCATCCATCTTTACGCCGCCCCTTGGCGTGCTCGACGGGGGCGGATATGGCTCCGATGGTTCCGATAGCAACTTTGCCAAGAGCGCTGTATTCAGCGAAACCCATTTCTTTTCCCCTACCCTCTCCAACGAGTTCCGCGTCGGTTTCAACTATCTGCATGCGGCCTATTTGCCGCAAGCGGCACAGACGGACGTTGCGGCCAAGTACGGTTTAGGCGGCATCCCATTCGGTCCCTCCCTGGGCGGCTTTCCTGACCTCTACTTCAACGACCTCGATGGGTCCAACGTCGGAATCGGCATCCCAAGCTATGAGCCTTCCGACGAAAAACAGAACGTGATCGAATTCATCGACAACGTTTCGAAAACCTGGGGCAAGCACGACTTGAGATTTGGCGCGAATATTCAACACACCCGCTTTTATGGGTTGCAGTCGCCCAACTCGACCGGGTACCAGGGATTCAAGGGAACGTACACCAGCGACCCTGGAGACACGAGCAACGCCAAGACGGGCCTCGGTTTTGCCGACTTTGCCCTGGACTTGGAGAATTACGCCTCCCTGAACAGCACCGTGCCGGTTACGGATCTGCGCTGGTACAACGCAGCCTATTTTCAGGACGACTGGAAGGTTCTGCGCAATCTAACGCTCAATCTGGGAATACGCTGGGAATACACTCAGCCCTTTGAGGAACTGCATGACTTCCAGGCGAACTTCGCTGGCAACTTTGCCGGCATGAACCAGGGATCAGGGACCTACTATATCCCCAAGTCGCAGAGCAGCTACCCCATTCCCGCGTTCCTTTCGGCTGATTTTGCCAAAGACAACATCACCATCGATTACACCTCCAATCGCGCCCTGGTCAACCCGGACTACCACGAATTTGCGCCGCGTATCGGGTTTGCCTATCAGCCGACGAATCGGATTGTCCTTCGCGGAGGCTTCGGATTCTTCTACGGCGGCCAGGAGAACATCGGGTTGGGCTTGAACCTGGCCAACAACGCGCCGTTCTTCCTGAGCAGCTACTATCAACCGACTCCGAACCAGTGCTACAACACCACCGACACGGGCGTCGTATGTCCCACGAACGGTCAGACACTCGAGACCGGCTTTGGGGCGGCGGCGACCTCGAACGTTGGTCTGGAAGCAGGGGCTCAGTTGCCAACAATCTATGGTCAGGACCGGAATGCGAAGAGCACCTACACGGAATCGTACAATCTGAGCCTGCAGCAAAGTCTTACTCCCACCATCTCCTTCACTCTCGGCTATCAGGGCAACGAAACCCGCCACCTGCGGGTTAGCTACGGGGCGAACCAGTATCCAGGCGTCATTCCCGCCGAAGCAAACAGCCAGCTTTACCAGCCGTTCTATGACTTCGGCAACATCGTTGAAGTCACCAACGAGGGCCTGGCCAACTACAATTCGCTTCAGGCAAAGATCGAGAAGCGGTATTCGAATGGTCTGTCCTTCCTGGCGGGCTATAGCTGGTCGCACAGTCTCGACGATGCCGTTCAGCCAATCGAGGGAACCGACGGAGGCGAGGCTGGCAATCCGGCGTTCCTCGGTTTGATGTACGAGTACGGCGCCAGCGCCACCGACGTGCGTAACCGGCTCACCTTCTCACCACAGTATGACCTGCCATTTGGTAAAGGGAAGCAGTTCCTGAATCATGGTGGCCTGCTGGACGCAATTGCGGGCGGCTGGAAGTCTTCTGCCATCTTCCAGGTGCAGACCGGCGCACCCATCGCCTTGCCGCAACGCTTCCGTGTCGGTGATCCATTCGGCGCCGGCGGCACAGCTAACCCCATCACGCAGGCGGGCGAAGTTTGCGCAACGAAGACCAGAACGCTTGCGCACTGGTTCAACCCTTGCGCCTTTTCACAAGCGCCAACTGCATACGCGACGGTGGCGGACTACAACGCCGCAGTCAACAAGGGCGGAAATGCGGTCCTGCTCAGTAATGCCGGAACGCTTCCATACGGGCAGCGAGGGCGGTTGACTGTTGCCGGGCCGGGCTTCAACCGGCTTGACATGTCTCTGTTCAAGAGCTTCAAGGTGCCATTCCACGAGTCTGCTTTTGAGTTGCGCGCAGATGCAATCAATGTCATGAACACTCCGTCCTTTGGAGATCCAAACAACGGCCTCACCGGAGGAAGCGCCGGCCAAATCACTTCGACGCGGTTCAGCGGGCTGTTGCCCGATGCACGCGTCATTCAGGTTGCCGGTCGCTTAAACTTCTAAGAGCGCCATAACGTCGAGCCGCCCCATCCTTGCAAGGATGGGGCGGCTCGTTTTTGTGCGCCCGGCATGGGCGCACTCTTACAGGGGCAAGTCCCGCCACAAACTGGTCACGGTAAGTGAAATGAAGCACAAATGGATTGCGGGGCTCCAAATCTGGCTGCTTCACTTTTGGCTTGTCGAGCCCTCCGATTCGAAGGAGTCGGAAAGTTGGTTGAGAAAAAGGCCCAAGTTGCTTCGCAGAACGATATAGGGAGCTAGCCTGGTGTACGAGGCGGGCTGCACGCCATCGATTAGATAACGGACAAGAGTTTCGAGGGCCAGCTTGCCTTGGGTAAACGGGCGCTGGAACAGTGTGGCCAGCACTCTGCCCGACTCGATCATAACGGCGAGCTCGGGAAACAGATCGGTTGTTACCACGCGGATCTGGTCTAGCACCTTGTGCTCCTCGAGCGCTTCCAGTACCGGCAGGCTGTTTGCAGTGCCGATGTAGATGCCCAAAGGGAGCGGCTTGCGCTTGAGCAGGTCTAGCGTCGCGTTGTATGCATCTTCCGGAAGTTCGTGCGATTCGATGACCGGCAGCAGGGTGAGATTCGGTGCGAAGGTCGCCAGGCTGGCCGCAAAGCCGCGCAGCTTCTCCGCGTGATCGAGCAGCTTCAAATCGCCCATCATCGCCGCCACACAGCCTTCGGATTGAATGCACCGGGAAAGTAATTCGGCGGCGATTCCGCCGCTTACCGAAGCGTCCGCGCAGATCGAAGTGAGTTTCTGGCTGCGTGGCGCATCGCTGGCGACGCAGACCACAGCTGTGCCCTGCTCTACAAAGCGATGCAAGACGGGATTGATCCTGGGCGTATTGCCCGGCATCAGAATGATGCCGTCGTAGTGTCCTGAAACATCTGCTTCCAATAACTCCAGATCGCCCTCTCCAACGCGAGGATAACTTCTGAAGTCGAGATCGATCGTCGTACCTGGAGCCGCGTCCGCCGCGGCTCGTACACCTGCTCTGACAGGATCGAAGAAGGATTCGATTTGCACCGGCAGGTGGACTGCGATTTTCAGGTGCCTGTTCAGTTTAAGGTTTCTCGCCGCTACATTTGGCTTATAGTTCAAGGCCTCCGCCATCTTGAGGACCTTCGCGCAGGTCTGCGGGCTTACTCCAGGCCTGGAGTGCAGGGCGCGATCAACTGTACCAATCGAGATGCCAAGAGCTTTCGCGATTTCTTTGATGCCGGCGGAGGAGCCTACTCTGATTTTCATGGGCGTCTCACATTGTAGCTTACGTGAGTGTCTTCTTCGGCGCGTTGCATTGGACCGTGAACTGCCCAACTCAACCACGCCCGCTGAAGTCGGTGACCCGGTAGACCTATGGACCGCCAGGGAGGTATGGCGTTGAACGGGCGCTCGCGTGTCTGCCAACGGAGCCGGCCGATTGCACGAATTTCATTGAGGGTGTGCCCGCGCCCCGTTGTGCAGCGTCTGGCGGCGGCCCCAGGCTGTCGACACATCCAAGTGGCCCGGCGCGTGTACGACAACGACCACGAGTAGCGAGATCACCGTCTCCCGCCGTTCCCTGGTTCGGTGAGCCTGCATCTCCTCGGCAGCCGTCGATCACCGACACGGGAAAGTTCGTCGCCGAAGTCCATTGACAGCGGGGATGCATCTGCCTAAGATGGCTGTGACGGTAACGTTCACGTAATTTCGAGCGAATTTGCTCCCGTACTCTCTCGACTCCGTTAGAACTGTCGAGAAATCGGCGCATACTCTTTCAAGGAAACCTATGGTACACCGAACCAATCAGATGGCCGGCGCTTCAGCTTTGCCTGCCGACGAGCGCTTTTCAAAGCTTGAGCTGCCTCCCGCCCCACCAACTGAAACTGGCCCAGTCAAGGCATGGGAACAGTCCGTGGTCATGCGGTCGTATATGCCGGCCGCGCCCGATCCCAATCCCCTGTTTCTCGAAAAGCGTGTCTACCAGGGAAGCAGCGGCCGTGTTTATCCTTTGCCGGTTATCGATCGCGTCAATACCGAGCCGGAAGATCATCGCTGGAAAGCGGTTCACATCGAGAATGAGTTTCTTCGGCTGATGGTGCTTCCTGAAATCGGCGGGCGCATCCATGTGGGCTTTGACAAAATCGGCGAATGTGATTTCTTTTACCGGCAGAATGTGATCAAGCCCGCACTCGTAGGTCTGGCAGGACCGTGGATTTCAGGCGGTGTGGAGTTCAATTGGCCTCAACATCATCGGCCTGCCACCTTCATGCCCGTCGAAGTGTCCATTGAGCGTGAGGCCGACGGTTCCGTGACCGTCTGGTGCAGCGATCATGATCCGATGTCGCGGCTCAAGGGCATGCACGGCCTGCGCCTGCGACCGGGCAAGGCATACCTCGAATTACGCGTGCGCCTCTACAACCGGACTACGGATACACAGACTTTTCTTTGGTGGGCCAACGTGGCCACGCACGTTCACGAGAAGTATCAATCGTTCTTTCCCAAGGACGTTCGCTTCGTCGCGGATCATGCCAAGCGTGCTGTTACGGATTTTCCTCTCAGCCAGGGAAGCTACTACGGAATCGATTATGGAAAGCGTGCGACCAGTGGCGTTCCGGACGAGGAGAAGCCTGCGCACTTTCTTCCGGATGGCTCGTATCCGCCCAACGATCTGAGCTGGTACGCGAACATCCCGGTGCCCACAAGCTACATGATCGTCGGATCCAAAGGGGACTTCTTTGGAGGCTACGATCATGCGTTGCAGGCAGGCGTCGTGCATGTGGCGAATTACCACATCGCTCCCGGCAAGAAGCAGTGGACGTGGGGAAACCACGAGTTCGGCTACGCCTGGGACCGCAGTCTCACGGACTCCGATGGGCCATATATTGAATTGATGGCCGGAGCTTATACCGACAATCAGCCGGACTTTTCCTTTCTCGCGCCAGGCGAAACCAAATCCTTCAGCCAGTTCTGGTATCCCATCCGCAAGATTGGTGTGCCCGACTTTGCCAACACCGATGCCGCCATTCGCCTCGAAAGACAAGGGGATCGCGCGTTGGTTCATCTGATGGTCACGCATGAACTGGCAGGAAGCGTCATTCGCCTCAAATCGAACGGCGGCGAGATCGCTGCGCATCACGAAGATCTCAAGCCGGAATCTCCCATTTGCGTCGAGTTCCCAGTCTCCGCAGCCATTCAGGACTTGGAAGTAATTCTCGAGGGCGCGGGAAAAACCGTGCTTCGCTATGCGCCTGCGGAAATCGTTCCCGTGGGCCGCCCGGAAGTCGCCACCGAACCGCCCTTGCCGGATGAAGTGGAGTCGAACGATGAACTGTATCTCATTGGCTTGCATCTGGAGCAATATCGTCACGCCACGCGCAGCCCGGAGCCCTACTGGCACGAGGCCGTTCGCCGTGATCCAAAAGACAGTCGCGCCAATTGCGCGCTGGGCCGATGGCATCTGCGGCGCGGCGAGTTTGCTGCGGCCGAGCAGTTTCTGCGCGTTTCCATTGCACGTCTCACCGGGCGCAACCCCAATCCCTACGACGGCGAGCCGCACTACAATCTCGGACTCGTGTTGCTTCGACAGAAGCGTGCCGCGGAGGCCTACGAGGCGTTCTACAAGTCCACATGGAACGCTGCATGGCGCGGCCCTGCGTATCACCGCCTGGCCGAAATCGATTGCGCAAGCCAGGCATGGGCTCGCGCTCTCGAGCACATCCTGCGTTCGCTCCGGGCGGACACCGAGAACCTGAATGCGCGCAATCTGCAAACGATGATTCTCAAGAAACTCGACCGGCCGGACGAGGCTGCGCATCTGCTGCAGGCCACGCGTTCGCTCGATCCTCTCGATATCTGGAGCCGGTATCTCGAGTCGGCGCGCGCGCCGCAGGACGGACAGCAACGGCTTGACCTAGCCTTCGATCTGCTCCGCGCCGGAATGCTCGACGATGCGTTCGAGGTTCTCTCTGCGCCTGCTGCGACCGACAGCCACGCCATGCTCGCCTATGCGCTGGGCCTGGTCTGCGCGCGACTCGGCCGTCAGCAGGAAAGTGCCGCCGCTTATCGTCATGCGGCGGACGCCGACTCGGCCTACGTGTTCCCCAATCGGCTGGACGAATTGGTCCTGCTTGAAGAGGTCATCCGCGTGAATCCGCAGGACGCGCGCGCCCGATATTATCTGGGCAATCTTCTTTATGACCGGCGCCGCCACGAAGAGGCCATCGTGGCCTGGGAGAGCGCTGCGGCTCTCGATCCCGGTTTTTCCACCACCTGGCGCAATCTTGGATTCGGCTACTACAACATTCGCCACGACGAAATGAAAGCGCGTCGCGCATTCGAACAGGCTCGATCGCTTTCACCGCTCGATGCACGCGTGCTTTATGAGCAGGACCAGTTGTTGAAGCGCACCGGAGAGTTGCCTGAGACCAGATTGGCTGCCCTCGAGAGTGCTCGCCAACTGGTTGACACCCGCGACGATCTCACCGTGGAACTCGGCACGCTTTATAACCAGATGGGACGCCCCGACGAGGCGTTGAAGCTGCTTCTCTCACGCAAGTTTCAACCGTGGGAAGGTGGCGAGGGACTGGTCCTGGCGCAGCATGTTCGGGCACACCTGCTGCTTGGACAAGCCGCGCTGGAAAGCAAGCAGCCCGCGCTGGCGATTGAACACTTCAACGCAGCACTCAAACCGCCGCAAAGTCTCAGCGAGGCCAAGCATCTGCTCGCCAGTCATAGCTTCATCGACTACTGGCTCGGTGTGGCCTACGATACTCTGGGAAACACCGACCTGGCCGCCCAGCAGTGGCAGCGCGCCGCTGCGCAAGAAGGCGACTTTCACCAGATGCAGGTTCACGCCATCTCCGACACCACCTTCTGGAGCGCGATGGCGCTGCAAAGGCTGGGACAAGCGGACGAAGCTGCCTCGTTGTTCCGGGAGATCTACGACTACTCTGTCCAACTCGGGCGCGATACGCCGAAGATCGATTACTTTGCCACGTCGCTGCCCGCCATGCTTCTGTTTGAAGAAGACATGATGCAGCGGCAGCAGATATGGGCTGCATTTTTGCAGGCGCAGGCTCTGGCCGGCATGGGACTAACGCAGCGTTCCCTCGCTCTGCTTGAGAAAGTGCAGTCCCTCGATCGCAATCACACCGGAGCCGCGGACCTCCTCGCCAGTCTCGCTGAGAGTGTAAGGTAACTGTGCACGGAGCGAGCGGCGCAACTTCCTCGAATGGTCTCTTCGTACCCGCGGAGCCGAACAAATATGTTTGGGGCATCGCCATTGTCGCCGCAATGGGCGGCTTGCTGTTTGGATACGACTGGGTCGTCATCGGCGGAGCCCGGCAGTTCTATGAGGCGTACTTTGGCTTGGCCTCGGAACAACTTGTCGGCTGGGCCAACAGTTGCGCGCTGGTAGGCTGCTTTGTTGGTTCTCTCGCAGCAGGCTTCCTCGGCGATCGTCTCGGACGCAGACGCATCCTGTTTGCCTCCGGTGTCCTCTTTGCCGTTTCTTCCGTTTTTACCGGATGGGCGCATGACTTTCCATCCTTTATTTTCTGGCGAATCGCAGGCGGCATCGCCATCGGACTCAGCTCGAACATCTCTCCGCTCTACATCGCCGAGATCAGCCCGGCCGCCATTCGCGGGAGACTGGTCAGCCTCAATCAGTTCGCCATCGTGGTGGGCATTCTGCTTGCGCAGATCGTCAACTGGAGAATTGCACGGCCCGTGCCGGATGGCATCTCTGCGGGGCTTTTTCTACACACCTGGAATGTGCAACTCGGCTGGCGCTGGATGTTTTCAGCGGTCGCCATTCCCGCTGCCATCTTTACATTGACGTCGATCTTTATTCCGGAGAGCCCGCGATGGCTCATGGCCAAGGGCGCCGAAAACAAAGCGCGCCAGATTCTCACACGCATCGGAGGCGCGTCGTATGCGGACAGCGAGATTCGAGGCATCGCCACCGCCCTTGCGCGCGAAGCGGACAATCGACACAGTTGGCGCGATCTGCTGCGCCCCGGCGTTCGCGGAGTGCTGTTCATCGCCATCGCCCTGGCCTTTCTTCAGCAATGGACGGGGATCAATATCCTCTTCAACTACGCGGCCGAAATCTATCGCAGCGCAGGCTACGGCGCCAACGACATCTTCCTCAACATTGTCATCACCGGAACCATCAATCTCGTGTTCACCGTGTTGGCAATGGCGATTGTCGATCGAGTCGGCCGCCGCTTCATGATGATCCTCGGTTGCGCCGGCATCGGCATCTCACATCTGTTTTCAGGCCTCGCCTATCGCGCCGGCTGGCACGGCGCTCCCATTCTCATCCTCACCCTCTGCGCCATCGCCTGCTATGCCATGACCCTCGCGCCCGTGACGTGGGTTCTGATTGCTGAAATCTTTCCCAATCGAATCCGTTCGCTCGGAGTTTCCCTCGCCGTCAGCGGCCTGTGGATTGCTTCATTCCTGCTTACGTATACATTCCCGCTGCTCAACAGGGCGCTGGGCAGTTCCGGCATCTTCTTCGCTTATGGAGCCATCTGCCTGCTGGGCGGTATCTTTGTGCTCACCAGCGTCACTGAGACCAAAGGGCAGTCGCTGGAGGAGATCGAACAGGGAGTGATGGATCGCGCCTTGCGGCGCGGCGCCAGGTAGTCTTTCGTCCAGCAAAGCCAAAATAGCGGATGCCTGCAGTTGAGGGAGCGGGTGGGTTCTTCTGTGTGAAAAGGCCACCCGTCGTCATGCCCCAGGGTAGCGCTGCTCCAAAAGGTTGATCAGAGAATTGCCGGCGTGTGAAGACGCTGCTGCAAGGCGCTTCAAAGGGGCTATCGATGCGGCATTCTAGAGAACGTACACGTAGCCAACTTGCCGCCCAGCAGCGCTTAGTATGTTGCAATAATTGAGGAAAAACGCTCACAAAAATTGCTCTTGACAGTGCTTGTTCCGAAGTGTAGTGTTTCTTCCGGTAACGTACACTGTTTGAAAGTTACGGCCCGCGACTTGTTCAGATTGACCTCATCGACTTAGTCCCGATGCGGCCTTTTGATCCAGCCGCTGTTTCACAAATCAGAGGGAGGCTTGGAATGTGGAGTACAGGATTGATGCGAACACGCGGGTCATGTTTTCTTTGTGCATGCGTGGCGCTAGTTATAGGGATGTTTTCTCTTGGAAGTCGCGTGGCGGTAGCACAGGCCGATCAGGGAACGATTACTGGAGTTGTTGAGGATACCGCCAATGCCCTCATACCGGGCGCTGATGTAACCCTCACCAACACCGATACGGGGCTCGCATTGACCACCAAGACTAACGCGGTCGGCCTCTACGTCTTCACGCCCATCAAGATCGGTAATTACCGGATCACCGCGACGGAAGCTGGATTCAAGACCACCACCAGGGAGAACCTGCACCTGGATGTCGAGGAACGACTCAACGTGGTTCTAAATCTCAGCCCGGGCATCGTGACGGAATCAGTCACCGTCACGGACGAGATTCCCTTGTTGCAAACCCAGGAGGGCTCGATCGGACAGGTCCTCGACACGGAGTCCATCAACGATACTCCGCTCAACGGCCGCAACTGGGTCTACATCGCACAGTTGACCGCCGGCGTCGCCCTGCCCTTCGGCGGAACGCGTGGCAGCGGCTCGGGAGACTTTATCGCCAACGGACAGTCGGCCGAACAGAACGACTTCGTGCTCGATGGCGTTGATAACAACACCAACCTTGTCGACTTCCTCAACGGCTCCAGCTATGTTGTCCGTCCTCCACCCGACGCGCTCGCCGAGTTCAAGATCGATACGTCGAGCTATAGCGCCGAGTTCGGCCATTCGGCTGGCGCGGTCGTGAACGCCAGCATCAAGTCCGGCACCAACCAACTGCACGGCAGCCTCTGGGAATATCTGCGCAACAACGACCTTGACGCGTACGACTGGACTTCGAAGCTGACCACACCGGCGCAGCCGATTGTTCCCTATCATGAAAATCAGTTTGGCGGCACGCTCGGCCTTCCAATCATCAAAAACAAGCTCTTCTACTTCGGCGACATGGAGGCCAACAGAATCTCTATCGCCCAATCGAGCTTTCTCAGTGTGCCTACCGCTCTGATGCGCACCGGCGACTTCTCTGAGTTGCTGACCCCTGGGCTGAACGGCAAATCCTATCCGATCTATCTGTATCAGCCCAACTCTGGCGGAAACTCGGATGTGTCCGGCGAAAGCACGGTGAATCGCCAGTCGTGCAACGATCAACCCAACGTGCTCTGCGGCGGTCAGATCGACACTGTCGCCAAAAACATTCTGAGCATGTATCCCATGCCCTCCGGCCCGTACGCCACCACGCAGGTCTGGAACAATCGCCAGGAAAATGTTGCGCAACACAACAACACAGTTCAATGGGATCAGCGCGTCGATTGGAACCCGACCAAAATCGATCAGGCCTACGCGCGCTACAGCTACAATCACCAACTGACTCTCAACGCCCTTCCGCTCGGTCCGGTGCTGGACGGAAGCGGTTACGGCGGCTATCGCAACAGCGATCTGGCTGAGAACTTCATGCTCAGCGAAACCCATATCTTCAGCCCGACCCTCACCAATGCATTTCGCGTCGGCTATAACTGGGGATTCTTTGCCTTTCTCCAGGCCAATGCGCAAATCGACGAGTCCACGGCTCTCGGGCTGGGTGGAGTGCCCTTCGGCCCGCAATATCCTCTCAACGGCGGCCTGCCCCAAGGAAATGTCTACGGGATCAACAGTTGGGGATCGCCTGGCACATCCGTCGAATCGCAGAATGTTTATCAGATCCTGGACAACGTGACCAAGATCTACGGGAATCATTCCATCACGGCCGGCGTCTCCATTCAAAACCTGCGCTTCTTTTATCGCTATGCTGCGGAACCCCGTGGTTCGTACACATTTAGCGGCACCTACACCAGCAGTCCGAAGGCCAGCATTTCCACCGGCTTCGGCGTGGCCGATTTCCTTGCCAACCAGATGAATGGCGCGAGTATCCAGAACGGGCCCTACATCAACGATCAGCAATGGTATGACTCCGCCTTCATCCAGGATGACTGGAAGATGACGCGGAAGATCACCCTCAACCTCGGCATTCGCTACGATTACTTCCAGCCCTACAAGGAAAACTCCGGCGCGCAGGCTAACTTCGTTGTCAACGGGCCTCTCGGCATTGGCACCGGCTCTGGTGTCTTCCAGATCGTTGACCGGGGCAAGTCCAATATTCCTCTCGGCGACACGTTTACCAATTTGTTGGCGAAGGACAACGTTGCTGTCCAATATGTCAACAATCAGCGCCTGATCTCATCGCAACAAATCAATCTGTCTCCGCGTATCGGTTTTGCTTATCAGCGGGATGAGAAAACAGTCCTCAACGGCGGCTTCGGCATCTTCTACGGCGGACTGCAATCTCAGGGAAATTCAAATCTCGGGGCCAACTACCCCTACACTGCGGGTGGTTCACTCAACACGCCAAACTGCGTGCCCGGTAGCTGTCCTTCGGTTGGCGTCACATTGGAAAGCGGCCTCGCTGCGCAAATTGCCAACGGGCTTGAGACCTTTGTCTCTTACCCCGGCTTTCACGCGATCGTTCCCAATGTCAAAACGCCCTACACGATGGACTATAACATCTCCATCCAGCGCGCATTGTCCAACAGCATGGTTGCGACCGTGAGTTATGTCGGCAATGTCTCTCGGCATCAGAGCACCTATCAGGATCCGAATGGATATTCTCCGGTGCTTCTGTCTCCCGGCCAGAACACTCAAACCTACCACTCCTTCCCGGACTTGGGCGGAGTCGGAACCATCGGCTACGCAGGCGTCGGCACCTATAACTCTCTCCAGGCAAAGGCGGAAAAGCGCTTTCAAAAAGGCTACGCTTTTGTGGCGACTTACACCTGGGCGCACACTCTTGACGATGCCAGTGACGCGGGTGGTTTGGAGTCGGCCATTGGCAATCGCAACGAGCGCATCATCCCCATCATCGATGAATACACCAACTCAGCCTACGATGTCCGCAGCCGTTTCACTTTGAACGGTCACTATGACTTGCCTTTCGGAAAAGGGAAGGCTTACCTCAATCAGTCGCGCCTGCTTGACCTCGCAGTCGGTGGCTGGTCGGCCAGTCTCACGTTTGCGGGACAGACGGGAACGCCTTTCACCGTCTCGCCCAACATCAACACCGCGTCCGGCGGCAGCGCTCGAGCCAACAAGGTGCGCAATCCATTTGTCGGCGGCGGATCTCCCGATCCGACCAATCCCGACATTGCTTGCCCCGCGCACATTCACAACAGAACCAACTGGTACAACCCCTGCGCATTTGCCAATCCCTTGCCGGGTAACCTCATCACCACTCCCGTGACAGATATTGCAACGGCACTGCTCTACCTGGGCGGCCGGTCCAACCAGATTTACGGACCCGGCTATAACCGCATCAATATGTCTGCGTTCAAGGACTTCAAAACCTTCCGCGAAGAGTCCCTGCAGTTCCGCGTAGATGCATTCAACCTGTTCAATCACCCCAGCCTTGGCAATCCAAACGGTGGAATCGACAGTAACGGCGGCCAAATCAGCGGGTCCAAGTTCTTCCAGACCGACACCCCGGATGCCCGCTTCTTCCAACTGTCACTCAAATACACCTACTAAGTCGTTGTGTCCCGGCCTTGCGCAACAGTTCTGCGCAAGGCCGGGCTCCTGCGCCCCTGCTATGTCAATCAGCCGTTCGGCTGCCGGCCGCCTGTCGATCCATGTCTTTGAAAGTCTTGAATCGGCTGCTCATTTATGTGGAGTGAAGGGAATCGATCATGAACCAGCAACAACGTTCGACAAGTAAGCCAGGCACGCACCCGGCGGCCATTTCCAAGGCGCTCTCCAGAGCCGCTCATCAATCATTGATTGCGTTTGTAATCATGCTTCTCGCGGGCATGTTACCGTTCGGCGCATCGGCCCAGGTGAACGGCGTAGGCAAGCTTCCCGATCTGGGTTGGGGAACCTATACCCAGCAACTTATCCAAGGGACAGGCTGGGCGACCGAAGCCAACATCAAGGCGCAGTCCGACGCGCTCAAATCGTCCGGCCTTCAGTCGCATGGATATGTATTTATCAATATCGACTCTGGATGGCAGAGCGGATTCGATGCATATGGCCGCCCCACTGTCGATCCGGTAAAGTTTCCTGACGGTCTGGCCGCGACCGTGCAGTACATCCACAACAACGGCCAAAAAGCGGGCATTTATTGGATTCCCGGCGTGCAGTCTCCAGCGTACAGCACGGACGGTAATATTCAAGGCACATCTTATCCGATCGATAGCATCGTGGAAACGGGTGTCCCTGGAAACGCATTCAGTTATGGCACCTCCTGCTGCAACTTCTGGCACATGAAAATAGATTTCACCAAGCCAGGCGCCCAACAATATATGAACTCTGTGGTCGGTCTGTTTGCCTCATGGGGATTTGATGCCATCAAGTTGGACGGAGTTACGCCGGGCTCTGATGACGACAATCTGGTCGTAGACAACCGTCCCGATGTCCAGGCGTGGTCTCAGGCAATCGCGCAATCCGGCCGCCCTATGGAACTTACACTCTCGTGGGCGCTGGATCACACCTATGCCAGCACGTGGCAGAAGTACTCCAATGCTCGCAGGATCGAAGACGACGTCAATTGCTACTGTTCGACCGAGACCCAATGGCCCGATATCACGCGGCTTTTTGCGGACCTCGCAACTTGGCAGAACGATGCTGGTCCCACCCTGGGGTGGAACGATCTTGATTCGCTTTTGGTCGGGACCGGACACATGAGCGGACTGACCAACGACGAGCGGCAGAGCACCATGACGCTGTGGGCCATCGCCAATTCACCCATGATCATCGGCGACGACCTGACCCAGTTGGACACGTTTGGCCTGCAACTCCTGTCAAACGACAAGGTGATCGCAGTCGATCAGTCCGGGGCGCCTGGAACCCAAATCACCGGGGGGAACAATCCGGTGCTGGCGTCGCCGAAGCTCCCTACCGGCTCGTACAACGTCGCCCTCTTCAACCTCAACAGCAGCACGTCCTCAACTGCTGTCACCTGGAGCAGCCTCGGCATATCCGGTCCGGCAGATGTCTATGATCTGTGGAATGACAAGGATATTGGAAACTTTCAAGACGGCTACAGCGCGTCCTTGAACTCCCATGCTTCCGCGCTTTTGCAGATTACGCCTCTGAACTCCGTGCAGATTCCCGCTCCGCCGTCAGGTCTCATCGCAGCGGCCGGTAACGCACAAGTCGTACTCTCTTGGACCGCCAGCGCGGGCGCCACCAGTTATAACATCTACCGGAGTACCGCTTCCGGAAGTGAAACTGAAATTAACACGGGAATTACTGCCACTAACTTTACGGACACGGGCCTGACCAACGGCACGAAGTACTATTACCAGGTCACGAGTGCAAACTCTGCGGGCGAAAGCGACGTGTCCAACGAAGCCTCGGCAACCCCTCAGGCGCAGGCTCCAGCTCCCGCGGCGCCGGCGAATCTGACAGCAACGGCCGGCAACGGGCAAGTGGTGCTGTCGTGGGCCGCCAGCGCTGGCGCAAGCAGCTACAACATCTATCGCGGCACGTCCTCCGAAGGCGAGACGCAGCTTACGACCGGCATCGCAACCACTGGATTTACCGATAGCGGCGTCACCAATGCCTCAACCTATTTTTACGAAGTGACGGCGGCCAACGGCGCTGCCGAGAGTGCCAGGTCCAACGAGGTGACTGTCACGCCCACTGCGGGCTTCACTGCCTCTGCATCCACCACAGCCCTCTCCTTGGCGGGAACAACCGGTCAGGCCACGTCGGTTCTTACCATCACACCCAACGGCGATGTTCGCACACTCTCTTTCGCATGCGGTAATCTGCCTGCGGCCTACAGTTGTGGGTTCGCTCCATCGACTCTGCCGCTATCCGGTGTCTCGACTCAACAAAAAGTCACCATGACGGTTTCTGCGCAGACCTCGTCGGTTGGGACAGGTCGCCCTCTATCGAGAGAAACGGGCCGTGTCCTGTTGGGGTCGCTTATCCCGGCTTGCTTCCTGATGACGATCTTTATTCCTGGTGGATTGCGGAGATGGAGACGTGCATTGATCGCTGTTGTCGCGCTCACCGCAGCTATTGGGTTCACCGCGTGCGGATCAACCTCGACAGCGCCCACCCAGCCCACATCCACCACCTATAACTTCCAGGTGAACGTGATGGCCGGAAACACTACCGCGCAGACCCTTAGTTACACGCTCACAGTGCAGTAACGGGACGGATATGTGTCGCGAATCTCACAACGCTGCGCGACGCTAGCCTGCTTCAACAAACATGCAACGTACGAGAGAACCTGAGACTCGACTGATTGGAGAAAGTATGAACAGTGACGCAGTAAGCAGAAAGATCACCAAATGCAGCTTCATCCTAACCATGGTAGTTGCACTGGCTGCATTGTCCGGGTGCGGGGGAACTCCCAAGCCAACCATTACCGCTGTATCGCCAACCCATTTGTCTCCGGCCGGAGGCGCACAAGTAACCATAACGGGCTCTAACTTCAATGCGAACGCCCTGGTGACGTTTGGCGGGCTTCCTTCGCCCACCGTGAAGTGGGTCAACTCCGGAACCATGATTGCTACAGCTCCGCGGTCCGCCACGAATGGCTCGGTCGCTGTGTCGGTCGGCAGCGCCACTCTCGCGAATGCGCTGACGTACGACCTGGACGGGATTACGTGTTCCGGCGCAGTCTGCACGTATGCGGCCGACGGCTATTATAATTCGATCGGACCGGGTGCGGATATTGCCACCTGCACTGGATCTCCGGATGGCAATGCAGTCGGTAACCTCCAGGCAGGGGCGGGAGACTACGTAATCATCAACAATGTTAACGTCCCCACGGATGGAACGTACACGATGACTGTCTATGGTGCGGAAGACCAGGGCGGCAACGGGCGCGACTTTGCCGTCTACGTGAACGGCAGTACAGACGTGCTCGATGTCTGGGTCACGGGAGGAACATCCTGGACTGCTCCCGCGCCAGGAGTGCCTGTCCCCGTGTCTCTGAAAGCAGGAAACAACAGCATTGAATTCACTGGGAATAACGTTTCCGCGGATGGGTTCTACTGGGGACCGAACTTGTGCTGGATTACCGTCGGCCCGGCCGCCAAGTAGGATAGTGACGCTGGATTCGAGTGTGGAAGCACTGACCTATCGGCGAGGATTACATTCCTCGCCGATAAGCTCCGAAATCAGTATCTCAGTCCCTATGTCAAACAAGTAACGATGGCTGACAGGCTAATCGCTCTTAAGTTATATCCCATGAGGTAATGCACGATGCGCTGCAATTGTTTTCGATGCGATGTTATCGTAGTGGCTCTCGTCGCTGGCCTTGCTGCCAGTGCCTACAGCCAGCCGTCCCCACTTGTTCTTACGTCGCCGGATCGGCAACTCTCCATGCAGTTCGCCGCGACGCCCGACAAGGGATCCGCGCCAGATGCCGGCAAGTTGGTTTATTCGGTCGCGTTCAAAGGAAAGCAGATCCTGGATCCCTCCGCTCTTGGCCTTGAGCTTGAAGGGCAGCCGCTTCTTGGTGCGGATGTGCGCATCGTCGGGAGCGCTGCGGGGCAGGGAATCGACGACTACAGCCTCATCGGTGGGAAAACCAGCAAAGTGCACGACGAGTACAAGAGCCTCACGGTACAGTTGCGTGAAGAGGCCGGCGCCCATCGCACCTTTGCGATCGAAGCGCGCGCCTACGACGACGGGGTCGCATTTCGATACGTGTTGCCCGCGCAAGACGCGATCCGCGAGTTGCGGCTCAAACAGGAAGATACGGAGTTCCGTATAAGCACCGACGCCACGACCTGGGCTCTTGAGCTCCCTAATTATCGAAGCAGTTATGAGAGCGAATATGTCAAGTTGCCCATCACATCCTTCAGCAATCAAGGCGGCGTCTCCAGCAACTTCCTTATCGGTCTGCCGCTACTGATGCACTCTCCAGGTGCTGCATGGATGGTGCTGACTGAGGCTGATCTTGAAGGCAATAGCGGAATGTATGTGACCAACCCATCCGGCAACTGGGCCGGGCATTGGTTTGTCTCCAAGTTGTCGCCCCGGTTCGACGACCCGAATGTGACCTTGGAAACCTCTTTACCGCACCACTCCGCCTGGCGCGTGCTGCTGGTCGCCGACGAGCCCGGTAAACTGATGGAATCCAATGTCATCACGGATTTGAATACGCCGAACAAAGTAGAGGACACGAGTTGGATTCGTCCCGGAAAGGCGTCGTGGAATTGGTGGGTCGGCGACATCGGCCCCGATGGAAAAAGCGCATACACCACCGAAAACATGAAGTACTACGTCGACTTTGCCGCGAAGTCGGGGCTGCCGTATATGATGCTCGACGCAGGCTGGTCCGATGGAAGCGACATCACCAAACTCCGTGGCAACGTCGATGTTCCCGAACTGGTGCGCTATGCCGCTGCCAAGAACGTCAAGGTGTGGATATGGCTCTATTCCACTTCGGTGATGGAGCAGATGAAGCGGGCATTCCCCGTCTATGAGAAGTGGGGCGTGGCCGGCCTGAAAATCGACTTCATCAATCGCGACGATCAGGACGGAATTAAATTCTATTATGACGTTGCGCAGGAAGCCGCCGCGCATCATCTTATGGTGGACTTCCACGGAGCAAGCAAGCCATGGGGCATCCAGCGCACTTATCCGAACGTGCTGAGTTATGAGGCAGTTCTCGGTCTTGAAAATAACAAGGTGGCGCGCCGCGATAGCCCTGTTGACCGTACCGTATTCCCCTTCACCCGGATGGTGGCCGGGCCGCTGGACTATACGCCCGGCGCATTCAACAACGCGACTGAGGAGGAGTTTATCGGGCGCGATTTGAACCCCATGGCAATGGGTACCCGAGCGCAACAACTGGCCCTCTATGTGGTCTTCCAGACTCCTATTCAGATGGTTTCCGACAGTCCGCAGTCCTATGCAAACCAGCCAGAATTCAAGTTCATTCAGGATGTGCCTGCAGCGTGGGACTCCATGCGCGTACTGAACGGCGAGCCCGGCGAGTTTGTAACCATCGCCCGCAGGCATGAAAATGAGTGGTATCTCGGCAGCATCACCAATTGGACTCCGCGCGATCTTCACATTCCGCTCGGCTTTCTCGGCTCTGGAAGTTATACCGCAGAGATCTATCAGGATGGCGCGGACGCTGACACAAAGCCCAAGGATGTGACGATTCGCAAGCAGGTCGTTCACCAGGGCGAAGTGTTGTCCCTTCACCTGGCGAAGGGCGGCGGATGCGCCATTCGCTTCATTCCGCGGGGTGGCAAGTAACACTGTCTCGCACGGATCCGTCCCGATACGATTGCGGCATGACAGGGACGTCAACCTGGGAGAAATCGACGGACCTGTTGTTGTGTTAGTCGTTCCGCGCCGCAATCTGATAGGGACGAATCAGGATCATCGACAAAGATACGGAGCAGTTGAATGAGCAAGAGGACCAGCGCGACCATCAAGCATCGAGGCGGAATTCGCTTCTGCGGCATCAAGAACCTGTCTCTACGAGGCCTCCACGACGCGGCACTTCTGTCGCTGGCTCTCCTCGGTATGGGAGGACCAGCGTGTGTCAGAGCTCAGTCGAACGAAGCGACGATCCGATTCGATAAGGCAACGCAGGTTTTCCGCATCGACGCCGCGGACACGTCCTACATTCTCGGAATCAATGAGAACAAGCAGGTCCAAACGCTCTATTGGGGCAAACGCCTGCCCGCCGGCGATTCTTTCCCGCCCGCGCATTCGGATCCGGGGATGTCCTCTTTCGATGCCTCGAACAACACAACTCAGCAGGAATTCGTGGCATGGGGAGGCGGCCTCTATATCGAACCTGATCTGAAGGTCACGTTTCCCGATGGAAACCGCGATCTCGTCCTCCACTATGTGTCCCACTCGATCGATGGGAACCAGCTCGTCATTGTGATGAAGGACATTTCACGCGAGGTCTTCGTCAAATTGCATTATCAGGCCGATGAAGCGACGGGCATCGTTCGCCGCTCGGCCGAAGTGGAGAATCGAACATCCGATCCGCTCACCGTAGAGCAAATCGCTTCGGGCACGTGGAACCTGCCGCGTGGAACCGACTATCGACTGCGCTATCTGACAGGCCGCTGGGCCGGCGAGTGGGCGCTGCACGAGCAGCCAGTCCAGCCCGGAAAGACCCTATTGGAGAGCCGACGCGGCTCAACCGGAGACCAGAACAATCCCTGGTTTGCCATCGATAAAAACGGAGCCAACGATCAGGACAGCGGCGACATCTGGTTCGGCGCCCTGGGTTGGAGCGGATCATGGCAAATCAGCATCGAGCAGGACCAGGTGCAGCAGGTGCGCATCACCGGCGGCCCCAACAGCTTCGACTTTGGCTATCGTCTGGCGTCGGGTGCTAAGCTGCAGTCGCCCTATTTCTACGCGGGCTATTCGCACGATGGCATCGGCAGCGCTTCCCGGCTGCTGCACCGCTTCGAACTCGGCAGCCTTTTGCCGCACGCGCCGAGTCCGAAGCTTCGACCGGTTCTCTATAACTCGTGGGAGGCCACCGAATTCAATGTAGACGAAGCAGGCCAGGAGGCGCTGGCCGAGAAGGCTGCGTCCGTCGGCGTCGAACGCTTCGTTGTGGATGACGGCTGGTTTGGGCAGCGCGCCAGCGACCGTGCGGGCCTGGGCGATTGGTATGTCAATCCTGTGAAGTTTCCACACGGTCTGAAACCGCTGATCGATAAGGTCCACAGCATCGGCATGGACTTCGGCCTTTGGGTCGAGCCGGAAATGGTCAACCCGGATAGCGATCTTTATCGCAAGCATCCGGATTGGACATTGAACTTCGGCGGCCGGCCGCGCACCGAGGGACGCAACCAGCTCATGCTCAACCTGGCGCGAAGCGACGTTCGCGCTTACGTGTTTGCCGCGCTCGACAAACTGCTGAACGAAAATGACATTGCCTTTCTTAAATGGGATTACAACCGCAATTGGTCCGAGCCGGGTTGGCCTGCTGTCGCGCCCGAAGAGCAGAAGCGAGTCTACGTCGACTATGTGCGCAATCTCTATGCGATCCTTGATGAGCTGCGGACAAAGCATCCAAGCGTAGAAATCGAAAGCTGCTCAGGGGGCGGAAGCCGTGTGGATCTCGGCATCATGCAGTACACCGACGAAATGTGGCCCTCAGACAATACCGATGCGTTTGATCGTCTTCAGATTCAGGACGGCTTCTCTTATGTCTATACGCCCGGAGTGATGATGGCCTGGGTCACCGACTCTCCAACCTGGGTGAACCAACGCACGCTCTCCCTTGAATACCGGTTCCTCTCCTCGATGCAAGGCGCGCTCGGAATCGGAGCGAATCTGAATCACTGGAAGACAGAAGACTTTACCACCGCCAGGAAAATGGTCTCGGACTATAAACAGATCCGGGAGACCGTGCAGCGGGGCTCACTCTACCGTCTCGTCTCGCCGCAAAACGAGAGTGAGCAATCTGTGACGGAGTCCGTGTCTGCGGATCGGCGCCAGGCCGTGATCTTCGCGTTCCTTCACTCCAGCCAGAAGTTCTACCCCTATCCACGCATTTTTCCGCGGGGACTGAATCCAGAGGTGCGCTACGGAATGACCGCACTCGCGGGCAAACTCACGAGCGGCCAGCCCGCATTAGCCAGCGGAGCCTATTGGATGCAGCAGGGCTTCGATGTCGACCTGCGCGGCGATTTTCAAGCGGCGGCCTTTGTACTGCAATCGACTGGAGACTAGTGTCCTGAATCGTTAAGTTATTAAACTGTTCTCCATCTTCCGCATCGTAAAGGTGCAGGGAGCAAGAGAGGGGCGCAGAACTACAGCAGTAGATTTGCGAAAACGCACCTTCCTGGTGCTTCGTCTTCATCGAAATCAGCGTGTGCGCGTTCACAATCGCGTGCGTGATCGAGGCGTACAAGCGCGGCAAAAAAGCCCTGGCTTACCTGCTCGTTGGCGTGCTCTTCGGGCTTCTACTGGAGAACTGTGAGGTCCTCACCAGCAGCTATACCTATGGGCGCTTTCGTCTCATGGTTGGCCACGCGCCGCTGGATGTTCCGCTCTTCGTTGGATTCGCCTGGGGCTTGATTATGTACACAGCCAGGCTCTTCAGCAACGCGGCCGGCCTGCCCACGTTTGCTGCCGCCGCGCTCGACACGCTGCTTGCGCTGAGTATCGACTTGAGCATGGATGCGGTCGCCTACCGAATGCACTTCTGGAACTGGGATTGGAGCGCCAGCGGCCGGAATCCCTTGACGGCCGAATGTTTGCTCCCCGCCAACCGAGAGTTGCACGTTGAAGATGAATGCCTGCCCATGCCGAATGCAACGTCATTATTGACAGAAGCGGCGAATCCTGGAGCACGCACTTCGATGCGATAATGGGCCACCGCGAGATAGGGCACGGTGTAATCTCTGGAAATGTGGGGTGGCGGATAAGATGTCCGGCCAGATGTCCACATTGCTGTCTTGCAAGCCCGTACGCAATATTATGGCGTTGCCCGGTCCTCTGTGAACCGGGCAACGCCTGTTTATGCGATCACTGTAGCTGAGGTAGCTGTTGCGATTCCAGCGCGCCGGTACCCGGAGTGGCACTGTCCGTTTCCACGAACAGGATTTCGTCGTCACTCAGGACGTAGAAGGCTCCGTTGATAATCGAGGGCGCAATCTCCGACAGTGAACCGGTGAATCGCCCGTTCGTATTGGCGTTGAAACTCCCGGTGGCTGTCTCGCCAGTCGTTGGCGTGGCTGTTGCCGGAGAGATTTGGAACGTATTCTCGTCCACGGTTCCGGTGAGAGAAGATGAGCCATCGGCGGTCAGCAGGCCCACAAAGCTGAGGTCGTCGCCGCTGCCATTGTTGGCAAAGTTCGAGCCGTAGCTTCCATCGAAGACGGAGGCGGCGATAGGCGTGGCAGCGGTCTGCGGATAGGCGACTCCGGCGCCCACCGGACCAGAGGCGCCAGCAGCGCCGCCATCGAGTTCGATGAGTTGGATGGTGGAATCCACGGTCGGGTAGGCGGCGAAGCTGCCGACGTTGGTGCTGCCTGTGCCGGAGATGGCGATGGTGCCGCGCCCCGCGGTGGTTGGATTGGCGCAGGCCGCGTTGATGGGTTGATTCGTCGTGGCCGTGCCGGCTGCGACGACATCGAGGACGCCCGTCGAACCGCAGGTGAAGATGCCGCCCATGGCCAGCGGCGCGGCGGTTGCTGAAGCTCCATTCTCGGTGAAGCCATACGTTCCGCTGAGGGTGGGGGAAGCGGGCTGGGCCACGAGATAGCCGGCAAAGTTGTTCTTGCCATCGCTGGTCACGCCGATGACGGCGAAGTGGCTGGCGTCGATCATGTAGGCACCCATGTATACACTGGCTGGCCCCACTTGGACGGCATAATCGTACTCGCCTCCGAACATGTGCCCATAATCGTCCGGCTTCATGTAGGTACGATCCATCGTCACAGGCAAGGAGGCTGCGGCGGTGTTTGCCGTGACCACGCCGTTGATCGATTCATCGCCGACTGCGCTGGTCTCTGTCGTGATGCCGCCGTGGTTGGAGTCAGGTGTAAATGTGAAGGTCATCGCGCCGCCCAGGAAGAACTGCTTGTCCGGGTTCGACTGCGCCCCGCTGGCCACCAGCGAATAGGTGCCATTCAGCCCCGTCCCCGGATAATAGACCTGGAATGCGGCCAAATCCGATGCGTTCTGGAAGTCCAGCGTACCGGTGGCATTGCCAAAGCCATCGCTTTCGCTGATCAGGGCATGAGTGGAAGTCACAAATGTCACGCTGAAGGTGAGATTGCCATTCACTCCAATGCTGCCGGTGGCGCCGTAGCCCGACGACCAATTGGACCCGCCTGCCAAGGTAAGCGTGCCTCGTCCGTCCAAGCCGAAGCTATACGTGCTGCTGTTCAGTGTCACCGGGTAGGTCAGCTTATTCCCGAAATCTCCCGGCGCGTCGCTGGCGAAGACATTGCCGTCGTAGATGTTGCCGTTGCCATCGCCCACAATCGTCCCGGCAAGGGTCAGCAGGTAGCCATTCGTATCCAGCCCCTTGGCGAGGAGAACGTAGTCCCCGTTGATCAGGCCATCGGCAGGAAGCTTGGCGTCAATCGGTATGGATGCTTGAGCGGCCGCAGTCGGATCGGTAATCGAACTCGCGGTGATGGTGACCGCACCGCCCCCACCAGGCACAGAGGCCGGCGCCGTATAGGTAGCATAGTAATAGTTCACCCCATAGGCAGTTACAGTGTGTTCGTTGGAGAGAGTGCCGCATGCCCCCTGTGCACCGCAACTCGCGCTCCAAGTCACACCGGCGTTGAGGGGATCGTCGGCTACCGTAGCCACAAGTTGAATGGATTTGTTCACCACAACATAGCTCGGAACGCTGTTGTGATTTGTTTTGACGCCCTGGATCGCGACCGTGGGGGTTTGCTGGACCAGCGTGATGTTGGCGGAAACCGATTTGGTCGGGTCTGCTGTGGACGTGGCCGTGACGGTGAGGATCGTGCCGGGCTGAAAGCCGTAGGCATCAAGCTCCGCGATCGTGTCATAGCTGCCCGCAGTGCCAAAACTGTCGGTGTGCCCCGTATAGTCGAACCAGCTATAGAGTATGCCGTTGTTGTCGTCGCAGCCGCTTATAGGCGCGCCGTTATTGGAGCAAGTCGCCGACCAGTCGACGCCCGCGCCGCTGTAGTCGCCCTCAGTCACCGCGGCTAGATAAATCGTTGAGTTGCTCTGCATAATCGAAGGTGGCAGTTGAGCAGTAAGGCCGAAGGGACCAGAGCCGCTGGCGAATTGCATGGTGATCGGGCCCTGTACCCCCATGTTGAAGGTGGCGCTCGATACGTTGGAGGCGGCGTCGGTCACCGTCACAGTGACGGCATAGGTTCCCGCAGCGGTTGGCGTGCCGCTGATGACGCCGGTTGCGGGGGCGATGCTCAATCCGGCCGGCAAGTTGGTTGCGCTGAAGCTGTAGGGCGGCGTTCCGCCATTCGCCCCGATCGCCGTGCCGCTGTTGAAGAGAACATTCAACGGCACCGCCAGTTGGGTTGGCGCCACCATGATCAGCGGCAGGCTCTGCCGGCGCATGACGCCCGTGCCCGGATTGGCGGCATCGGTCGTCGTCAGCAGCACATGGCTGGCGTCGGCAACATAGTATTCCGTGCCGAGCGTGCTGCCGGTCATTTTCAACGCGCCGCTGAATCGCCCGCTGGCATCCGCGCTGAACGTGCCGGTAAGCGGTGTATTCAGCACTACGGCGACGCTCGAGGTGCTGAGCGTCAACTGGCTGGTGTCCCCCTCCTGGCTTCCGCTCGTGCTGGAGACGCTGGAGACTCCGTCGGCTAAGATCGGGGCGATGATGCTCTCCAGCCCCGCTGTGTTGTTCACCAGCAGATCGTTGGCGTAGACGCCGGAAAGCGTCGAAGCGGAGATGGCGGAGGATTGCTGAGGCCAGGCCACGCCCGCTCCGGTGGGGCCGTCGCTGTCGATTTCAACCAATTGCAACCCCATGTCGAGCGTCGGATAGGCGGCGAAATTGCTGATGCCGCCGGTGGTTCCCGTGACGCTGATGAGACCGCGTCCATTGGTTGGCGACGTGCAAGTGGCCTGAATGGATTCCTTGTTGAGCGGCGTGCCGCCCTGGGTGGTCACGTCCATCGCTCCGGTTGACCCGCAGGTGAAGACGCCTCCGGCCGCCATGGCGGTGCTCGACGTCGAGACGCCCGCTTCCGTGAAGGCGTACCCTCCGCTGATCGATGCCGAAGCGGGCTGCGCGGTCAGGTATCCCGACAGAACCGCAAAGTCGTCCGTATCCTGGATCAGGAGGTAGTGACTCTTGTCCACCATATAGGCCCTGAGCGGCTGAATGCTGGATCCGCCGTACTTGAAGATGGAGGCGCCCAGATCGACCGAGCCGAGCGACATTCGGCCATAAGCGTCGTTGCCTGAGCCGCCGTATGCGTTGTAGCTTGAGCCGAGCGTTGGGTGTGTCTTGGCGCTGACATTGGTTACCGTGCTGCCCGCGTAATCCGCGTCGGCCACAAAACTGGTTTCCGTGGATTGCCCGTTGCTGGTTGGAGTCGCCGTGAGCGCGCCGCCCAGGTAGAGGGTTTCTGTCGGGTTGTCGCGGTTCGCGCCGCTCAGCGTGAGGGTATAGGCACCATTGAGCGGCAGTCCCGCGGAGGTGAGGGCCGTCGCCACGTCGTTCAGGTTCTGGCGGATCAGCATTCCGGTCCCGGTTCCGAAACCGTCCGCTTCGGTCAAAACGGCATGATCGGAGTCAATGAAATCGACGTCCAAGGTGGAAAATGGTTCGCACGTGGTCATGGTAATTTGCCCGTGGCCATTCAAGCCGATTGCATACGTGCCATATCCACAACCAAGTGGCGTAACTCCGAGATTGAAATACATGGTGTCGGATTCGGTGGCCGACACATTCCCCTGGCCGTCGCCGATCAGGCTGCCGGCAATCGCGTAATAACCGCCCTTATTGGCGGTCGTCTTATCGTAGAACGTATCTCTGCCGCTCAGCACGAAGGCGAACTGGCCTTCCAGCAGGCCATTGAGGCCGAGTGAGTTGGCGGGATTAATGGTGAACGTCTGGCTCGCCGTGACGCTCGGGGCGATGGTGGAGGCGGCGATGATGGTCACCGTGCCGCCGGAAGGAACCTTGGCCGGAGCGGTATAGGCTATGCCGGCATTCAGCGGATAAGTGCCGGTGTAGCCGGATGCGTTGTAAGCGGTGTTAAAGGCGCTGTGGGCCGCGGACAAGGTTCCGCAGCCCGTCCCCGCCGTGTCTGTGCAGCTGATGCTCCAGTTCACGCCGGAATAGGTGACGTCGTTGGTGACATCGGCGCCGATCATCACCGCATGGCTGACGGAGATCGAGTTGGGTAAACTGACTCCCTGTTGTCCAGTCGGATTCGTGAGGGAGATGGTTTCGGGCGGCATCGCCGGCGCTTGAATGGTGATCGAGGC